>Ga0214923_10004637_pt1 | contig 16443 bp, 17 predicted proteins | sample LL1510_MetaG_FD_177993 | JGI IMG/M metagenome (GOLD analysis project Ga0214923, IMG submission 177993) | Freshwater microbial communities from Lake Lanier, Atlanta, Georgia, United States - LL-1510 | ecosystem: Environmental > Aquatic > Freshwater > Lake | place: USA: Georgia | collected...
CCAGGCGTGCCTTTGGGTTTAGAAATTTTAATAACTATAGAATGCGAGTCCTTGCCCATTGTGGGTGGGATGGCGTATTCACTAGAACTTGAAATCGGAGGCCTTCCCCCGTTGTTGGAGTAGAGCCTGAAAAAAGATGTGCCCAGGGACGGAATCGAACCGCCGACACGAGGATTTTCAATCCTCTGCTCTACCGACTGAGCTACCTGGGCAAGTAAAACACGTACCAAAAGAGCTAAGAAGGTAACTGCTCGGTCGGGGGTGGTCAAGAGAGCTTGTGGGGATTCTTTTTTGCCCATTCCAAAAAGGCCGCTACGGCTTTAGCCCGGTGGCTGACTTGAGCCTTTTCCTCGGAAGTAGCCTCCCCGAGGGACTTTCCCAGCTGACTAGAATAAAAAATAGGGTCATACCCAAATCCGCTAGCTCCCTTAGGATTTTGGTCGATTCTGCCCTCGCAGACCCCCTCAAAATAAACGGGCGCGCCCTGGGGAGTTAAAAAACACAAGACACTCCGAAATCGGGCAGACCACTGGTCGGGCGGAAAAGGGGCTAGTTTTTCATAAAGTTTGTTAAAGCGCTCTTTCCAGGAGATCCCCTCTCCCCCAAAACGGGCACTCCAAAGACCTGGTTCTCCATTAAGAACATCGATCTCAAGTCCCGAGTCATCTGAAAGAACGGGCAACTGATAGATTTTGCTGTAGGCATTTGCTTTTTTTAAAGCGTTTTCCTGGTAGGTAGTTCCGTTTTCATCGACTTCGGGAGCGCGATGATCAGCTGGGACACTCTCAAAGAGAGAAGATAATAGACTTTGAAACTCGTTTAGCTTTCCCAGGTTTTGAGTGGCGATCAAAACAGAATTCACTTCATTAGAACCTGTTTTTGAATTTGGAAAAGCTCTTGAATTCCCTTTTCAGCTAAAGACAGAAGACTGTGTAGACTTTCTCGATCGAAAGGCTCGCTTTCCGCAGTTCCCTGCACCTCAACAAATTTTCCCTCTGAAGTCATCACCACATTCATATCCACTTCTGCATCTTTATCTTCGGGATAATCTAAATCAAGAACAGGCATGCCTTTTACGACTCCGACGGAAACAGCAGCGACTGACTTTCGTGCAGCCTGACTCAACGAAGGAATTTTTTGAGACATTTTTTGGAGAGCCAGCATCACTGCGACATAACTGCCAGTGATTGAAGCGGTTCGAGTTCCCCCATCAGCATCGATCACATCGCAATCCACTAGAATAGATCGCTCTCCCAACAAGGAAAGATCCACAGCGGCTCTCAAAGAGCGACCGATCAACCTTTGGATTTCCATGGTCCTGCCGCCAATTTTACTTCGCTCTCTTTGAATTCTTTGCCCAGAGCTAGCCGGCAACATGGAATATTCTGCACTCAACCAACCCTTGCCTTGGCCCTTCAACCAACCTGGAACCGAATCTTCAATCATGGCGGTACAAACAACACGAGTTCCCCCCATTTCGATCAAGCAAGAGCCTGGAGGGTGAGATAAATAATGAGGCGTAATTTTAATGGGGCGTAACTGATCGGCGGCGCGGCCGCTATGTCGTAAAGTCATTGTTATCCTAACTTTCTTGTTCTGAGACCAAATTCAATAATGCCCGAGCTTATAGCACCAGCCAGGCGTTTTAGGTAGGCTTCTTTCGTGAGTAGACTCGATTCTTCGGGGTGAGTCACATAGCCAACCTCAACCAGAATGGCTGGCATATTCGTTCCATGCAGGACCGTGAAGGGTCCCTGCCGAACTCCCCGCCCATTCGACAAAACCTTGGTAGAGATTGATGAAAACATTTCCTCTGCAAATTTTGAACTTTCATTGGTGTGAAACGTAGTCCGAACGTCCGACAAGATTGAAAGCACATCGTCTTTTCCAGAGGGAATTTGTCCTTCGCTTTCTTTCAGGGCGAGTCGCTCCGTTTCGGGATCGGAAGCCTCAGGACTTAAAAAATAAACTTCAAATCCCCGCGCTTTTGAAACGGGGGAAGAATTAAGGTGAACACTCACAAACATGTCGGCTCCCCACTCATTGGCCATTCGAGCTCTTTCCTTGAGGGGGATAAAAATATCTTCGTCGCGTGTCAGTCGAAGTTCAATCGGGTAGCCCTGGAGTTTTGCAATTTTTTCGACTTCTCTTTTTACTTTTTTTGCAAGATTTAAACTGACCTGTTTCTCTCGAATACCATGTCGTCCTGCCGCCCCGTCATCCTTGCCCCCATGGCCCGGATCAATCATCACTTTGAGTCGGTAGCTTGCAACTTCTTTGTCTGGATCGCTGATCCGTTTTGGAGTTTCAGTTTTTTTTGCAGTGGGATTTTCAAGCTCCACCGTATTCACTGGGCTCATCAACAGGTTCTGCTCCCGATCAAAATGGTGGGGAAGCGAAGTATCAGCTTCCTCAAACGGCGAAGGAAGTTCTTTCGCAATGCAACGCTCTTCAGTGACGCTCAATGCAATCAAAAATAGCAGGAATGGAATACAATTAAACTTCCACTTCCGGCATCTCGTCTTACTCATCTGGAAATCTTGATGAACAAAAACTTTCGGCACATTTACCTTCTTACGTTCTTTTTTTATTTGGGATTTGTTGCGACCAGCAGTGAGGGAGTAACTAACTCAAATGATAATAACACAGCTGTTAGGGTTCTTCTAGACAAGGCGATCCCAAAAGGGAGTATGCATTCCCTCCTATATTCCTCCTTTTATCGCTCGCAGCCGGCGCGAGGCTGGATTCGCGCTGAGCGAAATATTGAAGTCGCGCTCGGCCCATCGCAACAGGCCCCGATTTTAGTTAACTCAAATCCGATTCAAGATCCTTTTGTTTTCGTTCGGGGCGGAAGAAACCCCTCAGACAAAATCAGTTTCCAAGGAAGATTGTTTCGCGGTGCCCTGAAGTGGACTCGCAACAAAGATCGTGTTTTTTCAGTGGTAAATTATTTAAGTATTGAAGATTATTTATTGGGAACTTTGGGAAGTGAAATGAGTCCCTCGTGGGAGCTTGAAGCACTGAAGGCTCAAGCGGTTGCCTCCCGAACCTACGCCCTTTACATGATCGAACACCCGAAGAATTCTGAGTTCGATCTAGAAAAGACCACCCAAGACCAAGTGTATGGAGGAGTTGAGTCGGAACATCCTCGAGTAACAGAGGCCGTTAAAGCAACTGCGGGAGAAGTGCTTCTGTTTCAGGATCAACCCATCAAAGCTTTTTTTCACTCCCGATGTGGCGGCAGCACGGAAACTCCTGGTTTCGTTTGGAACCATCAACAAGGCTATCCTCAAAAGAAGGTTTCCTGTCCTTACTGTTTACAAAATCCATTTTCTTGGCAAACACTCGTGCGAGTGGATGAGCTCCTTCGGTGGACCGGTTTAGATTTTGGAAGAACCTTTAAAATTGAGCCAGGAACTCGCGGGCCGTCGGGACGTTTAGCCAGCTTAAAGCTCATGTCAGGCGATCAGCGAGCCACAATCGATACCGATACTCTGAGAAGTCATCTCGGTTACACTCGATTGAAGAGTGCTAAGTTCGAGTGGCGGCAGGATGGGGATTTGATTAGTTTTCAGGGAGTTGGAAATGGACACGGGGTGGGAATGTGTCAATGGGGGGCCAGACATTTGGCCCAAACAGGCAAAACTTATCGTGAAATCCTCGCTCATTATTATCCCGGAGCAACCCTGAAAGTTTCACGCTAGCTTTTTTCCTCCTTTTTTTTTATGACTCTCAAGTGCGAATTGCTGAGTTTAATTACGAACTGCCCGACCATCTAATTGCAAAGGAGCCCGTTAACCCGAGAGACCATTCGAAACTCTTAGTGGTCAATCGGAAATCGGGGCTGATTTCCCATCATCATTTTTTTGATTTGCCGAAATTTCTCTCGTCTGGTGACTGCCTGGTTCGCAACACATCACGAGTGATTCCAGCTAGAATTCCCTGCCTTTCTCTAGAGGGAAAACCCTTTGAAGTTTTTTTACTTAAAAAGAACAACGAAAAACTCGACGTCTGGAAGTGCCTAGTAAAACCTGGAAAAAAAGTCCAAGACCAAATCTCTCTCACCCTGAAAGATCAAACAGAGATTCAAGTTCGGAAAAATTCTTCTGGGGGCTTTGAGGTTACCCTGCCAGAAAAATCGGATTTTTGGACATGGCTTGAGTCAGTGGGAGAGCCCCCTCTGCCTCCTTACATCAAAAGAAAAACCACTCCAGAGGATTCCGAACGCTATCAGACCGTTTTTTCAAACGAGATGGGATCAGTCGCGGCTCCCACAGCTGGGCTGCACTTCACCGAGCGCCTGATTACCGAGCTAAAAGAAAACCAAGTTCAGTTCGCGGATGTGATGCTTCATGTGGGGTATGGAACTTTCGCACCGATGCGCGGGGTTTATCTGAACGACCACGTGATGCATGAAGAGTTTTACAGCATTCCCCAAAAATCGCTGGACCTGATTAAACAGACTCAGGCTTCGGGCAAGCGGGTCATTGCAGTGGGAACGACTTCCTTACGGTCTTTAGAGTCCCTCTCGGTAGTTGGGACTCAAGGCAACACCAACTTGTTCATTACGCCCGGCTATGAGTTTAAAGAAATCAAGGGGTTGATTACTAATTTCCATTTGCCCCTTTCGACACTCTATGTGCTTGTTTCAGCGCTTTTGGGACAGGAACTTTGCAAAAAAGTTTACCAAGAGGCCATCCAAAACGAATACCGATTCTACAGTTATGGCGATGCCATGCTCGTTCTCTAAACTCTACCTTGACGATCGGGGCGTCAAACCATTACCCTTGAGCACTTTAATAGGCCAGCACCCAACTTGAGTAAGTTGGTCCGCTGTAATCCTTAACTTGATTGGAGAGTGATTCCTTTGCCAAGCCTAAAGGTAAAAGACAACGAGCCTTTTGAAGGAGCGCTTCGCCGCTTTAAAAAGCTGTGCGAAAAAGGTGGAATTCTTTCAGACGTTCGCAGAAGAGAGTTTTATGAAAAACCCTCAGTGCGACGAAAGAAGAAGTCCATTGCTGCTCGAAAAAGAGCCTCGAAACGCGTTTTTGAGCGTCGCTCAGGGTGAGATCCTTATGGATTTAAAAACCACTCTGCAAAACGATATGAAATCCGCTATGAAGTCGCAGGAGCCTACGAAAGTAGGATGCTTGCGAATGCTCATAGCGGAGATCAAAAAGCGCGAAATCGATAAGCGGTCCCCTCTCGATAACGCTGAAATTCAAAAAGTTATTGCCACGCTTATTAAACAACGTGGGGAATCCGTGATCGCTTTTGAAAAGGGTGGTCGCGCTGATTTAGCCGACAAAGAAAAAGCAGAAATAGAAGTTCTAAAAGTTTATCTACCTCAACAACTATCCCAGGCTGAAGTCGAGGCCTTAGTGGTTGCAGCTATAAAAGAGTCGGGAGCCTCTGGCCCGAACGACATCGGGAAAGTGATGAAAGCTGCTCTTGCAAAAGCCGACGGACGAGCCGACGGAAAATTAGTCAATGAAATTGCTCGAGCAAAGCTCACCCCTTCCGCTTAAATTTTATCAAAGAGATACCGTCACAGTAGCCAAAGACCTTCTGGGGAAGGGGCTTTACGTTCGAAAAAACCGGTCTCGTTTCCTTTGTGAGATCGTGGAAGTGGAAGCTTATTTGGGACATGGCGATCCCGCGAGCCATAGCTTTCGAGGAATGACCCCCCGAAACCAATCGATGTTTGAAGGGGGAGGAACCGCTTACGTTTATTTAATTTATGGTTTCTACTTCTGTGTGAACGTGGCTACTGAAGAAAAGGGAGTAGGAGCCGCTGTTCTTTTTAGAGCGGCCGCACCTTTGTTCGGACACAAAGAAATGCAAAGGAATCGAAAACTTAAAGAACCTCATCGCCACGAAAAGCTCTTAAGTGGGCCAGGAAAATTGACCCAGGCTCTGGGAATCGATCGCAGTTTTGATGGAAAAAAATTTACGAGTACGGACTTTAAAATTATCGACTTAGGAAAAGTTTTGAGCGAGTCTGAGATAGGTTCTTCACCTCGAGTTGGCATCAGTAAGGCAAAAAGTAAGCACTTAAGATTTTTTATTAAAAATAGCCCTTGGCTCTCACGCTAGAGGAAAGGAAAGAAGTTTGTTTTCGGATTCGACACTAAACGAAATTCGAAGCCGCTGCGATATTGTCGATGTCATCGGCCGCTACGTTTCTCTCAAAAAAAGTGGTCAGGGCTACCAGGGCCTGTGTCCTTTTCACAGTGAAAAAACCCCTTCGTTCCATGTACACCCCGCAAAGCAGGTTTACCGTTGCTTTGGAAGCTGCGCTAAAGGTGGAAATGTTTTTACTTTCATCATGGAACACGATGGCCTTTCGTTTCCCGAAGCCGTTCGAAAACTGGCTGAAGAAGTGGGCGTTCGAATAGAGGAAGAAAAAACGTTTGTACGACAGGCACCCAAGCCCGTTTCCGAGAGCCAAGTGCGGGCTTCAAAAGCGCTCGAACTGGCGGCTAAATATTTCAATCATCTTCTGACTCAAAACAAAGAGTATGCCTTTGCGCTGAAGTACATCCAAAATCGGGGCCTTACTAAAAAGTCGATAGATAAGTTTCGATTGGGGGTCGCACCGGCTGGTTGGAACACTCTGATTCAATTCATGACCAAACGAGGGTTTACCTGGGAAGATTTACTGCTGGCGGGCTTAGTCGTTCCAAAAGAAGATTCCAAATACAAAGGCTACGACAGATTCCGAGAACGCCTCATGTTTCCCATCACGGATAAGAACGGACAAGTCGTTGGGTTTGGAGCCAGGGCTTTAAAAGAGGGCGATGAACCGAAATATTTAAACTCCCCCGACACGCCTTTGTTTAATAAGAGCCGAATTCTCTATGGGCTTTTTGAAAATCAAAGAGATATCCGATTAAAAGGGGAAGCTCTGGTCGTCGAAGGTTACATGGATGTCGTGGGACTTTTTGAAGCGGGTGTTTCAAATGCGATTGCCCCCATGGGAACTGCCCTCACCACAGAACACTGCCGAGAGATAAAAAGCCTAACTCAAAAAGTAGTCACTGTTTTTGATCCAGATGCTGCTGGAATCAGCGCTTGGCATCGAAGCATGCCTATTTTTTTAGAGACGGGTCTTTTTGCAAAAGACGTTTCGTTGCCAGATGGCTTGGACCCTGATGAGTTTGTTAAAAAAGCAGGGGCTGAAAAGTTTTACGAACTCTGTGATAAAGCCCCTCAGCAAATCACCAAGTACTTAAAAGAAATTGCAGACAAAGGGGTGCTCGGAGAAAAAGATAGAGCTAAATACTTACAAGAGCTCATCCCCATTTTGGTCGCCAGTCGCCGTCTCCCAGACAAGGGCGCAGTGCTTTGGGATGATGTTTCGCGGATTCTTTCGATCTCTTTTGATGCTATCAAAAAATTAGTTCAGGAGGCCCCTTCGAGAAACACCGCCCCTGCTCCTCTGCCGGTAAAAACTCAGGCTCGGCCGACTCCGTTCCGAAAAGAAGTTCGTCAAAACAAGTTTCCGTTGGATTGGCAGTTTTTTAAGGCGGCTCTGAAAGACCCCGAAGCATTCTTGGCTTTCCCTAGAGAAAACTGGGTTGGATTTTTGAAAGACCAAGAGCTTGAAGCGGTTCTACTTCGACTTTATGAAGCGGGCTCGGTTTCCAAAGTGGGGGAGGTTTTAGAGGAGCTCTCAAAATCGCAGACTTGCCCTGAAATTTTAGACGCGATTTCGGAGCCCCTTTTGAAGGAGTTTGCCTCGGATCAGAAGGAGCCAAATTGGTTTGCAGAAATCGCAAAACGGATTTCCGAAAGGCGAAAAAAGGCCCAAATTCAGGGAATTGCAAACCAGGTCCGAATGAGTCAGCGTTTAGGAGACGAGGAAGAACAGCTTAAGCTTCTAGAACAATTGAGGAATTTGAGATCCCCAGACAGCCCCGCCTCCCAAGGTCCCAACAGTCCAAAAACCAGTCCCCAGGACCATTGAAACCCCGCACAAGCAGTGATACAAATCTGAGCTTATTTTAAAAATGCCGGAGCCTGCTCTAAAAGGAGTCATGACGCAATGCCGAAGATTGACAAGAAAAAAGAACTTCAAAAGCTAGTTGTTCTCGGAAAAGAAAAAGGTTTTTTAACTTACGAAGAAATTAACGACGCCCTTCCTGAAGAAATTTCTGAAAGCGATTCCATCGATGAAGTGATGACGCTTTTAGAAGACAATGACATTGAAATTGTAGAAAACGAAAAACAATTTAAGCAAGCCAAGAAACAAGTCGCAGCAGACAAAGAAGAGCTCGAAAAAGAAGATACGCTGAGCCGAGGACTCGATCCGGTTCGTCTGTATCTGAAAAAAATGGGTTCCGTTGCACTTCTTACTCGTGAAGGCGAAATTGAAATCGCAAAACGGATTGAAGATGGCGAAGCAGAAGTTTTGGATGTGATTTTAAACTCCTCAATGGGTGTGAAAGAATTTTTAGCCATTGGAGACAAAATCGATAAAGGCAAGCTGCGCGCAAGAGATGTTCTGAGAGGTGCTGAGAGCGAAGGGGAAAGCAGCGAGGAAGAAGATGCTGCTCCTGAACCTTCTGCAGAAGCAGCTGGAGAAGAAGAAGAATCAGAAGGGCGAGAGGCAGCTGCAACTCTAGAAGGCGGACTGAATGAGAGCGAAGCTCGAACCAAGATTCTCGATGGCATGGCTTTGGTGCGCTCCTTTGAAAAAACATTGAGCGGAGTCGAAGCAAAGCTTTTGAAACAGGGCCTAAATCCCGAAGAAAGAAAGAAGCTTCGCGAGAAGCTTGCTTCAAACCGAAAAAAGATTGTGGATGTTTTCCAAGACATCAACTTCAATCGTAAAACGATTAATAAGATCGTTGCTAAATTTAAGACGCAAGTAAGCCGCATCGAAGAAGCTGAAAGAGAAGTTTACGGTGCACTCAGAAAAGTGGGCACCGATCAAATCGGGAAGTTCAGAAACCTTCTCAAAGATGCAAAGAAAAACAAGAAAATCGAAGAGCAGGTAAAGGCTAAGTACAACTTAGATTACCAAGGTCTTTTGGAAATCGAACACATCATCAACCTGGCAGCTGAAAAAATCGACGTCGTTGAAAAAGAAGCAAATTTACGCGCTCGAGAACTAAAAGACATGTACGAAGCGATTGTGGCCGGAGAAAGAAAATCGGACATCGCAAAAGCTGAACTCGTAGAAGCAAACTTACGATTGGTTGTTTCTATTGCAAAAAAATACACCAACCGAGGCCTTCAGTTTCTTGATTTGATTCAAGAAGGAAACATCGGTTTGATGAAAGCGGTTGATAAGTTCGAGTATCGAAGAGGTTACAAGTTCTCGACTTACGCAACTTGGTGGATTCGACAAGCAATCACTCGAGCCATTGCGGACCAAGCTCGAACCATCCGTATTCCAGTGCACATGATTGAGACGATCAATAAGCTCATCCGCACTTCTCGTTATTTAGTACAGGAATTGGGCCGAGAACCCACACCTGAAGAAATTGCTGAGAAAATGGAAATGCCAGTGGACAAGGTTCGCAAGGTTCTCAAAATTGCAAAAGAGCCCATTTCACTTGAAACACCCATTGGCGAAGACGAAGATTCACACTTGGGAGATTTCATTGAAGATAAAGCGATGCTTTCACCTTCTGATGCTGTCACCAACGTAAACCTTTCCGAACAGACTCGTAAGGTTCTAGCGACTCTGACCACTCGCGAAGAAAAGGTTTTGCGAATGCGCTTTGGTATCGGGGAAGCTTCGGATCACACTCTTGAAGAAGTGGGCCAGGACTTTAATGTGACTCGTGAGCGTATCCGTCAGATTGAAGCGAAAGCTCTGAGAAAGCTTCGACATCCAAGCCGAAGCAAGCGCTTGAAAGCTTTCATAGAGAACTAAGATTTCTCGGTCCTTTGGGGGGCCCATAGCTCAGTTGGTTAGAGCAGTCGGCTCATAACCGATAGGTCCCAGGTTCAAGTCCTGGTGGGCCCACCAGTTAACCAATTCAATCCCCCTGGCACACCCGTTGCTTCCTTTAGCGCCTGGCGAGAGGTGTAGGGATGTTGCGAGCGTTTGGCCTGGTTTTTTTCTTAGTTAACTCTGTTTCTTTTGGTTCGGTTTGTCTCAGTCATGAAAATGCAGTCTTGCCCAAGCTCATGAAGGGAAAGACGATTGCCGCTGGAACACCTATCTTGGTTAAAGTCACACAAGCGAAGAATGGCAGCCCTGTTCAGTGTTATTCGTCAACGAACGAAGTGGGTTGGCAACAATTAACGTATTCGTTCCCAGAGACCCTGCCCCTTAAAATCAGCATTTATTCTTCCAGCCTAGGAAGCCTTCTTTGGAAAACTGAACGCAGTTTTAAGCTTTCAACCATTTCACTCTTCAAAAAACAAGGCGACAAAGAAATTTATCATTGTGAGATTCAGGATCCCAAAACCCAATCTACTTATGAATTTGAACTCAATTTAGAGACTTCGGATACTCGCCTTCGCGTGAAGCCCTAAGTTTTAGTCGTAGCCAATCCGTATTCAATCTAACACTCAAGGATTGTTAAACAAAACTGACTGTCTAGCTTCTTTACAGCTTCCAATTTCTCCCTGCGTATTTTGACCAATCAAGACGTCTTTTAAACTATCGAAAAATCTAACTGTCCTAGATTCTTGGGATGGTCCCTTTCTTGCTCAGATTAGGCCCAACGGGGGACAGTTCATGACAAAGTCAGCATTTCTTTTTTTCTTGGCATTTTTCCTCTCTTTAAATGTCCGAGGCGATCACGGTTTTAATAGAAACGGTATGATTCGCGATTGGTCGGGTAGAAAAGATCGGGTCCAGGAAAAGTTTGATTGGGAAGTGGGAAACATCAAATCGCAACTCGAAAATTCAAAAGAAATGAAAGAAGAGGATCTGAAAAAACTCTTCGAACAGGTTCAAAAGCTCCGAGTGGTCCAAGAAGTTTTTAAACAACAGGCTCAGAAACTTTTACTGGATGAAGAAGTAAGCCAGGAAAACAAAAAACGGTTGCCCGGATTAATCAAGCTCTATGAAGAGAGACTCGATATCACGCGTGAGCTCTCCCTAACGATTTTGCATAAAACCGCGGAAGCCATGTTGAGAAAAAATCAGGATGGGGTCATGCGGGCAGGTCAGAGCGAGCTACCATTTTAATTTTTAAATCATAACCATATTGGGGGGGGGATATTCTATGAAAACCTATCAACTACTGTTCGTGCTAGCTTTTTTCTCAATCACACAGCTGGGCCTAGCCGCCTCGACTGATCCCCATGAGTTAGATCAATTTAACGAGCCAGCCCAAGGCACAGAAGTGCGCGCGCAAGAAGAAGCCCCTGCCGTTTCGGATGGTCTCCCAGTTCAAGTTCCCAGTGATATCACGACGCTTGAGCGCTTAAGAAAATGGCTCAAGCGATTTCCTGAAAAGGATATCGCGATAAAGATCGGGGCCGTTTGGTGCGGGCCATGTCAGGCTCTCGCACCAAAAGTTGAGGAAATAGCAAAAAAGAAGCAGGGACAGCTGAAAGTGGTGACGCTGGATTTCGATCAGATGTCGCCAGAACTGAAACAGGATCTGTATGTTAAGGCTGGTGTCCCGGCTGCTTCCATCCAAAGGGTTGGGGTTCCAGTGATCATTTCACTCGATGGCCAGGATGAATCAAAACCCCTGAAGCTTTATTCCGGGAAATACACAGAAAACTGGTTAAAGGAACAAAACTAGTGAGGCACTTAATAGTACTTTTATTTTTTAGTCTTCAAGCAGGGGCCTTCCCAAGCCGTTGCATGAAAGATTTTAAGAAGCTCTCGGGGGGAGATCTGCGCTACATCACTCCGGAGTTTATGAAAAAGCATACCGACAAGTATTCGTTGGAAATTGATCACACGGCAGTCTCAGATCAATGCGCTTACGGAAGTTGTTGGCTTCATGCCCGACTTTCTCATGTTGAGCAGGAAATCAAAAAGAGAACGGGACAAGAGATCAAACTTTCACGGCATTACCTCATCGCCCAATCGCTCTTAGACCGAATCGAAGATGCTTTGGAAAATCCATCTTCTCCCGTTTTTCAAGGGGGCAACGCCCATTACGCTGATGAACTGGTTAAGCGATTTGGAGTAGTTCCAGATGAACCTGAAATTTGGAAACCCCGAATCCAATTTGAAAAGACACCACACGGAGGAAGACTAGTCTATTACCTAAACGCCCGGGCAGCGAAGTTTCACCAGGACGCCAAGGACCTCCCCATCGAATCAAAAGCTTATTTGGATCTCCAAGACGAAGCCCGAACGGACATGCGACAGATTCTTAAGACTTACACGGGACCACTTCCCAAAAAATTTAATTTGGCCGATCGAGACCTAAGCCCCAAAAGTTTTTCGAAGATCCTAACCCAGGGATACAATCCTAAACCCCTTTGGGTGTTTCCGGAGGTTCAGCCCCTCAGTGGCAACTTGAAACGAGAAAGCTCGCTACAAGTAGCGGCGTTGCCTAGTTACGCAAAATCGTCCCGGGAGTCGTTGGAAAAAATCGAAAAACGAATCGTTAAGGCCCTACAAAACGGGCAGAGTGTTACCCTTTCCTATGAGAACAATACTCTTTTTGTCGATAGAGATTCGGGGATCATGTCTATCGATGCTTTCCAAACCCCCGAAGGCTTTTCACCTCCCCCACGACTCTATCGGGATGCTTTTATGGGGGGAACGGGTCAACATGCGGTTGATATCGTAGGTGCGGATTTAGATTCTGAAGGACGGATCATTAAACTAAAAATCAAAAACTCGTGGGGCACCGAATCGGGAGATGGCGGCTTCTACCATATGTACCGGGACTATTTTGAAAACTTCATGACTAGTATCTACGTTTCCGACTCTGAGGCTACCCGGCCTTCTCAGCCCTAAGTTCCCCTTCCCAATTGCCCTAGACTGATCCAAGATAGGGGGCACATGAAAGCACTTTATCTCATTTTAAATGATCTCAAGCGAATGGATGAAAAGGTCTTTAGACTTCGTCAGGAGCTCGATCAAATACCGATTGATCTAGCAGCTCTCGATGCAGAGATTGGTAAAAGTCTGGCGGGCTTTCAAGCCGTTAAGAACCAACACGATGATTTAGAAAAGACTTTAAGGAAAGCTGAAAGCGATCTCCGGGAAAAGGAAGACTTCCTTCGAAAAGCTGAGAGCAAGATGATGGAAGTTAAAACCAACGAGGAATATAAGGCTGCACAAAAAGAAAATGAAGCCCACAAGAATGAAAAAGAACAGCTAGAAGAGAAAGTCCTTGGTCTTTTAGCTGATCTTGAAGGTTCTAAGAAAACGGTAAAAGAGGCGGACGCAGTTCACAAAAATCGGGCTGCCGAGTTAACTGAATCGAAAAACAAGCTTCAAGAAGAAGGAAAAAGTATCCAGCGATCCTATGAAGAGTTGCTAGAAAAAAGAAAAGGGGTCCTATCCCAACTCGATCCCAATACGAAAACCCTTTATGAAAAGGCTAGTCAGGCAGTTAAAGGGGTTCCCATTTCAAAAATTGATAGGGGAATGTGTTGTTCCTGTAATGTCCGCATTCGTCCCCAACTCTATAACGAGGTTTTAGGTTTTAAGGCGGTTCACCGTTGTCCGAGCTGTAATCGAATTCTAGTCGCACCAGTCGACGAAACTGAGGCACTGGCTTAAAAGTGAAAGGAAAGCACTTGATACTTTATTGTGATGGGGCTTCGCGTGGCAATCCTGGCCCTGGAGCTTACGGGTTTGTTCTCATGCACGGAGAAGAGGTAGTGTTTAGTCAGGGTGCTCAAATGGGAGTGGTTACGAACAATGTCGCCGAATATGAAGGCCTATTGAAGGGCTTGGAAAAGTCGATTGAGTTGGGGGCAACTGACCTCACGATCAAAAGCGACTCCCAGCTCCTCGTTAGGCAGCTGAATGGCCAATATAAAGTGAAGGCCCCCCACATCATTCCCTTGGTTCAGAAAGCCAAGCGGCTCTTGGACCAGTTCAAAAAGGTAGAGATAACTCATATCCCCCGTGAGCAAAATGCCATGGCTGATGCACTGTGCAACCAAGCATTAGACGAGAGTCCGTGATATTATTAAGTAATGTCAGATAGATCCCCTCTCGAGAAGCAGCTCATCACTTGTGTTGTTTTGTTTCTTCTTTTGGGACAAGTGATGTTGTTTAGCGCAACGGGAGTTCCCGCCCTTCAAAGATACGGTTCGGAATTTTATTTTGTCAGTCGGCAAGCAGTCTCAGCTGCCTTGGGCTTTTTGCTCATGCTATTTCTGTCAAAAGTAAAATATCAATTTTGGTTTAAGATTGCTTACGGTCTTTTCGCGCTCGAAGTCCTTTTAGTTGCAGCTACTTTTATTCCCGGAGTGGGTCATCATGCGCAAGGGGCGTCTCGCTGGATTCGCATTCAGGGGTTTTTACTTCAGCCCAGTGAGCTTGCGAAAATTGTTCTTCCTCTTTTTGTTGCACGCTTGCTCGCCGAATATAAATTAGAACCCTTTTCTTCCAGAAAATTTTTGATTTCTATTGGTTCCGTTTTGCTCTTGTTAGGACTTATTTTTAAGCAGCCCGATCTTGGAACAACCACTCTTCTGGTGCTCGCCATTTTAGGAATGTTTTTCATCGCAGGCTTAAGTCTCATGTATCTTTTTACGGGCTTTCTTCTTGGAGGCATTGGTTTCGCTGTTGCTCTTCTTCGTTATGAATACCGCAGAAAACGGGTCTTTGCCTTTTTAAATCCCTGGGCCGATCCCCAAGGCTCTGGATTTCAAACGATTCAGAGTTTTCTTTCGTTTCACTCGGGTGGGATTTTTGGTTCGGGGATTGGAAATGGAAACGCCAAGCTCTTCTATCTTCCTGAAGTACACACTGATTTTATTTTTTCATTGATTGGAGAGGAGTTAGGCTTCATAGGAGCCGTGGTGGTGGTTGCCGTATTTGCTTATTTTTCCTACTTGCTCTTTCGGACCTCGTTTAAAGCAGCGGACCGGTTCGCTTGTTATTTCGCTTTTGGACTCGCATTTCTCCTGACTGCCCAAGTGGCTGTTAATTTGGGAGGCGTCACGGGGATACTACCCATCAAGGGATTACCTCTACCGTTTATTTCCTGGGGTCGTTCCGCTCTCATCGTCAATCTCTCCATGGTTGGAATTTTGTTGAATATCGTCCGGCAATCCGATCACGACATGGGAAGGATTTCTTCCGAGTCATGAGAAAAAAGAAGGTCGTCATCACCGGGGGAGGAACGGGCGGTCATGTTTTTCCTGCGCTCGCAATTGCTGAGGAGTTAAGAAAACGAAAATTCAGTGTGCTCTACGTCGGCACGGAAACGGGAATGGAAAGTAAATTCGTTCCAGAAAAGGGCTTTCCATTTTACACCGTTTCTACAGGTGCCCTCAAAAACCAAAGCGCTCTCAAACGCATCTCTTCGCTGATTCATTTGTTTAAGGGAGTTCTGTGGTCAATTGGCTTCCTCCTCAAAGAAAAGCCCAGCCTCACGATTGGAGTGGGGGGGTATGTTTCAGCCCCTATTTGCCTGGCTAGTTTTCTTCTTCGGATTCCTATTTTTTTACAGGAACAAAATGCTTCGGTGGGGATTGCTAATCGACTCCTTGGGAAATTGGCCACCAAGGTATTTCTCGGTTTCAAAGAGGCTGAATACGCTTTTAATCCCAAGAAATGCATTGTGAGTGGTAATCCGCTTCGCGAAGATTTTATTTCGTCACCCCATTCACCTTTTAATCCAAACACTCTGCATTTATTAGTTTTGGGAGGAAGTCAGGGCGCCAAAGCGATTAATCAAGCCATGATGGATTTAGCTGATGAATTGGTATCTCGATTTCCTGGAATTCAGGTCACTCACCAAACCGGACAAAGCGATGCTTCACGAGTTTCTGAATGCTACGAAAAGGTGGCCCGGGGACAATTTAGAGTACGGCCTTTTATTCAAGACATGGTCGAAGCCTACAACCAGGCTAGTTTAGTCATTTGCAGAGCAGGTGCCCTGACGGTCTCTGAACTCATTCAAAGGGGCCGGCCGGCTATTTTTGTTCCTTACCCGCGCCGAGGCCAAAACGATCAAACGGCCAATGCACGATTTGTGGCCGAAGCTGGGGGAGCTAAAGTAGTAGAACAGGGCCCTCAGTTTAAAGAACGCCTTTGGGCTGCTTTGGAGAGCTCTTTTAACCCCGTAACCCTTCAAGAAATGGCCGAAAAAACCTCCCGATTGCGATCTTCCTCAGGCCTTGCTACCATCGGCGACCAGTGCGAAATTGCATTGCGTTAAACGCGTGGGCTTTTTATTAAATGTATAATAATATCAAAAGGATACACCTGATTGGGGTGGGCGGGATCGGCATGAGTGGGATTGCCGAACTTCTGCTAAGAAACGGATACCGTGTGAGTGGCTCTGATTTGAAGGAGTCTGAGCTCTGTCTCCACTTAGA
>Ga0214923_10004639_pt1 | contig 16441 bp, 16 predicted proteins | sample LL1510_MetaG_FD_177993 | JGI IMG/M metagenome (GOLD analysis project Ga0214923, IMG submission 177993) | Freshwater microbial communities from Lake Lanier, Atlanta, Georgia, United States - LL-1510 | ecosystem: Environmental > Aquatic > Freshwater > Lake | place: USA: Georgia | collected...
TGCCTTTATTTGAGAACGGGTTTGTCTTGCAGGGACTTCTACAGGTGCTGCTACTTCTGCTGGTTTCTTTTTTAACTGTCTTGGGGCTGCTACGGGAACTGCTGCTTCGACTGTTGTTGCTGCTGCTGCCGTTTTTGCCATGGCTTTCGTTACAACAGCGGGTTTAAGTTGAGGTAGCGCATCACCAGTTACTGCTTTATATAAACTTGAAGCATCTGCTTTTGCTTCTGCTTCCAGCCCCCCTGCCGTTTCAATCATAGCATTGAGTTGTTCTTTCTCCTTTTCTAATTCTGGTGTGGACTTCATAGTATCAAGTTCGGCAAGTCTTGCTCTAGATGCCGCTACTAAACCAGCATTTGTCCAAGAAGAAATAGTTGCTCCTGCTAAACCGCCCATTTTTGTTCCAAATTCTATTTTCTGTCCTAAATCTTTTGCCCCAAAAACACCTAATAATCCACCTATTGTTTGCGCTGAAGAAACTGCTGCACTGGCTGCCAAACCGCCTCCTGCCACTGTTGCGCCAACTCCTAGGGCTGCGGCAATTCCTACCAAATTTGAAGTCTCAACTATTTTGGCAGCCGCCCTATTAACATATATATTATGTAAGGCTTTACGATTGCCAACCACCTTTTCTTGGGCCGCTATTAATGCTTCAGAACCACGGGTTTGTGCTGTTTCTAAAGCTTCAGTCTCTTCCTCTGTTAAGCGCTCTGCTTTATTCTGTAAAGCCATTAAAAAGAAGCCCAGTCCTTGTAAAGGTGTAATTGGTTCGGCTTCTTCCGTCTCTTCTACTACTGGTTCTGGCGCAGCCAATCTTACCACTTTAGACTGTTTCATCGTCTTAGAACCACCTTTGTAAAATGATTTGCGTCTTAATTTTCTGGTTCCTGAATCGCCACCAAAAAGTCTGGGTTTAAAACGCTCATCGGTTTTTGCTATTTTTCTTATTTTTGCTTCTATTGCGTTGATTTCATTTCTGGTTAAATCTCCATGCGTGGACCCCACTCTTTTTGCTTCAATTACTGCCAATTCTGTTTTTTCTTGTCTTGTTCCCTTTTTGGCAAACGCAAACACGATTGCGGTCTCAATAATAGAATTAATCAAATCGGTAGGAGTGTTGTTTTGTTTTGTTACTGGGACCGATGGTTGTACTGTCTGTGTTGGCTGGACTGGCTGGACTGTCTGGACTGTCTGTACAGGGCTAGGAGTTGGTTCAGGTACCATTGTAGGAACGGGTTTAGGAGCAGTTCGGCCTGTTTTTTCCGATTCTTCAGGAAAAGCAGAAACAAGTGCCTCTCCAATTGCCGTTTGCTTCTTTTTCTCAGCAATTTTGGCAAATTTATCCATATTTGTTGTTCGTACAGTTACTTGACCGATCTTTTGAGCCTTTTTACTTAATTTATCTCTAAGGGAATTTGCTATATCACTCTTTATTTTTTCAATAGATGCTCGTAATTTGGCAACAGCATATGTACGAATAGCACTTTCCCTACATTTCTGCTCACGTGCTGCATAGTCTGCCAATCCAATCGTATCTGTTGCCGCCTTGGCTATTTGTGCCAAAATTGTAATATCTTCTGGCATCATTCTACAGTATTTCCAAGTTTCACCAAATTTGTCCCCTTCTGCCTCTAGTTTGCTTCGTAACCATTCAGGATTGTTTCTAATGTCTTCCACATTATTTTTAAATTCTTCCATTGCTATGCTAATACCAATATCAAGTTCCACGGAAGCATGTTCAATGTGTATTTCTGGTGTAAAAAATGCTTCGCCAAGGTCTCCTAATGCGTTTACTGCGTTCGTGGCCAAATTGGCCGCATCTGACTCGGTTAGGGCCTCACCACGTGCGACTTTAATAAGAAGAGGAATGGCGGTTGGGTTCAGGGCTGCTGCCGTTCGTGTACCTGCTAACACTCCGGTTCCGACTGTGAGTCCCATTGTGACTAAAGGAATAATAGGACACACTGTTCCGGCACATAGCGATGCCATTAAACCACCATATGCTGCCGCACCACCACTTACACCACCGGCCAATAAGGGAATTGATGCACCAATTCCTGCCACAAGCGGGGCTGCTTTTGTGAAATTTGTTCGTGAACCGTTTATAAAATCTGGGCGCTTTATTGTTTTGTAACGTTTCATGATAGTTATAATATTTGTATAATGGTCATTGTAATCCCTACTTACTTGATTCCATTTAGGAAATATCAAATATCGGTTTTTCTCATTTAGATAACATTTCTTTTCTATGACGGAAGTTACAAATTCGTCTTCGTCATTTAAAGACGGTGTTTTTACCTGCTCTATATATTTAATGGAGATTTCCCACAATCGTTGCGCGCCTTCAATCATAGACCACAACTTTATCATATCGTTTCTGACCATGTTATTTAATGAGTCAAATGTAGGCCATATATCAGGTCTGTTAATAGTGTCTATTGTAGTTACAAGAAGACTAGAAAGCACCTTTTGAAAATTGGGTGATACTATATCAATGTTATTTGTATTCAGTTCCTGTGTGGCATTGGTTCCAGAAAGTTCCTCATTCACAATTTTCAGTAAATTTATTCCCAATGGGTCCAATTTTTCCATGGAAGCAGTAATAATTTCCCAATACCCCGTGAACTTTCTTGTGTCATCATTTGTCATTTCATCGCTATTTCTGGTGAATTCTTGAATCTGTTTAATATTTTTTATGATTGTTGATAATAGCCGTATTTTTGTATGTAATTCTGTGCGATTTACATATTTACCCTCTTCATTTGTACCATCATCGTATTTATTAACAATCTGTATTACTTTGTTATAAAGTTGTAATTGAAAATTCCTATCACCGTCCCCAGTATCATCAAATATTCTTTCTTCCTGAGAAAAATCTTTCAACGAACTGGTTATTGCACGCCATGAATTTGTGCCGGATTGCATCAATGAACCACCTCTGCTCATTACATAAGGGGCCAAGACGGCTTCCTGTTTAGTGGTGTTCGTCTGTTTAGTGGTCTTCGCCCGTATCCAACTTTTAATATTAGGTGTTAAACCCTGGATTTTATATATTTGCTCGGCATTTAATAGACTAGGAATATCATTTCCAAATTTCTTCTTTAGGGTTGCCGATGCGCTTTCAAATCTTGCTTTAGTGGCGGACGACAATGTACTATCACGTGCCATTTTGTCGGTTAGAACCATTAATGTATAGGGGGCCAGAATAGCTAATACATGTTCCTGTACTTGGGGAAACTGCATATATAGTCTGTAAAAATCAATAGTTCTATCGTCAATTTCGTTTATATCAGGAGATTCAATTCCAAGAGAATACACTATGTCGCTTGGCTTGATATCTATCAAAAGATTGGCGATTTTCTCAATCTCCGGTTCATTTAGCGACCTAACTTCATCGGTCATACTACTCTATTTTATCGTTTTAAAAAATTATGAAAATAAACTGAGTTTGGTGTTAAATACCGGAAGTGAAAAATAAATAGGGGTAAAATAACAAATGGATTTTATAGAGGTGTTAAGTTAGCGTGTGAAAACATGCTAAATTAGTGTACTGGTACAATAAATTTGAAATCCGGTTTTAAATTTATTATAGTTAAAAACCTTAAGATAAAATGAGTTTGAATTTCATAAATTACTGTTTTGAAAATGACTGGACCATTTACGATAATTGTACATATCAAATACGACTAACGCAAAAACAAGAAAATACCATTAAGACTTATATTCGTAATGGCGGAAGAAGGACCGATTGTGCCTGTATTGAGTGGGGACCTGGTGAGGACAATGATCCTGATGGGGAGGAAATTGGGGTTTTGATGTCTATTATTCGTAGTATTGGGCCTGTTGGTACAAGTTCAATCATGTTATTTATTAAGAACAGATTTCCTGAAATTACTGTGAAGATTCTTAATGACAAATTATGTGAAATGTTAAAGCAGGGATTAATACAAACAATATCATTTAGTCAGTGATTGTCTTTTGATTTTTCTATTTCAATTACGTATGGGTTTCCACCTAAACCGCCGTTGCGTATTATAATTAGAACATGTTGAGAACACGCACAATCCGTAAGACAACAAAAAAGACTAGTCCGTTGTCTCTTGATACTACGCCGTTACCTAATAATGTTGAAGCGCCTGTAGTTGTACCTATTGTGGTTGAAATAAATAAAGAGATGACTACTGAATCCATGTTATCGGCGTTACATAGCGCTGAGTCAAAAACAGCAGCACAGCGTCCCTGGCTAAGGCTGGAGCGGGGTGTTCGTATGAAGTTGTTAAGGAGTTTTACAGATAAAAAAGCGGACCTTACTAGTGCTGAACGTTCTGAGTTATTACAGACACTTGTGGATGCGTTGGACAAACGGCTTCTGAATTCAAAATCTCAGATAACATATTCATCTGAAACTGGTGAAATTTCGGAGATTAATGCGCTTAAAATAACTAAGTCTTCATCGGGGAAACTTCTATTTAAAATAGATTCGCCTAACAAGGCTACCAAAAAGGCAAAGCGTCATTCTGGTTCAGATGACGAATAATTTATTTTTGTTAATTATAACAATAATTATCGTGTATTTATTGTTATAAAATATGTATGGATTAAATAAAATCAACAATTCCAGGATTCACTAGTCCATAAATAGACATAACTATGAATATTAAAACAAAACTAAGAAGACTTTTTAATCTGTCTTCTTTAAAGAATATGTATGCTAATGAATCTAAAATTCCCCATAGAGCAAAAGTTCTTAAAATATAGAAATTTGACATCATAAATTTAAAGTGTTGTGGTTCATCTGGCATCTCTATATTAGCAAAATAAACAAAATTGATATAAAGAAAATCCATTTTCATATATTAGAAAATGAGTGCGGCTATCAAGAAAATCGTTACTCAACTTCAAACCGATTTCTTTACAACAATGAATAATTTGACCAAAAAACAGTTAGAAACCACCATGAAATATTTATCCGATGAATATTATAATAACGGTAAATCGCTAATTAGCGATGAGAACTATGACAGATTGCGTGACCTTTTGGCACGGAAATTTGGTGATTCCGAAGTTCTTAAAGATGTGGGAGCAGAGGTTACAAAACAGAAAGTAGAGTTGCCTTTCTTTCTTGGTTCAATGGATAAGATTAAGCCCGATAAGAACAATTTGACAAGTTGGCTAACTAAGTACAAAGGAAATTACTGTATTAGCGACAAGTTGGATGGTATCTCCGGATTAATTGTTAAAAGTGGTGGCAAACGGGCTTTATATACACGGGGGGATGGCACCATTGGACAGGATATTTCACATATGATACCCTTCATTAATATTGGCGATATAGCATCTGTAGAAAATTATGCAGTACGGGGCGAACTAATTGTGTCCAAAATGAACTACGGAAAGGTGGCCGAAGGTAAGCGTGGTGCCAGACAGATGGTTAGCGGGTTGGCAAATCAGAAGACCCTTACCAAAGAGCGGAAGGAATTAATGTCGTTGATTGATTTTGTTGCTTACGAAGTAATAGTACCAGAGGCACTAAGTCCATCTAAGCAATTTGGACTTCTGGATTCTAAATCCACATTTAATGTGGCAAAATGGGAACTTGTAAATAATGTCAGTATTGAGTCATTAAGTGAAAGTTTAACAAAGCGGAAGGATAGTAGCCGTTATGAAATTGATGGTATTATTGTTGCACATGACGCAACGTATCCAAGGGTCAAAGGTCGCAATCCAGACCATGCGTTTGCCTTTAAAATGTCCTTTGCTGACCAACAGGCCACCACAGAAGTCTTGAATGTATTTTGGGAGGCATCCAAGGATGGCTATTTGAAGCCCACTGTTAATTTTGAGCCTGTAAATATTGGCGGGGTAATTATTCAGTACGCAACTGGTTTTAATGCGTCTTTTATTCATTCAAATGGAATTGGGCCTGGCGCATTTATTGATATTATTCGTTCAGGTGACGTGATTCCATATATTAAGGAGGTCAAGGCGAAGGCTCCAGGGGGGCCATCAATGCCCAATGCAAAATGGCATTGGAATGAAACCCAGGTAGATGCTATTCTGGACAATATTGGTGAAAATCCTGATGTACAGAAACGGGCGTTGCTTTATTTTGCGCAAACCTTGGATATTGGATATTGTGGAGAGGGTAACATTAATAAAATTTATGATATGGGTGTTCATAATATAGCGGATTTTCTTAAACTGACAGAGAAGCGCTTACTAGAAGGGGAGGGTTTTGGAAAAGTGTCGGCTGGAAAACTTATTGAAGAGATTGAAAAGGCGGTTAAAAAGGCAACCATTGTACAGTGGGCGGTTGGGTCAGGTATCTTTGGCAGAGGTATAGGAACAAAGCGTACTGAACTTGCGTTTGCCATTGTCCCTACAAATCTTGTTGCTGGAACAGGGCTTGTAGAAAAAATTACAGAGATTCCTGGCTGGTCACGTGAGTCGGCTGAGGGGTTTGTTGCAAATCTACCTGCGTTTAAGAAGTTTATGTCTGAGATTGGTGTTAAGGCAAAGGCTCCTGAGGTAGTGAAGCCTGTTGCAAAGGGAAAACTTACTGACCAGGTTGTGTTATTTACGGGATTTCATCCAAAAGATCTTGAAGCGGCGGTTGTGAAGGAAGGTGGCATTGTTGCGGATACATGGGGTAAAAAAGTCACGGTTGTTGTCACAAAGGACAGTTCTGTTGTGAATGAGAAAACCAAGAAGGCTCTTGCGTCTGGAATTCCTGTAATGGATGCAGAGAAATTTGCGAAGATGTTCTAGACTTTTCTATAATTATATATTAGGGGATGATTAAACGATATTTTACAGGATTGTCAGCAAAAAATAAGACATTGCGGAAAAAGGAGATTAAACATTTTGGGTCAATGTCATGGAAAGACCCAAAGGCCTATGTTGGATTTAAAACCGATAAAGGTAGAAAAACACGAAAATCTGGTTATACGGTTGATTGGAAACGGCGGTTTCCCGACGCAACATCACTTGAAAGTAAATCCGTGGCAACAGGTGTTCCTATAAAATATATAAAAGATGTTTATAATCGTGGTTTGGCTGCTTGGAGAACGGGTCACAGGGTGGGTGCTACGCAACAACAGTGGGGATATGCCCGTGTTCATTCGTTTTTACTTTGTGGGAAAACGTATCGTACAACCGATTCAGATTTAGTTAAAAAGGCAAGAAAGACTTCCAAAAAAGCCGCTAAATGGTGGTCATCTATTGGTTGCTGATTGGGCATTTTGTTTTTACATATTATATTAGTAAAATAATATGTAAAAATATTTTTATTTATGGAAACAACATGTATTACTTGGGTATATTTCGCAACACTTTTTTCATTTTAGTGAAATCGTAGTATAGAGGTTTATATTTAGGATAGATATACATGGGTTCTTCAATGTGTACTTTGTGTACGTAGTTCGCAATTGCTTTACGCAATGTTGCAATATCCTCCTTTAGGGTGCCATTTTCATAAAGAATAACTTCCATTGTTGGCAGGGTTTATTATGTAGATTTTATATCAATTTTTCTATATTAGGTCAGGAAATAAAGTTGGCAACCACAATTCTGCAGTATTTGACCACGTTTGTTTCAAAGTTGCTTCGTACAAGGCGTTTTGAAAATTTTCCAAATCATTATCCGATAATTTAGTGAGTTTTAGAATTGCGTCCAATGTATTTGTCCAGATATGTGGCGAATTTATACTGTCTTCTATATGAATACCGGCCCGTTCCGGAAATACTGCGCTTGTAGACATAATAGGAATACATCCTTCTGCTGCTGCTTCACGAACCGATAGACAGTCTATTTCTAATGGACAATCTGTAATGTACAATTTTGCCAAAGAGGCTTGATGTTCTTCTTGAATTTCTGTATAATTGCTTCTTCCATGTTCTATTATTCCAGGTTGTTTTAATAATGGACTTATTTCATCTATTATTTCTGGTGATAAAAGTTCCTTCCCATAATGAATATGTAATGTGGCTTCTGGTATTGATGCTCTGATTTTGGGCCATAAAAATTTCAGAATTTTATTCAAGCCTCTATCGTATGAAGAGGTATAACAAAACCTGCTTCTTTGCCTTTTTATTGATTTTAGTTTGATGGACGATTTTAATCCGTTTGCCACAATTGTAAATTTAGAATCTGGAAATTGTGGATAAAGGCTTCTGTGATAATTGGATTTGACAAAAATGGATTGCACTTTAGAATTTACCAGATCATCTGGAAGTGATTTTGCAGAAGTTGGGTCATGTAAATCAACAAAAACGGCTTTTTGATTGGTATTTTTAATATGGGGTAACATATCAAGACCGTAGCGTCGCCATAGAATTAATCTATTAAATTTGTCGTTTGGATTAAATTCGGAAAATGGTCTGTACTGTATTTGCTGTGTTTGCTGTGTTTGCTGTGTTTGCTGGTAGATTTTTCCATAAACCGTCACTTCATAGCCCCGCTTAGCAAATTGTTCCGATAAATAGATTACTGCTTGTTCTGAACCACCCAAATCTTGTTTTTCTGGACCAAATGGAACACGTGAATCTCCACAATAATAGACTATAGAATTTTTTGGCCAGGTTTTAATTTGCGGTTTGGTATATACTACAAATGGTATTTCGTGACCAAGCGTTGAAAGATATATACCTTTTATTTGGAGATTTGCGTTTCTAGCACGAAGTGAAAAAGAGAAATCTTCGCCCAACCAATAATTTTTTATGCCCTTCTTTTCTATTAATGGATGGAAAAAAGGAATACAGTTTTCCTCATTTGGAACACCATCCGAAATTGTTACACGGTCAAGATGTTCCACTGTTTTCATATAATTGTATATACGGTGTACTGCTTCGTAAGTAAAACAGAGAAAGCCTGTGGCAGCATATAGTAATTCTACCACCGATTCATTTGTTTGGTCGGTATTTTTAATTACTGATGTGGGCTGTTGATTGCGATTTGCGTATAATCCGGCTTTCAAATCGCTATTAAGATTTATTACTTGTTGTATATCGTGTGTTGTAAAGGTATGGTCGCTGTCAATAAACATAAAAAGGTCTGAATGGTTGGCGCTGGTATACCACTCCGTTAGTAGCATAGAACGGGCGTGGGCAATATTTGATTTTCCAATAATTGATTTAATATTTGGCTTTAGTTCTATGGCGACTTTCATCAGACATTCGGCAAATCTGGCATTTACCTGATGTTTTGCAGAGTATGCAATTGTTAGCATGTGCTTACTTTATATTATATGTGATTTTGCTTTATGTGTAAAAAATTCTGTTTTATATCTATAAAGTTTTATATATTAGGTCGTAGTATTCCGGTGTAACAATTAATGGTCTATTTTCGCTATGCTTAACGCCATACTCATATAGATGGGTTTTAATGTAGTCTGTTTCTTCATCGTATGGTAGGCTTTTTAGTAGGATTAGTGCGTCGGTATATGTGATTATGAACACACGAACTTCATCAGAAATAGCAAGGGTCGTCATTTGTGGTTGAAAGTGTACTGTGGGCTGTTTGCTAAATCAATTTTTTGTTTTATCAACTAATCTGGGTTGGGAACCAACAACGCATTTCACGATTATATTGTAAAATGATATAAAGATACATAATTTATATTGTTTATTACAGAATGAATAGAGTAGAACAAATGAAAAAAATTCAAAACGAAGCACTAGAGTTATTTACTAGAAAAAATATTGATTACGGCGATGCGTTTGCTAAATATGGAGTTATTGGCGTTTTAATGAGATTAGAAGATAAATTACAACGTTCTATGTCTATAACAAAAAATGGTGTAAATTTAGTAAGCGATGAAGGAATTAGAGATACGCTAATTGATTTACATAATTATTCGGCAATGGCATTAATGTTACTAGATGAATAATACGCATGGGTATATAAGGTGTAAACATTCTACAAGATAATCTAATTTTTTTTACAATCCAGATTGCCATTACAATTTACTCTTCAGAATCGCTTTGTGTCTCATCTGTAATTAGGTTGTTGTTTATATCATGTGACGCATAACAATCCTTTTCTAAGTGACCGTCTCCACCACATCGTGCGCATGTTTCTGAATTAATAATTGTATTTTGAAATTCATTAATCAGCGCCTCCATATCTTCTTCCTCCGCAATAATATCATTATCTGGCATTTCGAAAATAGAGAATCTCATCTCAGACGTTTCTGAACCATTATCCCCGTCATATTCATTATTCATTGTAATATCTTCGTCCATTGTGTTGTTTTAAAAATATAAATATTTTATTTGTAAATCAATTTTTTATTATATTTTCTATTATAGAATGCCCTCCTGTATTAACAGATACCAGCCGTCATCTAATCAATATATACAACCGTATATACCCAAATGGTGTCCACCCGAACCAAATACTGATCCCAAGCGTTTTGAATTATACTGTAAGCCTACTTTGTGTCGGTCAGAGCCATTAAGCAATAGTGAATATTTAAGACTTCGTGCTAAAAATGGCGGGGCCGCCCTTTCTAGTGGTAACCTAAAACAGATTGGACAAGGACAGTATTTACGAACAATATGGACATCTGCCAGTAATAACTGTCAGACAAATGTGCCACTACCTGCCGTTCATCCTGGTGGCCATGCTAAAGATTGTGGATTTATTACTGAAGCGGCAGGGGCAAAAGCAGGACGTGGTACTGTATCTTGGTACGATAAGGTAAATCGCACTGCCAGTATAAATACAATGAAAAAGAAGGGTTATGCTATTGCCGCCGAAACCTGCTCAAATTGTGAAATACCTGGTACAATTTCTTATGTAACGCCCGGATGTCCCGATTCTATTAAAAATCTGACGAATTTAAGTTAAGAAGTGTTTTTCCCCACTGTATTGTTTTTTGTATTTTTGTTTGTGGCATAGGAATCCTGTACATTCTGAAATCAAATAATGATCCCCGAAAACGCTCATCTTTATATTCGCCTTGGCCCTGTGCGTTTTCCCAATTTGAACGACCTATATAATTCTTTGTTGTATAGTTCGTTTGTGCCAGATGGCCACTTGGATGTGTATAGACTAAGGCACCGTCAATATAGACCTCCCATGTTGGCGTAAAAGATAGGTCCCGTGTTGTAAAGGCAATATGGTGCCATTTTCGCTCTTGAACTGCATCCAGAATTTTGATACGCATTTTGCGTTGCTGTTTGTCCCATATTTCAAATAAGAGATTCGCACGTTTAACTTGGGCAGTATCTTGGTTTTCTGGCATATCTTGGTCATTATCTATTGGCTGTGGTCCTGAAGTCTCAATCAGTTCATTTAAATAATCCTGTGGCAACAGTTCTTTTGGTGCCTTTTGACTACACACAACATTGGCCGGTTGCCCCTCTTTTTTTCCCGAATTTAGAGGACTAGCATTATTGCCTTTTCCCTCTATACCGATAAAAATGTTGTCGTGACCTGCTCCGTTTCCAAAATCAAATATACGGGCGTTATTTGAAAACATATCAAAATGGACCCAAAAGGAAAACGCACGAAGTTGTCGCAATTCCAACTTTTCTTCTACTTCTAAATCATTGTTTTCACCGATTCTAATATATTGATCGGCAACTGGCGGTTCGTATATTTGATTTTTACGAACAGGGTTTAATTGAATACCGTCCGTTTTTGGTTTTCTTGGGTTTTCGTCGATTTTAATATCACCTGCTAGAGCCAAATGTGTATTTTCCCCGTAATCCAATAAATCGTCTTTAAATCTATACCAGACCATTATTCCATCGTAGAACCATAGCATGTCCTTAATTGTTTCTGGTGGACTACTATCCCGTATTTCTTGTGGTACGAAACTATCTAACCCTGCTACTACACACCAACTTTCCCATAAATCGTCTGGGGCATCTTTCACTTTAATTATACGACAATAATCATCACGTGAATCGGAATTCACATCTTTATAATAATCATCACGACCCAACTTTAATCCATCTGCTTTTGATTTACTATGATATGTAAGTGACGATACTCCATCGGTTCCTGCTAATCCACATGCTAACATTGCTGAGCCGGGGTCGCCCGGTTTTACTACTACACGACATAAATCCGATTTGTGTCCCAATTTTTGAATATCAACATATTCGTCTTTGTATCGCAAATCTCTTACCCACGGCGATTCATCTTTGACATTTCCCGGTACAATATCACTACGCTTGGGATAAAATTTATCCATATAACTTTGCGAATTTGAACTGAAGCCTTCTAAACTATATTTTCTGTCTTTGAATAATTCGTATAGAACTATACACAACAATGATATACATACTATTCCTATAATGATGTTGTTCATTGTTGTCCCTATAAAATTAGACGATTAGAAATTTGATGATTTTGACGCAATGCGGTATAAATGCTCTTTAGCAGTGTATAATACTATTAGATAGTGTAAATAGTATTATATGATTATTATCCGACGTAATAAGACTAGCAAAGTTAGTCGTAATACATATAAATCTTTAAACGAATGGGCAAAAAATCATATGCGATTTGTGGAGTATTTTTTAAATGTTCAAATACAAATTGCCGAAGGATTACATCAATTACAAAAACTACATACTATTAAAGTTGATAATTCTGGAAATGTTCTTCTTGGGTCGGCAATTGAGTATAAAAAACCTGACTACTGTGCCGATGATAGTGTGGCTCCAGAAATTGATGTTGTAACAGGGTTAGAGACTGGGGTCAAGGTTTGCGATTTGGCAGAAGACATATTTGATAAAAGGCCGTTTTTACAGACACTAGATAACGTGTTTTACAATTATTCGCTAGATGGTTTTATAAATTCTTTGGACACAGATGATCTAAACATACTAAAAACATATGAAATGTCTTCGGAAATTTGGTCTCTTGGCCATATGTTATATATACTTTATATGAATGCCATTGCTGATCCCGATGTCTTAGATTCTGAATTTTACAGAATTAATCATCGGTTACAGATGAAAATTTTTGAAGGAATGCTACAGCCCGATCCACGCAAACGATTTACCATAGATATGGTGTTGAATGAATTATATACTATGAAAATGGATACTGCGTTTCCAGACAACTGAGAATCTATAGTATTAGTAGATATATGTTTTTTGATATTTTTTATTGTTGGAGGAAGAAGCCGTTTTCTATACGTAAACCTAAAGACTGGGCTACGTTGCCTTTGTACAAGAAGATTAAATATGTTGGCGGAATTTTAACGGAGGAATATGCGCCGTATGTAGATAAAATAAGCGCAAAAAATATTGTTAAATCACTTTGTGGCGACAGTATTAAGATTCCTGAAATTGTACGAATTTTAGATGGACCCGACGATCTTCAGGAATCTGATATGGATGAGCGGTATCTTATTAAAGCCTCTCATGGTTCAGGCTGGTTAATAGACCCTAAACTACATACTTCGATTGTTGCTAATAAATTGCTTTTACATTGTTGGAATAAACCGTTTATTAATACTAAGAATAACCAAGTTAAAATAGAGAAACAGTATAGTTTTCTGAAACCACGGTTTTTTATAGAGAAAAAAATAGAATGCGCCTATTCTGGATTGGGGGGAAACGCTTTAGATGTTAAGGTGAATTGTTTTTACGGGAAACCCAAATTTGTACTGGTTCAGAAAGATAAAAAGAAGAATTTTTACTCTTTGGACTGGAAGCCATTAATGGCCTTAGAATTTCCGTTTGAAATACCTTCCTGTATGTCCGACATTCTTAAATTATCTAAAATACTTTCTGAACCCTTTGAATTTGTACGGGTAGATTTTTATATTGGAGTGGATGGAATCTATTTTTCTGAATTTACTTTTACACCTAAGGCGGGAAATCGCCGTTTAACAGAAAAATTGGAATTTGAATATGGGAAATATTGGTAAAAGGCTATCTGGATTGTGTATATTTTATGAAATAAAAAATTTATATTTCATAAAATTGTAAGAAGGGATTTATGCTTTGCGTGTAGAAACCCGCTTAATCACTTTACTGGGACTTTTCAACCTCCTTGTCTTTTTGCGTTTTCCACCCTGTTTAAGGTTTATTTCCTTGTCCCTTGCTACACAATAGAATCCGCAAAAATCTTCGTAATTTAATTCCGATCCGTAATCACGTGATGCCTGTTTCGGGTTAAATATTTTACGGTGTTTGGCATCAAAATTCTTCACCGGATTTGAACCGTCTTTGTGCGACCATGTTCCGTCTGGGTTTTGCCTATACCAGTGATAGTCGGTTTTTTTATCAACCACCGCAGCAACTTTACTCATTCCACTTGGACATTTTTTCGTAAATGTGCTTCTAATGAAATTTTTTCCAAGATCGGATTTTGTAAGTTTTTCAACAACTGGACAGGTTCTTAGGTTTTCATTTCTCATTGCCTTTCTTTTCTTAGAGGCCGCACCTGGTTGTTCAAAATTTACATTACACCTTGTATTTGTACACTGTTTTATCAGATTTTTATTAACCTTATTTCCACGCAAAGCGTAACTGATACAATTGTGCGTCTCAACATATTTTCTTGATTTGTTCAAAATTTGCGGTATATATTTTGGTTCGTAACCGTTTGTGGGTGCCGGTTTACAGTTCATATGTGTTGCGCAAAAAAGTTTGCCATCAATTGCTACATTTTTACAAGGATTGTCATTACTATCTCTTGGACATTGACAAAGAGGTTTATCTTGTATGTTCATCCCTATTTATTTATAATATTTTTTTCGTCCTTGCGATTTAGTGTAAGGTCCATTGGACTTGGAATAAGTTGTTCGGCTTGAATTGCGCACATTTTTGATTTATTTGTTGTGGATGAAGAGACTTTTTCAAGATCCCGTGCTACGCTGTATTCGTCTTCTACCTGGCGTTGGCGTATTCGCTCTATAGAATTAACAAAATACACATACTGGTTTTCGTGAGTCGGGGGACCATGTCCGTGATGCCCTGAATAATGACCACTTAGTTCTAAGTATTGAATCCCTTCCGTTTTTAAACGCTCTAATGTTGTATGAACACCATAATATTTTTTGTCAAACTTAAACAATGCGCTAATCGTATGGAATACTGTGACTAAAAGACTGACAAACCACGTGAACCAATATAGACCGACTGAATTTATCCCCGTCGGGGACTGAATAGAAAGCAATGCCGGTACAGCAACTCCGCCAATAGATATAAATAAACGCGTTGAATTATAAAATAAGTCTACTTTGAAAATTCGTCTTTCATAATAATTTAGTAAACTAAGATATCTGATTTCTATAAGTCTGATTTGCATGGGGGTAAGGGTTGATAATGAACGAAACACACGTGCTAATTCGTGTTCGCTGTAATTAAACAAGGTGATAGTTTGCTCATCTTGTACATTTAATGTATCTGCTTCTTTCACATTTTGATTTTCTTTCGCCACTGATACTGTGTCACTTGATTCGTCATTTTTTGATTCTGATTTAATTATAATATTTACATTTTCCGCCACAGGGGATTGTTCAGAAGTTGTTTGATCCATATATACATAAAATTGAAATTTATTATTGATGTGTTTAAGTTTAAAATGCTAAAGACCGTTTTGCCGATTTGTTTCAATGTTGAGTTGTCAGAGGCTCACATTAGTAACTGTGAAACAAGTAATGGAATATACATATCTGGAAGCGTATTTTCACATTTTATGACTGACGCTAATGACGAATTTATTGCTCTTGAACTCAAACATAATAATCATTATGCCTACTGCCATATTACGGGCATACATTCTGCAGATACAAATGTGATCTTTGCTCCCGGCTGGATATGTAATATGTTGTGTGCCGATAACGAAGAGACCATTTCTATTACACGGGTTTATCCCTCTATTGGTACAAAAATAACAATTAAACCACAAAATAGTTCGTACACAGAACTTGATGATCCGGTTGAAGCGTTGCGTAATGCGTTTGAGAGTTATTCGTGTTTAATGGCTGGAATAGAAATTCCGCTAAGTGTGGGTGGTAAACTCCTTAATGTTGCCATTAATGATGTTAGCAATAGTGGGCCGATTTGTATTAGAGGTGTTGAGTTGGAGGTGGAGATTGCGGAAGATTTAGAACATGATATTTCGGGTTCAACTGATTTTGGTCGTGATGAACCATTTGATTTTGGTCGTGATGAACCCTTTGATTTTGGTCCAGATGAACCATTTGATTTTGGTCCAATGATTCCTATGCCCGACCCTATTAATCCGTTTCCTGGTAGCGGTAGAATGCTAAAAGATTACAACCGTATAAAAAGGGTACGGCGATAAAAAACATTCTATATAGTAAGAATGCAGAACAGACCAGTGACCCCTACCGGACCCATTAGTGCGCCAACTTTTTCAAATGTAAATACACCTAGGACAAAAACATTAAGGGCTAGAACTCCTGGTTTAATGGGAGCATTAGTTGGGAAACTTACAGGAACACCTA
>Ga0214923_10004640_pt1 | contig 16440 bp, 17 predicted proteins | sample LL1510_MetaG_FD_177993 | JGI IMG/M metagenome (GOLD analysis project Ga0214923, IMG submission 177993) | Freshwater microbial communities from Lake Lanier, Atlanta, Georgia, United States - LL-1510 | ecosystem: Environmental > Aquatic > Freshwater > Lake | place: USA: Georgia | collected...
GGGATCATTGTCAATCCCGTGAAGTTACCCATTTTTAGCCGTCTGCAGTTCAAATCGGCACCAAACAAAATTAGCTTCTAACCCACGCCCAGTAACGATCTTGAGATCCGCCGGGCTCCCTTAACCGGACAGTAGTGATCTCTTTAAGAAATTAAAAGTGGCGCCAATATAATTTCTCTGCCACCTATACAATGAAGTAGTTTAAACTAAGAGTCAGCTTTAAAGAAACTACGTCAAACCACGCGTTTCAAGAATCCATCTGGTGCAACAGTTATTAGCAGTTTGTTCTGGATGCTCTTGTCGATCTCGAACTCGGTATGTGTCTTTAGATATTCCCAGACAGCTGTCTTGGGGTTGTTTCCTGGCCCCCACGGGCGGTCGGGGAACATTTCAGCAGGCATGTCTTCAACAATTGTGTCAAAAACGACACAGTAGCTACCCTTGCTCGTGAGGGGGGCATAAGCTTCCAACTCGGCCAATACGTGGTCGTGGGTGTGGTTGCTGTCTAGGCATACCATAATGCGTTGATAGCCCGCAGCTACCTGATGGACTTGCTCAATCACCTCGGGCGTGATGCTCGAGCCTTGAATCATCTGGATGCGTGAAGCCATAGGGTGCGCCTCGATCGCCTCACGGTTGTGTGGACGGATGTCGATGTCCAACCCCAACACTTTTCGTTTCGAATGTTTGGGATCAATTGTCGTCTCCGACTCAATAGCATCAGCCATATCCAGCAAAGCCAACATGGAGGCACTGAAAATCAACGAGCCCCCGTGTGCAATGCCGGTTTCAATTATTAAGTCAGGTTTAATTTGCCAGATGAGTTCTTGCATTGCCAACATATCCTGAGGGTATTGGATAATTGGTCGACCCTGCCACTCAAAATGGTATGAATATTTTAGTTTATTTACCGATTTGATCCAATCATTGGTTAAATTAGCCAAATTGGAATCTGCAGCGATAGCTGAAATTTCGGAATTGCATTCCGCTTTGAATTTTTCATAAGCACTCATTTAATTTACCTTTCTGATTTTTACTGAAATCTCGTAACAGCTTCCCGCTTCTTCGAACCAGCATCCCGGATAACCCTGAAATGTACGAGCTCGAAGTAGATTAAGTAGGTCACGCGCCTGATAGAGAGCATCAAGATGTATCTGGCTTGCCGATTCGAGCTCCGAGGCGCGGTGGAATGAGCCCATTCCAGCATTTTGTGGCTTGATGTCGTACTGTCCTGTACGCAAACTCGGTTATGTTTTGCAGAACAATTCCACCATCGCCGTTTGCGCCTTGTTATAAAGCGTTTCTCCAGTGTCACACCAATCATAGGCTAGGGTGGATTGCGCAACGATAGGACCGGTATCAACTCCAGAGTCAACACAATGGAGCGTAACCCCGAATGGCGCTTGCTCAACCAATGCCCAAAAGTTGTAGTGTTTACCGCGATTATGAGGAAGCAAACTAGGATGAGTATTTATAAATCCAAGTCGCGGAGTATTTAACAATTGGTTCTTTATTATCTTTGGCCACCAAGCCAGAATACCAAGATCGATGCCGCCATCTAGCTTTTCTAAAATACTGTCGTCACTATCGAATACGCAGACAGGAATACCTTTAGATTCAGCTGCAAGATAGATATCATTAACTCCTGTTGTGACAATTAGCACCAGATCTGATACGTAGCTCTCCATAAGGAAACTAGCGATTTTTTCACCAACAGCGCCGTCAGCAAATAACATCAGCCTCATTTGGTTAGCTCAACTGCTTCATTGAGAACCATAATAGCCTGGATCACTCGATCCAAATCTTTTACTTCAATATCATGATAACTTGGCAAGTTAATTGCCCGCTCAGGGATGGACCTGGAATTGACATTAGTTAATACCGAATCAAACATCGGAAGCCCTGACAACGGCCAGAAAAAAACTCTTGCATCTGCATTTTCTGCGACAAATGCAGCTTGCAGTTTTTCGCGCGTGATACCGGTATCTGACGCGAACACAACTGTTGGCATCCAGGCTCCGCTGATAGTATCAAGGGGCTCGGGGTTCATGGTAATTGTGGGCAGCCTTGCTAAGCTTTCTCGGTAGTAGGCGAGTATCTCGCGCTTTCTACAGATCAACTCTTCGATCCGCTCCATCTGAGCGCAGCCAATAGCGGCCTGAATGTTTGACATTTTGTACTTGAATCCAATCACATCAGGCCAGAACTGCCTGGTTTGCCCCCTCGCGCGGCCATGGTTGCTAAGGGTCAAGACTCTTTCATATAGATCTGCATCATTGGTAACAAACATGCCACCTTCACCGGTTGTCAGGGTTTTGGTGCCGTGAAACGAGAAGGTGCCGAACTTACCCATACTTCCAGCACGATTGCCGTGATAGATGGAGCCGATAGCCTCGGCAGCATCTTCAATGATGGGGATTCCATACTTTTCGCCGATGGCCATCAGGCGATCCATGTCACATAAATTGCCATAGAGGTGGACGGCCACGATGGCCTTAGTACGCGGGGTGATGGCCGCTTCAGCTTTATCCGGATCTATGCACCAAGAGTCTGGCAGGATATCAACAAAAACTGGCTTCGCTCCCAAGTTAACAATAGGGGATGCAGTAGCGATCCAGTTGGTGTCTGCCATAATGACTTCATCGTCTGAGCCAATACCCAGCGCTGCCATTCCCATGTGTAAGGCGCCGGTGCAACTGGATGTGGCAATTGCAAAGCGCACCCCCAGATGCTCTTTGAAGAGTTCTTCAAAACGGTTGATGTAGGCGTAGCACTGGTCTCCCCACCCATTTGCGGCGGCATCCGTAGCATAACGGACTTCGAGTTCAGTGATTGAAGGCTTTGTGTAGAGGATGCGGGGTTTCATTGGATGACCAACTCCGGAACTGAGGTTACAAACCTGCCCCCCCATTCTCGGATAAATATGTTTTGTTTCATCACTTCATCCGCAATGTTCCAAGGCAGTATCAAGACGAAGTCAGGCTGGGCTTGCTGAATCGCTTCAGGAGATAGTATTGGAATGTGACTTCCCGGCGTATACTTGCTTTGCTTTGCACTGGCGGCATCGCAAACAAAAGGCAATAGATCCGGCTTGACACCCGCATAGTTTAATAGCGTATTTCCCTTAGCGGCTGCGCCGTAGGCAGCGACTTTTTTTCCTGCTCGTTTCTGCTGAATAAGAAATTCTAGTAAGTCGTCTTTCACCTTATTGGCCCGTGCCTGAAAGGAGGCATAAGGCTCCAAGATTTGTAATCCAGCTTCTGCTTCACGGCGCAGAAGGGTTTCAACCGCATTTGTTGTTAGACGTGAATCTGCCTGATGGCAACCATAAATCCGCAGGCTTCCCCCATGCGTGGGCAGTTCCTCCACATCCCAGACACGAAGCCCAGCCTCTTGAAAAATGCGGTTGACCGTGTAGAGCGATAGATAGGAGAAGTGTTCATGATAGACGGTGTCGAACTGGGTGTGTTCGATCAGACGCATAACGTGCGGGAATTCAAGGGTAATGGTGCCGCCGAGCTTGAGAGCGGACTTGAGACCCAAGGTAAAGTCATTAATATCCGGCACATGGGCATAGACATTGTTACCAGCGATTAGGTCGGCCTGTATGCATTCGGCCGCCAAGCGCTTGCCGAGGGCTTCACCAAAAAACTCGCGCAGCACGGGGATACCAAGCAGCTCTGCGGCAGCGGCAGTGCTGGCGGTGGGCTCGATACCCAGGCATGGAATGCCGGCTGCGACGAAATTTTTGAGTAAGTACCCGTCGTTGGAGGCCACCTCGATGACCAAGCTATCTGAGCTGAGCCCAAGGCGTTGCGTCATCTGTTCGGCATAGAATTTGGCATGCGTAAGCCAGCTGCTGGAGGTACTGGAGAAATAGGCATAGTCGGGGCTGAAGAGCTCATCGGCTTGCGCATAGTCTTCGGTTTGCACCAGCCAGCAGTAATCGCAGACTTTGATCTTGAGGGGGTAGTACTTCTCTGGTTTAGAAAGATCCGACTGCTTGAGATAGGCGTTAGACGGCGGTGCAAAGCCGAGATCAAGAAAGTTGTGCGAAAGCGGCGTCCGACAGTGGCGGCACTTCATAGGGCAATTCCTGAAAAATCCGGGTTGATGAGTGGGTGTGTAGCATCACGGGCAGACAGATCTGAAACAGGGATCGGCCAATGGATTGCCAGGCGGGTGTCGTCATGCCGCAGGCCGGCCTCTGCACCTGGCGTGTAAAACGCCGTATGCAGGTAAAGCAATTCGCTCTCGGGCTCTAGGACCTGAAAACCATGGGCAAACCCCTCGGGGATGACCATCATGCGAGTGTTGGTTGGAGTCAGTTCTTCCGCGTGCCAACTTAGGAAAGTTGGGGAGTTGTGCCTCAAGTCGACGGCGACATCCCACACCCTGCCCTTGAGGCAGCGCACTAGTTTCATCTCCGCATGCGGCGGGTGCTGATAGTGCAAGCCACGCACGGCACCGATGGTCGCAGTACGGGAATGGTTGATTTGCACAATCCGTCGCTTACCAATGAGGCTTGCCAGTTCATGTTCACAATAGAGACGGGCGAATGCTCCACGATGGTCGGTTTGCGAGGTGGATTCAACGACCACGAGGCCCGAAAAGGACGTAGGTTGCGTGTTCACCGATTTGCCCATACCACATTGGCTTGCGTGGCAGCAGCGATGTATTCGACCAACTGTTCGCGACTTGTAATCTTGCCCTCCTCCAGCCAAGAACGATACCAAGCGGATGTTTTTTCTATTGCGGCATCGAAGTTCCAGGCTGGCTGCCAGTTTAGTTTACTCCGAGCCTTGGCGCTATCGAGATACAGGAGCGTGGCTTCATGGGGCTGCGGCTTATCAGTGAAGTGCCAGCGCACGCTCGCCCAATGCACGTTAAGTTTGCCGAGTACTTCTGATACGGTCCGGTTACCTTCAGGTTCTGGGCCGAAATTCCATGCCTCTGCACAGGCCTTGTCCCCTTGGAGAAGACGCTGACCCATTAGAAGGTAGCCACCGAGAGATTCGAGCACATGCTGCCAAGGGCGTGTGGCAAGCGGGGAGCGAATCTCAAGCGATTGGCCTTGTGCCACAGCACGCACCAGATCAGGGATTAAACGATCTTCAGACCAGTCCCCGCCGCCAATAACGTTACCGGCGCGGGCGGTTGCCAGCAAAGGGGCGTGTTCGGTGTAGAAAAATGCGCTGCGGTAACTGGCGGCGACGAGCTCTGAACCCGCCTTCGATGCGCTGTAGGGGTCATGGCCGCCAAGGCGGTCGTTTTCGCGGTAGCCCCAGGGCCACTCGCAATTTTCGTAGCATTTGTCTGTGGTAATGGCAACGATGGCACGAACGCTCGGCGTCTGCCTGCAGGCCTCGAATACGTTCGCCGTGCCCATGACATTGGTGGACCAAGTCTCAAGGGGCTCTCGGTAGGACTGCCTGACCAAGGGTTGGGCCGCAAGGTGAAACACGATCTCTGGCTGTGTTGTCAAGAACGCATAACTGAGTGCTTCATGGTCGCGAATATCGAGCCGATGCTCGTTGATGGTTAGCCCGAGCATATCCCAATGATTCGGCTGGACTTTTGGTGGCAGTGCGACTCCAGAAACGTCAGCGCCCAATTCATTGAGCCAGAGGGCCAACCAACTGCCCTTGAAGCCAGTGTGTCCAGTGATGAGGACACGTTTGCCGCGATAGATATCCTCAAAAAGCTTCATGCCCAAGATTTCCAAGGGGCTTTGCCTGAGGACCAAAGACGGTCTAAGTGGGTTTTGTCACGAAGAGTGTCCATGGGCTGCCAAAAACCTTCGTGTTCAAAGGCTTGCAGTTCGCCTTTAGCGGCCAAAATCTCCAGCGGTCTTCCCTCCCACGAGCTGCTATCGCCATCAATGAAGTCAATCACTTTCGGGTTGAGCACAAAAAAACCACCGTTAATCCAGGCGCCATCACCGGGTGGCTTCTCTTGGAATCCGCAGACGGCGCCACCCTCACGCAAGAGCGCACCGTATCGGCCTGGAGGCTGAACCGCGGTCACCGTAGCCAGTTTGCCATGCCGACGATGGAAGTTGAGTTGGGCTGTCACATCAACATCGGCAACACCATCACCATAAGTGAAGCAAAAAGCGTCTTCATTTCGGACGTAGTTGGCTACTCGCTTGAGACGCCCGCCTGTTAGAGTTTCTTCGCCAGTGTCCACCAAAGTCACACGCCAAGGCTCGGCCTTTTTGTGATGAACTTCCATATGATTGCTGACCATGTCAAAGGTCACATCAGACATGTGCAAAAAATAATTGGCGAAGTATTCTTTTATCACATAGCCCTTGTAACCACAGCAAATGATGAAATCACTTACACCGTGGGCAGAATAAATCTTCATGATGTGCCATAGAATCGGGCGTCCCCCGATTTCTATCATAGGCTTGGGTTTAAGGTAAGTTTCTTCGGAAATACGGGTTCCGAATCCACCGGCAAGGATGACAGTTTTCATTAAAATAAAAAGTTAATGGCAATCAAAAGCTGATGAGGACAGCGACTTCGCCCCCATTACATACTTTAAAATCTGATTCCTGAGCCAAGCAACCGAATCTCTTGGGAAGCTCTTTTCAAAATCATGATTTAGTATACGACTTGATATCAAAGATGCATCATAAACATTGGATATACCGCCGGGATAGTCAGTGATTTTAAATATAGTGGGGGACACAAACCCGAAGGCTGGCTTCACCAGATCCGAATCCACCTCCTCAACAACATTAGAAATATTGGGGACTTTAATAAGTAATCCGAATTTTTCAGCAAAAAATTCTATATCCGACTTAAGCCAAAAACGATTTTTTCTAATATATTCTTCATCAACTATTTTATTTACAAGCTTTCTAGCATCAAATTCCATTTTAAAATTCCGAAAACCAGTATAATCACACATCATCGCCAAAGCCTCATAAACGTTGAAATAATAAGATGTGCTCGAAGGAAAAACAGAATGATATACATACCCATCAGAAAGATTATCGTCAATAAATGGCGATTTACCACGCTGGATTTGAGCGCTATTTCCATTACTATGCCAAGAACCACCATTAATAATAAGAGGCCGGTTACTATAAATAAAACTATCCACACAGAATGCATTTATAAAAGAAGAGTAAACATCTGGATTACTCGCCATAAAATATCTACCTGCCCCATAAGCTCTAGCTTTATCAATAACTGAAGTATGTACAAATGAAATATTTATAGTAGGAAGCCTAGAGAATCCAATTATTTGGTCAAATGCACTTTTCAATGACTTTCGAGAATTGACGCTCAAGACATTTTTGGCCAGGGGAATAGACAGAGAACATTGGCCAGTTAATTTGTCTGGCCAGATATAGTCTACTACGTCACCGTGAACAATCTCAGTACGAGTATTTTTTATAATATTGTTAACACGCTGAAGGGCTCCTGGTAACAACCCATTATCGTCCCCCATAACATGAACATAGCCGGGCTCAGCTATCGAGGAAAGCGCAAACTCCCAACTATTCAACATCGCCAACGGCCGATCTGATCGCTGATATCTAATTTTAGGATGATTTAATTTTTCAATGAGATCAGCTGTATCTTTAGATGAAAAGTTATCCGAAACAATTATCTCGTAATTTCCATACTTCTGGTTAATAGCCGTTTGAATCGAATAAAACAGAGTGTCCGCACGATTCTTTGTGGGAATCACAATATATATTTTTTCTTCCATTAAAACCATCACATTATAAAAAACCGTTTAGCCAAATTTTTAAAATGTGCAAACAAGTCTGTCAACCTCAGCTCAGCTGCAACTCTCAAAATGATGGCGCTAAGATGCATTTTAGCTTCATCAAAGAATGTAATTTTTAAACGCCTGATATACAGAGCATCACCCGAGACAGCCCCACTTTTTAAATAAACTCTCAAAAATCCGTTCGCAAGCATATAGCTATCGATGTCTCTCAAAAGAGGGCCGTCGATATAATTTTTTCGCACACTTACTTCAATTAATGCTGCCTTTACATTGCTGAGAAGACTCCCCATGGACCTAAGAGCCTTAAGTTCAGAACCTTCAATGTCCATTACCATAAAGTCTATCGATGGATTAACTTGGTACTCCCTAAGTAGGTTATCCAAACGCTTACAATACACTCGATCTCTCTGGATAACGTCAATTGATGAAAAAGCACTTTTCCAGTTGTTAGTGACCGCTAAAGCAGTAGAACTACCTTGATTGGATGTTAAAGAAAACTCCACATGTTCATTATCGATATCCGAAATCATTGCACAAATAATTTTATGATTTTTCTTATCCTTCAATCTAGACTCAAGTTCATCCGCAAAAGGGGGCCACCCCTCTACCCATACAATCTCTGTGAAGCCAAGTAACTCATAAGCCTCACACTCTTGACCTAGATTCGCACCAACATGCAATACCATGCCTCTCCCAATTCGATACCTTTCAACCAATTTAATTATTGAAAATTGCTGGTCTTTTATAATACTCAAAATTGAATTACGAATTTTATTAGGATTAATTATTTTTGTAATGTGTTTCATCACGTAACCCCGTCCAAAGATAAAAGGAGCGCGCCAGTTTCAAAATCGACCCCCTCGATTTTGACGGTAAAATATTAATGAAGAAACCTTTTAACTTTGCAAGAGTCATAAAAATATGCTCCGTCAAGCTAAATTGTCTTCGATATTCTAAATCTATTGGCAAATTATTATTTTTAATCCACTTGACAGCTGTGCGTATCCAAATTCCCTTTTCAACAGCATGGATATACCTGATTCTTGTGCTTTTAACACTATAGAATCGCTTATATTTTTTCGATCGTTCTGAGCCTCTCAGCTCAAATTGCCAGGGATTTTCGTCTTTCACAATAAGATTACTCAAAACTTCTTTGCGCCAGATAGTTGCAAATATAGAGGTTCTATATGGAGCATCTTCTTTAATATTCTCATAGCTCTTTGGACTTGCCATTAATCGAGAGTCCGTACTTCTAAGTCTCAAATAGTCTATCTCATTATCGAAAAACCATTTTGCATCATTAAGAATACGATTCGTACATACATCATCAGTAATGAAAACATCATCCAGCCATAATATTACATTTTTATGAGGAATTTTATCCAATGCATTTATTAAATTCTGCGACCAACTTATGTCTTCGCCGACATAAATATTTTTTATATTCGGATCCACTACTTTTTTATAATTGCTAAGTATAAATATTTCAAAAGGACAGTCACCCCAATATTTTTTAAAAGAAAAAATTAATGGCATCCAGACATCATGAAACTTGTCACAAGAAAGAATAATGATAGCAAATTCAGACGCTGAAAAATCTCCTTCATGTTTATCCATGTTATTTGGTAATTGCATAAAAATTCTTGATTTGTTCTGATATTCTATCGATATCCTCATCTTTTAGTTGAACAGCAGATGGGAGCCATAATCCATAAAGGCCAACGCTCTCAGACATAATATGCTCTCCTTGAACATTATATGCCTTTTGCTTGTTGACTGGAGGGTACATAACTCTCGTACCAATACCAACGTTTTTTAAATAAGCAATTAAATCTTCCCGCCGCCCAACCATCGCATCTATAAACCATGGAGACGTATACTTTAAATCGTGCTCGAATAGTTGAACGCCTGATACACCATCAAGATTATTGGCATAACGACGCCAGATTTCCTTCTTTCGCTCGACTCTGGCCGGTAGCTTTTTCATCTGCTCAATGCCAATACATGCTTGTAGCTCGGTAAACTTAAAATTGTAACCGATTGAATCATGAATATCATTGCCTCCATTTGATCGACCAAAGTCCTTAAGCCGACGAAGTCTTGAGGCAATAGCGTCATCATCGGTAATCAGCGCTCCACCCTGTCCAGTAGAAATAATCTTGGGAGCGGAAAAGGAAAAGCTCCCCACCAAACCAGCACGGCCAATGTGTCGACCGTCGGGATAAAAGGATCCAAGGGACTGTGCTGAATCCTCAATTAGTCGCAGATTCCTTTCCTTCGCCAAGTTTTCAAAGGCTGCTATTCCCGCTTTCGGATATCGTCCATTGGCCGATACAAGCATAATTGCTTTTGTTTTGGACGTTAGGGCTTTTTGAACCTTGTCAATGTCTAGACACAGAGTTTCGGGCTCCACATCGACAAAGACCGGCACTGCTCCAAACATTGTGACTGAGTTTGGAGTAGCGATCATCGTGTAGTTTGGAACGATCACTTCGTCACCAGCTTGTATACCTGCGGCTATAGCAGCAAGCGTTAGGCTGATGGTTCCGTTGTTGACCACGACACAGTGCTTTGCGCCGGTGTAATCAGCAATCATCTGCTCAAACTGTTCTGTACGTTTAAATTCAGTAATAAAACCGTCTTCATCCATATATTCGCAGATCGCACGCTTCTCTTCTTCACCGAAGAGCGGGCGCATTTGCATAATGAATTGCTGATTCATGATTTTTTTGATCTCCATAATTCTTCAAGACGAAGAATTTCATCGCGATTGCGGCGCTTTATATGTCGAGCTGGCACACCGCCAAATAATGACCATGCCGGTATATCAGTTTTGACAAGAGATTGAGCACCAACCGCAGCACCATCGCCAAAGCGCACATTCGGTAAGACTGTGGTATTTGCACCAACAATACAATGACGTCCAAGCTCTACATTGCCTATTTGAACATTCCCTTTGTATTCAATTGAAACCAGTGGTGAGGCTATTCCGGAAATATAATCATCACTGCCGGCAGCTATGACGACATTTGGTGCAAGAGTTGAGAATTCTCCGATCCTAACCTGAGAATCTCTTCCCCCAATTAATCTCGCTCCAGCAGCTATGTGTACACTGCCTTCAATGAAGAGAGATGTGGATATATAGCAAAAATCGTCAATTATGACGTCGTCTCCAATTTCAACAAGCTCTGGGTAACGAATACGAACTGTTTTCCCGATAATTACATTGCGCCCTATTCGCCTAATCTTGCTTACATCAAAAAAGATGTTTTCACTCAAAGTCTTCTCCGGTCACGATCAGGGCCAACATAAGGACCGTTTTTTATTTCTAGAACTTGAGTACCCTCCACCAATATTTCGTATCCGTGTCCTCCTCGAAGCAGGATGATCACATCTCCAGCATTAACTTCAAGTTCAGCCACCTTAGTTTCATTGGTGTCGAAAATATTGGCTCGCAATTTTCCAGTGCGTACAAATAAAACTTCCTGCGTCCAGAGCACCTCACGCTTTACTTCATTATGGATATGCGCTTTTAGTTCTTTGCCTGCGCCATAACCCCAAACACCGAGCTGAATGAAGTCTTCATCCTGGGAGAAGAAATTAAGGCCATCCTTCCACGCTGCCGAAGCAGGAATATGGCGCGCAAGCACCAATTCACCCTCTTTGATTTCTACAATTTCAGACATTCTTTTCTCCATGTTCAACGTACCATTGGATCGCCTCAGCTACACCTTGCTTGAAGTCGCGTTTGGGCGACCAGTCGAAATGTTGCGCGCCCCGGCTGCCATCGACTGTTTTGTAAGGAGCCCCATCAGGTTTTGATGTATCCAAGACCAGTTCGCCTTCGTAGCCAACCAAATCTTTGATGAGGGTTGCCATCTCCCAGATGCAGATGCCTTTGCCAACCCCTATGTTGATAGGATCAACATAGGGAGCCACATTAAGAGCGCGCACCATGGCTTCGGCGCCGTCGTCAACATGCAGCCATTCCCGCACCGGCTTGCCACTACCCCAGACAATGACTTGCTCTTGTCCAGTTTGATTGGCTCGCACAATCTTCATGATCAAGGCGCCAAGCGCATGCGAACGCTCTTCTTCGAAATGGTCTTCAGGGCCATACATGTTGGACAGAATCAGGTTGATGACGTCTAACCCATATTGTTTGGCATAGGCCCATGCGCCAATCCATGATGCCTTTCGAACAAAGCCGTACACCATCACCGATTCATGCAATGGCCCATTCCAGAACTCATCCTCCTTGAAGAGGGTGGCATCACCGGGATAGGCGCAGTTGGAGATTGGGTTGACTATGCGTTTAACTTTATTGATATACGCCGCTTCCAGCAGATTCAGCGTCATGAGCAGGTTATTTTGGAATAGCTCCGCCGGATTCTTGTATCCAAACTGAATCCCACCCACAAAAGCTGCGCAATTAAGGACCTGCGTAGGTTGCATCTCCTGAAAGAAGGCCAGCGTCTCAAGGCGTTCGCGTAAGTCTGGTCCGTGCTGACGAGATATCCCGAGATACGGCACGCCTTGTGACTTGAGCATACGGCATACCCGCTTGCCAAGAAAACCTGTACTACCTGTTACAAGAATCATGCATCACTCCCACCATAGTTATCGTATTTCAAGTCGTAATTAACCATCATGGTTACGAGATCTCGAACAGAGGTTTTCGGCTCCCAGCCTAGCTGCTTGCGAGCCTTAGCGGGGTCGCCCCAGAGCAACTCAACCTCGGCGGGTCGGAAGTAACGAGGATGAACCGTCACACGTAGTTGTCCCGTGCGTGCGTCCATCCCTTTTTCATCCACGCCTGAGTCTTCCCAACGTAATTGAATGCCGACTGCCTCGAACGCCCATTCTGCAAACTGGCGAACGGTATAGGTTTCCCCGGAGGCTATGACGTAGTCATCAGGCTGATCTTGTTGCAACATGAGCCACATGCATTCCACATAATCCTTGGCGTAGCCCCAGTCTCGTTTGGCATCGAGATTACCCAGCGTTAGGACTTCCTGCTTTCCTTGAGATATTCGTGCAGCCGCCTTAGTAATCTTTTTGGTGACGAATGTTTCACCGCGGCGTGGAGACTCATGGTTGAAGAGAATGCCGTTGCAAGCGAATAGACCGTAAGATTCCCGATAGTTTACGGTGACCCAATAGGCATAAAGCTTTGCTGCGCCATAGGGTGACTTAGGGTAAAAAGGTGTCTTTTCTGACTGCGGAGCGGTTTCCGGCAAACCGCCAAACAGTTCCGAGGTCGACGCTTGGTAAAAGCGTGGTTTTTGCCCCAAGTCCTTAATGGCATTGAGCAGACGAATGGTGCCCACAGCGTCGACTTCTGCTGTGTATTCAGGGACCTCGAAAGAAACTGCCACGTGAGATTGTGCGCCAAGATTGTAAATTTCATCAGGCTCAATGCGCGACAAAAGTGAATGTAAGTTAGATGAGTCAGACAAATCACCATGGTGAGTTTTAAAATTCGGATGAGCCAGCAAATGATCGATCCGCTGGGTAGTAAAGACGGAGCTTCGTCTTGTTATGGCATGAACTTCGTAGTTTTTTTCTAACAGTAGTTCAGCTAAATAAGAGCCGTCTTGGCCCGTCACACCTGTAATAAAAGCTTTTTTCACAATTAACCTTTTAAAACTCAGAATTGTCTTGATCGAATAATCTGACTACTGTCTGCCATAGGTATCTTCCAAGCGGACAATATCATCCTCACCCAGATAGCTTCCGGACTGCACCTCAATGATTTCGAGGGGGATGGTGCCGGGGTTGGCAAGTCGATGGACTTCGCCCAGAGGTATGTACGTGGACTGATTCTCGGTGAGTAAGATAGTCTTATCTCCATTAGTGATCTCAGCGGTACCCTTGACCACTACCCAATGCTCTGCTCTGTGATGATGTTTCTGCAAGCTAAGGCTTGCCTTGGGCTTGACTTGTATGCGCTTGACCTTGAAACGATGGCCATCGTCGATGCTGTCATACCAACCCCAGGGGCGGTGTACCTTGCGGTGGAGGGTGTGTTCTTCGCGGCCATTCGAAGTTAAGTCATTGACAATCTGCTTCACGTCCTGGCTGCGGGATTTATCGGCGATAAGAACGGCATCCGGGGTTTCGACAACGACGAGGTTTTGAACACCTACCAGGCTTACCAGACGGCTGGTGGCGTGAACCAGTGTGTTACGGGTGTCGGTAGTGAGCACATCACCGAAATGAGCGTTGCCATTGGCGTCTTTGTTCAATACGTTCCATACAGCATCCCACGCTCCGAGGTCATTCCAACCGGCATCAAGTGGGGTCATCTTGATCGCGAAGGGGCTTCCAGGGCAACGTTCCATGACGGCGTAGTCGATGGATTCACTAGGAATGGCGGCGAATTCGACTTTGCCGGGACGAACGAAAGCCGCATCGGTGCTCCGTTTATCCCAAGCGTCCTGGGTAGCTTGGCCGATGTCGGGACGGAACTCGTTCATCGCCTTCAGCCAGACCGAGGCTTTAAGCACAAACATACCAGCGTTCCAATAATAGCCGCCTTCATCCAAGTAGGTTTGAGCTGTAGCGGCATCGGGCTTTTCGACGAAGCGCTCCACAGCTAAAGGCAACATAGTCGAGGCGGCGGCTTTGATGTAGCCGTATCCAGTCTCGGGTCGATCTGGCGTGACACCTAGAATGACGATGCAGCCGGTGGCGGCTTCGGTGATCGCCTGCTGCATGGCAGATGTGAATGCTGACGGATTAGTCAGCGTTTGATCGGCAGGGGTAACCACAAGAATAGGGTCTTGTCCTACTTCTATGGCTGCTAACGCTGCTAGGGTCAAAGCAGGAGCCGTGTTGCGACCGACTGGTTCCAGCAGTGCGGCACCAAGTTCAATGCCCGCTTCACGCAATTGCTCTGACGCAAGAAAGCGATGCTCTTCACCCGTGACGATGAGCAAAGGAGCAACTTGAATGAGGTTATTTCCAAAATTCGATAGACGCAGAGCTGCTTGCTGGAATAGGCTTTCGTTTCCAGTTAGGGACAGGAACTGCTTAGGGAATCCAGCACGGGACAAGGGCCATAATCGAGTACCCGAACCCCCACATAGGATGACAGGTTGTATCAGACAGTTAGCCACTTGATTTTCATACCCCTTTTTTTCTGAAAAACTCGACATACCATTCCATTGCCTCGCTAAGTCCATCACTAATTCTGTGCGTAGGGCAATAGCCAATCAGATTTCTTCCTTTGCTTATGTCCGCCAAGGAATGGCGAACATCCCCTGCTCGGAAGTCGCGATAAACGGGTTGAGCTTCTTTTAGGTGCGGAAAGCGTTTAGCCAAGTTGTCACGAAGATATAAATACAGCTGATTTAGACTAGTGCGATCACCAACGGCTACGTTGTAGACCTGATCGGATGCCTCTGGATTGCTTGCAGTGGCAGCAAGCAAATTGGCTTGAACAGTGTTTTCTATGTAGCAAAAGTCGCGGCTGGTCTCACCGTCGCCATTGATGTAAACAGGTTCATTCTTAATCATGGCAGCGATCCACTTAGGAATTACCGCGGCATAAGCGCCATCTGGGTCTTGGCGGCGACCGAAAATGTTGAAGTAGCGCAAACCGATGGTTTTGAAGCCATAGGTTTTAGCGAACACGTCGGCGTACAGCTCGTTGACCAGTTTGGTGACGGCATACGGCGACAGGGGCTTGCCGATTTTGTCTTCAACCTTGGGCAAGTCTGGATGATCGCCGTAGGTTGAACTGCTGGCGGCGTAGACAAAGCGTTTTACCCTGGCATCTCGCGCCGCAACCAGCACATTTAAAAAGCCATCGATGTTGTTCTGGTTGGTGGTGATCGGATCCTCTATGCTGCGAGGTACAGAGCCGAGAGCGGCCTGGTGAAGGACGTAGTGCGCACCTGCACAGGCGCGGCGGCAATCTTCAAGGCTTCGAATATCACCTTGAATAAGGCTGAAATTGGACCATTGCACTAAGCTGACCAGGGTTTTAACTTCGTCTAGGTTCCGCTGGTGGCCAGTGCTGAAGTTGTCTAGCCCCACGACGCGCTGGTTGAGTTTGAGCAAGGCTTCAAGCAAGTTGCTGCCAATGAAACCGGCTACGCCGGTAACTAACCAGGTCTTAGGCTCTGTTTGGAGTTGTTGTTTGAGTGATTCGAAGGCAGTCACGATTACAACCTCAAGTCCGATTCCTGAGCCGAAAGCACATACTTCAGGTCATAAAGAACTGCAGTGGGTTTACCCAAGGCTCGGATTGCAGCAGCCCCCATATCTTTGAATTGGTAATGGGCCACGGCGAGGATGATCGCGTCGTAGCTTCCTGCATTTGGTTGGGCGATGGGCGTGATACCGTATTCGTACTGGGCTTCCTCTATAGTCACCCAAGGATCGTAAACATCAACGCCGCAGTTGAAGTCTTTCAGCTCGGCGACGATGTCAACGACGCGAGTGTTGCGCAGGTCGGGACAGTTTTCCTTGAAGGTGAGGCCCATGACCAGCACCTTGGCGCCTTCTACCTGTATTCGCTTTTTGGTCATGGCCTTGACCAGTTGGGCAACGACATAGGTGCCCATGCTGTCATTGAGGCGCCGCCCCGCCAAGATGATCTCCGGGTGGTAACCGATGGCTTGGGCTTTATGAGTCAGGTAATAGGGGTCAACGCCAATGCAGTGGCCGCCTAAAGCCCAA
>Ga0214923_10004642_pt1 | contig 16434 bp, 18 predicted proteins | sample LL1510_MetaG_FD_177993 | JGI IMG/M metagenome (GOLD analysis project Ga0214923, IMG submission 177993) | Freshwater microbial communities from Lake Lanier, Atlanta, Georgia, United States - LL-1510 | ecosystem: Environmental > Aquatic > Freshwater > Lake | place: USA: Georgia | collected...
TATAATTTCTTCAAATGGTTCTTCAAGATACACAAACTCGTAATACATTTTAAACTTCAAAGTATTTTTTGCACTTCCGCATCTATCCCTCGTTGCTTCGGTCAAAATATTCATAGCATCGTTTCCATACTTCAAACTCAAATGGCGTAAGAAAGTTGTTTCGTCATAATTATATGGAGTGCAGAAACCCTTACCTTTACTATATATGATTTCTTTAAACCTATCCGTTTTTAGATATATAAAAAAATCATTCCACGCTTGATTACCCAGTAAGTCCAAAGTAAATATGCTATGGTTTCCTTTATCTTCAAGTAAGGGCAAATGGGTTTCCATTACATAATAAAATAATCCAGCATTTATAATTGCTTCAATTAAATTATTTGTTGAATCATTACCTAAAATTGATTTGATTAATCCAACCAGTTTATATTCTCTTTGAACTCTTGAACCAGTAAAATGTATTTCTTGGGTAATAATTTCTTTCTTACCTTTTGCTTCATCAAATCTTCTAACTTCTAAAATATTATAAGCAACACGACACACAGGACATTTTCTTGGTGTATAAGAATTATGGTTTAAACTATCAAAACATTTATAACAAACCTGATGGTTATTATCGCATTTAAAAAGCATTCCTTCTAATTTTTCTAAACAACAAGGGCATTCAGTATTATCTCGTAAAAGTTCATCTTGTTGTGTTGGTATGCTTACCTTTTTAAATCTCTGTATTACTTGGGTTTGCAAATCACGATAAACCATATACCAGCATTCGCTTGGGTCAAACTTTACACTTCTATTACTGAACCAGTATTTACTTCTAACATTTGAAACCTCTTCTGTGTAATGTTTCATATCAGGGGAAAAAATTATATCTCCATTATCTACGCTATGGTTATTTAGTCCTCTTACAAAACCTATTTCAAAATTGTTTCTGTTTGCGTCAATTTGATTATCATTTATTAAGAACATTAAAAACTTACTCATATTTGTATCATACCATTTAGTCCAATCACTAATAGGTCTAAATGTTCCAATATCATCAGCACGAATAGAACTCGCATAACGCTTTACACTTGAAGGCATCAACTCCATCTTTTTGTTATGCTCTTAACTGGGACGAGTTTTTCAGGGAATATAACGATACGGATTTTGGTTCTAAAATTATAGCGATTTCTTACCTATTTAGGTCACTTTTGTACAAACTATCCTCACCTTATTCCTCAAGTCATTTACAAGGATTCCAGTATCCATCTTTGAAATCCATACCACACCACATATTCTTATAAAATGTGCGTTCCATATCAATACTTAATATACTGAACGCATCATACTTACGAAATGCAATTTGTAAGTTCTTTCCTAAACTAACTTTCTTCAATCTGTTCTCCATTATAATAACTTTTTCATCATCTTCTAGTTCATCTGCGTTTTCAAACAGATGTGGCGATAAATATTGTTGCGGAATACCTTTTGATTTCATACATTTCTTAATCTTACCATCAGGCATCAAACATAAATACATATATAGTTTTGGCGCAAGATTAATCTCACGAAAGATTCTACCGCCTTTTGCATCATCACTCAACTGACCTAATCCTTTTGATAACCAACCTTTCTTTTCTAGAATAGGTAATGTAGAAGCATGAATGTGTAAAGAATCAGTATCAGTATAGGTAAAAAAGTGTTCGTCAAGAGTAGGGCATATAGAACTCATAGCATTAAGCATGTGAGTTCTTGAATATGATAATATGAATGTACCAATTTGAGAAGGTTTACGAATACGCTTTACGCTTACTACATCATCAATAGGCATACCAATTACAACAACCTTATCCTTAATGAATTGTACATCCGTCATACTGAACTGCTTATTGAACTCCCAAACATCTACAATATTATTACATAATTTGGTTTCCTCAAATCTAGCACGTTCTAACATCTTACCATACAGAGCATTCATCAAAATCTTACCAATTTGGCGCAATACAGGGTTATCATCATTCTCTTCTTTGATTTTGTAGCATCTCATAATGTATTCATTAAATATATCACCTTGTTTCTCCCAAACTAATGCTTTATGTATCTTGGTAATCTTGTATCCATATTTCAAAGCGTTATTTAAATCCTGTGATGTATATACAGCACGACGAGGTTTTAGATTCCAACTAATACCACCATTACCATCTTTTTGTGGAAGAATAGGCACAACTAAATTTGTATTACATTCTACATCTACTTCATAGATTCCAATTCTAGAAATATCACTTGCATTTTCTACCCATTCACTAACACCAATAGGATACTCATAATTTACCATAGCAGTAGGATACAGAGAAGTAGCATCTGCATTAAATATCCAATCATCCATACGCTTATAAACTTCTTTCAATTCATCAGTAGATTTACTATTTACAATTTCATCATAATGCTTTGATGTAAATTCACGCTTCATAGGATAGGTTCTACCACCATACAAACTCTCACGAATAAACTTGTATTTCGTTGTATCAGGTAGTTCTATGAGTTCTTTTAGAGATGTAGTCCAAATAGCATAAGACATAGAAGACAAAGTAACAAACTCGGTCATGTGAACTTTGAATACTTCATACAACATACTGGAAAACTTATCAAATACTTCTTTCATACCAAGAACATCACGCTTTACATAAGGTTCTACTTCATCACGATACTTATACACATCTTCCCATGATTTAATTTTAAAATGGTCAAATTCAGTTTTAGCATTCTCATCGCTTACACCAAACGATTTACAAGCATCTTTCAAACTAGAAAGTGTAAATAAACAAACATCCCAGCATCTATTATTTTCACCAAACTTAAAGGTTAGTAATCTGTTATTAGAAAGAATCACATTATCAATCTTGTCTCCACGCTTCAAGAGTTCATCCATAAGAAAATGGAAATCAAAACCACAACCATTATACGCACACACAATCTTATCCTTTTGAATCATTAAGAAAGCAATAAACTTTTCCCAAGCATCTGTTCCGTATTCTTGGTAATAAGTTTCATCACAAAACCAACTTACTGCGTAAGGAATAATCTTATCACTACCATTTGGTTTGAAAGTTTCTAAATCAAAATACAGCATGTTCTTATCATCAAATTTCTCTGCTCGTTCTACCTTTGCAGGTATTACATTACGATTACCACTCATACGATTAATCCACATCTTACGGCGCAGATTACATTTGTGTTTATTGACCCAATACTTACCACAATCATCACATACATGTGTTTCACCTTCAATCAATACATAATGTCCCTTATCTTCGTGAGTAACAAATAGCATCAAATGAATAGGTTTTCCAGTTCCATATTCACCTAACAAATTAGCATCCATATCATACAAAACGATTTTGATAGTGTAATACTTTGCAATTCTATCCAGGTCTTTAATGTGAATTGGCGTATTTAGTTCAATACCTAGTTCCTTACGCGTAGTATCACCATATTTCTTTACATTTAGAAACTGATGAATACAAGCAAACAAGCAATTATTATTTTTAGATTTAGGAGATACAATCTTCAAATCATTAAACTTCTTTCTGTGTGTATCTGTATCACAACCACCAGCACGAACTCTACGAGAATATGCCTGAACTTTCTTAATCATGAATTTAGTTAGAAATAGTTTCGTATCATAAAACTCTTCACGACCAATAATTTGGCGCAACTTTGCTCTAATATCATCTCGTATGCGATTTAGATTAAAAGGTTTGTTGTATGCTTTACCAATACTGAAAAACTGATTACCACCATCTTCTACTCGTGTTTCTAGTGTAATCAACATACTAGGGTCTTCTCTATCTTTCTCTTTCTTAAACATATCAAATCTAATACTATCAATAATAAGTTCAATAGCACGTTCAACTACTTCGGTTTCACTTGCTAGTGTATCTTTTGAAGTCAAATGTATTTCAGGTGAGAAATCATAAGCATCACTTACAACAGAACCTTTGAAAGCAGAATCACTCAAATCATCGTTTTTCTTAACATTAATGCTACGAACATACTTAACCTGTTTCTGTCTTATAAAACCTGCGAACTTGTTTGCTTCATCACGAATCTTCTTTTCTTTTACTTTCTCACGAGAAGCAAGTTCCTGTTTGTTTAGTTTACCAATACGCTTATGATACTGCGCTTTGGTAATCTTTTTCTCCTTTAATGATGTTTTCGCACTATCATAAAGGTCTTTACGATGCTTCGCCGAATATTTTAAGGGACGCATCTTTGCTATATTCCCTGAAAAAATTTTGATGGCGGCAAACTTTCTAATTAGTCAAATTATTCACCTCATTTTGTTTTGTATTATCTTCTAGGTCACTTCAACTCAATCTTCAAGTCATTATATTTAGAGTTCTCATATCGCTCTTTTGATCTCTCTAATATCCTTTCTTTATTTGCTTCATAGTATTCCTTTGCTTTATCACGTCCTTTTGATTCATAGTAACGTTGACGTGCTGCTTTACATTTATCACTCATTCTATATCTTTGCTGTGCGGTTAACTTGACCTCGTCCATTTATTATATACCAAGAATTTTAATTAAATGCTCTAACTCCCATTTGTAAACTTGGATAACTATACAGAATAAAACCATTTGGAAATGGTCCAATACTACTATCCTTAATCATATTAAAAGTCACAGATGCATTAGTAAAGTGACCTGCTGCCTTACTCATAGTAAAACGAGCATAATAAGGTAATGGTTGACCAGCAAATGCCATATAACTACAATCTCCATAACTACCACCCATATTACCATCATTTGCTAAAGCATAAAAAGTCCAAACACATGAGTTAATATCAGCATTAGCAGTAAAACCCAAAGATACTTCAATAAAATTATATAATGCAGGATTGATTCCAAGAGAAGCAAATGTTATACCAGGCGGATTAGCAATAGGAACAACTGCTACTGAACCTGGTGCTTGTGCCACAGGATTAATTGGAAATGCGTTCACAATCTTTTGAATAGTTGGTGCTCCACTACTTCCACTAGTAGCAATTTGAAAAGTTCCAGCACTAGGATTTGTAACAGTAATTCCAGTTCCAGCAGTAATATTCTGTACAGCAGCAGTAAAAGTAATATCTTGCGCAACAGGAGTTCCACCAGCAATAGTCATACCAACTCCATTTAAATTTATAACACCAGCAACACCCTCAACAGTAGTAACACCAGTTGTAGTTGTAACACCAATAGTTTTATTTGTGGGTGTTCCACCAATAATTACGTTAGGAGTTGCTGCGGTAATAGTATCAATACCACCAGGTTGATTATAAGGGTTAGCACCAGGAACGATCCAATTATCACCAGGAGCAGACATTTATACTATACATAGTTTTTTCTTGACGAAGGAAACTAATATTCTATTCCCATAACGATGTTAAAATAAGCATTTCCAGGATTCACTAAAAGTTGGTAATCTTCATCAAGTAATCGTATACGTATTTCTTTAATATTTGGTGTAAAGATTGGACTACTAAATTCACTATGCACATTCTCATAATTTACTAGTGAACCCCACCCACTTGTCATAGGAATACGACCAAGAACATTACCAATATTAGCATCATTATTAGAATCTGTACAAATGTTAGTTGTTACATATACTACGTTTGTGCGATTAAACACATTTGGGAATCCATCAGCATAAAGAATAGGAAACGCAGGAGCAGTTGAAGTAGCAATTACAGATTGAATAGAAGTCCAACCTAAACGATAATTAGAATTAAAAGCAACAGTAGTTCCTAGTGCATTATTCCAATTCCATCCAGGCATAGTAATTTTAGAACCTGCTACTGTTCCAGTTAGATAAAGTTGATTCTTTGAACTATTATATGCTAATGTTACAGGTGGTGTAGATGGAGTAGCACTTGGAAATAGAACAGTATTTACATAAGTTAGAAAATCTGTTATAGTTCCCCAACGAATAGTTGTATCAAAATTCATACTATAAGTTGTAGTAACAGGACCTGGAACAGTAACACTAAAACTCCACAATTTATCATTAGGACCAAAAGGCATAAACAAATTTGGTATAGTAGCACCTAGAAGACGAACACGAGTTGCTTTCGTAACAGGAACAGCAAGTGTAATCGCAAAATCAGTAGAAGTATCATAATCCTGATTGTTGTATGACGAAATAAACAAGTTACCTGCAGTCAAAGACATTTTATATTATAGTATAGTTTATTTATCGTGCTGCTCTAATTCTTGCTGCTACTTCATTTTTACTTCCAGCATCACTTAATCCTAAACGTCTTGCTTCTGCCTTTGTTTCAGCAGAATTCATCTTACTTAAAGTTTTAGGAGCAGCACCACCTCCACCTCCACCTCCACCACCACCACCAACAGCAGGAGAACCTCTACCTGCACCTGTTTCAACTCTTACACCAGGAGCACGAACCTGTGTTCGTAAAGCAGTAGATATTTGACTTGCTAAATCTCCAATTTCACCACCTAGTTGTCTTGATAGTTGCCTTAATGCTTGTGTTCCTCCAATCCTAGTTTCAGTAGCAATTCTACCAGCAGAACGAGTATCCACAGGAGGAGGTAATGGAGCATCAGCACTACCACCACTAAACGCTTCATCAAATGGAGTATAACCAGCATATTCACGTCTCATTGTATTTATTTCTGCTGCTGTCATATATTTAAGAGCATATAAAGATGAATAAATTTGTTCTTTAGTTAGTTGTTTAGTAGGTACAACAGGAAGCATAATTGTTTCATCAAGAACATCACGAGTTAGTTTACTTAATTTTTGACTTATAAATTCAGAAGGTTTATCTGTTCCTTTTTGTTCTAATCTTTCAGAAACAAGTAAAGTTTTAAGTTGATTTAGTTTAGCACCTTCTTCATTAACAATTTGATTCAAAGCAAGTATACACTCAAAAGGTGTTAATTCTTGAACTTGTTTTAATTCAAATCTACCTGAACTACCTGGTTTCTTTAAACCTGTAAGTACATCTTGAAATGGAAGAGCAATTTTAGGCATCCTACCAACAACCTTACGTCCTGTTGTAGCATTCTCAAGACGAGTAGCAAGAGCATCACGCTTTCTCTCAATAGCATCTTGACGTTCAACACCTTGTAACATACCAGGAGTAAGAACAGGACCTTCTGCCTGTGCAGTAGCATTAGCAAAAGCAGACATTTCATCACCTGCTTCCTGTGTAAGAGCAGAACGACGTAACATTCTACGGTAAAAATCAGGTGTCTTAAAGATTCTATCACGATCCAAAGGAGAAGAACCATACGCATTTTCAGGTTGTCCTGATGCATCTGCCATACGCTCATTAGGTTGGGGATTTTCTATAGCACCACTTGTAGTTAGAGGTTCATTCACAGAAGATAAGATACCACGAGATTTAGCAATACGCTGTATGAGAAGTTTAGATTGGTGCGTTCTATCATCAACTTTTCTTGCTTCCTGTAAAGCATTAGCACGTCTTACATTATCAATTTCATCTTGCGCATCCTGTTGAGTCATACCAGCATCAAGCATACGACGTAAGAAATCATCTTCATCACCCTTACGCCGTTCAGCAACAAGAGAACGCATAATTTCACGAGAATGTCCTAAATCTTCAAGACCAGCATTACGAGATGCTTGGTCAACATCACGTGCCAGTTTCTGCGTAGCAAAATAATCTTCAAATGGCGCAGATTCTGTTGCCTTAAATTGATTATCACCAAGACGACGAAGTAAAACTTCAGTAGCAGCAGCACGTTGTACACTATCAGGTTGATACACATTATTACCTACATTTTCAAACATAACCTGCGTATACTTTCTTTCTGCTTGACCAGGTGGATAAAAGATATCATCAGGATAAATAGCAGAAGCAGGAGCAATACCATCTTGGTCTCCCATACGAACAGCACCAAGAACTGTACGATTAGCAGAACCTCCTGTAGATTTTCCTGTAGGAAGACCAAATGTTTGGAATCCTGCTGTTGACTGCGCTGGATTTCTAGTTAAAATAGGAACACCTGAACCTCCTGCACGGAAATCATCCTTCGTAGAGATAGGATTTTTAAGAAGTAACGCTTTCATCATTTATTAATAATGCTAGGATAATTTATAACCCTATTAATAAATGTCTACTACTGCGAATTTAAGAAGCGCTTTGTTTGATAATATCCAAACTCGTCCGCGTATAACTAGTCCATTTCGTCTAGCAGATGGTTATGGTATGCCAAATTATCGTATGCCTCTAGAACGTTCTATCAAACCTTTACCTACTCTACCTTTTATTGTGGGTAATACCACATACGATCCAAGATTGTTTACAGAAGGTAAGGAAACTCCTGGAACTGGTTTTATTCGTGATAAATTACTTTTTCGTAGAAATGTTATGCCAAAACTTGTAGGAAGTGGCGAACCATCAAAAACAAATCCCACAGTATTATAAAAATGCCATCTGCTTGGATTACTCACGCAAAGAAAACATTTGAGGAAATGAAGAAAAAGGATCCAAAAGCAACTTATAGTGCCGCCCTCAAAAAGGCAGCAACAACTTATAAGAAGTCCGCTGCTCCTATGAAGAAGTAATTAATATAAATAACTACCCATACGTCTACGTGCTGCCATCTTTTCTAGAAGTGGGTTCGTAGGTTCATAATAAACTTCCTGTGGTTCTGTTTGCAGAGCAGTTCCATAAAATTGATTAGATGGTGATTCTTCAACAGTTAGTTTTTTCTTACGAGGTGCTCTTGGTTTTGGTGGAGGAGGACACTTGGTAGGTTTAGGCAGTTCAACAACTTCCTCAACCTTCTTTTTAGAAACTCTCTTTTTAGGAACTTTAATTTCTAGTTCCTCTTCAACATATACAGGTTCCTCAACTTCTACTTCTACTTTCTTTTTACTAACTTTCTTTGTTGGTTTTTCTACTACTTCTTTTTCTTTGTTAGTTAATTGTTCCAACATCATACGAATTTGATACACAGGGTCTTGTTTCTTTTTCTCTTCTTCTTCAGCAATTTTCTTTTGTTCTTCAATCTTTTTCTTTTCAATTTCTTGTGCTAAACGATTCTTTGCTTCGTTTATTAAAGATTCATCTTTCTCTTTCTTAAGACGTTCACGCTTTTCCTTCATTTTCTGCCTAGCAATTTCAGGTTTCGTATCCTTCTTTGGTTTAATACTCTTGGGTATAACGACTTCCTCTATATCACTCATTTTTATAAGTGATTTAGAAAATATTTGTTCGTTTATTGTTCTTTCTTTGATGAATATTTAATAATCTCCACCACCCATAAGAGAAGTTTTAGGTTGTTCAAACATACGCTTACCAGGTTTCTCTACAGCAGGTTTAGGTGGAGAAACCATGCGTTTACTAGGTCTATAATAATCGTGACTTATAACAGCAGGTTTAGGTAGAGGACGCATTGCTCCACCACCGCCTCCAACACTAGGAAGTACGAATCCTCCGCCAACAGGAATTTCAGTAGAAGGAGAAGGAAATTGACGAACTAATCCAAATTCACCAACACCTTTAACTCGTTCAAGTGCAGTTGCTTTATCAACAGGAGCAATCATAGTTCCTTCCATACGAGATTCTACCTGACTTTTTAAATCATGTCCTCGTCTATCACGAAACGCTTGTGCTATAACTAATTTAGATTCTTCTGCCTGTCTTTTAGCATCTCTAATAGCAAGGAGTTCTTCTTGTTCCATTTGTTTACGAAGTTGACTCAACTTAAAACGTGCTGCCATTTATATTATTCATTCTATTTTTTGTGGGTCTTCAGGCGTTGGGGTTTCCTGGAATCCATCGTTTGGTAGGGGCGAGATATTTGATTCCATCTTTGGAGTATTTACTATTTGAGACATCCTCTTTGCTATCTGATACAGAGGTGGATTCGTCCACCTTGCTATTGTCAGCGCATACGTGCTCAACAGTAATCCCCATATTGTACCGCTCAATCCCCTTATCTCTGACCGTGACTTTTCCATCTGTAAGTTCAACATCTCGTCCGTGAACTCCATATTTATTATTATACTCACTAATTTTTCTCTTAACCTGTTTCTTTTCCTCTTCTGTATATTCCTGTATAGGTCTAGGTATCTCTGCATTAACAAGAGCATTACGCATAGTAGTAGATAGTCCACCATGTGCTATTACAGTTTCATAATCAAGGTTGACCTTGTCACATAGTTCCTTAATAGGATTATAGAATCGCATGGGTAGGGGTGCCGTCATTTTGTATTACACCCAAGAAAATAAAATCTCATTAATAATATGAACCTAGTATAAATGACAGAACCAGCAGATAAAACTTTATATGATAAGGTAGTTGCCGAAGTCAATAAATCATACAAAAAACCGAGTGCGTACAGGTCTATGGGATATGCGAAGTATTATAAGAAAGCATTTGAAGAGAAGTATGGGACTAAAAAGAGCGCTTATAAAGGTAAGAATCCTGAAGAACTAAAAACATGGCGTAAGGAAAATTGGGTTGATGTTAAGAGTGTTTTAAAAAATCCAAAGAATCCTACCAAATGTGGTAATGAACCTATTGCGAAAGGAGAATATCCATTATGTATGAAAGAAAAAGATTTAGGAAAATATACAAAAGGTGAACTTGAACTATTACAGGAACGTAAGAACAAATTAGGTAAAAAACGTTTAGTTAAAGATGCTTATTTGCGTGATGTTCTTGAACCTGAAAAGACACCTGCTACAAGAGTATATAAGCAGAAATATTTACCAAAGAAAGAGAAGATAGAACCCTTGCCTGAAAAGGAAGCAATAAAAATTTTGAATGAAAAACCAGTTCGTGAAAAACGGATTCGTGAAAAAGTCCAAAGAGTAACAATACCTACAACTGAAGATTTGAAACTAGCAAAACCTCGTGGAAGACCAAAATTGAGTACAGAGCAATTACAAGCAAATAAACAAGCAACACTAGAACGTCGTAGAATTGCTCGTCAAGAAGTTAAGAAAGCAAATGCTGAAAGACGTAATGCTGAAAAGATACAACGAAATGCTGAAAAAGAAGCAGCACAGCAATTAATAAAAGAGAATAGACCTGAACGCATATTACGTTATAGAGATAATGAACCTGCTGATAGTCCACACAATACAGAATATTACAGACAGAAAGCAATACGATCAGGTTATACACCAAATTATTAAGAATGTAATTCACCTCTAATTAGTAACCAAAATCCAAGTGTTGAAACAGTTAATAGAATATCAACTAAAATCGTATATGTCTTATATAACATTTACTTTCTAGCAATAATTAATTTTACACCATTAGGTAAACTTTTAGTAATATATTCTTCATCTTTAGGTGTATATTGCCGAAATCTATAATAATTAGTAGTCAAATCTACTTTCTTCACCTTGTAATTGTGTTCCACCACATAATCCTGCGCTTGGGTGAGGTTGAACTTCTTTCGTGGTATCAGTACTGACTGGACTGGCATACTTACTATAACCAGTAGATATAAACTTTTCTACCATAGGTTTGATTTTAGCGAGATTACGACATATAAGTTCACTTTGACTCTGCCATCTTGATTCAAAGTCACTTTGACTTCGTGCACCTGTATCATATTCCTTTAATACACCTTCCATAATTTTGGTGGTAATTTGTAAAGCATAAAACATATCACTTAATTCTTCTCCAAGTGTCTTCTTAACGTCAGTCATTTTATTTTATGGGAAGATAATAAATGGAACGACCACGACTATGCCGAATTGAGAAATCCAAGAATCCAAAGAAGAAATATGATGCTATATTTAGAGAGAAGGATTGCCCTTGTAAACCAAAAGAGAAAGTTGAATGTGGTAGACCTGAACTTACAGTTTCATTTGGTGCCAAAGGCATGGAGGACTTCACTATCCATAAGGACGAAGAGCGTAAGAAACTCTATTTGAAACGTCATGAAAAGAATGAAGATTGGAAAGACCCCTTGACTGCTGGTGCGTTATCTAGATGGATATTATGGAATCTACCTAATTTTAAGGATAGTGTAGAAGATTTTAAAAAGCGGTTTAAATTATAAATGTTCAAGAGTATAAAGCGCTTTCTTGGAAAAGCATATGAAAGTGTTAAATCATTTGGTAGGCGTGTTTTGAAACCTCTACCAAGTATTAAAGATATAGATACAGAAAGCAAATCAAGATATACTCCTGGTGTACAAAGTATTCTTGCTAAATGTGGTAATGATATTGTAACAAATATACGAGTATGTAGAGAACTTGTACCATCTAGCACAGAATCATTATTAAATGCTCTTTCATTAGGTAAATGGAATGAACTGAAAAAGAAATATGGTTATGATAGATTCTTTCATTTATATATGCTTTTTGATGCTGGTAGTAAAACTCTTATGTTAGAAAAGAACCAAGTAATCAATTTGTCTTACTATTATAGAGCATGTGAAGAAGGTATGCCTATATCTGCTGGTGGTACATTTACACTAAATCAAATGTTAGATAAGACGAAGGCAAGTATGGGTGATGAGAAATTTTTTACTTATGACCCTTTAAGTAACAATTGTCAAAACTTTATTATTGGTATATTACGTGCGAATGGTCTTCTAACTTCTGCTATTGAAAGTTTTGTTTACCAAAATATAAAGCAAATAGTAGATGAACTCCCTGACTATATGAAACCACTAGCAAAAGGATTAACTGATATAGCACGTGTAGTAGATACATCATTACAAAAATCTGTGTATAATACAAATGGAAAAGAAGCAGAAGGAACTGACAATATCACCGATGCCAGTTGATACAGAAACACGTGATTTAAAAGTAGAGAAACTAGATAAGAGATTATTTAGTCACCCATTTCGTGCTGTAATAGTAGCAAGTTCAGGTGGTGGAAAATCTAGTTTTCTATATTCTTTGATTAGTAAACCTGATATGTACAAAGATTTCTTTGATAAGATTTTGGTATGGAATGGTTCACCACGTTATAATGACCAATTTAAGAAGATTAAAAATTGCGAAGTTTATAATAAGTTTGATGAGGAGGAAATAAAAACTATTGTAGATGAGATACGTGTAATTCAAAAACAACGTAAAGATGATGGATTGCGTTATTATAGAATCTTACTTATCTTTGATGATTACTCTTCAAAAGGTCTTGTAAATAAAGGTAGTGTAAATATTATTGATGATATTTTTTGTAGTGGAAGAAATGCAGGTATTTCAATTATCATTACTTCACAGGTCTATAAGCATATCAATCGTAATTGTCGCATGACTAACGTAACACATCTTGTTATTATGGGAGTGAACAAAAAGATGTTAGAAGAGATTGCTGATGAACACCAAAGTGAATTTGCTAGTGTAGATGATATAGTTAATATTTATAAACACATAAAATCAAACGATGAATACGGACATTTAATTGTTGATTATACTAGACCACCAAAGGAACGATTTAGAACACTAAATAAAGTTTATAAGATAGAAGATAAAAAAGAAGATGGGGTTTCTCGGTAAATTATTTGAAGGTGCTAAACGTTTTCTTGGAAAGGTAAAAGGAGGTCTTGGAAGTGGTCTTCGTCTATTTGACAAGATGAAAGGCAAGTATGATAATGTTAAAAATACAATTGCTAACTTACCAGTTGTAGGAACTGCCGCTGGTGAACTCATACGTAAAGGTGAAACTGCTTTAAGTGATTACGCAAAAGAGAAAACTGGAATTGATCCTGCGTTAATTGGAAAAGGTATTTCCGCAGCAAGAACTGTTGAACGAATACTACCTGGTTAGTTTTCTAATAATTAATATAAACATGGGTGCCATTGGTTCTAAAATTAAGGAAGGTGCGCAATGGTTAGGAAAGAAAATGGGTGAAGGTTGGGAACACGTAAAAGCATTTGGAAAGAGCACTTATGATAAAATTAAAAGCGTTCCTGTTCTTGGAAAGATTGCCGAAGGTATAGAAAAATATACACCAATAGGTTGGGCAGCAACTAGTACACTTAAAGGACTAGATGCTGGTATAGGAGCAGGAAGTAAACTTCTACAAGGTGATGTAAAAGGAGCAGTTCAAACTGGAATTAACTATGGTCGTGAAGCAATAAACCAAAAGAATCCTTTAATTGAAGCAGCAAAGAAAGTTCCTGTTCTAGGTAATGTTGTAGGAGCAGTTGAAGGTGTTGCTACTAAAGTTCCTGTATGGGGTGGTATGAGTATTAATGATATGCGCAATATTGGTAACGCAGCATTAAATTCAACAGAAGCATTAAAGAATGGAGATTTTAAAGGCGCCCTCAAAGAAGGTCTAAAAGCAGGTGGTACTTATATAGGTTCTAAAACTGGAGGTTCAGCAGTTGTTGGAAAAGCATTAACAACAGCAGGGTCAGTTATTTAATTTCCAATTTTCATTCCAAATATCCTAAATTATTTCCTACGCCTATAAACAAAAATGTCGGCACTAACTGTTCCTTTCTTAATGCCTCGTGTGGAGGAAGTTGTACCTGATTTTGCCATGCTTAAAGACCGTCTTACTGGCGCATCTGTTGTAGAAGAACGTTATACAGCAACACAAGTTCCTTCTTCAGGTGATTCTTATACTGTTGGAGGTTCAGGCACTAAACTTATGATTATCCGTGTTGCGAATCAGAATGATTATATTGATACGTCAACTGCTGTTCTTTCTTTTAGGGCACAGGCGCAGAATAGTAGTACTCCTGCTGTTGTTTGTGACGCTGCGCTAGATGACCACATCTTTTCCACTATTGATACGATTAACGTAAAGGTTGGTGGACAGACCGTAGAGGTTCTTAACAACGTAGGTCACTTAATGAATGCGCTTGTACAGGGTTCTATGCCTCTCAATTACTACAAGCAGAATGGTGGATTTGAGGGTCTTTATATTTATGATAAGTGGAGTGATGTAGCAGGTGTTCGTGTAACTGCTACTGCGATGGCAACTGGACGTGGTATTTACAGCGCTGCTACTTCTGTTGCTCCTGCTACTGTTGTTCCTGCGTTAGGTTTTGATCTTACACCTGGTTCTGCTCCTGATACAACTGGTTCTCAAATGATGGATACTCGTTGGGATATTGGTAATCGCTGGTTAACAAATGGACGCTACTATGCTGTTCCTCTAACCCTTCTTGGTCTCTGCCGCATTCCTACGCTCTTTGCTGCTCGTAACTTCCAGGATGTAACTATTGAAATCCTCTTCCGTTCCAATCTTCTAGGCGCTGTTTGGTCTCGTGATGCAACAACTGTTTCTGCTTGGGCAACGGATAGTGGTTCTTCTATTGCTATTAATGATGTAACACTTACTTATGATTGCTGCCGCATGAGTGCTGATTACTATGCTCTAATGGACCAGGAACTCAAAATGCCTAATGGTTCAGGTGTTGCTTACCCTATTGATACCTACCAAGTGCAACCTGCTTTTATCCCTTCTACTGCTAGTGGTACAGTTGCTGCTCCTGTTTCTCTTACAACTTTGGCACAGGGTGGACTAACTCGTATCGTAGTTGCGAAAGGTACTCGTTTCCTAAAGGGTGTATATGGTGTAACAAAGAACCAAAGTGCTGAATCTTCTTCTCTATGGCGCAATAACTCTTCTGCTGGTAATTTTGCTTTCAGTTCTTACCAGGTAATTATTAACTCCAAGCGCTACCCTCAACTTCAAATCCAGTCATCCGCACAAGCGTTCCAGGAATTACAGAAAGCGTATAACCAACTTGGTTCCGTTGCTGGTGGTTCTCTAACTTCTTGGCATACCTATGTTGGTCAACCTTTTGCTCGTACATTTGGAGGTGTTCTTCTAACTGATGGACCGTCTATTCTACCACAGGATACTCGTGTTTCAGGCACGAAGGATGGTTCAAATCTTGGTCTATATCCTGGTGATGAAGCGATGTTTCAACTTGGTGTAAATCTTGAACAGTTCCTAACATCTCAACCTGATGCTGGTGGTATTAACACATCCACGAGTGGTTACCAAATTGCAGTAGAAGTTAACCAGCAAGGTGCTGCAGGTATTTCTGCTTCAGGTCAAATTTATGGACAGGGACTAACCCACTATGTGATCTTACACTTCACTCGTGTTCTCACACTGAAGGCAGGAGCGGTGGAAGTTCTAGATTAATGCGTCAAGGTCGTCCCAAAAAATTTCTTGGTATATAAATAAAAATGGAACACTTCAAGGTCGTATGTAATCTATATGAAGATTTAGAAGCAAAGTATAATGCTGCCAAGACACTAGAAGAGCAAGAAGCAGTTGTAAAAAGTGTATCTCATTTCCTAAAAATTTGGAAGAAGATGGAAGGTAAAATTATTGAAAACTGCTTAAAAATGTCTGCTAGTTGTAATGGTGACCTAAAAAAGACCTAAATATTAACATATTTTTAATTTCTTACCTATGACTCAAGGAATGAGTTGAGGTGAGAAATTATACTAATACATTTTTTT
>Ga0214923_10004646_pt1 | contig 16422 bp, 12 predicted proteins | sample LL1510_MetaG_FD_177993 | JGI IMG/M metagenome (GOLD analysis project Ga0214923, IMG submission 177993) | Freshwater microbial communities from Lake Lanier, Atlanta, Georgia, United States - LL-1510 | ecosystem: Environmental > Aquatic > Freshwater > Lake | place: USA: Georgia | collected...
GGCAATGATGCAAGGGAAACGTATCAAAATCAGCGAATTCAGTTATACGTTGCTCATCAAGGTTTTTGGCCCCTTCCTACCTGACGCTATGGTTATGAACGTAGTGGAGAAAATGCAATCGAAATAAAATAGTACTTTTGTATATGTTCACGCCTTTTTTACTGTTTAATGATATTGGAGGTGGTGAAGTGGTGCTCATTTTTTTAATTGTGCTCATTTTCTTTGGTCCTAAAAGCATACCGGGCATTGCTAAAACTATTGGGCGTGCCATATATTCGATTCGAAATGCTTCCGATGAGCTCAAGGAGGAAATCAAAAAAGCTGGTGTGGATGTAAAAAAAGACTTAAACATTGATGCAATCATAAGTCAAAAAGATGAGATTGAACAACCACTAGATCAGGCCTTTACTGGTATTGACAACACTGTTCACTTTAAGTCTGAAACCCAACAGGTAATCGCACAACAAACACCAAAAGAAAAGGAACTCATTTCTGATGAAGAATCCAAGGATCATCTTTCAGAAAATAAAATCAAGGTAACAAATTCAGAAGAGCATGACACCTAGCGTTGCAATTATCATGGGAAGCGCAAGCGATTATCCTATTATGCAAGAAGCCGAGCACCTATTGCGCGAGTTCGGTGTTGAAATCCATGTAGAAATCGTTTCTGCCCACCGAACACCATTGAAAATGGTTTCCTTTGCACAAGAGGCAAAAAACAATGGGTTTTCTATTATCATTGCAGGCGCTGGAGGTGCCGCACATTTACCAGGTATGGTCGCTTCGCTTACCACCTTGCCGGTCATAGGCGTACCCATTAAATCCAGCAATTCTTTGGACGGTTGGGACAGTATCCTGAGCATACTTCAAATGCCGAATGGCATTCCTGTGGCGACCGTAGCATTGAACAGTGCAAAAAATGCAGGCATACTTGCCGTTCGAATGTTAAGCATTTTTGATAAAGCGTTGGAAAAAAAATTAACCGATTATGCTTTATCCATGCATCAGGCTGTGGAAGAAAGCCAAAACAAAATCAATCAAGGATAAATAAGATATTTTTGTCTTATTTTTTTAAAGGCCTCTAAATCTGCGGACCATGTCGCCCTAATTTCGTTTGGTCCCCAACCTTTGTACAATTGTTCTTTTAATTCGGAATTCCCAGCCAGCTTGTTAAAAAAAGAATTTTTATTTATGAAAATCGCGGAATCTGCCAATACATCTCTGGCATGGGCGAGGTAAGATAAATTCAATTCATAGTTTCTTGTTTTAAGGTTTTTACTTAAATCAAAACCATTACAAGCCTTGTTTAAATGAAGAGGAAATTTAAACCCTGATTTTACTTTAGGGATAAATTCGAAACCTTCTTTTGGGAATTTCGGATGGCCATAAACTTCAAAGGGTCTATCTGTGCCTCTTCCAATACTCACAGTTGTCGCTTCGAATAAGCATAAACTTGGATAAAGTGCTATGGAGAGGTCTGACCTGAGATTAGGGGAAGGGGGAACCGGTAAACTGTAGCTTGATTTATGCGAATAGTTGAGTATTGGAATAACCGTTAGGTCACAATGCTTCTTTCCATTTAACCACCCCTCTCCATTAATCATCTTAGCGTATTCACCTATTGTCATACCGTATACTATGGGCACTGGATGAAGCCCCACAAAGGATTTAAATTGAGGTTTGAGCACTGGACCATCGATGTAATGTCCATTGGGGTTGGGTCTATCTAAAACAATAAGTGGAATGTTGTTCTCGGCACAAGCTTCCATTACATAATGAAGGGTTGATAAATAGGTGTAGAACCTAACCCCGACATCTTGAATGTCAAAAACAACATAATTAACCCCAATTAAATCTGTAACGCTGGGTTTATTGTGATTGCCGTAAAGGGAAACGATTGGTACGCCTGTTTTTGGGTCCACACTGTTGACAACGGTCTTACCTGCATCCACGTCGCCACGGAATCCATGTTCTGGAGAGAAAATTTTTACCACACTTATTTTTCTGCTCAACAAGGTATCTAGCAAATGTGCATTGTGAACCAAGGAAGTTTGGTTAGAGACAAGGGCAATTTTTTTGTGCTTAAGTAACCCAAGATAATTTTCGAGACGAAATGCTCCGGGAGTAATAATTCCCACTGAAAGATTGGCCTTGTAACGCACGGAAAAACCAGAAACAGAATGCAAAATCATTACAAAAAACAGCCATAATTTAATGTACTTTTGTAAACTAAACATACCTATTTTGTCTTTTGAGTTTTTTATTGCGAAACGCATTCTTCCTAACCAATCGCAAGATATAAAAGTTTCGCGTCCAATTCTACGCATAGCTGTAATAAGTATTTCACTTTCAATTGTTGTTAACTTGGTCAGCTTTGCAATAGTAACTGGTTTTAAAAACGAAATACGACGAAAAGTAACAGGTTTCTCTGCGCCACTCTTTATTCAAAATATCAACAACGCCGATTTTTATGAGTCAGACCCCATTCAACGCTCACCTAAAGTGGAGGCGATCATTTCGCAAAACCCTGATGTGCTCGGTATAAATTCGGTGGCATACAAGCCGGGCATGCTTCAAGCCAACAACGAATCACACGATGTTTTAGGGATTGTATTTAAAGGAATTGATACAGATTTTGACCCCACTTTTTTAAAAGAGCACTTAATCGCAGGAAAGATTCCTGATTTCAAATCCAATGAGAATTCTGATGATTTAGTTCTTTCTTCGAAAATGTGTCAACAGCTCGGTCTTCGTCTTCATGATGAGGTATTGGCAATGTTTGTAAAAAACGAACCAATCACGCGACGGTTTCAAGTAACAGGAATCTACAACACTGGATTTGATGATTACGATTCAAAACTCGCCTTGTGCGACATAAAAGTGGTGCAAAAATTAAACGATTGGGGCATTTCTGGACAACTGGAGGTCGGTGATTCTCTGGTCAATGATCAAATCCCTATTATTCTCACCTTGCAAGGAAATTCGCAGAATCTACTGTTCGACTGGGGTAAAGGCCCAGGTCTTTTTCGGGGTCAAATCATTCCAAAAACAACGAAGGATACGCTGATAAAAGTAAATATTGTGCAACGTACGAAAAATGAAATTAGCATCATTGACGAACATTCTATACATGTAACCTATGAAAAGGATACCCTAAGTGATATGCAAGAATTTTACAAAGAAGGGCTAAATTCTTCCGGTTCAAAATACCGTTATCACATGCCGATTTCCGCGGAGAAAGAACGGATTTTTAACGTTGAAGTTATGGCAGGAAATGGCACTTCTTCCAATTATTTATCCGGTTATGAAATAAGGACCAACGACTGGAATATGGTAGAATCTACGTTAGCTCAACTAAAAAAACAACTGGAACTTATACCTACGGAGAGCGATGAACTGGTTAAGGTCATTAGTATTTATGATCTTGAGCATGACTTATTTAAATGGCTTGCCTTCCTAGACATCAATGTACAGATTATCTTAACCTTGATGCTATTAATCGGAATCATCAACATGGGGTCTGCTCTTTTGATTATTATTATCATCCGCTCCAATTTTATTGGATTAATGAAAACCTTTGGCGCCTCAAACCGATCCCTTCGAAGGATTTTCTTAATCCAGGCAGGGTACTTAATTTTAAGAGGGATGTTACTTGGAAATGGTGTGGCCCTTGCCATTTACTTCCTCCAAAGACAAACGGGCATTCTAACCTTGAATCCTGAGGTTTACTACCTTTCTGAAGTCCCCATGGAACTAAATTTCCTTACGTTTATCCTTTTAAACGTGGGTACTTTCGTCTTGTGTATACTTGCGTTGATGGTACCAAGTATCATCATTGCAAGGGTCAATCCCATCAAAACAATTCGATTTAATTAGTCTCTAGAAAGCCTTCTTCGATCAGCTTCTTTCAAGTATATTTTACGTATTCGCAAGTTTTTAGGGGTGATTTCCACCAATTCATCCTGTTGAATGTACTCGAGTGTTTCTTCCAAACTCATAATTTTGGCAGGGATAATTTTGACCTTGTCGTCCGAACCTGAGGCCCTCATGTTGGTGAGTTTTTTCGTTTTGGTTACATTCACCACCATATCCCCTGCCCTGGCATTTTCCCCAATGACTTGACCTTCGTAAATATCCTCGTTGGGATTGATGAAAAAACGACCTCGCTCCTGCAGGTTATTGATGGAATATGGTATAGCAGTACCTTGTTCCAAAGAAATTAAGGATCCATTTTGGCGTCCTGGAATATCTCCTTTGAAAGGCTGGTATTCCAAGAATCTGTGTGTAACAATAGCTTCCCCTGCAGTTTGGTTAATGAGGTAACTTCTCAATCCAATAATGCCTCTAGAAGGAATCAAAAATTGCATCAGCATTCGGTTGCCCTTGGGAACCATGGACGTCAACTCTCCTTTACGCTTGGAAACGGCTTCTACCGCAGTTCCGCCAAACTCCTCGGGTAAATCAATCGTTAATTCTTCTACTGGTTCGTGCTTTTGGTTTTCGATTTCTTTAAAGATCACTTGAGGCTGTCCTACCTGAAGTTCATAGCCTTCTCTGCGCATCGTTTCGATCAACACAGAAAGGTGCAATACACCTCGCCCATGCACGACCCAACGGTCGGCCTTATCGGTATCCATCACCCGAAGCGCCAAGTTTTTTTCCAACTCCTTGACCAATCGTTCTTGAATATGCCGAGAAGTAACAAATTTCCCTTCTTTTCCAAAAAACGGTGAATCGTTGATGGTGAAAAGCATGGACATGGTGGGCTCATCTAGTTTTATCGTAGGCAGCGGTTCAGGGTTTTCGGCATCGCACACTGAATCACCGATTTCAAAGTCTTCGAGACCTGTAATGGCACAAATATCTCCGGGTGTTACCTCGGTAACTTTTTTTCGCTCTAATCCTTCAAAAACGAACACTTCTTTTATCCTGTTTTTTTGTAAGGCACCATCGCGCTTGGACAACAATATCGGTTGGTTTTCTTGCAATCCACCTCGGCTCAAACGGCCAATAGCAATTCTCCCCACATAGGTGGAATAATCTACAGAAGTTATCAAGAATTGGGTATTGCCTTGGGGAATTTCACGGGGTTGGAAGTACGTTAAAATTTTATCCAACAAGGGGGCGATGCTGTCGGTGGGATTCTTCCAATCTTCGGACATCCATCCGTTTTTCGCAGAACCAAAAATGGTAGGAAAATCAAGCTGTTCTTCGGTGGCATCCAACTCAAACATCAATTCAAACACCTTGTCGTGCACCTCCTCTGGCGTACAATTTTCCTTGTCCACTTTATTGATGACCAACAAGGGTTTAATCCCCATAGCAAGTGCTTTTCCGAGCACAAAACGCGTTTGTGGCATGGGTCCCTCAAAGGCATCCACCAGCAAGCATACGCCATCGGCCATGTTTAATACCCGTTCCACTTCACCCCCAAAATCGGCGTGACCTGGTGTATCAATAATGTTGATTTTGGAACCTTTGTAGGTAACGGACACATTTTTCGACACGATGGTGATTCCGCGTTCGCGTTCCAAATCGTTGTTATCCAGGATCAATTCTCCAGTGGGACGTTCGCGCTCGTTGAGGAACGAACCGGCTTCGATTATTTTATCGACAAGTGTTGTTTTACCGTGGTCGACATGTGCAATGATGGCGATGTTTCTGATTTCCATATGATTTTATTCGTGTTATCGTCGTCGTTTGTTGAATCCACCTGGAGCGGGTTTATCCCCTCGCCCTGAAGTGGGGCGATTAAATTTTGAAGTGTGATTTGATTTCTTTCCTTTCCCACTGCCCTTTCCTTCCGCAGAAACCTCTACATTTATGGTATGGCCTTCGAATACAGCGCCATTGAGTTTTTTGATTACACGGTCTACATGTTCGTTATCGGTATCAAAAAATGAAAACGAGGCCATGATGTCGATCCTTCCGATGTTTCCCGATTTCAAACCTGTCGCATCGCAGATGGTGCGCAGCATCCCCCCCACATTTAATCCATCGCGTTTTCCCAAATTCATGAAAAATCGGGTTTTATTTTCATCTCGTCTTCGTTCCCCTTTTTCACGATCTCTGCCCGAGGCATTTTTATCTCCGCGTTCGGAAGCGTTCAAATCGCCAGCGCGTTCGTAGTACTCGATAAAACGATTGAACTCGGCAGAAATGAAAAGTTTGATTACTTCTTCTTTGGAGAGGTCTTTAAAATGAGCAAAAGTTTCGGGTAAAAAGGGTTCGATTTCTTTTTCACGTATGCTTGTAGAAATCACTTTTTGCACCAATTTTTTTAGCTGGATTTGACAAATCTCCGCGGCGTTGGGAACGGTACCTTTTATGAAATCCACCCGCATTTGTCGTTCAATCGCCTTTATTTTAAACCCTTCCTTTTGGGTTATTAAGGAGAGCGATTCCCCTTTCTTTCCAGCCCTTGCGGTCCTGCCACTGCGGTGGTTGTAGTTTTCAATATCGTCTGGAATATTGTAATGGATTACATGGGAAATGGAGTCCACATCGATCCCTCTGGCGGCCACATCGGTAGCGACCAAGAGTTGCACTTCACGGTTTCGGAAGCGTTCCATGACCATGTCACGCATGGACTGGGACAAATCGCCATGCAAAGGTTCGGCATTGTACCCATCTCTGCTGAGTTTTTGGGCCACATTCGCTGTTTCGTGCTTGGTACGGCAAAAAATTAACCCATAAATTTCCGGGTTAAAATCGATCAGTCTTTTCAATGCAGGATAGCGGTCTTTCTCGTACACCAAATAATAGCTGTGCTGGATGTTTTCATTACCTTGGTTCTTGTGCCCAATAGATACCTCCAAAGGATTATCCATGTAAGTCGCGGCAATAGTAGCCACTTCTTTGGGCATAGTCGCAGAAAATAGCCAAACGTTTTTATCCAACGGCGTATATTTCAGGATGTCGTCAATATCCTCCTTGAATCCCATGTTGAGCATTTCATCGGCTTCATCCAGTACCACGTAACGAATTTGGTTCAGGTGAATGACTTTTCGGTTCATGAGGTCCATTAATCGCCCTGGGGTAGCCACGATAATATCGACACCTTTCTTGATGTCTGTGATTTGTTTTTTAATATCCACACCACCGTAGACAGAAACAATGTGCACATTTAAAAATTTACCATAGGTTTTTATATCGTTGGTAATTTGAAGACACAATTCTCTTGTGGGACAAATGACGATAGCTTCAGGGAGTTTTTTACCAAAGGAAATTTTGCTTAGCAAAGGAAGGCCAAAGGCGGCAGTTTTCCCTGTTCCTGTTTGGGCTAGCCCTACAAAATCACTTTCCTCTTGTAAAAGATGGGGAATGGCTTGTTCCTGTATGGGAGTCGGTGTAATAAACCCCAACTCACTAATTGACTGCAGCACCTCACTACGCAATCCCAACGCTTCAAATGTCATTTCAATAGATTAAATTCGTGGCAAAGGTAAGGAATAAATAACGGAGGCTGTGAAATTATTATAATCTCTACGCAAAAGAAGAGTTATTTATAAAGATTTAATTAATTTTGACTGAAAAAAACATGGAGCTTAAAAATATCATTTCCATTGCGGGAAGACCTGGTTTATACAGAGTAATTTCACAGGGAAAGGTAAATGTTATTATAGAATCATTAGCCGACAAAAAGCGGATTCCAGCTTTTGCCTCGGAAAAAATAAGTTCCTTGTCCGATATTAGCATTTTCACAAGTGAAGAGGAGGTCAAATTGTCGGAAGTCTTTTCTCATCTAATTGGGAAATATGAAGGAAAAGAAAGCATAGGTCATAAATCGAGCGAGCAAGAGTTAAGAACGGAATTTGCTTCAATTGTGCCGAATTACGACAAGGAACGTGTGTATCTTTCGGATATTCGTAAAGTGTTTCAATGGTATAATATACTAATCAAGGACGGGGTTTTGAAAATGGAACCCAAGGAAGAAGTTGTCGAGGCTGTGGAATCGTCTGTAAATAAAGGCAATGGCAGCGACCCACAAAATGAGGCGTCAAAGAAAGTGCCGAAGAAGACTAAAGTTCAAGGTACAAAGCTTGCTCCCGTGAAAAAAAGCAATACTGCTAATGCGCCGAAACCTTCAGCCACCAAAAAGACAGCCACCATTAAAACAGGGAGTTCGAGAGGTAAATAGTCGTGTTAATTATCTTTTTCCTCTTTCTTGAAAATGCTCCCCACTTCTTTTCCTAATCGAGAAAGCGTATCAACACCAACGCCAATTGGACTTCCTGAAATCGTTTCGAAGTTTTTATACGTTGGATTTATTTCCTGTCCAGGATAAATCAAGACCGTGTCATTTTGATCATAGACCTTATTAATTTTATTACACAAGGCTACCGTTTCCGAATTGTAAGAAACAGCACCAAGTCTCGCGTTCACCAGTACGATTAAATCATCGTTGTTCAATTTCGATTGATGAAAGAAATCCTCTGCTTGATTCCATACTTTACACTCCAAGGAGGCATGGATTTTATTCACTAGAGCCACGCGAATAAACCGTTCGTACGTGTTTTGCTTCATGTGGGCTTCAATTGGCAATTTTATTTCGTTGGAATATCTTAATATCCGTTCAGACCAGGACAAAAAATAAGCTTCTAATTCTGCGTATTCTGGCGCAAAAACAATGATTTTCCTATAATCTACAGAAGGCTTTTCGATCTGACAGAAATAGATTGTTTTGTCACACGATTGCAATAGGTGTTCTCTTTCGTCGCCTACCAAAAGACTTAAAATATTGGATTTCGTAGAATCATTGACAATGACGGCATCAGCGACCAATTCTAAGGCTACACGAGAAATCCCAGAAGAAACATTCAAATCAATTGTCGCTACGGTGTTAATTTTCGTATCATAACCTGAAAAATGCTTTACAATTTCCTCTAAATTTTTTCTTGACTTGTGAATGATCTGTTCTGCTTGCCGTGAATTTGGGAGCACACTTACCACAGAAATTGGATTTATCACCTTTTGATCGGAGACCTGAATCGCAAACTCCAGCAATTTTTCATTTCCTTCAAGCTTATTCATAGCCACCAGCAAATGTTTATTTCTCAATTTGGATTCCAAATCGTCATCGTCAGCATTCTCCGATAAATAACGCAGCAAATCTTTTCCAGCATTCTCTGTGACAAAACTTGCCAGCATGCAGGTCATTAGAATTAGTAAAATGGTAGCGTTCACGATATTGATATCCAGTATTTTATCTTGATATCCTACCATAATAATGGCCAAGGTGGCAGCAGCATGTGAGGAACTTAAACCAAAAATAACCCTTCTTTCGATAGCGTTCATTCGGTAAATCAATTGTGTAACCAAAGCGGCTAACCATTTCGAAAAAATAGCAAAACTTGTAAGTACCATTGCGATGACCAAAGGCCAAGATCCTTGAAACAAGGCTCTGTAATCCACAACCATTCCCACAAAAATCAGGAAACTAGGTATAAATAATGCGTTTCCTATGAAATCTATTCGGTTCATGAGGATGGAATTATGAGGAATCAACCGGTTCAACACCAAGCCCGCCACGAAAGCACCAATAATATGTTCAACCCCTGCCACTTCCGCAAGGAAGGCTGAAAAAAAGACCACTGATAAAATTAAGATGTACTGCGATGTTTTTTCTGTATCAAGTTTTTTCAAAAACCAGCGTGTAACCTTAGGCAACACGAAAAACATGATGAAAGAGAAAAACCCCAATGAGGTAAAAAGCCTTACCCAAAAGGCCCAATCCAATTTGCCACTGGAAGCACTAGAAATGATGGCCAAAATAATTAAAACGGCGGTGTCAGTTAAAATTGTACCGCCAATACTTATGGCCACAGCGCGCTGTTTAGTAAGACCGAACTTGGCAATAATTGGATAGGCCACTAGGGTATGCGTGGAAAACATGCTTGCTGTAAGGAGACTCGCCAACGGCGAAAGATGCAAGCCGTAGTAACAGATTGGAAAGCCCAACAACAAAGGGATTAAAAAGGTCAAGATACCAAATACCACACTCCTTTTATAGTATTTTTTAAACTGGTTCAAGTCCAATTCAAGACCCGCCATAAACATAATGTATAAAACACCAATGGTAGAAAACAACTTAATCCATCCTTCGGCAGCAATAGAATTCTGACCAATAATCCCCAAACCTTTAGGCCCTATGACGATGCCTGATAGAATCAAACCGATAATACCGGGAATTCTTAATTTCCTTAACACAATTGGCGACAACAGAATGATGAACAAGATGAGGGAGAACACCAAAACTGGGTTGGTAAGTGGTAACCGAAACTCGGTTAAAAAGTGCTTTAAGAAACTATCCATTGCCTATTCAGTTACTTACCATGGGTTATTATTATTGTTCCTCATCCCATCCCGTATTGGCGCTTTTCTTGCCATTGAAATAGCGAGAATACCCAAAACCCACCACCAAAAATGAAGAAATCTTATTCATTTCCGCTGATGAATATCCTAAATCTGAGTTGATTCCTAAGTTCCATGGACGAAATCCAAATCCATAAAAGGCATAACCTAAGGTGAGCCGAAATGAAGCATTCACATCAGAGGCGAGGCAAATGCCAAGGTTAGGTTCCACATAGGCCGACATTCTCGACTGGTAGGTGTAACCGAGTTTTTTTAAGGTGTCAGTAAAAAAAGCCGATTGGACCACTCCTCCCTTCACTGAAATATCTGTAGCCAACTTAGGTGTCCAAAATTTCTCGTAGCCTAGTTTCAGAAAGCCCGCCCCATTGTGCATGCCGCCGAATACCTTTTGGTTGATCCGAAATTGATTGATATTAAAATAGGAATAATGGACGCCAACTCCAATGGAAAGTCCTGATTTTAAGGTGTATTGATACATGGGAGACACATACACCAAACCCTGCATAATATTCTTAAAGGGTGCATTGACAAATCCATTCGGCAACCCGATTTCAATCACGAAGGAGTCGTCAATATCCATCTTCTCTTGCGCACGTATCGGCGCACCTATTAGCCAACAAAAGATAAGAAAAAGAGCAATTTTCGAAGTTTTCATAGCTTAAATTTACAATTTTACGCGTTTATAAAACAAGGATCGCAGTAATCGTTTTGTATAATCGGCCACATCAGGTTCCAATCGAAACCAAATTACTGGTAAAAAGAAGCCCAAGGCCACCAAACTTTCAATAATCCCCAAACGTACCATTTGTTCAAACGTTGTGGCGTGTTCATGAAAAGGAAACCACAATCTTAGGATTTCTACTGCCGCGATGACCCAAAGTGCATTCAAAAAAAGGAGCAGCTGCCGCCAGTGCAAGGGATTGAGGCCATAAGCCCAGTAAATGAATATGGAGCGTGCCAAGTTGTAACAGACATAAATAACCCCAGTGGCAAAGCCTACTCCCGAAATACCATATCCCCCTTTGATTAGGAAATAATTCAACCCATAAATACCGAAGCACAAAAACACGGTAAACACCAAGTCATACTTGTACTTTTTAGAGGTGGCAAAAATCACCCCATTCAGACCGCAATACATGTCCACTAAGCGACCAATTAACAAGAAGAACAACACAGGAATTCCCGTTTGAAATTCGGGTTTTATAAATGAAAACAGTTCCTTTACCGGCAACCATAGCATTAAAAAAGAACTCAAACCGATGAATAATCCTACCCCACTCGACTTTTTATAAATGGCCTGAAGCCCTGGAATATTTTTCTCCTTCCACAATTTCGCCACAATGGGCGAACTCACCCTCGTCATGGCGCGAAAAGGTAAGAGCATGGCACTGGTTATTTGTACCATCGAGGTATAAATCCCCACGGCGGCAAGACCTATCATACCTCCTATCATGACCGCATCCATCGTAACCACAATGATGGTTGCCAAGGTGTTGACATACGAAAACAAACTGAAATGCAATATGATGCTTCGAAACCTTTTTGGAATAGTAATGGACTTAAGAGAAAAGTAGAATTCCTTTTTCTTGATAAGATATATGCACAGCACCAGTGCAGGTATCAAATTGCTGAGCATCAACAACACCAAAAAAAGCTCAAAAGAAAATATCTTTAGCGCATACAACACCAGTAAAAGCGTGGTAAGAAGCCGCAAAACTATGTCTTGCATGAATACCGGAAGGACATTCTTGAACAAACCCCGCATGTAGTTCTCGAAAAGCAAAAAAAACACATGCCCAATACCAACAGGCACCACCCACCAAGCATAGGTCACAAAAAGCGGCGATTTATCCATAAAATAGGCATTTATGGGTGCTTTTAGAAAGAAAAACAGCAAGGTAAAAAACAAGGAGCCGCACGTGACAATCAAAAAATTGAGCAACAAAAACCCATAATTATTCTTTCCTTCATCTCGGAAAAACGGGAAAAATCGCCATGTCACGTAAATAGCACCGAGGTTGCTCAATTGGGCAAAAAACAAGCCTGACGTGATCAATAAATTAATGATCCCAATTTCTTGTGTTGTTAATAGGATAATGAATAAAAAGGCTTTATTCAAATACCCCAAACCCAAGCCTACATAGGAAATCAAGGTGATCCTTAAGGTGTCTTTTTTGACATTGCCCATTGCCTATTTAGACAGGTGCATGTTGCGTTTCGAATACACTTTTGTGAAGAAGGGATCTTTCAAATTATCAATAAAATAAATCGCCTCACCTGTAGATTTCATTTCAGGTCCCAGTTCTTTCTTTACATCAGGAAACTTTTCATAGGAAAACACAGGAATCTTAATAGCATAACCCTGCCGGCGAGGGTTGAAAGTAAAGTCTTTCACTTTCTTTTCGCCAAGCATAATTTTGGTGGCGTAATTCACATACGGTTCATCATAGGCTTTGGCAATAAAGGGTACCGTCCTCGAGGCCCGTGGGTTAGCTTCAATCACGTAAACCCGATCGTCTTTGATCGCAAATTGAATATTGATTAAGCCCACCGTTTCCAAGGCCAAGGCAATTTTTTTTGTAATATCCTCAATTTGCGTCATCACGAAATCGCCTAAATTGTAAGGTGGTAAAACCGCATAGGAGTCGCCAGAATGGATACCTGCGGGCTCTATGTGCTGCATGATTCCTAAAATATATACCTCCTCCCCGTCGCACAAAGCATCCGCTTCGGCTTCGATGGCGCCACCAATAAAATGATCCAATAGGATTTGGTTGCTACCCATTTCATTGATAATATCCACCACATGATGTTCCAATTCTTCTTTATTGATCACAATTTTCATTTTTTGTCCGCCAAGCACATAACTGGGGCGCACGAGCAGAGGAAAACCTAGCTCATCGGACAGTTCCAAAGCCTGTTCCGCACTTTTCACGACCCCGTATTTTGGGAAAGGAATCTCCATTTTTTCCAACAGCTTTGAAAAGCGACCTCGGTCCTCCGCCAAATCAAGTGCCTCGAAAGAAGTTCCCAAGATACGAATTCCATAACGGTTTAATTTCTCCGCCAATTTCAACGCCGTTTGTCCACCTAATTGCACAATCACCCCAAGCGGTTTTTCGTGCTGAATGATGTCGTAAATATGCTCCCAAAAGACCGGTTCGAAGTACAATTTGTCCGACGTATCGAAATCTGTGGACACGGTTTCAGGATTGCAATTGATCATGATGGTTTCGTAACCGCATTCCCTGGCGGCTAGCACGCCATGCACGCACGAGTAATCGAATTCAATGCCCTGACCGATTCGGTTGGGGCCTGACCCCAACACAATGACCTTGTTTCGTTCGCTTACTACGCTTTCGTTTTCTTGTTCGAACGTTGAATAATAATAGGGTGTTTGCGCTTCAAATTCAGCCGCACAGGTATCTACAAGTTTGTATACCCGCTTGATTCCCAAGGCATTTCGTTTCTGGTACACCGCGGATTCCAAACAGCGCAACACATGGGCAATTTGGCGGTCCGCATAGCCTTTTTGTTTGGCTTCAAATAACAACTCGGCCGGAATGGTGTCAATTGAGAATTGTTCCATTTTTCGCTCTGTTTTTATTAAATCTTCAATTTGCCGCAAAAACCAAGGGTCAATTTTTGTCTTGTCTACCAAGGTTTTAAAAGGAATCCCAAGTTTAATCGCGTCATAAATATGAAAAAGCCGGTTCCAACTTGGTTTTTCCAAGCTTTTCAAGATTTCACTTTGGTTGGTCAATTCTTTTCCATCTGCCCCAAGGCCGTTGCGGTTAATTTCCAGCGACTGACATGCTTTTTGAAGGGCCTCTTGAAAGGAACGCCCAATACCCATAACCTCCCCTACTGATTTCATCTGTAAGCCTAGTTCGCGGTTTGTACCAGGGAATTTATTGAAATTCCAACGGGGAATTTTGACGATCACATAATCGAGGGTAGGCTCAAAAAAGGCAGAGGTCGTTTTGGTAATTTGGTTTTGCAATTCATCCAAATGGTAACCGATGGCCAGTTTGGCTGCGATTTTCGCAATGGGATAGCCTGTAGCTTTGGAGGCTAAAGCCGACGAACGCGATACCCTTGGGTTGATTTCTATCGCTATGATTTCCTCCTTTTCATCGGGTGAAACAGCAAATTGAACGTTGCAACCTCCGGCAAAATTCCCAATGGAACGCATCATGCGGATCGCCATGTTCCTCATGCGTTGGAATGTGGTATCGGACAAGGTCATGGCCGGTGCTACAGTAATCGAGTCGCCGGTATGGATGCCCATGGGGTCAAAATTCTCAATGGAACAGATAATGACCACGTTATCGTTGGCATCACGCAATAATTCAAGTTCGAATTCCTTCCATCCAATCAAGGCTTTATCAATCATGACCTCATGTATTGGTGAAAGTTCAAGCCCCCTTTCGAGCAAGGCATCAAATTGATCAGGCTGGTAAAGAATGGAAGCACCAGAGCCGCCTAAGGTGTAGCTTGGACGGATGCACAACGGAAACCCGAATTCTTGCGCAATTTCTTTCCCTTCCAGAAACGACTTGGCCGTTTTTTGTGGCGCCATGGGTACCTCAATCTTCCCCATTAATGTTCTAAATGCTTCACGATTTTCGGTGATTTCGATGGCTTGAATATCCACCCCAATAATTCGGACTTGATGCGCGTCCCATATTCCCAACTCATCGCAGGTGATGCATAGATTGAGTGCAGTTTGTCCGCCCATGGTGGGCAATACGGCATCGATAGCATGGTTCGTCAAAATTGTGGTAATGCTCTCTGGCTCGAGCGGTTTCAAATACACGTGATCCGCAACGATATTATCGGTCATAATCGTAGCCGGATTTGAATTGATCAAAACAACTTCTATCCCTTCTTCGCGCAAGGAACGTGCGGCTTGTGAACCTGAATAATCAAATTCACAGGCTTGTCCAATGACGATGGGTCCGGAACCAATAATCAGGACAGATTTTATGCTATTATCTTTGGGCATGGCAGTGTTTTTTACTAAAAGCAACCCAATAAAGGGTGGGTAAAATTACTTCAAAATAAGGGACGTGAAAGGGGTGAATTCCGAGAATTTATACACAACATGTAATGTTCCTAATAGATTCGCATTTCACAATGATAAAAATGTAATTTTGTAGGAAGATGAAATACGGATTACTGCTATTATTCCAAGGCGCATTGCTGTGCTGCATGGCCCAAAATGCGAACACCTATAAGTTGGCGGTACTCAAGTACAACGGAGGTGGGGACTACTACGCCAATCCTACTGCGGTGCCAAACCTTGTGCAATTTTGCAACCAAAACTTGGGGACACAAATATCGAAGGATGTACCCTATGTGGAGGTAGGTTCAAAGGATATATTTCTGTACCCATTTGTGCACATGACGGGGCATGGAAATGTAGTCTTTTCAAGAAACGAAGCCACGAACTTGAGGGATTATCTCCTTGCGGGTGGTTTTTTGCACATCGATGACAATTACGGGATGGATGAATACATTCGCAGCGAAATCAAGAAAGTGTTTCCAGAGCACGACTTGCAAGAATTGCCTTCCAACCATGAAATTTTCAACGTACATTATCGGTTCAACGGACTGCCCAAGATCCATGAACACGACGGCAAGCGACCGCAGGCCTTTGCGGTGATGCACGAAGGCAGGATGGTGTTGCTCTACACCTTTGAAACCGATTTAAGCGACGGATGGGAGGACCAACGCGTGCACAACGACCCGGAGGAGAAACGCCAACAAGCATTAAAAATGGGGGCAAATATTTTGTACTATGTGTACACGAGGTAGACCCCATAGTATCGCATAGAGATTCCATTTTAACACGATATATTAAATTATTTTGTTAACCGATTTAACCTATTAAAACGGTTTGGGAACAAAGAGGACTATTGTTTTTTTTTGGCGCAGGAGGAAAAAGAAAGTGGTCATTGGGGTGGACTTTGGACTAGTACTTCACTTTACTGAATACTGGTTTTTCATCTTCAGTACAAGTGTTCAAATCAATAATGGTCCACA
>Ga0214923_10004647_pt1 | contig 16422 bp, 23 predicted proteins | sample LL1510_MetaG_FD_177993 | JGI IMG/M metagenome (GOLD analysis project Ga0214923, IMG submission 177993) | Freshwater microbial communities from Lake Lanier, Atlanta, Georgia, United States - LL-1510 | ecosystem: Environmental > Aquatic > Freshwater > Lake | place: USA: Georgia | collected...
AAAGGCTAACAATTACTTGCTCTCTATCTTCTCCCAGCAGGAGAACGGTGTCGAGAAGGCGAGTCAGATGCTTCAAGAGTTGTTCCCTGACGTCATCGGAGAATTGTGAGTGAGTTCTCTCTCTCGCGCTCTTTTCTTTATCTGTCTCAGATTAATCGAACTAAAATATTCAATTTCTTTATATAAATATTATAATATACCTAATCATAATGTCCTTCGAAAATTTTGTTTCAGAATTTAATAATTTATTTGTAGAGAAAGCGTTATCAAATATATTATTTGATTTATATGATAAACATTTATATGAAATTGATGATGTTATAAAAATAGAATGTAATATAGAAAAAACACTAAAGGAATTGAAATTTAAAAATAATGAATTTGAAACTTTTGGTAAAATTCTATCTTGTAATAATTACATTCAAAATATGGATAAAAAACATTTAATAAAAGAAATGAATTATGAAAATAATAAATGGTTATATCATTTTAATGATAATACCATATTTGATGAAAAAAATAATGTATTGAAAGTATCTCACAAATATATGGATACTATTTATATTAATAATGATGCTGACAAAGGAACATGATCCGATGGACATAAACCATTTGGATACGATGTAATATTTGGATTACTAACAGTTAAACCAGTAATACATGACATAACATCTATATTATCGCTTATAAATATATAATCTATACAATTAATAAATTTATCTTTTAAATTAACATTTGTATAATTTGGTTCTTTATTATGTAATTTAAAATGTGCTGACTCTAATAAAGTTAAATCTTTTATGTTATTTTTCTGTAAAAATGTATCATCATATATATTTCCTTTAATTAAATTATATGTTCTTTTAATTGGTATTGTATTAAAATCACCTACTAATATAACTTTTTCAACTTTCCACAAGTCTTGTAAATATTTAATTCTATCTTTTACCGCAAGTATATGTGAAACCATGAAATATTCATACATAAATTTACACGGCATATGATAATTAGAAATCATTATTTTTTTTCCGGTATCTTTACCATAATATTTAGGACATAAATATAGTGATAACATGGTATTATCTTTTTGCGTAGCTTTAAATAATTGTTTAGAAATATATTCATTATCTGATACTAAATTTTCTATATATTTACTACATTTATATACATCATGTTCAATTAAATCATAATGATTTATAGGATATGCAATTCCTACACCTAAGGTATTTAAATTATAACAATTATAATAGAACATATAATTATTTTTTTTAAAATATGGTTCCAAAAAATTTAACCAATCAGAAGACAGTTCTTGTAAACATATTAAAAAATTAACTTTCATCCATGAGTCAATTAATTTTAATGTTTTAAATAACCTTGTTTCAAAATCTAAATAATATGGTTGTGAAAAAGGAAACTGTTGTTGTGTTGAAAATGTATTACTCAACAAATTGTAAGTTATAACTCTTATAGCGAATTTTTCCATATATTAATCTATAATATCATTTCTTTAGAATATAATATACTATTATACAAGATAACAATAATAAACATAATTTATGATATTTTCTGTTATTATTTCTATATAGTCTAAGATTATCAAATTGTTCTATATTTCTATCAATTTTGTGAAAATGATGTAGTCCATCTTTATTTTTACCAATACTATCATATAAATCTTTGTCTAATCTAAAAACAGGAATTTCAGTATTAAATTCATCAGAATCTTCTATTGTAAAACTATATCGTGGGTCAGAATTCATATATATATATGATATTTATAATTGTTTTTTTTTATCATTATCTATTTTACAACTAGCATAAACAACATATGAAAATAATGAAAAGAAACATATAGCAAAACTATTATATGTATTTGTTTCAGCAACTTTTAAAATAACAGCCATTAAAATGATTACAAATATATATCGCAACATTATATATTAATTATGTATAATAAAAAAACTTATTAAGAAAGTTTTCTTCATCAAATGATTTAGTTAAAGTATTTTGGTGAATAATAGGTTCATCTAATTTATCTTTTTTTATATTTTTTGTTTCAAGTGTTTTTTTAGAAATAATAGTTTTTTCAAGATATAATGATATCATAATATTACCAATACTCGACATGATATATTTTATAGAAGATACTTTTATGTATATATTAAATTAATATGTATATATTTCATTTTTTTCAATAGATTAAATATATGAGTAAACGATGGACACCATTGGAAATAAAACAAATTGCTAAAATGTATAGTGATAAAAAAACATATGAAGAAATAGGTAAGAAAATGAATAGGTCGCCCAATGCTATAAAATTGAGAATTGAAACAGTCATATATAAAAATATAGTCGCTGGTAAAAGTGTAAAAGCATTAGCCAAATTATTTAATGTGTCGGTAAACACAATAGAACAACATTATTATTCATATAAAAGTTTTTTAGAAAGTAAAGGATTACCTACAAAAGATATTAAATTAACTGATAAAGATGAGTTAATTAAGAAATTAAAAAAAGAAAATCAGATGTTAAAAAATATGATGAAAAAATATGTAAAGATGTAATATAACAATATTTACAATAAATTATCAAAAAAAGTAAACTTCTTTTCTCTAAACTTTTGTTTAATAATGGGTGCCATAGAATCATTATGTTTATCTTCTATTTCATTTGTTAAATTAACGTTAAGATACTCTTCATTGTCATATATATCAAATGTTGAAAATGTATTACATATATTATAAAATGGACTAATACCATATGCTACATAATCTTGTTCATATGTTTCACTATCTTCATGAACAATATTATTATAATTAACATTATCGTTTATAGGTATATCAAAATGACCATTGGGAACATGTGGATTATAATCATATTTAAAAAGTTTAACATTATTATTAAATTGAACTCGTTTTTTTGATTCAGGTGGTATAAGCTTAATGTTAACAGGTTTAAATTTACATTTAGTGTTATACATATCCAAAATTAATAATAAAACTATAATAAATAAAATAGCATTTAACATTATTATATAGTTTATAAGTAAAATATTTTTTTTATCACATTTTTTTATAATTGTAATAATCTTCATAATCATAATCTTCATCATATTCATCATCATCTTCATCATCTTCTACAAAATAATCATCATCATCATCGTAATAATTGTCTTTATTGGTTGTATTATTTTTGTTATCTTCATTTTCTAAGACTACATTTTCTTTTACGACAACTAATTCTTTTTTTGGTGGAACTGTTTTTACAATATCAACATATGTTTTTGTAGAAGTCATAGAATTAACAGAATTCATAGAATTAACAGAATTTACAGAATTAACAGAATTAACAGAATTTGCAGATTTTACAGAATCTACTGAATTATTCGATTTAATAGTATCATCAAACCAAGAATATTCTTCTTCAAATAAAGTTTCTTTTTCTAAAAAATTATTAGATGGTTTATTATTAGATAGTTTATCATTTAATGAAGGAAATTCAATTGACGATAAAATATCTATAGATGTTTTAATATTTAATATATCAACAAATTCATGTTCATCGTTTTTATCATTATCTTCATCTTCATTTACACTAGGTGCCACATATTTATTTTTTGTTATAGTTTCATTTATTTCTTCTTTAGGTGGAACATATTTAGTTTTTTTAACTTCTTTATTTATTTGTTCATCAACAGTTTCTATAATATTTTCTTTAATATTTTCTTGTTTATATCTTCTATCTCTACTTGTGTTTTGTAAAACATAATCTCCACCACTATTTTCTATTAAATGGTTAACAATGGGTTTTGATAAATATTCAAATTCACGAAATAGTTTAGGAGCATTATCAAAGTCATTTAAAACTTCTTGAACTCTTTTAACAACATTGACTATATTTGTAAAAGATAATTTGTTTTTTTTTTCATCATAACAATTTTTTAAATAATTATTATGTTTTTCAATTATTTGTTTTCTTTCTGATATTTCCATATCAGTTAGATTTGAAATGTCTCTATCTAAATCATTTTTATATTTTTTAATTAATTTTTCTATACTATTAATTTTATCATTTGTAACATTATTTGAATTATATTCTATTTCATATGCATACATAAGTATTTTACACATTGATTTATTTGTATCACCAATATCTGGTAAAAATGAATATCTATCATCTAATTTGTAAAACAATGTATGTTTAACATCTTTTTTTAATTTACTTATATTGTCAGGTATTATAATTTTTGATACATTAGTATCTTTAATTATATTTCTAAAACACAATGCTAATTGTGAATAATTATATTTAGATACAGAAGAAGGCAAATCACTTACAGAAAATGTTGAAAAGTTCATTATGTTAATTATATATTTTATATAATATATTATTTAGTTTAATAAATAAAAAATTCATTTTTTTGACTATATATATACTGTATTATGTTAAATATTAAATATAAATATAAATATAAATTTAAAAAAAATAATACAAATGAAGATATAAATGATATAAAAATAGAAATATTAAATGATGAAATTTTATTTAAAGAAAATGTGTGTAATATATATATAGATAAAATGGAGAAAACAATTGATGAAATTTCAAATATACAAATTCAATTTTCACATATACGTGATAGATTTATAGTATTGACTAAATTAGATGCTGGACAAAAAATATGGATTACAACTGACCCTAAAACAAATGTTATTAAATTTGAAGTTGATAATAACAGTTTGTTTGCTTCGATATATAGAAAATGGGGAGAACAATCTAGAGAAACTGCTATTAATGCTATTATAGATGATACTAATTTTATTCAAGTTAATTTTAAATATTTACAAGGACAAGCAATTCGTGATATGACAAATTTAATAAAAGGTGCAATACAAGGGATTAAGAATTTAAAATTTTTGTATGCAGGTAATAATACACACGATGAAGCATTTAATAACATCATTTCTGTTTTAACTAAATTAACTTATTGAAGCCGGATGAACTTCAGAAAAATCAATTTGTTTATTTGTTAAACGATATACCATATATGTTACTATTCCAAATAAGAATGTACCCCATACAATATCAAGAAGAACTACTTTTGTAGTCCAATTATTAAAAATACTAATATTTGTTAATTCGTATACAGAATATACTAATAAACCTAATAACAATGCTTCTTTAACTGGTCTTTTATCTTTAATTATAAAATGATATAATCCTAGTACCATAACAATATAACATAATATAACTGGTACTATTCTTATAGATAATTTTTGGTTCTGTATATTGAATATTTGTTTTGACATAATATCATATGATATATTTAGGTATATGAAATCAAGAACAATCATAATAATTGCAATTAATAAAATTGTGTTCATTTATAATATAAATATATACTTAAAATAAATTATCATATGTCAGTTCAAAATTTAACAAGTGAAAACAAAGATACTTATATCAATGATGAAGTTCACACAATCATTGATTTTTCTGCAGAATGGTGCGAACCTTGTAAATTGTTAAAACCGTGTTTTGTTCAAGCATCAACATTTATGGAAAAAACAAATGTTAAAATTAATTTCGTAACATTAGATGTTGATAAAGAAAATGATATTGCAGAAGAATATGAAATTAATAGTTTACCAACTATGATAATTTTACAAAATGGTAAAGCAATTGATAGAAAAGAAGGTTTTACAAGACAAGATAATACTTTAACTGTATTAAAGTTTATTGGAAAACATTTTGATGTTAAAAAAAATGAATATTAAAACTATTTGATATATCTTAATATTTATTATATAAATAAAAAAAATTCATTTTATGAAAAGAAAGCAAATGGATCAAATCGAGCAAATGGAACAAATCGAGCAAATGGATCAAAGGGTACTAATTACAGAAGAAGAGATTAATGAAAACCTCTTAAACATACAAAGAAAAAGACGCTTCGAAGAATTGTTCGAAATGCTATTTAAGGAACAATATTTGTTGAACATCGTTTATTCATTTACAGGTTTGGAAAAACAGTCAATTGAATATTTGATAGAAGAAAAAAAGGCATATTTTGTAGAAAAAATTTTAAGTGAACTGAAAGGTTTATTTGTAGAAACAGAGTTAATAAAATTTATTTTAGACTTAATGGGATATGATACAAAAATGTATGGTTGTTATCGTTTTACAGATATACCAGATTGCGACGATTGTTATTTAGGTGCAAAGGAATTAGCAGGATTAACATTTAGTGTAAATCCGTTTAAAATTACGGATGATATTCCTCCGGCGCGGTGGTTATTACATAATGGAGTAGGTATCACAAATGATACATATTACCATCATCATCCTTTTCAAATAATACAACCACAACAAATTATGAACCAAAATGATACAAATCTGTATTATAATTCTGAGGTATGTATTTGTATTGCGTGTGATCGACATTATCACGGTATAAACATTATTGTGATATTTACTGAAAATTTATATTGACAATGAATTTGGTAAAATATTAAAGACCATAAATGGTGTATTTAGAATTTAGAAAAATTATTTTTTTATTAATGTGTAAAAAAAAATGAATAATTAAAATATATGTAGAATATATTAGTAAATACTTTAAAAAAAAGTCCAATATGAAACGGTATATAAAAAAGGTATAAAATCGTATAATAATGTATAATTTTGTTATATATGTTCTTTTATGACTTTTTTGATTTTATTCTTATATTTTCTTAATCCATTAATTTTAGCAACATATACATTCATTATTGAAATTATATCTTCTGTTAATTCTTCTGTTGGTGTTTCTTCTTTAGTTTTATTTAATATTATAATTTGACCATTAGAATATGTTTTAATTATCCATTCTATTAATTCAAAAGCAAATCTTGTTAATCTATATATGTTATTACGATTTCATCTATTTCTCCTTTAATTGCCATTTCTATTATTTTTTTTAATCCTTCTCTTTTATAGTTTAATCCTGAACCAATATCTTTTATTATTTCATATGTAGGAAATTTATTTTTCATAAAATCTATTTGTCTTTCTAAATCTTCTTTCTGTTTAGCACTTGAAACTCTACAATAACATATTTTATGTTTTTCTTTGATTTTAATTTTATTATCTCTCATATATTTATCTAAATTATATACAGTATTTTTCCCTATAATTGTAGTTTCTATTTCATTTCTATCTCTTAATTTATATAATGTTTTATAACATATTCCTAATTTTTCTAAAACAATCTTTCTTCTGACAAAATTCATTTACATAAATATAATAAATGTTTTTTAACCTAAAAATATAAAATAATATATAATTATATAAAATGAATAATAATTGGTTTGATGAGAATGCTCATCAAATTAATAATATTATTCCACATCACAGTAGGTATAAAATCAATGTAATACCAAAAAATTATAAAAATATTATTACAGATTATCATAATGTTTCTGATAATATTCATCGTTTTGGTTTAAAAAGAAATGTTATTTTTAAAGAAGATAATGAAAATGATTATAATTGTTATACTCATAAATATTTATTAAATTTTACAAAAGAACAAGATAAAACTTTAAAGATATTTTTTAAAGAGGCACTTAAAGTTTATAATATATGTGTTGATATTTATAAATATTGTAAAGAACATTCTATAAAAATATGTACATTATGGATGGTTGTTAAAAATTCTATTTATGATATTTTTTACAGATTTAACGATGATAAAATAGAGTATAATGAAAAAATAAAAAAATGTGTTGAATTTATAGAAAATTCAGTAGAAACATACAAAAAGAATAAGAAAAACAAAAAAAAAGAAGAAATAAAAGATGAAGATGATTTAGATGATTTAGATGATTTAGATGATTTAGATGATGAAATTTTAGAAAATGAAATTAATGAAAATATTGTAGTTAAAAAAAAAGAAATACATAGAAAACAAATTCCTAAACCAGCACCAGATGATACACTTAAAGGTGAAGTACGTGAATTTTATAAAAATTATAAAATGAATCTTGATAAAAAGAAACCATTTGAAATGAAATACAAAAATGTTAAAAACAGACAAATAATAACAATATCTAACAGAGTAATATCTGAAGATGGTATTTGTGTGGGAAAGTTAGGAAAATTAAATGATTTTAATTATGATTATATTTTAAATAATTACAAAATTAAAAAAGAATGTAAATTATTATACGATGTAGTATTAAAAAAATATTATATATTAGTCGTTTCAAAAAATATAATTAATAATAAAAATAATATAAGAAAAAAAGAATATTGTGGAATTGATCCAGGAGAAAAAACGTTTATGACAGTTTATTCACCAAATGATTATTTTAAAATGGGGGACAGAATGGATATTAAAATAATTAAATATAATAAAATAATACAAGAATTACATAATAAATTAGTAAATAAGAAAAAAAACAAGAAAAAACTAAAAATAAAGATACAATATTTACATAACAAAATTAAAGGTTTTGTAAATGAAATACATAAAAAAAGTGCTAGATATTTATGTAAAAATTATGAAAATATTTTTATACCAAAATTTAGTACTAAAAGTATTATAAGTAATGATAGGAATACTTATATGAATGATAATGTTAAATTTGTGTTACAAAATCAGAGTCATTATAGATTTAGACAATATTTAAAGCATTGTGCGAAAAAATATTTTACTAATGTATTTATAGTTGATGAATCTTATACATCCAAAACGTGTAATAATTGTGGTATTCAATCAGACATTTATGATAATAGAATAAAAAAATGTCCTAAATGTGATACTGAAATATGTAGAGATGTCAATGGTTCTAGAAATATAACAGTAAAGAGTTTAATGAAAATATTAAACGAACAAAACATTAATTATTAGATAATAAATATCTAATTAGGTGAACCACCGATGGCCATGTAGGGAAATCAAGTGAAATAACAATTTTATACATTGTTATACGATTTTATACTATTTAATGGGTGGGAAAATAAATGATATTTCTGAGGATAGTCTTATTTCTGAACCCGATATTATACCGGAACCATGCGACAATTACAAAAATATACTTAGTGCAATTTTTCAGGATATGTTTGTGGAAAAAGCACTTTTAGGAATATTATGGGAACTGTATGACAATGTTTCTATAGCAGAATTACAAGTAAGAAAGAAAGATTATATCAAAGTGGAACTTAGTGGTATATTTTTAGAAAATGAATTTTACGAACTTATTATACAGTTTCTGGATTACTACAAAAGTACAGTGTATGGATGTTTCGAACTAATAGAACCAGAAACAAATTACTGCTCAGTATGCACATATGCCATCCATGACTTTGTGGAAAGTCCATTTACTATCAACTTTTTTGATCCACATTGTAATCATCCATTGGCTGATAAATTACGTAGAGACTATTATTTTGGTAATAGTACACCCGAATATTTACGTTATCAAAATTCAACTGAAATGTTCTATTATTTTAAGATTGGCGAAATGATTGAATATAAGAATTATGAAGAAGAAATAGAACATATGAATGAACATATATTCTTCTATGATGAATATTCTATTATTGAGCAATATCAGATAATAAACGAAGATGGGTCTGGCAAGTTGTACTTTGGCGGTGGACTCGATTTAAAATTGGGTTGTCATCAATGCAACAGAACAAATCTGCTTAAATTAGTTAAATGCTTAGAACACGGCGAACTATTTCAGCAGTAAAATATTGTAACCCGTGTATTGTGTACTTACCAGTATTTTTTATAGGATAAATTATATTTTCCTTGAGATTTAAGTCTTTTTTCATACGATAAATTAAATTGTATTTATCTTTTTTATTTTTTATTAGATTACTAATTATTTTATCTTCTATTTCATTATCATCATAACACACTAGAGAGTATTGATTAGATAACAGTTTATCTTTTCCATAAAATGTATTACTTTTTTTTCCTAAGTCAATGATAGTATTAAATATTATATCATTGTCATTAATGTCAGTTTTTACAATAAATGGTTCTTTATATTTTTCACAATTGTATTTATATGATAACAATACTAATATAATCAAAATCAATATAATGTATAACATTTTATATATAATACGATTTTAAAAAAATGAAAATTGTAAATATTTAATAGTGTATATAAAAATCGTATAAATTTTAAGATGACTTTATATTCAAAGATGTCATTAGGTGGATTTTGGGGTATGCTTGAAGGTTCAACAGTACGTATTATTAATCCCGATATGAAAAATGGGGTAGACGGTTATACATTGATTAGAAATGTAAATGAAATCAAAAGAGGCGATGTGATTCATAATTATGATGGTCATGAAGCTGTTGTTAAATCAGTAATTGAAATGAAATTTATCGGTCAAATGATTAATGTATATGAATATAAAGATGTACCCTTGCACGAGAACACGCCTGTGTTTTATAAGAATAAATGGGTTCGAGTTAAATATATACCTGAAGCATATCCAACTAAGATAAAAGTAAATTCTATATACAATTTTGTTTTACAAGATTGTGGTACTATCAGTATAAATGACACAGTTGATGTTTCAATATTAGGAAACTGTGGTATTAATGACATGTATTATGGTCATCAACGAGTATTGGAAGATATTTTTGAAGGAAGAATGTATAATAAAGTATATATATTGGGTTCTGATGAATATTACGAGATGATTGAAAACGAAATTTATAGACATCAATATGTATATGGACATGTAATTTTGAAACCAGACGCTTTTATTGTAGATGAAGACGAAAGAGTATCTATAAATCATCACGCTATCAAACGAGTAGCATAACTATTATATTTTTTTATTGTATTATTGTATTATTATAAATATGATGAACATATTAATAGGAACAATTGGTGCTAATTTAACATTAGGTGTCATATCAGGTTTAACAACTACTATAACAAGTTTATATACTTTATCAAGTGCACTATATAGAAATACATCGAATGAAAATATTGATGATATTGTAGATATTATTAATAAAAGTGATATAGAAAATGATATAAATATTGTTAAAAATGTTATAGAAAAAATAGATAAACATAATGAAACGATTGACTTGTGTATCAAAAATTTAAATGAAATTATGACAGAAATTAAGGATGAACTTGAAAAAATTCATTATAGGATTAAATACAACGAAAAATTATGGATAAAAAATTCTTTAACTAAATATGATTTTACTAATTCTAAAAAAAGATTATTAGGTCATATAGATGTATTTAATCATAGGTATAAAAAATTATTGGAAATATTAAGTGTCTAGATTTTACATTTTATAATTTAATTATCCAAAAAAATATTTTCTTATATTATAATAATGTCAAATGAGTAATATTGAAAATATTTTAGATTGTGATGATATAATTACAAAAAGAACGAAGCAATTAGAAATGATAAAAGAAATGAGAGATAGAATGATTGAAGTTAAAGACCCATATTATACAATAAGATTACAAGATATGCAAAGAATAGCTAGTAATGTTACTAATTCTATTTTTGACCCTGAAAAATGTGCAATATGGATGGGATATATTACAAATTACACAGAACATAAAAGTAAAGGAATGTATATTAACTTTTATTTTAGAGATAAAAAGAAGGTAGCATTACATCGTTTATTGTATGAAAATTATAGAGGTTCAATAGAAGAACATGATATTATTAAATTTTCATGCGATAGTAAAGGCGCATGTTGTAATGTTTTACATATGGAATTATTTAAACAAGAAACAATAAATGTAAATAGAAGAAGAAATAAAAAATATTGTATACAAGAATATAAAAAAGAAAAAATTAATTCATTTTTGAAATGTGATTTAAATGAAATGAAAAAAATAACTATTAAAATCTAATATAATATATATAATGGATAGTTATTTAGATGCAATTATGAATAATAATATATTAGAAACAAGTGATAATGATGATGAATCTAATAATTTTATTATAATGAGTGGTGGTAAAAGTAATGTAGCAACTGGAGGATTTCCACCAATTTATGTTTTATCAAATGATCAAATAAAAAAAAGAGAAACATTAAAATACAGAGAAATTGTTACAAATGAAAATAAATTATCTATAAAAAATATTTTGAATAGTAAAAAAAATTAATTAACATATTATATTTTTAATCACTTTCTTCGCCTTATTAACCTTTTTTGTATTATTCAACTTCTTAAACTTCTTTGTCTTATTCACTTTATTCACCTTCTTCGACTTCATCATCGTCATCATCAACTACATGGCTTTTAATTTTGTCTAAAGATATTTTTTGTTTATGTTTTTTCATAATTGTATTACCAGAACTATTTTTAAAATTATAAATATATTTATCATCTATTTTTTGGTCAGGATAGTATGACCATGCATATCTTTTACCTTGACTTTTCTTTTTATCTATTCTCATTTGTTTTTCCATCTGAGTATTAATTGTTAAACCAGAACATTTTATTACAAATTCTTGAAATAATGTTTCATCCATGAGATTCTTTTTGTTTTTATAAAAATAATATTCTTTCATTTCATTAATATGTGAAATAACAGTGTAATATATATTTTTTTCAGAATCATTATTATCCGTTCTTGCTTTTTGAATATTTATTAAATTATATAACATATTAAGAGAAAATGTTCCAATTCTAATTGTTCCTTTATGTTCTTCATATCCCTTGTTTTTAAAATATAATGCAGGAACGTCAAAGAAAGGAGTACATCTTGTATTATAATGATATATTTTACATACAAGTTCATTACTATAGTATATATTAACACTAAAACCTAAATATTGAAAAAATGGGTAATGTTCTTCATATGATATTTTATGTTTTGTCATTGAAAATTTATCTTGTAATGCTAATATTAATTCTTTTGCATCTTCTTTATAATTATTAGAAATAACTTCATAATAATTAATATCAACATAATCTATATAAGATTTAATACCTGTTTCTTTTACATAATGGTTATATGGATACATACCTACAACAATAACACTTTTTCTATCAATTAAAAATTTGTGAACCGTGTTAAATGCTAAATCTAGTTCCACATCAGGAGGTGCTATTTCTATTTTTTTAGATGAATATGGTAATGGATAAAATTTTAACATAGTACATAATCGTTTAAAAGTTTTTTCTAATCTGAAATATGATAATAATGGGTCTGTTAATACCCTAAAATAATCAATTGCCATAAAATGAATACCTGTTAAAATTAAATTACCTGCATTTTTGATAGGAACTTCTTTAAAAGGCATAGTGTTGTAAATATTTCTAGGTACATATGTAATATCTGCACAATCAAATGTTTCAGCAAATATTTTATATGTTTCATCATGTAATGCATCTCTACCTACAATATGTTTAAAACCTTTTGCCATTAATCTATCACATATTTCTTTGGCATCTTTTATTGGTTCTGGTGAATAGAAATCAATATCCCAACTTTTAATATCATCATCTTGATAAAATTTCTCTTTTGGATCAACTAATTCTATAAATTTATTTAAAGCAAAACCTCCATATATTTTTCTTTTTTTTTCAATAACAAAATCACGAACAATAAAAATCATTTCCCACATTTTTTCTTTAGTAGGTTCTACATTATTTAAAGCCATTTCTTCTGCTCTTTTAACAATATCATCAACGTTTTTTAAAAACAATTCATTATCTTCTTTATTATATATTGTAGTGGATTTCTTTTTCATTATTGTTAATATTATAATAGTAGATTATTAAGTTATTAAATGTTAAGTTATTATTTTATCAATTTTTTAGAATAAATAACAAGAAAAATTGATAAAATTATAGAATAAAGACATATATGTATTTATATATTAAATATTAAAAATGACACATAATGAAAGAAATGAATTGTTAAAATTATTTGAATTTAATACATTGTCTGCAAATAGTATAAGAACAGATTTAATGTATTATGTAATTGAAAATGTTGATAGAAAACGAGGTATAGAAATGTTAGTAAAATATGTTCCGGTTCATATAGCACATATTTTAGAAAATGGTATTTTAGAATATGTTATGTTAAAAATGAATAATGAATTATCAGATGTTATGGAAAACATTATATATTATTACATTGATAAAGTAAGAGATATTTGTGTAAATTTAGATATGAAAAATAAAAGAATATGTAATAAATCATTATTACCGTCTTTGTTAAAAGAAGAAATTAAACCGGAATATGTTGCATTTATGACGCCACAACAATTACATCCATTACGATGGAAAAAAGAATTAGATAAAATTAGTTTTATTGATAAAGCATCATCTGATAAAAAGGTTACCGATTTATACAAATGTTCTAGATGTGGAGATAAAAAATGTACTACAGTACAAGTTCAAACAAGAGGTGCAGATGAACCAATGACTATTATTGTTACATGTATGACTTGTTTTAAGACATTTAAAACATCTTAAAACTTATAAAAAAATGAAAATAAAAGTATAAAGATAACATTATTTTAATCTATTATAATATTCAAATAAAATGAATACCATAAATGCTATTGATTTATTTTGTGGTTGTGGTGGAATGACATCAGGATTAGTTAAATCTGGTATTAATGTTATTGCTGGTATTGACATATGGCCAACTGCTATAGAAACTTATAAAAATAATCACAAACATTTAGCAATATGTGATGATTTAGCAATTTTAACACCGGAAAAATTTAAAATGAAATATAATATACAAATAAATATAGATTTACTAGTTGGTTCTCCACCATGTCAAGCATTTTCAATTGCAGGTAAAAGAAAAAAAGATGATGTTCGAAATTTATTGTATATCGAATATTGTAAATATCTTGATTATTTTAAACCAAAAGTTTTTTTAATGGAAAATGTAATAGGCATGTTATCAATGAAAAATGAAAATGGTGACAAAATGATTGATATAATTATGGATCAATTAGGAAAAAATTATAATTGTATAATAAATAAATTATATGCTTCTGATTTTGAAGTTCCACAAAACAGAAGACGTGTAATTATAATAGGTGTTAGAAAAGACTTAAATATTTTTCCTAAAGAAATTAAGATTGTATTAGAACAAAGAATAGCAGTTAAAACTATTTTAGAAGACAAAGATAATGTTGATAAAAAATATTTTCTGTCTGATAAAGCAATAAAAGGTATAATAGCAAAAAAAGAAAAAAGCAAATTATCAGGAAAAGGATTTGGAGCACAATTTCTTGATTTAGACAAACCTTCATTTACTATACCTAGTCGTTACTGGAAAGATGGATACGATGCTTTAGTAAAATATGACGATAAAACAATTAGAAAATTAACAATAAATGAATTAAAAAAAATACAAACTTTCCCAGACTCATATATTTTTAAAGGTAGTAGTAAAGATATAATAATTCAAATAGGAAATGCTGTTCCATCACGTTTTGCATATCATTTAGGTAAATATATTATTAGTATTCTTCAATAATAAGGTTATTCCAAAAATTTTTATGTGCTCTCCAATGAGAATACATGCGAGTATTAGGTTTAATATCATCATTATATAATCCACTATCAAAAAATATATTACCTGATTTAATATTTTCTATGAATATTGAATAGTCGATTGGAGAACCAAAACATATTTTATCATATATATTGTCTTTATTTTTTTTACAAACAAAAAAACCTTTCTGATTAAATTTATCTTCTACATGTTTTTTTATTTTTTTGTGGTGCCATATAGCAATACATATGTGTTTATTTTTATATGTATCATTTTTATTATTTCTTTTATCTTTGTCATATGAATACATTGCCATTATATTATTATTATCATCTATTTGTAATATTTGTCCACATTCGTTCCATTTGTTATATTTAGGAACACATGAACCTGACCATGAATATCTACTTTCTTTATCTTCATTTTTAGTACCAAAATATTTTATAAATTCTTCTTTTGTTATATTTATTTTTTCACCATTAATTTCATCAAGTAGTACTGTATTTATAGAAAATAAATATTCACTAGCAGTCCAATCACCAAAAGATATTTTATCTGAATATTTCTTCATTTCATAACCACATATATCAGGTTTATTGTAACAATTTGTTTTGATATTCATTAATTTTTCTAACCATATACCTTCTTTACCATCGTTAGTATTTGTATTTTTTGTATATTCATTACCTTTAACTTTCAAGTTAAATAAAATAACAATATCATTTTTTGTTAAACTATCTTTTTTACTTTCTAATAACAATAATGTTTTTTCTTTTATTTCATTTTCAATTTTATTTTTATATTCTTCTAGTTCCTTTATTTTTTTATTTATATCTGTTATTACAATATTTAATTCTCTAATATTGTCATCCATTGTAAGTT
>Ga0214923_10004648_pt1 | contig 16419 bp, 20 predicted proteins | sample LL1510_MetaG_FD_177993 | JGI IMG/M metagenome (GOLD analysis project Ga0214923, IMG submission 177993) | Freshwater microbial communities from Lake Lanier, Atlanta, Georgia, United States - LL-1510 | ecosystem: Environmental > Aquatic > Freshwater > Lake | place: USA: Georgia | collected...
GGAAGAGTCTAGTCTTTCCCCATGACTACAACTGCAAATACATTCTCATCGCACTATCCCGTAACTGGTGAAGTAATCGCTGATTACCCGATCACCGATCGCGAAACAGTATTTATCGCAGTAGCTAACGCCCGCCGTGCATCAGTTGGATGGCAAGCACTTGGTTTTAAAGGCCGGCGCAAAGTTCTGTTGAAATGGAGCAATTTATTAATCTCTAGACTTGATGAGATTACCGAACTTGTATCGCGTGAAACTGGAAAACCGGTTAGCGATGCAAAGTTAGAAGCTGCTCTTGCAGTAGGTCACTTAGGCTGGGCGGCACGTCATGCAGAAGATGCCATGCGTACATCACATCGCTCACCTGGTGCGTTGATGGCAAATATGTCGGCAACTGTAGAGCGTTCACCAGTTGGCGTCGTCGGAGTTATTGGGCCGTGGAACTATCCAATATTTACTCCGCTGGGTTCAATCTCTTACGCACTTGCAGCTGGAAACACCGTTGTATTTAAGCCAAGTGAATACACACCTGGAGTTGGTTCGATCTTGGCAAAAACCTTTGCCGAAGTTGCCCCGTTTGCCAATATCTTCACTTGTGTAACCGGACTCGGCGCAACCGGAAAAGATCTCTGCGAAAGTGGCGTAGATAAATTAGCTTTCACCGGTTCTACCCGAACCGCAAAGTTGGTAGCCGCAACTTGCGCGGTAAATATGACTCCGGTAGTTCTGGAATGCGGCGGTAAAGACCCCGTCATCGTTGCTGAAGATGCCGATATCAAACGCGCTGCCGATGCCACGATCTGGTCAGCTATGTCTAACGCTGGTCAAACCTGTATCGGCGCAGAGCGAGTTTATGTTCACGAAAAGGTAGCCGATAAATTTATTGAAGAAGTGCTCAAGGTTGCAAAATCAATTCATCCTGGTGCGCCTGGCTCAGGAAACTATGGCCCAGCAACCATGCCTTCACAAATAAATGTAATTCAAGGCCATATCGATGATGCCATTGCCAAGGGTGCAAAGGCGGCGCTCGGTGGTTCTGATTCAGTAAAAGCGCCTTTTGTTGAGCCGGTGATCTTGCTTGATGTTCCCGAAAATTCAACTGCGATGCGGGAAGAAACTTTTGGGCCAACGATTGCGATAAACCGCGTGAAATCAATGGATGAAGCGATTGCCCTTTCAAATGCTTCTAAATATGGACTTGGTTCATCTATCTGGTCAAAGCGCCAAGGTAAGAAAATTGCACGCCAACTGCATTGCGGAATGGTAGCGATCAACTCCACAATCTCTTTTGCTGCGATCGCATCTGTGCCATTTGGTGGTGTGAAAGATAGTGGTTACGGACGTATCCATGGCCCTGAAGGAATTCTGGAATTTACTTATCCGCGAACTGTGATTCGCGCCCGCTTCCAGTTGCCTATCGCCTTCACAAGTTTTAAACGTACAAAAGGAAACGATAAATTAATTGTTACTTTGACGCGATTGCTTAATGGGCGACTAGGTTAATAATTTATATTTAATTAAAAGCGTGGCGCATTTCTGGTGCGCTCTGTGTTGGGTCTGCGATTATTTCGCTTTGCCCAACACGCATTATGCCAATGACGACGACCATCTTCATCGCCTTCCATCCATGCAACGGTATGTGGAGTTGCCGTTGGAATTATTTGATCGCAACCAGGACAGCGATACGGTTTTGTTGAACTAGAACCTGTGATCTTGCGAACGATGAAATCACCATCTGCATGTTCTTCAATAGTTTGATTGGAAGTCGCGATATCGCGCTCTTGAGTCTTTGGGCGACGTCCCTTTGGATAGTTGCGTCGCGGGCTCATGGATTCATTTTCTCGCACTTTTGCCCTGAATGTGGCATGGTTGCCATATGAGCAGCGTGATTAACGTCCGTGGCCTTGAGAAAAGTTACGGTTCCAACCGAGCTATTGCCGGTATCGATCTAAATATTGAGCCAGGTGAGATCTTCGCCCTGCTCGGCCCAAATGGCGCTGGCAAAACCACAACCGTGGAAATCCTTGAAGGCTTCCGTAATCGCGATAGCGGAGAGGTAACCGTCCTGGGTGTTGATCCTGCAATCAAAGGTGAAGCTGCGCGCAATTGGCGAGATCGAATTGGCATTGTTCTGCAATCAACTAGTGATGCTGGAGATCTTTCAGTCAGCGAAACGATCGCGCACTTTGCCAAGTATTATTCCAAACCGCGAAACGTTGAAGAGGTAATCAACGCGGTTGGCCTTACGGAAAAATCTGGTGAACTAATCAGAACGCTTTCTGGAGGACAGCGCCGCCGTTTAGATGTGGCACTCGGAATCATCGGCTCCCCTGAACTTCTCTTTCTCGATGAACCAACAACTGGCTTTGATCCCGAAGCGCGTCGCGTCTTCTGGGCTTTGATTAAAGAGCTCCGCGAGAGCGGCACAACTATCTTGCTTACCACGCATTACTTGGATGAAGCCGAAGCCTTGGCAGATCGCGTTGCTGTTATCAATCACGGACAGATTATCGAAGTTGCAACACCCGCCTTACTTGGTGGTCGCGCAACATCGCTAGCCACGGTTTCTTGGAAAGGCGCCAATGGGCTGCAATCAGAGCGCACCGATAATCCAACGGCGCTGATCCGCAAACTCTCCGAGAGTTATAAAGATGAGATCCCCGAACTCACAGTCAAGCGCGCTTCACTTGAGGATATTTATCTAGAGATGATTGGAGGCGCCGATGTCAGTGATTAAAGATTCAAAAAACAGAGTACCAAGCGCCTTGGCAATCGGCATGGCGCGCGGTGGTTTAGAAGTAAAACAATTTATGCGCCAGCGCGAATCTGTGGTCTTTACTCTGGCTTTTCCAATCATGTTGCTTGCAATATTTGGATCAGTCTTCACGAATGAACTTACTGATGGCGTAACTTTTAGCCAGTACTTTGTCGCCGGAATGATCGCATCAGGCTTGGTTAATACTGGCTTTCAACAGCTAGCAATCATGATTCCGGTTGAACGTGATTTCGGAACTTTAAAACGCCTACGCGGAACGCCAATGCCGGCTTCAAGTTACTTCATCGGCAAGGTAATTGTTGTCTTTGTCAGCATGGCCCTGCAGATCGCGCTCTTACTTATCGCCGGAATCCTTTTCTTCGGAGTAAATCTTCCAACCGATCCCGCTAAGTGGTTTACCTTCACTTGGTTAATCATTCTGGGAAGCGCAGCATCAACAACGCTTGGAATCGCTTTCTCAGTTATCCCGAAAAGCGGCCGTGGAGCATCTGCAGTTGTCTCCCCCGTTGTGATTATTCTGCAATTCTTTAGCGGAGTCTTCTTTGTCTTCACCGATCTACCTGGCTGGATGCAACAATTTGCTGCGATATTTCCGCTTAAGTGGATGACCCAAGGTATGCGTTCTGTCTTTCTACCTGATTCATTTGCGGTTCGCGAAGTCGCAGGCTCTTGGGAAACTGGGCGTACTTTCTGGATTATCTTGGCTTGGTTTATTGCAGGGCTGATTATTTCAATTCGCACCTTCAAATGGGAGCGCGATCGATGAGAATTAAATTTATTGCAGTTCTAACTGCGCTCTTCATGTCCCTTTCACTGACTTCAACAGTTGCCGCAACGAAAAGTCCTACACCTACGCCTAAGGCGCGTTCGTCTGTAAAAGCCAGCGCCACCGCTAAAGCGCCAGTTAAAAAGGCCCCCGTAAAGAAAGCCCCAGTTAAGAAGAAAAAAAGGAAAGTTGTAAAACTTTCTCCTTCGCCTTCTCCCAATTGGCCACCCGTTGGCTTTAAAACAGATGCACTAGGTGAAACCAAGTTATATTTAAAGGTGCCCAGCGCCAAAGAGTTGGTTGGAATTCTCTCGGCTAAATCAGCGCTGGCATCTCAAGTTAAAGGCTGTACGCAATTTACTTGTGGCGCAGTACAAGTCGCATCAGAGACCGGCTGCCGTTGGTGGCGTGTAAGCGCTGAAGTAATTGGCGCAACCTCTGCTGAAGATCGAACACCAAAAACATATGGAAAAATTACTGCAGATGTAAGTCGCAGCGCTGCTAAACAGATAGTTACCATTCTCTTGGTTACAACCGAGCCAATCGGTGCTGGACATATCGTTTCAAAGATAAATGTGGACTGCAATCAAGGCGATCCAACTGGCCCGATTCCGAATACGGTCTATCAAGAGGTCGGCAAATAATGCTCGGTGGAATCAACAACGGGCTATTTTTAACTAGCTTTGGTGGATTTTTTGCAGTCGGAGTACTTTCGTTAATTTTGATTTGGGCCTTTAAACGCGGTAAATCAGTTGTTCAGCGCACCCCAAAAATTGGAGGTGAAAATGATTACGGCGCACTAGTTGTAATTGCCTCTCCCAATAATTATATCGAGGGCGAACTGATGCGCTTAAAGCTAGCGACCGCTGAGATCAAAGCGAACCTTGCCCATACTAAAGATGGTCCGCGCTTATATGTATTTGAACGCGATGAGAAGATCGCCCGCGCAGTACTACAAAATTAGCGATTTGCTCCGGGAACCCAAAGTTGATCGCCAATTTTCTTATTGGCAACGCGTGCCAAAACGAATAACAAGTCAGAGCAGCGGTTTAGGTACTTAGCAGTTAGTGGATTTACTCCAGTACCAAAGCCATGGATCGCGGCCCAAGTGCGACGCTCTGCGCGGCGAACAACGGTTCGCGCTACGTGCAAGTGTGCAGCAGCAGGTGTGCCTGAAGGCAACACAAATGAGCGAAGTGGTTCAAGATCTGCGTTGTACTTATCGATCTGCTCTTCTAGGTAAGTAATCTGTGATTCGAGAACGCGAAGTGGTTCAAAAGCGGGAGCATCGACAACCGGTGTACAAAGATCTGCGCCAACATCGAATAGATCATTTTGAATGCGCACTAGCAGCGCGCGGATATCTTCGGTTAATTCATTGGTTGCGATTACAACACCAATGGATGAGTTTGCTTCATCAACAGTGGCATACGCCTCAAGACGTGCATCGTTCTTTGAGGTGCGGCTCATATCTCCAAGAGATGTTGATCCGTCATCGCCAGTCTTGGTGTAAATACGCGTTAAATTAACCATGGCCCTAGCCTATAAGTAGACTTGGGTTATGGCATCTTCGCAGAGCTCGACCAACGATCGCTTTCGGATCGTCGGCGGGGCCAGCCTAAAAGGCGAAGTAACGGTCACCGGGGCTAAGAATTCAGTCCTAAAGCTTATGGCGGCATCGCTCTTGGCCGTTGGAACAACAACTATTCGCAACGTTCCAGATATCGCAGATGTCGACATCATGGCAGATCTGCTCAAAAGACTTGGTTGCAAAGTAACTCACACGGATTCAACTATCTCGATCACAGTTCCAAAAGATCCGGCACATCGCGCCGATTACGATCTTGTTCGAAAGATGCGCGCCTCAATCAATGTACTTGGTCCACTTGTTGCCCGCGTTGGTAAAGCCGAAGTGGCTCTGCCTGGTGGAGATGCCATTGGTTCACGCGGTTTAGATTTTCACATTAATGGTCTGGAATCACTTGGTGCTAAGGCACATGTCGAGCATGGTTATGTAATCGCGCAAGCTCCAAACGGTTTAACGGGTGCAACAATCGAACTAGATTTCCCCAGCGTTGGTGCAACCGAAAACTTAATGACCGCTGCAGTTCTTGCAAAAGGCGTTACAACTATCGATAACGCAGCGCGTGAACCTGACTTAGTTGACCTAGGTGAATTTCTAATTGCGATGGGCGCAAAGATTGAAGGCCTCGGCTCACCACTTATAAAGATCACCGGCGTTGCCGAACTAAAACCTGCTGATCACACAACTATTACCGATCGCATCATCGCAGGCACCTGGGCATTTGCTGCCGCGATGACGCAAGGTGACATCACCATCCACGGAGCCCGCGCTGATCACATGGAGGTAATGCTCGAAAAATTAGCGCACGCTGGTGCGATCATTACCTCAACTGCTGATGGTGTTCGCGTACAAATGAACCAACGTCCACGAGCAACCGATGTCGCAACACTTCCCTATCCAGGATTCGCAACCGACTTACTGCCATTTATTATCGCTATGAACGCAGTTGCCGATGGCCATTCAATGGTCACTGAAAATGTCTTTGAATCACGCTTCATGTTTGTAAACGAACTCGCCCGCCTCGGCGCACGTGTAACAATCGATGGAAAACACGCCTCAATCACTGGTATTCCGCAACTATCTGGCGCACCTGTTGAAGCAACCGACATTCGCGCTGGCGCTGGTCTTGTACTCGCTGCCCTAGTTTCCGAAGGTGAAACCACCGTCGATGGCGCATTCCATATCGATCGCGGATACCCAAACTTTGCTGAAGATCTGCGTGCACTCGGGGCGAACGTATCCAGGGAGTAGATATCTAATTAGATTTTTCAGTGGAAGAAACTGTGTAGTTGCTTTTCATGTTTCTGGAGCTGTAAAAATCTAATTCGTGAAGCTGAAATTTTGGAATTAACTAACAGTCTCCGTAAGGATCGAGACGCGATTATTAGCGACAGATAAGAAGCCGCCCTGTACGTTGAATTCCTTCGTCGTTCCATCTACTGCCTTGATGCTCACGGCACCATCGACTAGTACGCCAAACAAAGGTGAGTGATCTGGAAGGACACCAAGGTCTCCGTCAGTGGTGCGTGCAGAAACGAAAGTTGCCTGCCCAGACCACACCTGTTGTGTTGGCGATACTAGTTCGACGTTAAGTGCCATGTTTTTACCAGTGTTCCTTTATTAGTTCTTAGCTAGTTCAGCAGCCTTGCGCTCGACATCGTCGAGGCCACCGCACATGAAGAATGCTTGTTCTGGAACGTGGTCATACTTGCCATCAGCAAGTGCTTCAAACGCCGCGATTGTCTCTGATAGCGGAACGAAAGATCCATCGAGACCAGTAAATACCTTGGCCACGAAAGTGTTCTGTGACAAGAAGCGCTGAATGCGGCGAGCGCGACCTACGAGTACGCGGTCATCTTCAGATAGTTCATCGATACCCAAGATTGCGATGATGTCTTGTAGATCTTTATAGCGCTGCAAGATCTGCTTAATGCGGTTAGCAACACGGAAGTGGTGCTCACCGATATAGCGTGGGTCCAAGATGCGCGAAGTTGAGTCAAGTGGATCTACGGCTGGATAGATTCCAAGCTCTGAAATTGGACGAGACAGAACAGTAGTTGCATCTAAGTGCGCAAATGTTGTGTGTGGAGCTGGGTCGGTAATGTCATCTGCAGGAACGTAAATTGCCTGCATAGATGTAATTGAGTGACCACGTGTTGAAGTAATGCGCTCCTGTAGCTGGCCCATTTCATCTGCAAGGGTTGGCTGGTAACCCACAGCAGATGGCATACGGCCCAGCAGGGTTGATACTTCAGAACCTGCCTGAGTAAAGCGGAAGATATTGTCGATGAAGAGCAATACATCCTGCTTTTGAACATCGCGGAAGTATTCAGCCATGGTGAGCGCTGAAAGTGCAACGCGCAGACGAGTTCCAGGTGGCTCATCCATTTGACCGAAGACCAAGGCTGTCTTATTGATAACACCGGTCTCGGTCATTTCAAGGAACAAGTCGTTACCTTCGCGAGTACGTTCTCCAACGCCGGCGAATACAGATACGCCACCAAAGTTTTCGGCTACGCGATAGATCATCTCCTGGATAAGAACAGTCTTACCAACACCTGCACCACCGAAGAGACCGATCTTTCCACCCTTTACATAAGGTGTTAAAAGATCGATAACTTTGATACCGGTCTCAAACATTTCAGTCTTTGACTCAAGTTGATCGAATGCTGGTGCATCACGGTGGATCGGCCAACGCTCTTTAATACCAAGTGATGATGTTGGAACATCTAAGGATTCACCGAGTGTGTTAAAAACATGGCCCTTTGTAACATCACCAACAGGTACTGAAATTGCTGCACCTGTATCTGTCACTTCTGCGCCACGGACCATTCCGTCTGTTGGCTGCATAGAAATTGCGCGCACTAGGTTGTCACCAATGTGTTGCGCAACTTCAAGGGTCAAGGTACGAGTAGTTCCACTCATGGTGGTCTCTACGTGGAGCGCGTTAAAGATCGATGGCATTGAATCTGCGGGGAATTCAATATCCACCACCGGTCCAATAACTCGGGCAACGCGGCCTTTACCTGTTGATGACATCATTCACTCCCTGCACTAGCTGAGGCCAACGCGTCTGCGCCGCCCACAATTTCACTGATTTCTTGGGTAATTTCGGCTTGACGAGCCGCGTTCGCAAGTCGAGTTAACGACTTGATTAAATCATCAGCGTTGTCAGTCGCTGACTTCATAGCGCGACGACGTGCAGCGTGCTCGGAAGCAGCTGATTGCAACATCGCGTTGAAGATTCGGGCTTCTATATAGCGAGGAAGAAGTGCATTAAGTACAACCCCTGCATTTGGTTCGAATTCATACATTGGCAGTAGCCCAGTTGGAACTGGCGCATCACTTTCTATCACTTCCAGCGGCAACATGCGCTTTGCCATCGCATTCTGGGTCAACATAGATTTGAACTCAGTAAACACGATATGAATCTCATCAACGCCAGATGAATCTTGGGAAGAATCGGCTAAGAATGCAGTGATCAGCGAATCAGCAACCTCTTTTGCATCTTCATAAGTTGGGTTATCTGAGAATCCAGTCCAAGATCCAGCAATTTCGCGATTGCGGAACTTGTAATAGTTCACCGCTTTGCGCCCTACAAGGTAGCTAGCGGTTTGCAATCCGCGTTCGCGGATCAAAGCTGCCAATTGTTCGCCCTCTTTTATTGCGTTATTTGAGTAAGCCCCAGCCATTCCGCGATCGGCTGAAATGATCAAAATCGCAGCGCGCTTCGGGTTTTCATGAGGCGAAGTCAATGGGTGGTTGGTTGAAGAATAAGTAGCAACAGCGGTAACAGCAAGAGTCAACTCATTTGCATATGGCGTCGAAGCAGCAACTCGTTGTTGCGCTTTGACAATACGAGAGGCAGAGATTAACTCCATCGCTTTCGTAATTTTTTTAGTCGCCTTAACGGATCTCATCCGTCGGCGATATATGCGTAGTTGCGCTCCCATTGGTTAAGCCTTAGCCGACGCCTTAGTTGGAGGCACATGTTTAGTTATCGATTCAGAACTTTCTGAATCTAACGCTTGTGCCGGTGCGTCATTGACAGCAGGAGCCACAGATGAAGAGAAGCGTTGCTTAAATACGGCTACTACTTCTTGCATCTTAGCGACTGTGTCATCATCGAGTTGTTTGCTCTCTGAAATTACAGTGAAGATCTCTTTGCGTTCGCGACCAATAAAATCTAGAAGTTCAGATTCAAAGCGGCGAATATCAGCAACTGCAACATCATCTAGCGCACCTGTAGTACCTGCCCAGATGGAAACAATCTGGCGCTCAAGTGAGTACGGTGAGTACTGGCCCTGCTTTAGCAGTTCTACCATACGTGCACCACGTTCTAGTTGCGCCTTTGATGCCGCATCTAAGTCAGAGCCAAAAGCTGCAAACGCTTCAAGTTCGCGGTATTGCGCCAAGTCAAGACGTAAACGACCAGCGATCTTTTTCATCGCCTTTGTCTGTGCCGAACCACCAACGCGAGAGACCGATACGCCAACGTTAATCGCAGGACGAACACCAGCGTTAAAGAGATCTGTTTCCAAGAAGCACTGACCATCGGTAATAGAGATAACGTTGGTAGGAATAAACGCAGAGACGTCATTTCCTTTAGTTTCAATAATAGGTAGACCAGTCATAGATCCGCCACCGAGTTCATCGGAGAGTTTTGCGCAGCGTTCTAGCAGACGTGAATGCAAGTAGAAGACATCCCCTGGATAAGCTTCGCGGCCTGGTGGACGGCGAAGAAGAAGTGAGACGGAGCGATAAGCCTCTGCTTGTTTGGAAAGATCATCAAAGACGATTAATACATGCTCGCCGTTGTACATCCAGTGCTGACCAATGGCAGAACCGGTGTATGGAGCTAAGTATTTAAAGCCGGCCGGATCTGATGCAGGAGATGCAACAATAGTTGTGTACTCCATAGCGCCAGCTTCTTCAAGCGCGCCCTTAATTGATGCAATCGTGGAACCTTTTTGACCAATAGCAACGTAAATACATTTAACTTGCTTCTTAGGATCTCCAGTCAACCAGTTTTCACGTTGGTTAATAATGGTATCTACTGCAACTGCTGTCTTACCTGTCTGGCGATCTCCAATGATCAACTGGCGCTGTCCGCGACCAATAGCAGTCATCGCATCAATTGCTTTAATTCCGGTAGCAAGTGGCTCTTTTACTGGTTGACGTTGAACTACAGAGGGAGCCTGTAATTCAAGTGCTCGGCGCGTATCAGCTTTGATCTCACCTTTGCCATCAATTGGACGACCAAGTGGATCAACTACGCGACCTAAAAATCCGTTACCGACTGGAACTGAGAGAATTTCACCAGTGCGACGCACCGAAGTACCTTCTTCAATTCCATCGTATCCACCGAGAATAACCACACCGATTTCACGAACATCGAGGTTTAGCGCAAGACCGAGCGTTCCGTTCTCAAACTGTAATAGTTCGTTAGCCATTGTTGATGGGAGTCCTTCAACGCGAGCAATACCATCGCCTGCCTGGCTTACGGTACCTACCTCATCACGTGAGGCAGTTCCTGGATCGTATGACTTAACAAATTTCGCTAAGGCATCTCTGATCTCTTCGGGCCGGATTGTAAGTTCCGCCATTTTTTTCTCCCTTATCCTTTTATCTCTTGTAAAGATTCTTTATCGTTAAAGCTAAGCGTTCTTTCCCGCAAGCAGACGGTCTGCTTGGGATATACGTGTAAGTAAAGTTCCATCAATTAACTCATCTGCGACTCTAATAGACATACCACCAACTACCTCTGGCTTAACGCTGGCATTCACTTTGATATCACGCCCGAATACTTTGGTAAGTGACTTCGCAAGTCGATTAATTTGCTCGTTGTTAAGAGCGGTTGCCGAGATAACATGAGCGATCTGGCGATCTTTAATTTGCGCAATCGCCGAAGCAAAATCATTAAGACCGGCTTCGATATTACGTCCTCGTGGATGATCCACAAGAAATGCGGTCAGATCAAGAGTTGCTTGGGTTACCTTCCCTGACAGGAGAGAGGTAAGTAGTTCACTCTTTGGCGCAGATACTACGTTTCGTACTGCAAAGAACGAACGTAGCTCGGGGCTCTTGGCGATCATCTCTGAGACCGCAAAAATTTCAGATTCTAACTTATCGAGCGAACCATTCTTCTGGGCGCTGTCAACCAAAGCTTCAACTGCTAGAAATTCCAAAACATTTCCGAAATCTTTTGGTGAAGACCAGCGCAAACTGGCCATTTTCGAAAATATTTCAAGAGCTTGTGAGTTTGCCCCTTTGAAAATATCTCTACCCAATATGGTTTTGGAAGATTCATCGCGCGCATTATCAGTAAGTGCGCGACGTACCGCGCTAGAAGAATCTAAAACCTTAACCATTGCAAAAAGGTCAGCCGAAATCTTTGCCGCAGCAGCAGCGTCTACTGTGGAGATTAACTTCTCCAAGGCAGAACGTGTTTTGGCAAGAGATTGACGGCTTGCGCCTTTTAACAATAGAGCCATGGTTATTTAGCCTTCTCCATATCTTCCAGGAATCTTTCGACTACTCGAGATTGACGAACTTGATCATCTAAGGCTTCACCAACAATTTTTGATGCCAGATCGGTAGCAATTGCGCCAACTTGGCTAATTAGTGCGTTGTAAGCCTGTTGCCGCTCTGCATCTATTGATGCTCGAGCTGCAGCGGTAATGCGAGCTGCCTCTTCTTGAGCGTTGGCACGCATTTGTTCGAGAATTTCCGCTCCTTCAACGCGCGCTTCGTCGCGCAACTTGGCTGCTTCTCCACGAGCATCAGCAAGTTGTGCTTGATACATAGTTAGCGCTTGTGCTGCTTCGCGCTGTGCAATTTCTGCGCGCTCTAAGCCGCCTTGAATTGCCTCAGTGCGATCTTTATACGCCTTCTCAAATTTTGGTACCGCGCGAGTGCGAAGTAAGAAGAAGAGAATTCCAAATGCGATAAAGCCAACAGCGATTTCCGCAGGCTTTGGGACAACCGGGCTTGCGCCTTCTCCCGAAGCAAGAAATCCAAATCGACTAATCATTATTAACTCCTAATTTCTTAAACTGTTCTTACTTCAATACGAATGCGAGAACGAGACCAAAGAGAGCCAAAGCTTCTGCAAGAGCGAACCCTAGGAATGCGATTGGCTGCAGAATGCTACGAGCCTCTGGTTGGCGCGCTACTCCGTTGATGTAGGCAGCGAAAATTAATCCGGTTGCAGTACCTGGACCGATAGTCGAAAGACCAAAGCCCACGATTGCGAGAGTACCTGTCATTTCTCTTTCCTTTCAAATCTTGACCAAACGGGCGTTTAGCCAAATCTATTTAGTGCTCGTCGGCGAGCGCTCCTGCGATATATAAAGCGGTAAGAAGAGTAAATATGTATGCCTGTAGGCATTGAATACCGAGTTCGAAGAAGCTCAAACCGATGGCAAGCCCAAAGGAGAAGATGCTTAAGAATTTCATAAGCAGGCCGCTCATAAGTAAATACTCACCGCCCAAGGTGAATACCAGCAAAAGAAGGTGACCAGCAAACATATTGGCGAATAAACGCATCGAGAGAGTTAGTGGGCGAGTAACTAAATAAGTTAGAAGTTCTACTGGGGTAAGGATTAAATAAACTGGCTTTGGAATGCCAGGCATGAAGCAGATATCTTTGAGGTACTTACCCAACCCATGCTTTTTAATCGCCACGTAGTGATAGCAAACATAAGAAAAAATGGTGACGCCAACTGGGAATCCAATATGAGACATCGTGGGAAATTGCAGAAGTGGAATAACGCCAAAGACATTATTTACCAAGATAAAGACAAATAAAGAGAATAGAAAAGGCACAAAGCGCATGAATTCTGGCCCGATAACATCTCGGCCAAGCTCATTGCGGATAAATGTGTAGATAGATTCGCCAGCATATTGAAGTTTTGAAGGCACGATCGCTGCCTTACGAGAGGATGAGATAAAGAATGTGGCGGCGATTATTACTGAGAGAAAGACCATCAAAACTGGCTTGGTAAAGAGAATGCTGTTGCCAAAAATCGGGGCAAAATCGAAATCTGCACTACTTGGGGGAACAAAGCCTTCACCGGCTTCCCGCAACAAGGTGTGCATCAATTACTCCTATGAAAAAAGGGATTACGCCCCTGGGGACTGGGACACCTGGCATAACCTATAGCCTCGGCCGCGGACATGCAAAACGGCCACTATCGCGGCAATTATCGCTTGATAAAGCGCAGCCAAATAAGCCAAAAGCTAGAACCAATTCCCAAGACCAATCCCACAATTAATAGGTATCGCGTTCCAAGAAAATGATCTGCAATTGCTCCAGCGCCACCCCAGAAAACTAAACCTGAAATTAGATAGGCAATTATCGACCAGAAAGCTGCTTCATCGTTTACTGCCATTTTAATTTCCTCTTTCTCATAACTAATTTACAGAGTTACTTAGGATCTGCGCCAGGTAATGGTAGGTGCAACCGAAGTTTTAGGAAAGCCCTGATCTCTCCAGCTAGCCAAGCGAATGTGATCAGAATCGCAACTACACCAAACGTTGTTCTATCCAACTTATCTGATGGAACCGAATTTACTACGATCAGCAAGAATGCGCCTAAAATCACCAACTTTGCAAAATAAGAGACCAATACCAGCGCCATCGTCGTCAGCGGATCTAGCCTGATTGAATATTTTGAGATCGCTAAATGTATGCAGAAGAAAATTAAAACCACAAATTCAGCAAGGATTCCCCCCAAAAGCGCTGATGTTCCCCGCCAAAATACAAATCCTATGGTGGCTAAAACTCCTACTATTGACGCAGGAGCAATCGCTCCTTTCCATAATTGAAATTCTGGGGATGAATTCATACTTTAACTTTACCCTTACTGCTAACTAAATATGAAGTGGCAGCAAGGGTTAAGGCCACTAGTCCGGCAATCCACAACGGTGCGAAAGCCGAAACGGTCACAGGAAATGCGATAGTTGCAGTCCACAAATACATAATTATCGCAGTGCGGTTTTGGGAATTTCCGGCGCGCATAATGCGGTGATGTAAATGTTCTTTATCTGAAGAAAACGGTGACTTACCTGCGCGAATGCGGCGAACGATCGCAAGCGTTAAATCCGCAAGTGGAATCGCAAGAACAGCAAATGGAAGTAAGAGCGGAAGTAACGCTGGTCCCAACTTCTCTTCGCTGATCGCATTTGGATCAACTTGCCCAGTTAAGGTAATGGCCGATGCGGCGAGCGCTAACCCTAAGAACATTGAGCCAGAATCGCCCATAAATATTCTGGCTGGGTGGGAGTTATGAGGCAAAAATCCCAGGCATACACCGATCGCGATTGCAGTAATTAACGACGGGGCACCGGCACGGTTAAAGCCGTAAACAACTGCTAATAGATAAGCAAAGGTAAAGAATGCTGCTCCGGCAATAGCCACAATTCCAGCAGCCAAACCATCTAGCCCGTCAATAAAGTTAACGGCGTTGATCGTTACAAGCACTATAAAAACTGTAAGCAATTGACCAACGCTAGGCGGCAACATAGTTACGCCGTTTATTGGCAACCAGAGAACTTGAATTCCGTAAAGCAATAAAATTCCAGCAGCTAAAGCTTGACCCGCTAATTTAGTTATCGCATCTAGTTCAAAGCGATCATCTAACATTCCCAGCCCAACCAAGAAAGTGCCAGCTAAAAAGATCCCTTGCGCATCATGGCCGAATGATTTTCCAACTAGTTGGAGATTTCCGACGATCAAGAAGGTGGCGGTCATAGCCAGCCACATGGCAAGCCCACCCCAACGTGGCGTTGGGATTACGTGAATATCGCGCTTGCGAATCTCGGAAACAACTCCGAAATGTAGCGCCCATTTTCTAACTAGCGGCGTGATGATGTAGCAGAGCGCTGCTGCCAGAAGCAGGGTTACTAGATATTCGCGCATTAACTATCGCTGACCTTTATGCGTTATAAATCGGAAAACGCGCAGTAAGTGCGTGTACTTCGGATTTAATATCAGAATGCGTCTTGACATCATCTGTTTTGATCGCGCGCGAAATAAGGGATGCAATCTGCTGCATCTCGGGAACGCCCATTCCTTGAGTTGTTGTCGCGGGTGTTCCAACGCGAATACCGCTTGTGATTCCTGGCTTTTCTGGATCATAAGGAATTGAATTCTTATTCATAACAATTCCAGCAGCGCCACAACGCTCATCGGCAACCTTTCCCGTTACTCCAGTGTTGCGAATATCCAGCAACGCTAAGTGGGTTTGGGTCCCGCCAGATACTGCGCGCATTCCCTCTTTTTCCAGAGCTGTCGCCAGCGTTTGGGCGTTCACGATTACATCCTTGGCATACTTTTGATAAGCAGGGGTTGCACATTCTGCGAGCGCAACTGCTTTGCCGGCAACTGCCGACATTATTGGTCCGCCCTGCATGCCTGGGAAGACCGCCTTATCAATTGCAGCGGCGTGCTCGGCCTTAGCCAAGATCATTCCACCGCGTGGTCCACGCAAAACTTTATGAGTTGTAAATGAAACAACATCTGCATAAGGAACTGGTGATGGAATCGCTTTTCCAGCAACTAGACCGATGAAGTGCGCCGCATCTACCCACATGATTGCGCCGACCTCATCGCAGATTGTGCGAATCTTTTCAAAGTCGATTAAAGATGGATAAGCGGTAGCACCTGAGCAGATCATCTTTGGCTTGGTGCGGATTGCGATCTCGCGCAGTTCGTCATAATCAATTAATTCGTTATCTTGGCGAACACCATAGGACTCGACGTTAAACCACTTACCTGAAAAATTAACGTGTGATCCGTGAGTTAAGTGGCCACCGTGTGGAAGTGACATGGCAAGAACGGTGTCTCCTGGCTTGGTAAATGCTTGATAGACCGCAACGTTTGCGCTGGCGCCAGAGTGAGGCTGAACGTTTGCATGCTCGGCACCGAATAACGCTTTGGCGCGATCAATGGCAATTGACTCGGCCTTATCTACCTCTTCGCAACCACCGTAGTAACGCTTTGCTGGATAACCCTCTGCATATTTATTAGAAAGCGTTGACCCAAGCGTGGCTAGTACGGCGCGTGATGTGAAGTTTTCAGATGCGATCAATTGCAGATTGGTCTGCTGACGCTTTAGCTCGGAAAGTAGTACCGCTGCGATATCTGGATCTTGCTTACTTAACAGTGCGAAATCAGGGCCATAGAAAGTATCTGCGCTCATGCGCGCAAGCCTAAGCCTTGCGGCTAGGAAATGGCAGGTGCGATCGCTGTGATTTGCTCTGTTGAAATAGCCCCAACACGAACTATGCGGGG
>Ga0214923_10004649_pt1 | contig 16418 bp, 9 predicted proteins | sample LL1510_MetaG_FD_177993 | JGI IMG/M metagenome (GOLD analysis project Ga0214923, IMG submission 177993) | Freshwater microbial communities from Lake Lanier, Atlanta, Georgia, United States - LL-1510 | ecosystem: Environmental > Aquatic > Freshwater > Lake | place: USA: Georgia | collected 2015-10-15
CCCCAAGTGGAATTATGTAGTCTTCGTGGCGGAACTAATTTTCCACTTTTGTCAATTGGTGTATTTACTCGTCTTAAATGACTTAAACTTGATAAATATGTTAATCGGTTTAATACTTGTGCAACTCCTACTTTATTACTATTTATTTGTTTAATACCAAAATCACCTGTTGCTAATGCTCGTTTAATACCTTGTTCAATCGTCGTTGATTTAATAATTTTATAAATATTTGTTTTTGTAATAATATTTTCATAATCATCATTTGATTTCCACGAACCCGTATTTATTTCACGAATAATTTGCTTTTTCATATCCTTTACAAGTTTATTGAAATAATTTCGTAATAAGTTATTTAGCAATGGTCCGGTTAAGTCTACGCGCTTGTTTATATATGAATCACGATCACTTTCCGGTAACCAACCAAATGAAGTTTGAAGTAATATATTTGTCATATATCCAAGCATATATATTTTCTGTTTTTCTGTTTTACAATGCGGAAAGATATCATTAGTTAAAACTTCAATTGCAAAATCGTGCTTTTTTTTAGAACCTGTTTCTTTATCCATATTCATTGGAGTATAAATTACATTGGCAACAATATATTTAATTGCTGCTTCCTGGGATACAACTTTGTTTGCCTCAATAATTGATGCTTTTAATGAAATTAACATTTTTTTCATATTTTCTTTAGTAATATTTAGCATAATTAACTCACAAATTTCTTTATCACTAATAATATTAAATGCCCTAAACATAATAAATAATGGTATTGGTATTTTAATGCGAGGAATTTGTAAATAAAGAGCATTACCATAACCATTATTTCTAGATGCAATTAATATATTAATTTGCTTTGGAGAAATGCATTTCCAGTCAGGAATGCACTTCATTTCTGCCTTCCACGACCATTTATTATTATTTTTTTCAATATTATAACAATAAATTTGATTTTCGGCTGCCCGCTCTTGACTAATACAAGTTTTTTCTGAACCGTTAATAATAAAATATCCACCAGGATCCATATAACATTCGCCTGTTTCATTATGATTTAAATGTTTATATTGGTTTAATACACAAAGGTCTGATTTTAACATAATTGGAAGTTTTCCAATATGAACATTTTTAATCTTTTTTTGATAATTTAGAACATTTTTATAATTTTCACCATTGCGCACAATATATTTAATATTTAAATCAATTGTCATTGCCGATGAATATGAAAAATTTCGCAAACGAGCTTCTTGTGGAAACATAATTTTTGTTGAACCATTATTTTCGTATATTTGCGGACGATATATTGAAAAATTCTCAAATGTAATTTCTATTTCCAATCTATATAAATTTAATTCTTTAATAAAATCATGTTCGGAAGCAATAATTAATGGGTTAAACATTTCTATTGTTTGTTGAATTTGATTATTTACAAAATAATTATATGACTCTAATTGATGCTTAACCAATTGTTTAAGATGTTTATGTTTAAAATATGATTCTATAAGAATCCATGGAATTTCTTCACTACAAATTTCTTTATTGAGAGATTCATTATTTGGAATTTCCGAAGTCATAATTTTATTGATTACATAACTTTAATAATTTATAAATCAATTTTAATAAATTTTAATAAATTTTTTATAAATTTAAGGTTTTTGTCATAAAAAATAATAAAATTGGTTAATTATTTATATTTTAAATATAAATCATTACAAATAATATGACTACGCAAAAAATATTGCAAATAAATCCAGAGTTATTTAAATTTAATGGTGGAAAAAAAAGTTTAAAAAAAAAAGAAAAAAAAACCAAACCTATTCAAGATAAAACGCAATCATTAAAATCTAACAAATTGAAAAAAGAACTATTGAAAAAAGTAAAAGATTATCAAAAAAACAAAGAAACAGAAGTTATAAATGATGAAAAAAACAAAGAACGCTTAGAAAATACAGCAGGTTCTAATCTATTTGTAGCAAAAGATTTCGAAAATAATGATTTTGAGAGAGAATTTAATAAATCTCTCACATTCTTACACGATTTGTCGAAAAAAAATAAAAATAAGAAGAAAACAATGAAAGCGTCTAATGTAGAAATAAATATTGAAATTCCTAAAGACAGTTTAATATATAATCCATCGAGAGAACCAAATTATGGTTGTTTAAAAAACGGTTCTAAACCCACATTTAGAGATTTAAATAAAACACAAAAAAATACTAATCAATCACTAAATAGCGGAAAAAGACTACAGCTAGCATTAGAAAATAACATATCTTATGATCATTCAGAATTTCATAATAAATATCAAACAAATAATAATATAACTACAGAGATTATTAAACCTAATATTGAATTGAAAATACTAGACAAAGCACCACAAGAAGTATCAACATCACAAGAAGTATCAACATCACAAGAAGTATCAACATCACAAGAAGTATCAACATCACAAGAAGTATCAACCTCACAAGAAGTATCAAGTTCTAATAATGTTTCAAATAATAATCCATCTGACAAAGTCATTATTCAAGAAAATAATGAAATAATAACTGGATTATATGACTATGGTAACAATTATTCTACTTATAAAGAAAATGATACAAAAGAAGAAACTACTAAAGAAAATGATATAAAAGAAGCAGAACCAAAAGAAGAGTCATATATTCCAAAATTACGCAGAATTACAAGAACATATAAGTATAAATTAGGAAAAAAAAAAGACAATAAACATATAGGATTGCTTATAAAAAATAGAGAAACACAAAAAAAAATAAAAGAAGAAGTAGCAAAATTAAAACAACAACCCATTCAAAATGTTAAAAATTTTTTACGAGAAAAAAATTTAATAAAATTAGGTTCGCAAGCACCTAATGATGTATTACGAAAATTATATGAAGATAGCATATTAGCTGGCGAAATCACAAATACAAATAGTAATAATCTGGTTCATAACTATTTAAACACTATGTAAAAATTATAACATCAAAGACATATGTTATTAAGCATAAGATAATTGACTATAATTTTTATCTTTTATCTTTAAATACTAATTTTAATACTAATAAGATAAGTATTAATGAAATTCCCACATAATAAATTTTAACTAATAATTCATCTTCAAAATTTACAGAATTTAGCACCTTATCCACAGTTGAAAGATTCTGTATTTTATCCATATTTTGCTTTAAAATAATATCATTAATATTTACATTTGTAGGTGTAATATTATCAAATTTATCAAGATTTGGTTGAACAATATTACCACTTATTGTTGTTGGAATAGTTATTGCGCCATTGCTAAAATTGTCTGGTTTTATTCTTTTAAGGTCGTCAATACCTAAATATACTTCTGGGCTATTACCACTATAATTTCTAGGACCTTTAACGCCTTCGTTGTTATAGTCAACTAGATGACATTTAACACTTGTTTTCATGCAATAAGGTTTAACTTTTCCGGTAAAAGACGATACTAAATCTGTAATATTATAGCCTATTTTTGTAGCGCTATAAAATGCAGAGGGTATTACACCTGTAAGGTCTGCATTACTTTGTCCCCCTGTTAAAAAACTTGATCCATCAGTTATATTATTAATATATTTATGTAAATAAGGTGTTTCGCCAGAAACTGTTATAATTTTTCCCGTGCTATCTACAGGTGTGCATTCAATATTAGTTTTTAAAACATACTTATTACCTATAACTCCTTTACCTTGATATAAGCATTGTTCTGATGTTCCAATATTAGGATCTGCTACTAAATAATCTATATAATTAAACATACCACCAAATACTTTTGCAGTATTATCCAAAGTCCAGCCGCCTTTATTAAAAGTATTTGTATCTACCATTTTATCACTTGGTTTTATACAATAAGTATATGGATGTTGAAAACCAAAAAGTTCATCTACCACACATTGTTGTGAATCACCCATAATCAATAATTAAAATAATATAATATAATAATTTTAGATAATAATTATATTATTAGATAGTATGCTATATTATTACTTTATATTGAGTTAACATCAACTTTGGATTTTATATCACCTATTCTGCCTAACTTTGTTTTAGAGTCATCTTGGTTTGGCAAATCTTTTTTATATTTCTCTGCTTTTGCTTCTATATTTTTCTCCATTTTTTTTAAATTAGAAAATTTACAACCGTTATTACCTTCAACAATTTTAAATAACGATTTATAATTTACAAAAAATATTATAATTAATATTATAAGTAGAAAACTAATTATTGCTACTTTATATGTTTTTAAGCTATGACTATGAAATAATTTATCATATAAAAAAAATTTTTTATTTGGCATAATCTAATATATAATAATAATTAAAAATTAATATATTCTTATAAATAAATATATTCTTATAAATAAATATTATAAATATATATTAATATGAGACTTTATTTTAATCAAATAATTCCAAATATTGCTTCAAAAGAATTGGTAAACAATAATGTTACAATTGTTCCTAAAATTATAAAAAATGAAGAGCCTAGTAATAGTAATACATATATTCCTTGGTCGCAAAATTGTAGCATCAAAAAATATAAATTTCATGCTAATCCTATTAGGCATTATAGAAAACAGTATGTAAATATAAATACAAATACAAATAATAGAGCAACATTTAGTAATTTATCTTTAATAGGAAGTTTAGATAAACCCGGTAGCAATATTGTTACCAATAATCACACTCCTAATTCTAATTCATTAAATTGTAATTTGAGCATTTATACTTATTTAGATAAAATTATTAGTTGTAACACTTTGACTAGTGATAAATTCTATGATTCTTCATCAAATAAAATGATATGTACTTCATTTAATCCAAGTGCTTTAGTAATTAAAACAGCTAATACAAATCTATCAAATAGTTATGCTTCATCCCATAGAGAATATTTATATAACAAGAATAAAACATTCAACCAAAATTTACCTCTAACAACTAGTGATTGTAATGAAGAAACTGTTTGTAGAATATTCAATCCATCAAATAAAAAATTTCAATGCCAAGGGCCTGTTTCTTCGAGTGCTCGAACATATAGTTTAAAGTATAGTTGTGATGACAGTGTTCATTGTAAAAAAACTTATACTAATACGCTATATGATAAAAAAACACCTGCACTATGTGATGGTTGTGATAACATTAATTCAAATACACGTAGAAAACGAATCAATATTCTTAAATAAATTCTTTATTTATAGTAAATTGATGTTTTTTGCACCAATTTATTGATTTTTGTATGTTAATATTTACTAAAACATTTAATTTATTAAAATATTTGTTAACTACTTCATTGTTTATATTTGTAGATATGCTAAGTGATAATAAATCTGTTTCTTCGCTAACATCATTATTTTTAATAATATAAGTTTCTTTATTATAATATTCTTCGTTAAAAATTTCTAGATTAGTGTTATTAATATTATTATTAGTATTATTATTAGTGTCATTAATAGTTTCACCAATAATATCACAAATAGTATCACCAGTAGCATCATCAATAATATTATGTTCAATGTTTTTGTTAAAAATATTTAAATATTTCAAAAATGAATTATAATTATTATTCAACAAATTATGTTGAATATTCAAAATTTTAAACTCTCTTATCAAATTAATAGTATTTTTAATATTTTCTAATTGTTGCTGTCCATATATAGAATTAATTTCTTGTAACTTTGTAATAAATAATTGATTTAGTTCAATATTAAATAAACTATAAATTACATCAACTTTATTAATTAATAAATCAAAATTTTCTATAATATTTGTAATAATTTTTTTATTATTATTTTTAAAATTTCTACAAATTATATATTTTTCTGAATTAGCACATCGACTTGTATTTGGTTTAAATATAAACACACTTTCATATAAATTACATAATAAATATATAACTTCTATTGTTTTTATTTTAAAAACATCGAATATTTTCAATATAAAATTTCCACCTTGCTTTTGCATTATTAGCGCGAAAAAAATTTGTGATAATATTAATTTAAATGAAATATCTTCTTGATTATTAAAATCATGTGAAAAATCAAATCCTCCATCAGCAGTAATATAATCCATTGCTCTGAAATATTTTTTATAGCAATAAAGCAAATTTTCTTTTAAAAATAGGTCCCCATTTTTTGATGCGCCATATTCTATTTTAATATTTTTGTTATTACTTAATAATTGTGTTGCTTTTTTCCACGATGGAATATTAATATTGTCACTTAATAATGTCATACCATAATAAGTATCTTGCTTATTATTTCTTTTATAATTAAAAGCTTCTATAAATCCACCCGGCCCTTCTGCCAAATGGAAAGATTGTATGTTTGTATGTTCATTTAAAAAACTAAATGTGTCTATTATTTCTATCATTTTAAAAAAAGAGCGCGATAATGGTTTATATTTACATAAAGAACATTTATGGTTGGGAACAATGGTATGTATATATTCATATGGATTTGTTATTTTTTTTATAATATCCCAATATTCATAATATTCATCGATTGACTGCTTTAACGCATGTAAATAATTATATAGCGAATAACATATTATTATATCATTAGCATCCGAAACTATATTTGCTTGTGATTTATTATTTTTATATATAATATTAAAATCTAAATTCAAATTATTCAAATTTGGCAAATTAATATAGGTCATATAATTTTTTTATAGTTACTTTATTAACTAAGTATAAAAAAATACATTTATATATTTATTTACTAATATATAAATGTGTGAATATGAAATGTGTGAATGTGAATGTGTAAAATATATGTTATTCTTGCTTCTAAGCTTTCTTAGTTTCTGCTTTTTGTGATTTCTTAGTTTGTGTTTTTTGTGATTTTTTAGTTTCTGCTTTTAGAGACTTTTCAACTTCTTTTGCCGCCTTCTTTTCTTGTGCTGCTTTTAATTTTTCCTCTTCTTTTGCTTTCTTTTTTTCTTCGGCAAGTTTAATTTTTTCATCTATTGACAATTTTAGTTTGATTTTACTTTCTTCTAATTTTTCTTCTAATTGTTCTTCTAATTTTTCCTCTAAGTCTTGTGTTTCTTTAATATATTGCGCGGCCAATTTTTTAGATTGTTCATCTATTTTTTCTTTTTCCTTAACTTCAAATTCTTCATCTATTTTTTTAAACTCACCAATAACTTCCTCTTCTAATTCTTTTTCTTTTAATTCCTGCTTTTTAGATACTAATTCATCTGGTTCATATTCAACATTTCTAATCTTTTTAAATATAAAGTAATTGTTTAAAAACGAAATTTGCTTTTCTTCACTACTTAATTGTAATGAATTTCCTAATTTTTTTAGTAAATAATTATTGCTTTTAACTTCATTATTCATAAAATTGTATAATTGTTCAAAATTACCCATTGACCCGGGTAAATTTAATTGTTTATATTCTGTTTCATTTAATAATACAAATCCATTATTTTCCATAATTCTTAGCAAATATTTATAATTAACTAAATATTCTATAAAAGTTTTATTAATTGTTTCTTGATAAATATTAATAGCATATCCTAAACTCGACTCATCGTCTTTAAATTCTTTTGCATCATATTTTTTTGTAATTTCCCATATTTTTTTCTGATTTTTAAATATACTAATTGATTCATTATTATTTAAAGAATTTAACATATTAAATATTTTGTTTCCATCATAACAAGTTCCAATAAAATATCCTTCTAAACAGGTGCATTCTTTTACATTTTTTATAAACTCATTTAATATATTTTCATTTTCAAACATATAATGCATCGCAAATTGAATTGAACTAATGTTAAAACCATTCTTTACAATACCGTAATTATTATATACACCTTTACCCAATAAAACTTCATTTTTAACACCTTCACCAAAAAGTGCTTTAATAATTTGTTTTGATTTGTCATCATACAATGCAGCACCTGTCTTAATATTTTGTGTGCTATTTCCGTGCAAAAATAGCGCTTTGGGAATAACAGCATAACGCTGGGCATAATTTAAATAGCGAGCACACACACCATCCAATCTATTTTCTATATTATCTTTACTTAAGTCCAATCCTAATACAAAATTAAGATTTGCCGAAATCCATTTAGGTAAATCTCCTCCTTTACCGACAGCATAATCTATTAGCGAATATCCCGATTTGGATACTTTATTTATCAACATACTCTTGACATATAAATTATGAAAATCACGCAATGCTTGCGTCTCGGATGTTTTGGAAATTTTATTATAATATACATCATCATCGTTATTAACTGTTACTCCATTTCCGGTCATTAATATTGATTCACTTATTGGATTATGTATAGATTGCCAATTTGAGTTTGCTGTATGATAGGCATTACCGAAATTTTTTACACCTGAACGCAATTCTGATGTTTTATCAGAGCGAAGTCGCAATGGTTCCCATCTCCAAAATTCTGGATTATTAATATTATAAGCAAATTCTACAATAGTATTATCTTCAATTTCATCGCCTTCTAGTGTATAAATTTTAAGATTATTTGATTCGTCTAATTTACCCATAATATTACATAATCCAGCATTAACATCGCTTGGATTTGTTGGGTAAAATCGGCACGGTCTATAGTTATTAGCATATGATTCTTTGGTGTCGCGCTTAATATTATTATTAATAATATCATTATATGGATTAATATATCCATGTTTTTTTTCATCAAAACCTACATTCAATATTAAAGTGTAATAATTTTTAACTTGATTGTATGAAGTTAGATCTTCACCTTCATTATTTAAAGTTCCAATAAAATTTCCGCCTAACTCATTTTTTTTAAATCTAATTAAGAAATCAATAGTATTATAGCGCGGAGGTTTCCATTTAAATGATTCATTCCATGTAATTTTATAATTTGGGGCAGCAACTCCTGTTTTCAAACTGCATACGCCAGTATTTGATGGTGTAAAAATTAATCCATCTGTATTATATTCATACAATCCCTCATTAATATTATTTAAAATTCTGGCACATCCATTAAATATATGAGCACCATAAAACTTTTTAACGGCAAACTTAATATGTATTTCTTTGCTATTTGTAATTGACTTTAAATCTAGAGTTTTTATTACACTATTTAAAATAATAAGACGATAATTAAAATTATCCTCTTTTTTGCTTTTTCTACTTTTTTCGCTTTTTTCTTCTTCCTCTTCTTCTTTTGTCTCTTTTGTCTCTTTTGTCTCTTTTGTCTCTTTTGTCATTTGTTCTTCAATAGTTAGATTAATAAAAGGTAATCCTGTTACGTTTTGTCCATTAAAATAATATATATCAAAACAAGCAAATACATTTATGTATTCGCCTTTTTTATTATGTAAAATATGTTCCCCATCTATAATAGTATTAAATAATTCTTTCTTTTCGCTATAACATCCAGTAAATTGTATATTCATAGTTGTAGGAATAAAGTATAATTTTCCTTGTGGTGATATATATAGCAGTTTTCTAGTTCCATCTGCTTTATCTGTTACAGTATAATTATTCCTAATATTTGGAATAGAATTATTTGTATCATTTATTTCTGTTTCAGGTAAAATATTTACCATTTGTAATGTTGTAGATGATGGACCAATAAAATCTTTTATATTTGGCAGCATCATAGCTTTATAATCTTGTCCTTTTGCCAATTTTAAATATTGTTGCATAGCAAATTCCATCTCATTTAGCGCTATGGGATAATTTGTTTCTTGCAATCCTATTAAAATATATTTAATAACTTTGCGCAAATTACTATATAAAAATTCGGCGCTTGAAAATGCTTTGTTAGCAACAATGACTTCATTATTTAATTCTATTTCAATTTCAAAATTTTCTAGTGAATTAAAAACTTCTGAATCTTTAATATTAAATTGCTCAATAAATTTACCATATTGAGATTTAGAAGTTTTTACAATACTACAATGAACTAAAAATGGTAGATCTGGATGTCTATATTCATAACGCTTAATATATCTAAATATTTTTTTAAACGAATTCCATTTACTATGTAGTTCCTCAATTGAACTATGATTTCTAGAATAATTTTGCTCTGTTTGGTAGCATACACGAAAGTTATAGTCATCAAAATCTAATGGAAACAATTGTGTGTCATTATTTTTAAAATATTCTTTTTCTACAAATTTAATATTATTTTCATCTAAAATTCCTGATAAATTGTCTAATTTACAATAACTTTGTATATTAGGCAGTCCGTTTATTTGCGTTCTAATATTAAATAAATTACTAGAATTCATTATTTTCAAAAAATAATTTTCATTAACTAATTTAAAATCATAATTTAGCAAACTCTTTATAACATTATAAAAATCCACTTTATTAATATTTTTAATTTTTTTTGTTCCAAAGCGAATCTCAAATTCTGGATATATGTTTTCGGAAAATCGCGTATAACTTGATAAATATGTTTCAATGTATTTTAAAAATTTATTGCTCAATTCTTCTTTTTGTGAATCTTTGCTTGTTTCCTTGGTTATTTGACTTTTACTCATAATTAATATATATTATTATTTATTATTTAATACAATGTAATATAAATAATAAATATCAATTTTGTTTAAAAATATTATGATAAAAATATTATGCTAAAAAAAAATATGATGCAATAACTTTTAGTTTTTCGTGCTATAATACTAAAAGTATTTAAATTAGTTTTTGTATTATATTTTCATATAATTGTTGTTTTTTCTTTTTTTTAGTATTTTCGTCATATATATTAATGCTTAACTTTTCTGCTATATAAACCAGATCATCTAGTTTATAACTACTAAATGCTTTCAGGGGTTTTTCAATGTTTTCAATAGCATAATAAGATTTTAATATTTTTTGTAACTCTTCTTCTGTTATACTATGGTTTGCTAATTCAATATCAAAATTATTAAATTCCGAACTCATTTTCACATTAGATAATTTTAATAATTTATAATTTTGTAAGTTAATAACTTTTTCATCATTATTTGTACATAAAACACAATATGTATTATTGTCGCGAATTAATATAACATTTACTAAATACAAAACACATAGAGCATAAAAAGTTTTAAAGCTTATTTTTTCATTATTTGTAAGGTCATCTTCCACCAATCCTTTTTGAATCTTAAAATCTTTTAAAATATTTTTTTGATTTTTTAATTTTTCAACACTACTGATTTTAAACTCTTTCATGATTTTAAATGAATTAATATGTTCCAGATCGGCATCATTTAAATTATTAACTATTTTGTAAAATATCCAAAATAATTTATCAACAAAATTTTTATGATTATTAATTTTAAATGGTTCATTATATTTACTTAATTTTTTCGTATAGTTTATTTGGACTCGATTTCTCGGAACACCTGAATTGATAACAATATTTTGCTTTATAAAATTATTAGGTTTACTAGAACTATTATTTTCAATTGACTTATTGCTTTCATTACTTTCAATAAATGTCAAATTTTTTGAAGTTAAACTATTATTATTTGTTTTAAGAGTATATAACATATATTGCTTAAGTTCATCTAAATCTACATTTTTTAATAATTCTTCTTTATTTAGACACAGCATTTTAATTACTAATATTAGTAATAGTAATATCTTTATTATCTTTAAAATAAGTTGTTTGCAAAGTTCTTTTCAATTTTTCATCTTTATTTATATCACTTTCTTGTTTTTTTATAAACTCTATATAATTACATATAGTATTATAAACTTTTGCCGATATTTTATTTAAATTAACAAAAATGCCATTACTATTTTCATTTAAATAAACATTATTTATTTTTAATATTTTAGCGATTTCTATATGATGACTATTTTCTAAAGATTCAATTATTTTGCACAATTTAATTAACTCATTAGAATCTATATTATTATTGGAGTCAATAATATTATTTTTACACGTTATATTTATTTCTTCTTTTTCTTCGCTTTCTTCTTTTTCTTCTTTTTCTTCGCTTTCTTCTTTTTTTTCGCTTTCTTCTTTTTCTTCGCTTTCCATAATATAATGCTGATTAATAAGTATAAAAAAATACCTTTAAATAAATTTTATAATTAAACTAAACGCTCTCTTTATTATAACTGTTTAATTGTTTGGCTTTAGATTTTGACACATTAAGTTTTATTTTAATTTTGTTTCCACCAATTTTTTCTAAACTTTCTTCGGTGTTTGAGGTAGTTAATTCGCTTTTCAATGTGCTATAATTATTGATACTAATTAATTCAGCAATTATACTAATAAATTTATCATTTAACTCATAGCGCTGCCCCAAAACACGAACTTGTAAAATATCATTTTCTTTTATATCTGAAAAAGATTCATTATTATAATGATGATCACGCGCTATAAAAATAATATATGGACTTATTTCGTCTTCTACAATTAGTTCGGCACGAACCCCTACTTTAGTTATTGATTTTGCAATACAATGAATTACTGTAGACTCAACAGGATTTGTTATTAAACATTCAAATACACACTCAAATAATATTTTATTATCAAATAATTCACCGCTTGAATATGTTAGCAATTTAACACTGTTATTTTTAACATAACCTTCCTTAATACATTTACCTTCGTTGAATTTTTTTAATTTTGTTTCTAATGTGTTAAATAATTCCGAATTAACTTCATCGTATTTTAAAACTATTTTTTGTGCTAATAATGAACGAACATAAACATGCGAATTGTCTAATGATGTTTTCTTTAGCGGTGATTTTTTATTTGCTATTTTAGACATTAATTATATATATAATTAATTTAATCTTTAAAATTATTTCAATTATATAATAAAATAATTTTAAATTGTTTTTTATTGTTTTATTGTTTTTATAATAAATTATTTATTAGTGCTTCAGAGAGATTTAAAAACCACCGTTTATTTTCTACTTTTTTTAAATCATACAATCTAAAATATAATTCTTGTGCCGCGCAAAAATTTTTCTGATTTAATTTTTCACCCTTTTCCAAATTCTTCCCTTTCAATTTATTAATCATTTCATCTTTTACTCCTAGAGCAACAAATATTTTTTCGCTATTAAGTTTTCCGGCTTGTTCGCATCGTGCTCCTTTATTTGACCCTGTTTTTACTTTAAAATCTGTCACTAATTCTTTAGTTATTTTTTTATTTCTTGATAAAAATCCTAGTGGTATTGCCATTTGTGAAGTAGTTAATTTTTTTGATATAATAATATTGTCAAAATCATTATAGTCTTCCGATTCTGCAATATTTAATGATACATTTGAAGTCCCTACATTTGTGTTATCTAAAATATATAAAGTATATTCCCTAAACTCACTTTTATTTGGTATAAATAATGCTTTTAATTTACCATTATTTGCTTCTATAAATTTAAGATCATAATAAGTTAATAACTCTTTTTCAAAGTCATTTAGTTCATTATAACCATTATTTAATAAATAAATAACCAATAAAACACTTTTGTTAAAGTCTAAATCATCTAGCAATATATTTATTGCTAAACTATTTACTTCCTCGTTGGTTATAACTTTATCCTCTTTTAATATATCCATCATTTTGCCATAATAAATATATTTGTTGTCTTTTAACAAATATTCACTTTTTGTCGGTATATATTCTGTTGTTATAAAATTATAATTGCGCTGTAATTCAGCTATAATAGTTTTAACATTCATTATATTTTTTTCCGTCATTTTAGTATCGCCTGTTGTTTGACCTATTACAATTTTTGGCGTAGCTATTTTCTTCTCCTCTTTTGGTTCTTCTTTTTTAACAACATTTTTTTCTTCTTCATTAATTATATTAAAATCATCAGGAACAGCAAGTTTTAAAGCATTTGGTTTGATCATTATGCTATTAGATCTCTCAAATAGCGTAGAGTCTGTATTTAAGTTTAATGGTTGAAAAATATATAGATCATCCAAATAATCTTTTGCTAAATTAGGAACATTAATATGTATTAATTTCCCCGGTGTATTATATTTATCACTTATAAATATATTTTCATTATTCACTAATTCATTTAAAGCATTATCAATATGCGCCAACGGATATTCTCTAAATGTATATATATAGTTAATTATGTCTCCTTTTGTGCGAAAATAATATTCTTTATATAAATCTCTCAATAGTTTAATAATAACTTCATTATTTGTTTTTAAAAATGTTTCGTCATATGAAAATAGATTTATTTTGTTTTCTCCATATTTTTCAGTATATTCTTCTAACGATGGTTTACAAGCATAGGCACAATTATCCATATAATCACATAATGGACTATTTACTTTATCTCCAATAGCATACTCAATTGAGTTAGAATTAGAGAGAATGATTTTTAATTTTTTATTCAAATAGGTTTCATCAAATTTTTGTTGCTCATAATTTAGATGACAATCTATGCTATGTTCTTTCAACACCCTAGTAATATTTCCTATTATTTTAGCTTTTTCCTCGGCTTTTCTATAAATCAATAAATCAACAGATTCATTAGCATTGCTTAATAATGTTCCATACATAAAAATTTGAACATTTCTCTTATTTAACGGTAAATCTTTATGACTACAAGTTCTAACAGCTCGCCCTGTAATTTGCTCTATTCTATTTATATTATACCATGGTTCTAAAATATGTATTTGTCTAATATATTTAAAATCTAAACCTTCACTGCCTGCTGCAGATAAAAGAATTACTTTAACATTTTCACCATCAACATTATTAGAATCTGTACACGCTTTTAAATCACTTACAATATCAGGAGAAACATTACTGTTTCCACTTATGATAACATATTTTGCGCCTCTAAAGCGTTCCCCTGATTGCAATACTTCCGATTTTGTTTTATAAGTATTTACATCTAATTCTTCGCTTGGTGGATTGGCAAAGAGAGATTTATTATTTCCATAACGCGTGAATCCTTTTGCTTCTAAGGCAAGTGCTATTGGTATTAGTCCCGAATCTATAAATTGTGAATAAACTATTACCGGACCACGAGAACCCAATAGCGAATCAATAATTGCTTTAATTTTAAAACTATATTTTCCAATTACATCATATTCGAACATATTAATAGGCATAGTTTTTAAAAACTCGCTCTTGAATTTATAATTAAATCTAGATTTAGGTGCTTGTGTTTCTTGATAACTCATAATATTATTAATTGCTGATTTGCCAACAATAGTTTTTATGTCAATAAGCATATTTATTTCTTCAATATTTATATTTTTAACTAACTCTACAATATTTTTATTGTATAATATCATCTTTTCGTCAAAATAATTTTCTAATTTACTATTAGGAAAAACAATATTCAAACATTCCAATGGTTTCTGCAATAATGTATATCCAAAAGATTCCATTGCATTTAGTTTTTCTTCATCAAATTTTGAAATATTATTTTTTAAAATAATATTATATACAAATTCTTGATATGGTGATATAGAAACATCATTTACATATATATCAAAGAGTGTTAGTGCTTCTTTTAATGGATTTGCATTAATTTTAAATTCCGGATATTTTTTGTTTAAAATACTATTATTTTTAGAAAAATCATTTGGTAAAATTCTAAAAGGAAAACTTAATGGGTTATCACCTTTTATATAACTTATATATCCGTTTATTTTTCTTGTAAATAGCTCTAATCCCACTTGTGTGCCATTGCTATTCACTACAAAACTTCCATCATTAGCAAAAACATCTTTTAATTCTACTATTGACCGTCTATCATTTAAATTTAATATATTGATAAGAAAAATAATTTCTTTATAATCATTAAACATTGGCGTTGCTGACATAAATAATAATTTCAAATTATCTACATTTTTAACCAATTTTATTAACTCATTTGATACTAATTTATTAGTATTATCTTTAGATTGCCGTATATTATGTATTTCATCAATTATAATCAACCTATTATTAAAAAATTTTTGTAATCTGTTTCTAATTAATAATTGTTTTTTCTTTGAATCCATTGTGCTTAATGATTGATTTGATATATTCGATTTCTTTATTATTAAATTGGCAAATTGTGTATAACCCAAAAATAAATAATAATTATTAATAATATTTTTAACAATTTTTATTACTTTATCTCGTGATACATTTTTCTGTATCATATTAATTTCGTCCAATATATTCTGCCCAGCACAATTATTAATAGTCCAAGTTCCGTTTTTTTCTTCCAATTTTCGTTCATCAAATAATTGCAAATAAAAATTTTCTTGAACATTTGGCGAAGCCACTATTATTATTCGTTCATTATAACCCATAAATTTTAAATATTTTCTTGTTTCTTCGGCTACTCCAATTGCTGAACAAGTTTTACCAGTTCCTAGTCCGTGATATAATAATAGACCATTATATGGAGTATACATTGAAAGAAAATTTTTTATAAATTTTTGATGCGGTGCCAACTCGAAATCTTTATTGCAGATTTCATT
>Ga0214923_10004650_pt1 | contig 16416 bp, 16 predicted proteins | sample LL1510_MetaG_FD_177993 | JGI IMG/M metagenome (GOLD analysis project Ga0214923, IMG submission 177993) | Freshwater microbial communities from Lake Lanier, Atlanta, Georgia, United States - LL-1510 | ecosystem: Environmental > Aquatic > Freshwater > Lake | place: USA: Georgia | collected...
GCCCCAACAGTTCCAGAAATCCCAGCGCCGCCGACCGCGCCGCGCACGCCTGACTCAACTAAGCGATTAAAATCTTTGCTATCCCACGCCCCGCCATTTTCGGAAACAAACTTTTCAGCCAAAATACTTATGGCTTCTTGTGCGGCCTCAGTCGGCCCTTCTGCAACAGCACCGGTCACAGCCCCCGCAGCTGCTTTTCTTGCAATTCCAGAGGGCATGCCAGAGCGCTCAAGGATTTTTTCAACAACCCCGGCTTTTATGCCCGGCGTAAACTGTTTTAACAAATACCCGGGAAGCACCGAATCAAGAGCAGCAGAAACCGAACCAGCCAGCGCAGAAACGCCGACGTCCATCTTTCCAGTTTCTTCGTAAATGTTTTGGAATACCTCAGGGGCGTTTAGTGCATAAGACCCAAGATAAGTACCAATACCGCCACCGACTGCTTGACCCTGCGCGGCTTTCATAGCCGCGTATCTAGCCCCTGCCTCAGTAGCTTCTCTTGCAGCTAAAGTTTTGGCGGCCTGTCCAGCAGCAACCCTAGCCCCTATCCCAGCCCCACCCACACCGGGAATAACTGCAGTAGCTAAGTTAGGTATTTGTTCAGCGACAGTTTCCGCAACAAACGGCAATACGTCGCCAAGACCCTTAACATCTGAAAGTTCTTTGTAGCGCGCCCCGTATTTTTGTTCTATTTCTTTTTGGGTTGCCGCCGCCTCTTCCATCTGACGCTTTGCGTATTCTTCGGCTCCAACAGCTTTAGCCGCCATAGCAGGAAGCACGTCGCCCAGCAAAGATCCAGTCTGTTTAGCGCCGCGAGTTACCGCACGCCCAACCATATCAAAGAAACCTGTATCTTCTAATTTAGGTTGTGGTGTTTCTTTTGGAAGGTTTAAATTTAAAAGTTCTCTGTTAACTAATTCTTGCGCCTGTTCAGGCGTAGTACCTTCAGGAACTTCAAAACGAGCAATGCGCCCGTCCGGCATTTGAAATCTTGCGATGGGCATTATTCAAACCCTACAAATTTAGCCTTTTGTCCCGTTTCTTTTTGCATGCCGCCGCTATCTCCAGAAGACAAAGCGTTAAGAATTTGATCCCTTCTAGCCTCAAGTGCAGGTCGGTTTGGGTCTTTTGGCTTCATCATAATTAGTGCCTTGTTAATTTGCTCAAGACCCACTTTAAGTTTTTGTACTTCGGCGGTTTCAAATCCCGGTTTTTGCGCTGCCATCGCTTTTGCAAAACCTTCTGGGTCTGCTTTATATGCCGCCATCATTTCTGCAAATTGACTGGGTCGGTTGTAGTGTGCGATAGCCGCATTAGCTTGCTGACGCTGAATGTCTCTTTGCTCGGCTTTATCTCTAAACTCCATGTATGTTTTAACATCACCACGTTTACGAGCATCTTCAGCCATGTCAAGATCACGCTCAACCTTAAGGCGCTCTTTCTCGTCAGCCTTAAGGGCTTTGATATCAGCTGCGTAAGACTCAACACCCGCTTTGGCGAGCCCAAGATTTTGAAGGGCATACGGAGATTTGCCCCCAAGCACGGAAAGACCAGCGTTTATCAAAGCCATATTACGGGCATCTTCTCTTTCACCCGCAGATTTTTCCCTGCCTTCTGCTACTTGTTGGCGCACCCTAGCCGCAAGACTATCATCAACCCCTGCTTTTTTAAGCAAGTCTTGGTAGGCTTCAAATGAATTTACATCTGAGTCCGCAGCTTTTTTGCTTGGTACCGCGCTTGCACGAGGGGCAGGGGGAGGATTGACTGGAGGTTTAGGTTTATCTGTTGGTGGAACACCTAAAAAGTCTCTAAGATTTTGCTGGGTGTCTGTGCCAAACAACTCCCCCAAACTAATTTTAGTGTTTCTTGGGGGTTCTCCATATATTGGTAAGCCAGTCATGGGGTCATACACAACATCGCCGCCATCAGCAAACGCAACAATACCACCACCGGCGTATTCACGCTCTGGAACGGGCAGAGAAGCAATCCCAGCTTCCATGGTTGGTCCTTGCATTACATCTTGGGCAACAGAAGTTTTGGGGGCTCTTTCTTCAGCAGCAGCGCCACGTATACGATCAATAAACATCCCTGCCATCACGGCAGTCGTGGGGTCAATAACACCCATCCTAGCGGCCTGAGCAATCCTAGCTTTGTCCCCGCCATAAGCCTCAGCTACTTTTTCTGGAGACACCATTTCCATTCTCAGCATAATTGCCTCACTTAGCTAAATTATACAGGCCAAGGCCAGCTAAGCCCAAACCGCCTATTTGAGACAGCATAGATGGTGGGGTTTCATAAACAGTTTTAGCGCCAGTACCAGCAAGGTTTGCACTACCCCGCAGGATATCAGACATGAATCCAATATTTTTGTACGGGTACTGTTGTTGAGTAATAAAGTCTTGATAGGCTTGGTCGAGAGCCCTTTGTTTTTCTGCCTGCGTTAATCCGCCAAACTGTTCTTGTGCTTTTGCAAGTTCCAAACCTGATTGCTGTTGCGCACCGCCAAGCTGGCCCAAGGTAGCACCCGCCTGAGTAGCAAGTTGAGATCCCTGCATACCAGCCTGAAGGCCCTGAAGACCTAGCTGAGATCCGAACTGCTGTGCCTGCTGAGCTGCTTCGTAAGCTTTTTGACTGCCTGCTGCTTGGATTTGAGCCAGTTGTGTACCAAGATTGCGTTCACGTTCAGTCCCAGCCAAAAGTTGTCTAGCACCCCCATAAGTCCCTTGCCGAGCAGCCGCAAGGTTTTGAGAAAGTTGTCCTTTTTGAGCATCACGAATAGCCTCCGCTTTCTGAACATCCACCACATTCTGCATGTAGGGCGACATAAATGCCTGTTGTGCTTCTGGGCTTGTAGCAAGACCCATATATTGATTACCCGCTTGAGAAGCAGCGCCACCATAACCGAGAGCAGAAAGACCACCAAGTCCAGCTAGTTGAGTACCGGTTTGATATTGGCTTGCAGGTCCCATTTGAGCAACACCTTGACGAGCCGCTTGTTGTTCTGGGGTAGCCTGTGCAATTCTCTGCCCGCCATAAGTTTGATACGGAGCATCAGTAAGGGCTTCTGCTTTACCAAGCATGCGCTCCGCATAAGGTTTAGCATACTCAGGAATGGTTGTTTGAGTGGTATTTGTGGGTTGCTGTTGACCGCCACCGCCTCCGCCGCCCATGTCATATAGGCGAATTTTTCCAACGGCGTTTGGCTTAAACGCATCCTCATGCCCCGGGATCCAGCCCGCTTCTAACGCACCATAATTTTTACGGCTCATTCTTGCCTCACTTAAAAAACTTTTGGAACATCACGCTTTTGACGTCATATCCGTATTTTTTCATAGACCTAGACCATCCGGGCCTACCCATAAATTCGATACCTGCGCACCCATTATCTTTGGCAAACCGCTCGGCGACTTCCTGCATTTGGTCTTCAACTGCGGCTAGGTGGTGCGGCTCCATAGCACAATACTGAATTACAAACATCTTGGCCTGTGGGTACTGTTTAATTTCAGTAATTATGTGCCCGTAAATATTTTCTTCATCAAGCACAACCCACAACTGCATCTGACCAGTAAACAAAAACCTAAGTATGTCGTCTACAACAGACCTGCCACGACTCCACTTTTCTGATACTTCTAAATACTTTAAAACATTAGGTACTACACTTCCAATCATCCCATACGGAACAAGAGAAATATCTAGTTTCATGCGGGCATATACCTTCCTGCATCTACTTCAGGAGCTTGGCTTGTCTTACCCGTGCGGGCTTTACGAATCTTGTCCATCATCGCATAAAGTTTCTTAGCGCCAGCTTTACTCGATCCATTGCCAAGATGGGACACCACATCTGCAGGAACCACAAACTCACCATCCGCAAGCCGGGCTTCTTGTTTACCATCAATGTTGGCCTTAATCGAGTCACTCATACCGTCTCCGCCACCAGACAAGAACCTCGGTGGAAGTGCATCTTTCATACCACCACTTGCAAAGTTTTGCTCGATTGCAGCACCCATACTAGAGTCTCTACGGCTATCTGAAAAATGATAGAAAGGGTTTGCGCCCATTCTTGTTGGTTTTGGTTTTTTAGCAACACCGCCTTCTGCAAGTGCGGTCAGACCGCCACTAGCCGCCTTATAAATAGGTAGTGCTGTATACGTTGGGTTAACATATCGGCGCTCTGAAGTATCCCCCGGAGTTGGGCTGGGCGTAAAAGCACCCTCATCTTTGTTCCAAGAAAACTCATACGGTCGGATATGGGCATTTGATTCCGGCGCTTTATATGGTTTAACCCCTGTGGCACCTAGTGCTGTAGAGGCGAGTCCGGCGGCGGAAGAATACGGTACTTCCTTCATTCCTTCCATAAATGCTTTTGTTGAGCCTTCTTGGCCTGTAATTAAATTTTCAAATCCTTTACCCATTCTACTAAAAGAGTCCCCAGTAGGAGTTGTTGCTTGGTTGTATGGAACTTGGGGCGCATATCCTTCGGAAGGAGTGTAAGGGAGTTTTACGGCCCCCGGAGCTTCAGCAAACTTACTATATTCATCTGCAGCATACATACTGGGGGTTTGTAAGTTTCTAGCACCTTCAATATCCGCATATCTGCTGTACATATCCGAAGCGTAAGGGCCCGGTGTAGGTGTTGGCGCCGATGTAGGCGCAGCAGAAGCCATATTTGCAGTGGATCCAGCAGACTCAAGCCCACCAGCCCCAATTAGCCCTTGTCCAACTCCTGCCCCACCATACGCCCCAAGTCCAGCCATAAGACCCTTACGTAAACTGCCAGTAGCAAACGTAGTAGCTCCACCCGCCAACAAACCAATTTGCCATGCCGGAAGACCCGTAGTGGCAGTTAAAGCAACACCAGCCACCATCGGAAGAATAGAACTCAAGAATCCTGCCTCAGGCAGGCCAGTATGTGGGTTGATAGTAAGGGAGCCGCCATGGGCCATAGCAAGTGCTTGCAAACCTTTAACTTCACCGGGGGTCATGTGGACAAGCATCGTGTCTTGACCGCGCCCTTTAGACTGGGTTTGTTTAGCTGCGGCTACTCCGCCATGTGCATATCCGGGATACATATCATCTCGCCTATCAAAAGTGTCTTCTGGTAGGGGGCCGCCGCCGGGGGCAAAATTGGTAACTTGGCTCAGTTGCATATCCGAATTATCCTATATTTGTCAAACTTAGTACAGTGCCGAAACAAAGCCAAGAGTTGCAATCATCGAGGCAGTTGAGGGGTATGGTGGACTCACGTTTGCGGGCAGCGCAACAAGAGAAATATCTGAAGACTCGGGTAACCACCAGAATTCTACATAATCGTTTGCATTTAATGTAACAAAATAGTTCCAGCCAGAAATAACTTTTGTAGGAACGCCAACACTTTTTCTTGCCCCTATTGATACAACCCCGTTTGACCCGGCAACGTCTACCCCGTTAATCCGAATCCAGACATTAATATCTTGGGCCGCATTATTTAAGTTTGAAAACTGCCCACTCCAAGTCAGGCTGTATGTCCCCGCAACAAGGACTTTCATTTTTGTAGTATGCCTAGTGTTGGTTGTTCTGCTGCTAACCGTTCCGGATGTGCTGGTTGAGTATGTGCCCGCTCCGCCTGATGTTCCTGAAAGCTGGTTTGTAATATACGTGCCGTAGGCAGTTATGGTGGTAGATGCAAGGGTTTGTTCGGTGCCGTCCGGGATGTTAATTGCATAGGTTCCTACTCCCCCAGTACCCGTAAGAAGTGCGGCAATCCTAGCACCCGCCGGAAGATTAACCCCGTCTGTTAAATACTGACCTACCGCCAAGGTGCCGGAAGTCACTGCGGTTACATCCATAACATTATTTGTAATGCTGGCGGTTACTACGGCAGACTCGTACCCCGACGTGGTTATATGCGAACCAACAAGTATTGAACCTGTAACAGCAGAAGCGGTTAACGTACTTCCTGACCTAGACCCGGTAAATGTAGCCGTCGTATCGTCAAGAATAACTTGGTTATTAAAGTCAATTTGAGTAAATGATATTGGGGACGGATAAGTTGTTGATCCCGTCTGAGTTGTATTATCTTGAAATGCTCCGCTTGGAAACTGAAGCAGTCCCGTGTTTATCTGGCTTGCAACCTGAGCATTAAAGTTATCTAGTTGGTTAAAATAAAGGCGCAGGGTTCGAACCAAGTCCGATGAATAAGGCTGGCTGTACTCAAGTGGTGGTACCGGTAGGGCTGGAGCGACAAAATTTTTATTGATCGTCATTGCTTGCCGTCTACTCGTGCATCAAGTCGTGGGGATCCAAGCTGCCACTGGGTGTCTAGTGCGGTTGACGTAACTTTAAGGGCCATCTGCCTAGCTCGGGCACGGATAAATATTTGGTTTGTGTAACTGTCTATTGAACTCTCGATGACCCGCTTTGCGTCCGATGGATCTGTCTGATAACTAGAGCCCGGGAAGTTCCTTGGGGTAATTGTGAATGTTGCCTCGGGGTTTGCCGCCGTTGATCCATCAAAACTAAGGTCCGGGATAATCCTTCTTGAGAGCATGTACTGTTCGCCATCTGCAATATCAAAGTCAGAAGACTGAATGTAAGAGGTCATTGGAGAACCGTTGTCGTTTAAACCACGCTCTTGGTCGTACATGATCCCGCCGTATCCAGCAGACTGAGGATAAGAGCGAAGTGAACTATCAAGCCATGCCGTTCTATCAATCGTTCCGTAGTACCAGATTCTTTCTAAGTGGTTGTAGATAACGTACTTGTTGACGGTATTTGAATTGGCGCTAGGGTAAAGCCACCACACTTCGTTCCAGCCCTCGTTAGTTCCAGAGATAATCTGGTCAGTTTGGGCGTAGTTAATGTCGTTAAACACGTGGTTACGAAGGGTGCAAGGGAGTGTCTCAACCCGTCCAGAGTAGGCGTAGAACTTATCAAATCCCATCCAGAAGGTTACGTTGTTTGCTGTAACTGTTGCTCTAGGGCTAATAACTGAAATGTTGTCAGCAAGTTGCTGGAGTCCAAAAACATCGGTTGTGCCCAAATACTGCAAGGAATAAAGCGTGGCTTCAGTAAAAACCAGAATCTCCTGCCGGGTCACGTTGACCGCAACAATTTGAGATCCGCGAGATATTCTTAAAAAGCCAGCCGAGTTTGTAACTGCCGGGGTCCAGTTGGTAGGTTCGTCTTGATTTGCCCAACGAATAAGTAGGGGGTCTGCGTTGCCACCGCCATATGGGGTACATCCAAAAGCCAGCAGGTGCTTGTCGTTTTGAGAAACTGCAATCTGAAAGGCCTTGGCAGGGACATCAGTTGCCCCAGAAATAGAAGATAAAAGAACCGCCCTTGTTGCTAGTGCCGTGCTGGGGTTGGTTGTTGCTCCTCGAACCCAGTAATAGATTGCGCCGTTTCTCTGGTTAACAACAAGGTCGTTATCAAAGTTATCAAACCACCAGTCTTGTTGCGGCAGGTTTACAGGCGTTGGTGAGCTAAGACCCCAGCCAAAGGCTCCGTTCCATCCCGATGTTCCCCACCCATAGCCCTGAGTTGCAAGCGCATAACCAACCGGAATTTCATAAGCACCAATAACCGATGCGCCACCATTACCTGAATCAGATGCGTTTGCAGAAACCGGGGCTCCCGTCGTGGGGTTTTTTGCCGTGATTGTGTAAGAGTTGGCGTTAATTCTTGTAACAATCTGGTAGTTTTGGTTCAAAACCGCTGCGGTTATATTGCCGCCCAAAGACGTGGCACCACTAAAAGTTACGTAATCTCCAGCCACAGAACCAAATGCGAGATCGGATACCGTGATTGTGTAAGAACCAACAAGGGTACTGGAAGAATGTGAGGCAACAGGGGTTCCGTTATAACCTCTTGTCAATCCTGTAAGCGTGTTTCCGGCTTTTCCTGTGTAGGCAATCTGTTCAGAATCTATTAAAACAATTCCAGACGGGGCAAAACTTGTTGCGGATGTTACCGGTATTGTCAAACTAGCTGGGGTTATGGATGCACTTAGGGTGCTATATCCGGCGGCAAATGTTACGTCTCCAGCGGCTGTTGTAGATCTTAACGGGGTGATGTCGTAAAAATATCCACCTACCTCGATGTAAACCTTTTCGTTCGTACCCAGAGCAACAAAGTTGTCGGTAAAGGTTGTGGTCCAAGCAAACATCTGCCTGCAAACACCCAAAAACCTTTGGACGGTATATTCAAGCCAGCCGCCAAGCTTTTGAGGAAAACCAGAACGAAACCGAATCTTGTCGCAAGCATACCAGCCACCTTCGTTTGAGTAGTTGGTTTGGTCTCTGTTTACCCCCGGCTTGAAATTAAGTTTAATGAGTGGCATGGATATTAAACATTTCTTTCAAAATAAGTTGGGTATGGAAATTTATTCCCTTTTGTTTTGTTATAGTCGGCAGGTGCAACCTGCCAATTTTTGTGCCAGTGCAAACCACATACCGTTTTACCTCTAACAGGAACAATATGGTCTAAGTGCCAAGAAAAACCAGTTAATTCTTTTCTTTTAGCCGCAAGAGACATTGCTTCTTTTATTACAAATTTATCAAACTCGTCAAACCACTTTGGTGTGCTTTTTATTTGCCTTGCTCTTCTTTGTTGCAACGACACCATGGCAAGAATTTTTCTTTTTGGTGTTTTTGACCTAGCTTTTTCATAGTTAGCTAAATGTTCTTTTTTTGCCATTCTTCTTTGCTTATCGTACTCCTGCTTCCTATGTTTGTTTTTGTGGTACCAGTCAGAAGCTCTGATAATTATGTTTTCTCTATCTTTTTGGTATCTACTTTTTCTGCATTCTTTACAATGATATTGCAGTCCGTCTGCCCCTGTCTTGTTTTTATTAAACTCAGACAGTTCTTTTTTAATTTTACAAGAAGTACAAGTTTTCATGTTGCCCTTGGAAATTCTGGTTTGTCGGTTCCACGGGAAAAGTGCGGGGTGTCTACGAATGTTTTGCCGTTTCCGCCCCATGAGTTCTTGGGGTCAAGACTTTCCCAGAAGTTTCCAACCTGACACAAAGACTCCTTGTCGGTCACCTGCTTTCCGTCCTTAAAAAAGTTTAGGTCGATGGCAAGCCTGTTAAGGTGCAGGGAATTCATGGTCTTCGACTTTCCGGTCTTGAAATATATGTCCTGCTGCTCGGCAGTTCTAAAAAGCTCACCCCCAGAAACTTGAAAACCCATGTCTTGAGCCTTGGTGATTAGCTGGCAGACATCCCTAAGAAACTCGTTCTGTTCGCCAACCATGCTCACTTTGTTACCCCTTTAATCTTCTCGACAGTCCGCAAGCCACCAAGTCCAAGCATTCCCAAGACAAGCTCCATCAGGTTCTCCGAGAATAAAGGAGGGGGCACAAAACCAGCATGAAAGGCCGATGCGAACCAGAGCATCAAAGGGTAAATAATAAAGTTGTAGGCAAGTCCACATACGCATATCCACCCCACGGCTGGTCGCCAAGAAGATACAAACCAATTAGATGATGCCGCTTCTACTTTATTAACTTCAATCTGTGCGAGGGCTAATTGAAAATCTTGATCCTGACTGGCCTTAAGAAGTTCAGCCTGCGCTTTAGCACGAGCCTCACTATCAGGAATAACCCGCTCTAGAAGTTTTGCGCCGAGTTCAAGTATGGCTATTGGAAGCATTATACAAACCCCGCAACTTGGAGACTAAATGACGTACTGCCGTTATGAGAGGTGTTAATTCCAGTAACGGTTCGACCCTCATAAAAAACAATATTTACTCCGTCATAAAACGTTCCGTCACTCGATGTAACCCGATAATACGGCTGCAAAACAACTTGATACCTTGAGTCTTGTCCGGGACCTTGAATATATCCTTGACTTACAAACGGAGTCCCAGCACCGGTACCAAGACTTTGAAAGTACGGAACAATTTGGTTCTCTAAATTAACACTGTCCGGGGCCAAACTGTTTGAATACATCGTGACCCAGCTTCCATCAGTACCGTAGACCTTGGTGCCATTAAAGTAAATTGTGTCTATTGCGGTGCCGTTAAAAAACACCTGCTTAAAGTTGCTGATAGACGTACCGTTAAAAATAACGCTCATTGTTAGCTCGTCAAGATATAAAGCGTTGAACCAGTGTTATAAATTTTAATTAAACCTTTTGTGTTTTGTGACGCAAACGGAGTTGCCGACTGAACAAATGCAGTAGTTGCAACGTTGGTTGTATTATCTCCGGTGGCCTGAGTTGTTGCAGTTATTGTGGTTCCAGAAATAGCCCCGCCGGTGATAGCCACGTTGTTTGCGTTTTGGGTGGACATAGTTCCGAGGGTGCCCGTTGCCGCCGTTACAAATGCTGTGGTAGCAATCTGAGTTGTGTTTGTGCCGGGAGACGCTGTCGGTGCAGTAGGCACTCCAGTAAGCGCCGGGGATGCAGACAATACAGTAGATCCAGTTCCAGTAGACGTTGTCACTCCAGTACCGCCAGAAGTTACGGGCAGGGGGGATCCAAGGGCCATAGTAGTGGCATAGTTTGTTACATCCTTGACTCCGGTTCCGGTACTAAATACTTCCATCGTTTTACCGGCGGCTACCGTGACTGTAGTTCCTGTTGAGTTCTGGACCGTGACCGCATCTGCAAGCCCGTTATTGATGATGTAGCTTTTCTCAACGTTGGGTACAGTCAGAGTCCTAGCACCGCCCGAAGTTCCCGTGAGGTTTAAACGCAGGTTACGTGCAGTCTGGCTTGCGTTGCTGTCGGTTAGGGTCAGGGTTACGTTAGCACTAGAGAAGGTTACGTCCGCAGTTCCCCCGATGGCCTCTTCAATTGCCGTGCCTAGGTTCGTGTTAGTCGTGTCGCCCCAAGTGTTAACTTGCTCGCCTGTTGCAATTAGCTCAATCTTGAGCGGTGAATATGTAGATGCCATTTATTTTTCCTTTATTTCAACCCAAGAGATTGTAGGTTCGTCCCAGTTATAAAGTTTTCCATCGTTTGGGTAAGTTATGGGAGGGTCCCACAAGCATGTGTCTTCATTTAATACCCACGACTCAAACGGTTTTGGTGGAATAAATGCATCCCTTGTGCGGTCGTAAGTAAAACCAATCCCCGCATAGTTTTTACGAAGTGGGGTTTTTCCTTGAATATGCACCCCGCCTCGGGTGTTATAAGAAGTTTGAATCCACTCACCGGGGGAAGAATCCACAAATGTTTCAAAAAATTCAGGCTCGGCAACAATTACATTTACAACCTTGCCATCAACTACTTTTGCAAAATGTGCCATTTTTTTCTCCTTGAGTTTAGGCAGTGTAAGAGCCAGATGATGTGAATTTCAAAATGGTATTTGAGCCATTTGTTGTTACCGTTGGGGAACCAGTTGTCGTGCCAGAGTAGCGATTTGTTGGAATGGAAATAATAACGATTCCAGAACCTCCCGCTCCACTTGCAACGCCGCTTGTAACAGAGCCACCACCACCGCCACCAGTGTTTGCTGCGCCCGCCTGTACAGCAATGTTGTTGTATTGTTGACCGTTGCCACCACCACCAATTCCACCATAAGCAATTGGTTGACTTGAACCTGTTTGGTCTGCTCCCGCGCCGCCGCCGCCAGCGTAATAAGTCATATAGCCAGTAATCATCACCGGAAGGCCGGCACCACCATAGCCGGGTCTATTAAGCGCTGGATTTGCATTAAACCCAGCCTGACCCGCGCCTCCACCACCACCTTGAGTTTCACTGCTAGTTCCGCCATTTCCTCCGGTGTTTCCCTGTCCAGAAGTTCCAGAGCCGCCTGTTCCAGCAGAACCGCCATAAGCGCCAGCACCACCGCCAGAACCACCAGAAGTGCCGTTCAAATTAGAACCAGAAGAACTTCCGCCTCCTTTAGCGCCACCTCCGATTGCTGTAAAAGAACCAAAAACAGAATTGAGTCCGTTATTTCCTTGTGCGTTTGTTGCCGCAGAACCTCCTGCGCCAACGGTCACTGTGTACGAAGTGCCAACAGTAAGGGCTGTTGTCCCCATGAGAAGACCACCAGCACCACCACCACCGCCACGACCGCCGCCGCCACCACCCGATCCACCGCCAGCAACAACAAGATAGTCTGCGTTGTAAGTCGTAGATGTGCCAGTTGCTTGAATGGTCTGCCAATTTGAGCCGTTGTACACCTCAAGCGCACCAATGGTGGTGTTGTACCCAACCTGTCCAGCCGCAGGAGTCGCAGGACGACCCGAAGTCGTCCACGATGGGAAGGTCTCGCCAGCTGTTCCGTCTAATACCAATGCCATATTCTTTTATCCTAAGCCGTATATGTTCCAGAAGATGTAAAGGTGTGATAGGTATAACCGCCACTTGATACAATTGTGCCGCCCGTGCCGCGTTGGGAGCCAGCATAACGAATAATTACAACACCAGAGCCTCCATTGCCGCCATGAGATGGGTTTGATGATGTCCCTCGCCCTACGCCGCCCCCGCCACCGCCAGTATTAGTTTGCCCATCCGTTCCATTTCCGGGATTTGCTGCGCCAGCAGATCCGTTGCCTCCGCCATTACCGCCAGACCCACCAGACGGGTCCGCAGATCCACCCCAACCACCACCGCCCCCGCCCGCACCATAATATCCGCTTGATCCGGTAGAAGTTGCACTAGCCCATGTGGAGTAAGCGTTAGTTCCTTGGCCTCCGTTACCCCCTCTTCCATTAGCGGAACCTGCCTGACCAACGGCTCCAGCTCCACCACCTCCACCAGCGCCCCCCTGATTGACTCCAGCGCCCCCTGCGTTGCCTTGACCAGCAGTTCCCGATCCAGCAGTATTTTGACCTCCGTCGCCTCTTCCGCCCCCACCTGAACCACCAGATATTCCGGGTCCAGTTGATGGGTCTCCACCTTTACCACCACCTATTGCGGTGGCAGATAGACCACTACCGATAATTGAAGAATCAACCCCATTGCCCGCATTATTGTTATAACCGCTGTATGGCCCCCCAGCACCGACAGTTACTGTATAAATAACTCCGGGGTTAACCGCCCCAGAAGAACCTAAAACTCCACCTCCTCCGCCGCCACCCGATGCGTAACTATTTTGAATACTAGAGCTACCTCCCCCGGCAACAATTAAATATTCAATCGTATAAGGTATTGCTTGATAATATTGAACCCAACTAGACGAAGAAGAGGAGTACCACTCTGGATAACCAGTAGTCGTGTTAAAACGAGTCATACCGTTTGTTGGTGACGCTGGTCTTTGTGCGGTTGTTCCTGTTGGTAAAGTTAAAGCACCGGTGCTGTTAAGCACTACATTTTGATCTGTTCCAATAGTTACAGCCGTGGTCGTACCGTTGGTCTGCAAAACCAAAGTGCCGGTCGTATCTGAGGTAGAAACTAATCCGGTTGTTAGCGAGGTTCCAGCGGCTATTGTGCTCATTTTATACCTTGGGCCAGTTTTGGTTCATAACTACAGTAATCAGCTCTTCAACATCTTTACACGCAAGAATATCCGACTCCAGCCTATTGGCCTCCGCAATCACCGCAGCCCTATAAGCCTCTACCTTGGCGGGAATCTCTACCGCTCTCTCAACCTTGCGGATCACCATCCAGTCGGTCTGGGCGAGGAGCTTGCCTGCGGTGTCCTTAATCTGCGCTACCCAGCTAGATTTGAGACCTTTGGTTACTAGGCGCTCGGTGGAGTCAACCATCGACTCGGTCTTGGGGTCGTAGACTTTTACAAACATCGGCTTGCCATCTTGGTCTACTTCTTCCCTGTCATCTAACAGTTTGGGGTTTCCGACACCCCAGTAAAAACGGTCGTCGTAACGCTCCGGCTCTGGAGCCTCCGTGATGCCAATAGCAGCCTTTTCCTCTAGCGTGGAGGTGCGTAGCCAAGTGGCAGGGTAGCGGTTGCCGTCGGCGTCTGTGAACTCGGTGTCGAGCGGTAGTGGTTGTCCGTTAAGTAAAAACATAGTTACCTCGCAAGAGCGTATTTGGTTAAATATTGGATGGCTTTTTCTAGCAATTCTGTATTGTCTCGCATCAAGCCTAAAGCACGATTACAACAGTCACAGAGCAACCCACGAACTTTTCCTGTTTTATGACAATGATCTATGTTTAATCTAGTCTTATGTTGGTCTTTGGGTGGTTCTGCTTTACAAATAGCACATTTTCCATCTTGAGCAAAAAGCATTTTTTCATACTCTTCAAAATCTATTCCATAATTGCGTTTCATGTGCAATTCAAGGTCATATTCTTTTGTTTGGCTTCGACCATGCTTGTAAGCAGGAGAATGTTCACCCCTGCGTTTTTGTAAACACCCACAAGATTGTGTTCGACCAGTAATCATCTGATTAAAGCCGACTATTTTTTCTGTTCCGCAGTCGCACATTACACGATACTTAAAACTACCATTTTTTGTGCGCATATCAGTTTTTCCCAATAGCGTAAGCATTGCTATTTTTTTTCCTGATTGATCTTGATGGAAGCGTCCTTGCGGCATAGTAATCCTCAACGGGCGAGGGCATATTTTGCCGGATTTTCGGCAAAGGCTGCGTAGATGTAGGTGGTTCCGCTTGAGTTAACGCTCACCGAACCTTCTCTGAGCTTAAAACCATTTGAGAGAAAGTCCCATGGGTTGTTCCCTGCTGCGCTTTCGGCATCAGACGCATTAGGCACAAGGGTAAGACCTGCTACGTTTTGGGTGTCTCTAGCGGTATCCTTCAAAATCCAGCTAAAACCTGTGGTGTTTTTTATCAGAATCCACCTCGGCCTAAAGCCAGTGAACACAAACGGCCCATCCGTAGACCCGTTGCCCGTGTATGACCCAAATGCGGAGTAGCCTGAGACTGCGGAGAAGCAGTATGCGACATAGTTTGCACTGGGAGTAAAAGCGGTTCCGTTTGAAAAAACGGTTGTGGTAGGAGCCGTATCATTCCAAATAGAAGATGCTGTTCCAGAGGAACCTGTAGTATTTAAGTTCAAATATTTTGTTGCGCCTAAACTTGTATGGTAAACCCACCAATCAGTGCCGGCACTTGAACGATTCTTTTGAATAATCATACTGGGGGCAACGCCAAGTCCATGACCAATTGTTGCAGTGCCGCTTGACTGAGATGCCCAAGTAACAATACTAAACCCTGCGGTGGTGTTAGCCGAGACTGTGCTGGTGATGGAGCCGTTGTTGTTGGTTACACCTGCTCCACCGCCTTTCCATTGCCATCCGACATAAGTTGCGCTTCCTGAGTTTGTGTAGTCATTTCCACCAACCTGAAACCCATTTGAGTTAAATGCTTGCAATGAGTTTGCCGCACTTGCTTGTGCGGCGGTGCTATTAGAAATAAGGTAGTTGGTTGCCCCACGAACTGAATCATAAAGACTGTTGTCATAAGCTTGGTTTCTCGCCTTAGTCCACACCAAATCAGGCTGAAACGACACACCGTTAACTGTATTTGTTATGGTTCTTGGGTTTGTTCCATCACCCGTCCATAGCGTAGCCGCCATATAGGCCGCACCATTCTGAATAGTCGGTGTCGGCAGATTAAATGTGTTCAGCGCAACAAATCCGCTTGGTGGGGTATTGGCGAATGGTCGTTGACCGAAGTTGGCGTTCCAAACATCAGAACCAGCACCAGATGCTACAAATGGATTATTAAAGGTCTGGGCATTAAATGTAGTGGCATACACTCCACCACCGCCAGCGGCACTAAACGATGGACTAGTTCCAGTAGCGGGATTGCCACCGCCCATCCAAGTTACTGTGCTGCTTCTCTTTCTACCAATCCACAATTTGTTAGCGTCAACATCAACCGCAATTAGTGCAATATCTCCGGTGGTATTTGCTTGGTTTCCATCCGAAGAACCATTTGGGCCGTTGGCAAACCAAAGATTTGATCCATTGTAGTAACAACCAAAAACGTTATTAGGACTGCCACCGCCGTTAGCAGAACCACTGCAAAGACCACACTCAGGATAAACACTAGTTGTTAGTTCAAACTCAATATACCACTTCCCTGTTGACGGAATTGGAATTGTTGACGCAATGATGTTATTTGTCCCGCCAATAGATGCTTGCAAGTTTCCGTTGGTGGGTGTGATGTAACCAGAACCACCAAGTCTCCATAGAGGATTCATCACCGCATAATTCGCCTGCGTGGCGCTCGTAAGCGTAGGCACATCGGTCATGGAGTCGTAGGTAGACCCGCTGGTGAGGCTGATGTTGTTCGTGTTCCAGTAGTTTCCGTTGCCTGAGAAGTCCTTGCCCAGTCCCGCATTGGAGCCAGAGGTGAGCGCAGAGTTATCCGAGAAGTTCAGATAGAAGCCGTTTGCGCCGTAGGAGCCTGTGTATTGGATTGGTTGCCACACACCCGTGGTAGCGTTTGTGGAGCCAAATGAGGAGGGGTCTAGAGCCTGCCCGTCGATGAAGTTGATCTCGGTGAGGTAGCCGTCGAAGTAATTACCGTTGTTCCAATCAGACCCTA
>Ga0214923_10004651_pt1 | contig 16416 bp, 13 predicted proteins | sample LL1510_MetaG_FD_177993 | JGI IMG/M metagenome (GOLD analysis project Ga0214923, IMG submission 177993) | Freshwater microbial communities from Lake Lanier, Atlanta, Georgia, United States - LL-1510 | ecosystem: Environmental > Aquatic > Freshwater > Lake | place: USA: Georgia | collected...
GCCCCCGGTCGCGCCCCCTGTCGCGCCCCCGGTCGCGCCGCCCGTGGTGCCTCCGGTCGTGCCGCCCGTGGTGCCTCCGGTCGTGCCGCCCGTGCCGCCACCAGTCGTGCCTCCCGCCGTGCCGCCCACGTTGAACGGATACTGGTTGCTTTCGTATCCCAGCTTGTAGCGGTCGGCGAACTGCAGATACCGCGGGCCGAGCCCGAACCTCACGGTCGATCCACTGCCGCGCCGGCCGAGCTCCCGGCGGATGATCATCGCGGCACCGCCGCTCGTGATCCCCGTCGAGTTGTTTTGGACGAGCTTCTGCGCGATCAAGTGGTCCGGGGGTGGGCTCGTCGTGTTGACCGACGTCACCACGACGGCGTTGCTGACCGTTCCCACGCCGCCGGTGCCGCCGCCGCCTCCCGAGGCGCTCGTCTGGGTGATCGTCTGCGTCGGCGAGGCCGCCGCGAACTCGCTGACGGTCATGAACTGCTGCGACTGTCCGAGCGTGAAATAGTCGATGTTCACGCCGTGGCTGTCGTAGATCCAGCCGCCTTCGAAGCGGTTGCCCCAGGCCATCCGCGTCCGCATCCAGCTCGTGTTGAGGTCGAGCTGGAGCGGGTCGGAACCGAACGTGTACACGCCGCCGATGAGACTGCCGGTGGTGCCGCTCGTGATCGCGGCGTTGATGGCGTCGTTGTTGAGCTTGGCGATCGCCTGCGGCGAGATCGGCTGATACGGAATGAGGTAGTTGCCGTTCGGCGTCTGGGCGACGCCCCGCACCGCCGGCGGCGTGATGCCCCAGTAGATCCGGTCGTAGTTGAAGTAGATCCCCTCGCTCGGCTCGGGGTAGATCTCGTAGTCCTGCAGGTCGGGCGGGGCGAACAATTGGAAGTCGTAGAAGTTCTGATCCGGCAGGAGCGGCATCCAGTCGCCGGCCCGCGACGGCACCGCGATCGCCCAGGCGACCGCGACCGTGAGAATCAGTCTCTCGAGCCGGCGGAAACTCTTGTTCGTGGCCATCGCTGTAGTCCTGGGGATCAGGCTTTGGTCTTCCGCGGATGCGGATTGCTCGTCTGGTATCGGTCGTGCCGGTCGACCGAGTTGACGAAACTTGGCAGACCCTGACGCCTGCCGGGGCTGTGGCGGTGGTGCGGGAAAAACTGGCGGCCCCGGCGAAGTCGGGTATCCTGCGGGGGTCGGACCGGAGCCCCGTCGAGGAGCCCTCCCCCATGCCGTCGTCGTTCGGACCGCCCGCGACCGTTCCCCGGGCCATCCTGCTTGCCTGGCTTGCCGCGGCCGCCGCGCCGTGGCTGCCCGCCGCGTCGGGAGCGGAGCCGGCGGTGGCCGAGGAGGTCGAGTTCCTGCGGCTGAGCCGCGACGAGCGGGGAGACCCCGTCTCCCTCGACACGTCGATCGTGCGCTACCGCGAGGCCGGCGGGGACACGCCCCTGGAGGTCGACCTCGTGGCCGCCGTCCACCTCGGCGGCCGGGCCTACTACGACACGCTCAACCGCGTGTTCCGCCGGTACGACGCCGTGCTCTACGAACTCGTGGCGCCCGACCACGCCCGCGTCCCGAAGCCGGGCCACCGGCCCGCCGGGGCGATCGGCTCGGCCCAGCAGGGGCTGACCCGGATGCTCGGCCTCGAGTTCCAGCTCGAGAAGATCGACTACCGGGCCCGCAACTTCGTCCACGCCGACCTCTCCCCGAAGGAGTTCGAGGCCGCGATGGCCAGGCGGGGCGAGTCGTGGTGGGGCATGTTCCTCCGGCTCATGAGGGAGGGAGCCGCCCGGGCCGATCGCGAGGCCGGCCCGGGCGCGGCCGACGTGGGGTTCGGCGACCTCTTCGGCCTCTTGTTCGGCGGCGACCGTGAGGTGCGCCTGCGCCGGATCATGGCCGAGCAGTTCACCGACATGGAGGTGCTCACCGCCGCCTTCGGCGGCGAGAAGGGCTCGTCGCTGATCACCGACCGCAACGCCGCGGCCCTCGGTGTGCTCCGCGACGAGATCCGGCGCGGCAGGCGGCGGATCGCGATCTTCTACGGCGCCGCGCACATGGACGACTTCGACGAGCGGCTCCGCGAGGACTTCGCCCTCCAGCCCGTCGAGACCGACTGGCTCGAAGCCTGGGACCTACGGCTGGGGAAGTGACGTTCATCCGGCTCGGGGGCGGCACAAGTCACCGCTGGGCGGTCCGTTGGATCGTCGCGTGGGCCGCAGCGGCCGAATGCTCCTCGAGCGTTCGCCGACCCCCTCGCCTGGCCGTCCGCCACGCCGGACTGGGTTCCGTTTACGCGGGCACGCGGACGAGCCGACCCCACGCCGCGGCGGTCGCGCTCGCCTGCCGGAGCACCTCCTCGCAGCCGAGCGACTCCACCGCCTCGCCGACGGCCGAAAATTCGACCGCCCCGGCGTAGCCTCGTTCGACGAGGGAAGCGATGAGCGCGGAGAGGGGCAGGTCTCCCTGCCCGGGCGGCAGCCGCTCCGCGTCGGCCTGCGGTGGGCCGCGACGGTCGGCCACCTGCACGAGCGCCGTCGAGGGGACGAGGCGGTCGAGCAGCGGCACGAGGCCACGGTCGTGGCCGAAGTGCCACAGGTCGAGGACCATTCGCACGGCCGGATGGTCGAACCGCTCCACCCACGCGGCGGCCTCGACGGGGGTCGTGAGGAAGCTCCCACCGGCCGCGGCCGAGCGGTGCATCGGCTTGACCGCCAGCGTCACGCCGCGGGCGAGGGCCTCCGGGGCGAGCACGTCGAGCGCGTCGGCGAGCAGCCGCCGGGCGTGGCTGCCGGTGTGGCCTCCGCGGCAGCCGCTGTGCACGACGAGCACGTCGGCCCCGAGCCGCCCCGCGGCGTCGACCGCCTCCAGGGCGTCGTCGACGCTCTCCGCGAACGACCGGCCGTCGCCCCCGGTGAACCCCCCCGCCCACTGCACGCTCGCCACCCGCAGACCGGCCTGGTCGAGGAGCGCCGCCGCCGCCGCCACGCCGACGTCGGAGAGCTTCGTGCGCCACAGGGAGATCGAGTCGAATCCGTGCCGGGCGATGAGTTCGATCTCGTCGGCGAGTTCCCAGCGGTACGTGGTCAGTTCGCTGATCGACGCATACACCATGGATTCGAGCGCTCCTGTCGAGGCCGGCCGCCGTCACCCGCGGCGCCGGGACCGCCTGCGAGGGTGGGGAGTATGCGGCGGCCGCGCGCCGACTGTCCAGATGAGGTTTACGCCTCGCATCAGGCGGTGTACGCCTGTGCTGATTGCCAACCGGGCGGGTGCTTCCACACACGCGGCCGTCTCACTCGCCGCGGAGATCGACGCACACGAGCCGGCCCGCACCGCGCACGTAGAGCAGCCCCCGGGCGACGACCGGCGCGGCCCAGCACGGGGCTGACAGCAGCGGTGTGCTGTCGGCGGCCGCGAGGCGGGCCCGGGACACGACGGCGAAGGCTTCCGGCGACGCCCGGGCGAGCACGAGGTCGCCGAACTCGCCGAGCACCACGAGGTGGCCGTCGACGAGCACCATGCTCGCCCGGCCGAGGCCGGGCTCGGTCCACGTGACCGCGCCCGTCGCCCAGTCCGCGCAGGCCACGACCGCGTCTCCGGCATTGCGGCCGCTCGAGCCGTAGACGTGCCCGTCGTGGAACACCGGCGTGGCCCAATGTGCCATGAGCGCCGTCCGCGGCCGCGGCCGCCGGTCGCGGCGGAGTTCCCGCGGGGTGTCGCCGCCGAGGTCGAGCAGCACGCTCCCCGGACCGTAGCACTCCGAGAGCAGCACCTGGTCGCCGGCCGCCACCGGGCTGGCGGCCACCACGCTGAAGAGCTCGTCGGACCTCCAGCGGAACCGCGCGCACACCGCACCCGCCGCCGGGTCGACCACCAGCAGTTCGTCGCGCATCCACGCGAGGATGCGCTGCCGGCCGCCGAGCGCCGCGGCGACGGGCGCCGCGTAGCTGGCCAGCTGGTTCGACGCCCGCCAACGCTCGCGGCCGGTGGCGAGGTCGAAGGCCACGAGCCCGCTGTCGAGCCCCCTGACGAGGTCGAGTCGGTCGGGCGCCGGCGGCGCCGTGCCGGGCGGACTGCCCCCCACCTGCACCACGACGACGTCGCCCGCGTCGGTCGCGACGACGAGGGGCGCCGCGCCCACGCCGAAGAAGTTCTGCACGACGTGGTACTCGGCGGCCGTGTCGACCTGCCACAGGCTCGCCCCGTCGGCGAGCGAGCGGCACTCGAGCCGCCCCTCGGGGCCGAACGTGACCACGCGGTCGCCGCGGATCACCGGCGCCGCCCGCGGGCCGCCGTCGTAGCCGAACGTGTCGCGGTAGGCGGTCGCGTACGACGCCTCCCACACCAGCCGGCCCGTCTCCGCCTCGAAGCACCGCGACCGCATCCGCCCGCCGACCCGGTCGCAGGCCACGAGCCGGCCCCGGGCCACGGCCGGCGCGCAATAGCCCTCGCCGAGCGCGGCGTGCCAGACGACGCGCGGCCCCGCTTCGGGCCACGGCACGGCGAGCCCGCGGAACCCGCTGCGGCCGTTGCCTGTGGGCCCGAGGAACGATTCCCAGTCCTCTCCCGGCCGCGTGGAGAGGTCGGACCGTTCGGCAGCCGCGGCGCCGAGGCACGAGCAGCACGCCGCCGCCATGACCGCCGTCCGTATACTCATGCGTCGTCCCTGCGCCCGAGATCGCGCTGCGCCGGCCGGCGACCGTCCGCCGCCTCCCCCACCAGACTACCCGCCATGGCCGGAGAAAAAGAGGTCCGCGTCGGCCGCGTCGTGATCCCGGCCGACGCCCTGGAATGGAGCTTCGTCCGCTCGGCCGGCCCGGGCGGCCAGCACGTCAACCGCACCAGCAGCAAGGCGGTGCTGCGGTTCGACGCCCGGCGGTCGCCCCACCTGCCCGAGGACGTGCGGCGGCGGCTCCTCGACCGCGAACGCGCGCGGCTCACCAGCGCGGGGGCGCTCGTGATCACCAGCCAGCGGCACCGCGACCAGCCGCGGAACATCGCCGACTGCCTCGCGAAACTGTCCGCGATCGTCGAGCGGGCGCTCGTTCCGCCGAAGGTGCGCCGGCCGACGAAGACGCCGCGGTCGGTCGTGAAAAAGCGGCTCGACTCGAAGCGGCGCCGCTCGGAGACGAAGCGGCTGCGCGGCGGAATCGCGGAGTGAGCACGCCGTCGCGAAGGCCGCGGCCGCCGCTGGTATACTTTCCTCGTCGGCGGCACGACGCCGTCCGCCCCGCCTGCGAAGGATCCGTCCATGCCATCCCCCCGCGACATCGACACCGTGCTCAAGGGCTGGGAGTTCAAGCCCGGCGAGGTGAACGCCCGCCTCGTCAAGGCCCGCAGCGGCCGAGAGGTGCTGCAGATGCGGGTCGACATGGGTGTCCTGCAGATGGAGACCGACCTCCGCCCCGACGGCAGCCGGCCCCACGGCGCCGAAACCTACTACGACTACCTCGTCGGCGAGGCGATCCGCGAGGGGGGCTCGTTCCGGCTCTCGCGCGAGCAGTGCGCGGAGGCCGACCGTGAGTTCGTGCAGTATTACCACCGCCGCATCTGCTGGCTCGCCCTCCGCGACTACCGCCGGGCGGCCAAGGACGCCGACCACAGCCTGGCGTTCATGGACTTCGTCCGCGAGCATTCGCCCGACGACGAATGGACGCTCTCGCACGAGCAATACCGGCCGTTCATCCTCTTCCACCGCGTGCAGGCCGGGGCGCTGGCGCTGCTCGAGGAGCAGGGGCCCGAGGCCGCGATCGCCGAGATCAACCTCGGGCTCGAGCGGTTCCGCGATCTCTTCGACCGCTACGACGCAGCGGAGCAGTTTTCCGAGGACGAGCTCGTGAAGCGGCTCGAGGAGATGCGCGAGGGGGTGCGGCAACGGTACGACGTGGGCCGCACGCTCGACGAGCAGCTCGCCGACGCGGTGCACGCGGAGAACTACGAGCTGGCGGCGAAGCTCCGCGACCGGCTGCGGAAAGCCCGCACCGCCCCGGCCGCGACCCCCGGCGACCGCCCGGGCGCGGCCTGAAAATTTTTCACGGTCGCCGCCCAGCCGGCACGGCGGCACCCTCCCGCGTGGGAAAAGTTTTCCGACGGGTGGGATCGCGCCTGTGAAACTGCGCCGTCTGGGGGGGCGTCGCGGCGGCCCCGGGAACGGCTCCGACACGAACGCGATTCGGCGCGCAGAATGCAGGGGAGAGGGGCGTCGCCGGGTCGCCGGCGTCACCACCCCGACACGCAGGAGGCCCGCCATGAACACCTACGCCCACGACACGAGGATCCGCCACGGCTCGTCCGTCGCGACGCCGCACGTGCTCACCGTCGGCGGGAGCGCGTGCGTGGTGCGGGTCGTGCCGCTCGCTCCGATCGCCGACGTGCTCGGCTTCGAGCACGAGCTCGCCAGCCAGGCCCCCGTCGATGCCGGCACGATCGCCGACCTCCTCGACTCGCGGATGATCACCCCGCCGCGACCGCGCCGCCGCCGCGACCGCGCCGTCAGCTCCCGCGCCGTCTTCTACGCCACGCCGTAGGACAGGCTTCAGCCTGTCACGAACTCGGCTTCAGCCTGTCACGAACTCGGCTTCAGCCTGTCACGAACTCGGCTTCAGCCTGTCACGAACTCGGCTTCAGCCTGTCGTACGTTGGATGCGTGACAGGCTGAAGCCTGTTGTACGTTGGGGGCGTGACAGGCTGAAGCCTGTCCTACGGCGCGGCGTGGTACACTCCGCCGCACCATGGATCAGCTGCTCACGGTGCCGCCCGGACGCGACGTGCGCCTCGCCGACTTCGACCCCGACTTTCACGAGGGGCTCGATCGCGAGGCCGCCGAGGCCGAGACCCGCCGCCACCTGGAGGCGCTCGACGAGCTGGCCTACCGGCTCTTCGCCGAGGCGAAGCGGGCGGTCGTGATCGTGCTCCAGGGGATCGACACGTCGGGCAAGGACGGCACGATCCGGATGCTCGCCAGCGGGATCAGCCCGCAGTGCCTCGACGTGAGGAGCTTCAAGGCCCCGAGCGCGCTCGAACTCTCGCACGACTTTCTCTGGCGGGTGCACGCGGCCGTGCCGCCGCACGGCCGGATCGGCATCTTCAACCGCTCCCACTACGAGGACGTCGTCGTGGTGCGGGTGCGGAAGCTCGTACCGAAGGAGGTCTGGAAGGATCGCTACGGCCAGATCAACGCCTTCGAGAAACTGCTCCACGACGGAGGTCTGACGTTCGTGAAGTGCTTCCTCCACATCGGCAAGCAGGAGCAGCGGCGGCGGCTCGAGGACCGGCTCAAGGACCCGAAGAAACAGTGGAAGCTCGGGCCCGACGACCTCGAGGACCGCAGGCGCTGGGACGAGTTCCAGAAGGCCTACGACGACGCGCTCACGGAGTGCAACACCCACCATGCCCCGTGGCACGTGGTGCCGGCCGACAAGAAGTGGTATCGCAACCTCGTGGTGGCGCGGATCGTGCGCCGGTCGCTCGAGCGACTCGATCCGAAGTTCCCGAAGTTCGACTCGAGCCTGCTCTCGAAACTCGACTGACCCGCGGCCGAGCCCCGACGCATGAACGGCATCCCGCTCCTCGACCTCGACCTCTGTCGGGCCCGCCAGCGGCGGCTGCTGGAGCGGCTCGCCGCCGAGCGGCTCGACGGGATCGTCGTCGTGACGCCGGAGCACGTGCAGTATCTCACCGGCCACCGCTGGGATCATCGGTTCGCGCCGCTCGCCGCGCTCGCCGCGTCAGGTCGGGCGCTCCTCGTCTGCCCCGACAAGCCGGTGGATCGGGCGGCGGCCGACGACGTGCGCACCTACGAGGCCAAGTGGCGGTCGACCCTGCGGAACGACCAGCGCGAGGCGGCGGCGCGGGTGCTCGCCGACTGGCTCGCGGCCAGGCCCGGGTGGCGGCGGGTGGGCGTCGAATGCTCCGCCTGCCCGCCGCACGTGACGCGGCTCTTCCCGGAGGCGGCGCTCGTCGACGCGGAGCCGGCCCTGTGGCGGCTGCGCCGACGGAAGGATCCCGACGAACTCGCCCTCCTCCGCCGGGCGATCGCCGCGGCCGGGGCGATGGACGAGGCCGCGCGGGGGATGATCGCACCGGGTGTGAGCGAGCTCGACGTGTTCTCCGCGCTCCAGGCTGCGGCGGTGGCCTCGTGCGGCGAGATGCTCACCGGCACCGGCAACGATTATGCCTGCGGCGTGCGCGGCGGCCCGCCGCGGGCCCGCCCCTGCGCCGCCGGCGAGCTCTACATCCTCGACCTCGGCCCGGCCTACCGCGGCTATTTCGCCGACACGTCGCGGGCGCTGGCCGTCGATCGCCGGCCCACCGACCGGCAGCTCGCCGCCTGGGAGCACGTCTGCGCCGCGCTCGGGCTCGTGGAGCGGATCGCCAAGCCCGGCGTGAGCTGCCGCTCGATCTACGCCGAGGTGCAGGCCTGGCTGGCCACGGCGCCGGTCGGTTCGTGGTCGAGCCACCTCGGCCACGGCATCGGGCTCTGGGTGCACGAGACGCCGCACCTCAATCCCAACTGGGACGACGTGCTCGAGATCGGCGACGTGATCGCCGTCGAGCCGGCGCTCTACGCCCCGGAGCTCGCCTGCGGACTGCGGCTGGAAAACGACTACCTCGTCACGGAGACGGGCCTCGAGAACCTGAGCCCGTTTCCGCTCGGGATGTGACCTCTGACTTCACGGGAAGTCTCGGCATCGTGCCGAACTTCCCTTGGCCGACCTCCGTCGGCTGGTGGTTACCCGGCCCTCCGGGCCTCGCGCGGGTGTCACATAATTTCCGCGTACAGGGCCTCGTGCCCGGCGGCCATCGTGGCGAACGTGTGGCGTTCGCGGATGAGGGCATGCCCCGCCGCGCCGAGCGCCCGAGCCCGCGCCGGATCGTCGAGCACCGCGCGGAGCGCCCGAGCCAGATCGGCCGGATCGTTCGGCGCGTGCAGGAGGCCGGCCACGCCGCCGAGCGTCTCCGGGAAGGCGCCGTGGTCCGGGGCCACGACGGGCACGCCCGCGGCGAGCGCCTCGATCACGGGCAGGCCCTTGGCCTCCGGGTGCGCCGTCGGCATCGCGAACACGTCGCAGCGTTCGAGCAGCCGCAGCTTGCCCGCGCGGTCGACCTGCCCCAGCCACTTCAACCGCCCGGCCACGCCGAGATCCGCGGCCAGCCGGCGGCACTCGTCGAGATAGCCCGCCTCCGCGGGGCTCGTCGCGCCGGCCGCCACGAGCTCCACGTCGTGCGTCGCCACGAGGATGGCCAGCGCCCGGATCGATTGGTCGAGCCCCTTCTCCGGGCACAGCCGGGCGAGCGATCCGATCACGAACCGGCCGCCGCGGGCGGCCCGCCGGGCCGCGAGGTCGGGAGGCGTCGCGGGGAATCCGGCGAGGTCGACGCCGTGCGGTACGACCGCGATCTTCTGGCCGGGCACGTCGAGATAGGCCGCCATGAACCGGGCGAACGCGTCGTTCAGGGCCACGAATCGATCGACGTCGCGGCTCCGTTCGCGGAGCAGCCGCCGGATCGGGCCGTAGTGCGGCTCCGGAATCCGTTCGACGAAGATGTCCTCGCCCGAGAGGCTGCAGACGATCTTCGCGCCCGTCGCCTCCTTGACGCGGCGGGCCAGCCCGACGAGCAGCGCGTTGGAGAGCTGGACGACGTCGGGTTTCACGTCGGCCGCGAGCCAGCGGGCGAGCTTCTCGACCTCCTTCCGCTGGTGCCCGGCCTCCCCCGCGAGCGTCGATACGGTGAGCCCGCCGAGTTCGGCGGGCCGCGTCTCGCCGGTGCGGCTCGAGAGCCAGGTCAAGAGGCCGCGGCCGTCGAGCAGCCGGTCGAACCACCAGGGCGTGTGGCGAAACAGCGGCACGTGCTCCTGCAGCCAGACGTTGACGCCCCCGCAGACGATCCTCGCCTCGGCGACGTTCTCCTCGTCGGTGGTCGTGGGCACGTAGGCCGGCACGAGGATCGCGTCGCGGCCCCGCGCCCGCAGCGCCCGCACGAGCGCGTTGTCGTGGAGGCACGAGCCGCAGATCCGCCCCCCCGCCCCGGCCGTGATCTGGACGATCTTCATGTGGGCTTTTCTCACATCCCGCCATGGAAACCCGCCGGCTCGGGGGCGGCAAAAGTCACCGCTGGGCGGTCCGTTGGATTGTCGCGGGGGCCGCAGCGGCCCCCTGCTCCTCGAGCGTTCGCCGACCCCCTCACCTCGGTCTGTTTATCTGTCACGTCGCTCCCACGAAACACTATGCACCGCCGCGGCCTTCGAGGTGGATGAGCACGAGGGCGAGGTCGGCCGGCGTGATGCCGCTCACACGGCCGGCCTGGTCGAGCGTGCGCGGCCGCACGCGGGCGAGTTTTTCGCGGGCCTCGGCCCGGAGGTGGCGCACCGCCGCGTAGTCGAGCCCCTCGGGAATCAGGCGGTCGGCCTGCCGCCGTCGCCGCTCGATCTGCTCCCGCTCGAGCGCGAGGTAGCCCGCGTAGCGGATGTCGCTCGCGATCTGGGAGGCAGCCTCGCGGGAGACGGCCGCCAGCTCGGGGGCCGCCACGACCGCCTCGGCCCAGCCGAACTCCGGTCGCTTGAGCAGTTCGGCGAGCGGCACGCCGTCGATGCGGCGGTCGGCGAGCGTCGCGCGGGTGGCATCGATCTCGGCCGTCTTCGCCGCCAAGCGGTCGATCCGCGCGCGGTCCGCGAGGCCGAGCCGTGCGGCGACGGGCGTCAGCCGGCGGTCGGCGTTGTCGTGCCGCAGGGCCAGGCGGTGCTCGGCGCGGCTGGTGAACATCCGGTAGGGCTCGTCGACCCCCTTCGTGACGAGGTCGTCGACGAGCACGCCCACGTACGACTCGTCGCGCTCGAGCACGAGCCGCTCGCGGCCCGCCGCGGCGAGCGCCGCGTTGGCCCCGGCCACGATCCCCTGCGCCGCCGCCTCCTCGTAGCCGGTCGTGCCGTTGATCTGCCCGGCGCAGAACAGCCGCGCCACCCGCTTGCTCTCGAGCCAGCCCGTGAGCTGGTCGGGGGGGCAGAAGTCGTATTCGACGGCGTAGCCATACCGCATCACCTGCGCCCGCCCGAGCCCCGGCACCATCCGGATCATCGCGTCCTGCACGTCGCGCGGCAGGCTCGTGGAGATGCCGTTGACGTAGATCTCCTGCGTGTGCCGCCCCTCCGGCTCGAGAAACAACTGGTGGCTCTCCTTGTCGGCGAACCGCACCACCTTGTCCTCGATGCTCGGGCAGGAGCGCGGCCCGCGCGACTCGATCTGGCCTGTGTACATCGGCGCCCGATGGAGGTTTGCCCGGATCAGGTCGTGAATCCCGCGGGTCGTGCGGGTGATCCAGCAGACGAGCTGCTCCTGCTCGATGCGGTCGGTCAGGAATGAAAACGGCTGCGGATCGTCGTCGCCCGGCTGCACGTCGAGCTGCGAAAAATCGATCGACCGGGCGAGCAGCCGGCAGGGCGTGCCCGTCTTGAAGCGGTCGATCCGGATGCCGAGCCGCCCGAGCGCCCGGCTCACCCCCGCCGTCGTCCCCTCCCCCGCCCTGCCCCCCGGCGTCCGCGCCTCGCCGGTGTGCATCACGGCCTGGAGGAACGTGCCCGTGGTGAGCACGACGGCGGCCGCACGATACTCGGCATCGCCGCGCACCCGCACCCCCGTCACCCGCCACTCAGGCCGCCCGTGACCGGCATCCGCGACCCGCTCCACGAGCAGATCCTCCACCGTCTCCTGCCTGAGTTCGAGCCCCTCCATCTCCTCGACGACGCGCTTCACCTCCATCTGATACAGCCGCTTGTCGGCCTGCGCCCGCGGCCCGTGCATCGCGGGGCCCTTCGAGCGGTTGAGCACGCGGAACTGGATGCCGGTGGCGTCGATCGCCCGCCCCATCACGCCGCCGAGCGCGTCGATCTCGCGCACGAGCTGCGCCTTCCCGACGCCGCCGATCGCGGGATTGCAGCTCATCTGGCCGACGGTGTCGCAATTGGCCGTGAGCAGCGCCACCCGCGCCCCGAGCCTGGCCGCCGCGCACGCCGCCTCCACGCCGGCATGCCCGGCGCCGACGACGAGCACGTCATGGTCGTAGCGACATGTCATGCTTGCGAGTCTACCACCCCGGCATCTGGCTTCGACGTTCGATGCCCCAACGCGCACGTCCCGGCACGGCGCTGCCCCGTGCCTCCCCCTTCCTGATTGAGTTGAGGAGGCTTCGGGCTCCCCAGTGCCCCGGCCGCCGGCTTGAGCGACCAGCGAAGCCATGGATGGCGCAGCGCCAGTCGCTAGGAGTGAGCGCAGCCCGGAGGGCGCAGCGAACGTCCGGCGACGGGGTCTGGGGAGCCCGAAGCCGGCGCAGGATTGTTGAGCGGTTCATTCAGTCACGCGGCGGCGCGGCGCGGGGGGGCGAGGTTGAAGAGGGAGAAGATCTCGTCGGCGGTGAGGCCGCTGGAAGCAGGGGAGCCGGTCTGCGAGAGGATCGTGTCGGAGAGGTCGCGTTTTCTGCGCAGCACCTCGTCGATCCGCTCCTCGATCGTGTCGGCCGAGAGGAACCGCGTGACGGTCACGGCGCCGGCGGCGCCGATCCGGTGGGCGCGGTTGATCGCCTGGTCCTCCACGGCCGGGTTCCACCAACGGTCGAAGAGGAACACGTATTGGGCGAACTGGAGGTTGAGGCCCACGGCGCCGGCGCCGTAGGAGAGGAGGAGCACGCCGTGCTTCGGCTCGTGCTTGAACCGTCTGATCGCCTCATCCCGGGCCGCCGTCGACATGCCGCCGTGGTAGACGAGGGCGCCGAAGCGGGAGAGCCTTCCCTCGAGCCGGCCGAGCGTCTCCACCCACTGGCTGAACACGAGCGACTTGCGGCCGCTGGCCCCGATCTCCTCGAGCTCGGCGTCGAGCCTGTCGAGCTTCGCACTCTCGCCGGTCGCCGTGTCGAAGTTGCAGATCTGCTTGAGGCGCAGGACGAGCTCGAAGACGTGCTGGATCGTGGCCTCGCGGCCCAGCCCCGACAGCCGGAGCACGCCCTCCTCCTCGGCGAGGCGGTAGGTCTCGCGCTGCTCGGGCCCGAGTTCGATCCGCTCGTCGCGGTTGAGCCGCGGCGGCATGTCCTCGAGCACGCGGTCCTTCGTGCGGCGCAGCACGTGGTCGGCGGCCGCGGCTCCGAGGGCCCGGGGCGACATGTGGTCGGCGAGATGGCCCGGGGCCACGAACTCGAACAGCGAGACGAGGTCCGCGGCGCTGTTTTCCACCGGCGTGCCGGTGAGGGCCCAGCTGCGCCGCCGGCGGAGGGCCCGCACGGCGTGGCTCGTGTGACTCGAGCGGTTCTTGATCCGCTGCGCCTCGTCGAGCACCACGAGGTCGAATTCGAGCCCCAGTTCCGCGACGAGCTCGCGATCGCGCACGACCACTTCGTAGTTGGCGAGCTTCACCGGCACGTCACCGAGCGACCACTGCCAGCGGCGCCGCTCCGGATCCCCCTCGATCACGGCCACGACGAGTTCGGGCGCCCACTCGGAGAGCTCTCGGGCCCAGTTCGAAACGAGCCCCTTGGGGCACACGACGAGCACCCGGCGGGCCTCGCCCGACCGCACGAGCAGCCGCAGCGCCGAGATCGCCTGCATCGACTTGCCCAGGCCCATCTCGTCGGCGAGGACCGCGCCGTGCCGCGGGAGGAGGAAGGCCATGCCGTCGAACTGGAACGGAAACGGCGGCCGGGGAAACTCGAGCCGGCTCGTCTCCAGCGTCGTCTCGAGGTCCGGCTGCAGGAGGTAGAAGAACCGCTCAGCGAGCTTGACCACGTCGCGCGGCGGCGCGATGCGGGTGCGTCGGGGGGTGGGGGGCGCGGCGTGCGGCGCACGCGGCTGCCCGGGCTCCCGGAGGGCGGGGGCGCGGGGCTCGGCCGCCGGCGGCGCGAACGAAAAGCTGCTGACGGCCGGGGCGGCGTCGAGGAGCGGCGCACGCGACACCGCCGGGCGGGGCACCTCGATCGGCAGACGCAGGGCCCGCGGAGCGGCGAACCGCGGATCGACGGCCGGCAGCGGCCGCCCGCCGCAGAGCGCGAGGTCGACGCTCCGCCACGACCGTACCGGCCCGCCGGGTGGATGGGTGCCGCTCATCGCGTCGCCGAGCCGGAGGCTCGCCCCCTGAGGGCCGGTCAGTGCTTCTGCGCTTCCTCGATGGCGGCGCGGATGCGGTCGAAGGGCTCACGGAGATCCACGGCCTCCGCGAGCGGCTCGAGACGCTCGCGGACCGCGGCCTCCCAGGCCTGGTCGCCGGCCGGGCCGCTGACGCACGCGCCGCCGAGCGCGAAGCCGGCGCCGGCGTCCCCGTGCGACACGAGCCCCACCGGCAGACTCGTATGCGGCCTCACGGCGAGCATCGACTCGACGTCGGTGAGCACCACGAGCGGCTTCACCGAGCCCTCGGCGAGCAGGGTGGCGCCGAGCTGCCGGCCGTGCAGGTGCCCCTGGAGCGTGGCGCCGTAGAGGATCTGCTGCGCCCGCGACACCTTGACCGGCGCCGTGCAATGGAATTCGAGCGGCCGCCCGGCGGCGTCGACGAGCAGGTAGCCGCCGAACAGGCCGTGCGTCGGAGAGTCGACGGCCGTGAGGAACCCATAGGCCGGGGCCTGCTGAGCGTGCTCCATGGGCGGGCGGCGTGGAAGTCGTGGGTGCGGGGAACGTCGCTGGCCGCCGTCGCGGCCCATCGCCTCCTTGCATCGGGCGGGGGGGCGGGGCACTTGAGGTTCCGGTCGATGCTGCCGCCCGGGCGAAGGGCGACGGCGACGCGTCACAAACTGGGAAAACCCTGACGGCTGAACACCAAAAGCTCCAGTTCGTGGCACAAGCCGCCCGCTCTGCCTACCATAGGGTGACCCGCGGTGGTTGTCATTCGCCCGAGCACGTTTTCCCGGGAACGACCGCGATGCAGGAGGGTGCCCCAGTGTTCACGCAGCTCGACATTTCGGCGAACTCCGTCACGTCGGGGGCGAACCCCGCGCTGGGTGCCGACCCGAACGAGACCAACCGTCTCCTCCGCGAGATGATCGCGCTTCAGGCGAAGTCGTGCGAACTGCTCACGGATCTGGTCAACCAGGTCTCGCTGCAGCAGCGGCAGCGGGTGGCCGAGCTCAAGGCGTGGAAGGACTCCAACCCCGAACTCGCCACGTCGTGCCGCCAGGCCGCCGAGTCGCTCGCCAAGGTGCACACCGAGTTCCTCGCCACCATCGCCCGCGACGCCGCGGAGAACGCCGATGACTTCGCCGACAGCGAGTACGCGCTCGGCGAGTTCATCGACCGCTACGGCCCGCGGCTGGCCCACTTCAACGGCGTGCTGCAACTGTTCGCCCAACTCGGCGCCCCCGTGCCCCCAGCCGGCCCGGCCACGAACGGGTAGCAGGCCGAACGACGAGGCGAGGGGGTCGGCGAACGCTCGAGGAGCCTTGGGCCGCCGCGGCCCACGCGACAAGACTTTTGCCGCCCCCGAGCCGGTGCTATGAATTGCGTTCACTCCCGCCTCGGAGCACTCTGATGGCCACGGTCACTCCCACGAAGCCCCCGGTTTTCGAAGTCGCCAGCGACGCGGCCGTCGCGCAGGCCCGCGCCGCCCTCGACGCGCACACCGTCGAGATGATGGCCTGGCACTTCCACGAGTCGACGGGCTGCCCGTTCTGGCTCGACTACGCGAAGAGCCTGCCGTTCAACCCGCTCACCGACGTCCAGGGCTACGACGACCTCAGGAAGTTTCCCCCCTTCGAGGACGAGTGGCTCCGCGGCGGCCCGATCCGCCGCTGGGTGCCCAAGGGCCTCGCCGACGAGCCGTGCTACGTCTTCGAGACGGGCGGCACCACCGGCATCCCCAAGTCGCGCACCAACTCGCGCGACTTCCGCACCGATTACGAGATGTTCAGCGACACGCTCCCCGAGGAGTTTTTCCCGAAGGGGGCCAACTGGCTGATGCTCGGGCCGTCGGGGCCGAGGCGGCTGCGGCTCTCGATCGAGCACCTCGCACAACACCGCGGCGGCATCTGCTTCTGCGTCGACCTCGACCCGCGCTGGGTGATCAAGCTCATCCAGAAGGGCTGGATGGAGCACCTCGAGGCCTACAAGCAGCACTGCATCGACCAGGCGATCACGATCCTCGAGGCGGGGCACGACGTGCGCTGCATGTTCACGACGCCGAAGCTCCTCGAGGCCCTGGCCCTCGCCCTCGAGAAGAAGGGCACCTCGATCCGCAAGGCGGGGATCACCGGCATCTTCTCCGGCGGCACCGAATTCACGCCGCAGTGGACCCGGTTCGCCGTCGAGGAACTGCTCGACGGGGCCTACATGACGCCCACCTACGGCAACACGCTGATGGGCCTGGCGGCGAGCCGGCCCGTCGTGCCGGCCGACGGCTACACGATCGCCTACTACGCCCCGCAGCCCCGCGCCGTGATCGAGGTCGTCGACTTCGACAA
>Ga0214923_10004652_pt1 | contig 16414 bp, 19 predicted proteins | sample LL1510_MetaG_FD_177993 | JGI IMG/M metagenome (GOLD analysis project Ga0214923, IMG submission 177993) | Freshwater microbial communities from Lake Lanier, Atlanta, Georgia, United States - LL-1510 | ecosystem: Environmental > Aquatic > Freshwater > Lake | place: USA: Georgia | collected...
TTTTATTTTTTTTTTTAACAATGTCAATTCTTTCTATTATACCTATATTTAATCGTTCAAACACTTTGTAAATTGTAGTTTCACAAATATTTGAATTAATTCTTGGAATACATAAAATATTTATATAACTCATTATTTGTATTTTTATTGTTTAGTTATATTGTTTTTTATTGTTTATGTTTATTTTTATCTTGCAATAAAAAATCAATTTTTTATTTCAATTTCAATTTCAATAGTATATATTGTCTTGGTTAATTGTTTAATAATGCTTAACCAATTTTTTTTATTCTACTTGGTTCTCCATCTGCCTTTAATCCATTAAACGAAAAACATTTTCTTATTTCAGGTATAAGTTACATAATTTTATTTTGTATTTCTTCATTTTTGTCTAATTCATAAAGTGTATATGTATTTTTTTCAAATCTAATAATTTTTTCTATTATTTCTTCCTGTTCTTAATAACAAATAAATTTTAATCCAATCTCGTAAAGTATATTTCTTACAATCAAAGATTTTACAAGTTTTCTTTATCCATTTAATAATATATAATAATTTCTGTTTTTTTTAAGTATTTTATTTATAATTTTACGAACTTCGGTAAAAAATTTATTCATTTCATTTTCTTTCTCAATTGGTTTCTTATATCGTTCTTTTGGAAAATGTTTGTGTCTTGTTCTTTTTCTTGTTTTGTTATTATCTCTTATTACTTGTCCTAAATGTTGAGGTGTAATATCAAAAGTAGGATATTTCTTTTTTCATCTCAATTTCTAATTCATTCATAATAAGTTGTTCGTTTTGTTTTACACCTTTTAACATTTCAAACGCCGATATAAAAAAATTGTGTATAATGATTTAAATTTTATTTAGATAGTCATTATAATATACAATAGAACTATGGAACAATCTAATACTGATATAAATAAATATAAAAGTGATGATGAAATATTTTTTGAGAGATATGAACGTGAATATAATGAAAGAAGAGAAAAAGAAATGAAATTAGGACACATTTTAACTGAAAATGATTATATTAAAATAAAAAATATTATTATAGACAATTTTACAGAAAGAAATGAGACTGAAAAATTAACTGAAGAATTTATTAAATCAGAATTATCACTAGTCATAAAGCATGTTAAAAATAAACATTCACATCACATGAGTTCATATTATTCAAATAAAAATTATTCAATGATAAAAATGATTGTTGAAAAAAATGTAGATAATTGTAAAACATAAATTCAAATCGGCGTTTCAAATGTGCAAAGGTGTAAATCTTCAAGGGTTTAAATGTTTAGTGTTTAAGTGTTTAGTGTTTATATGTTTAAATGTTTAGTGTTTAGTGTTTAAGTGTTTAGTGTTTAAGTGTTTAAGTGTTTAAGTGTTTAAGTGTTTAAATGTTTAAATATTTAAGTGTTTAAATATTTAAGTGTTTAAGTGTTTAAGTGTTTAAATGTTTAAATATTTAAGTGTTTAAATATTTAAGTGTTTAAGTGTTTAAGTGTTTAAATGTTTAAGTGTTTAAATATTTAAGTGTTTAAGTGTTTAAGTGTTTAAATGTTTAAGTGTTTATGTTTAATTATTTATTTAAATGTTTATATGTTTAAGTGTTTAAATGTTTAGTATTTACAATTCTTAATATTCATATTCATATTCACATTCATATTTATAGTCTTCATCTTCATCTTCATCATCTTCATCATCAGAAAACTCTATCCATCTTTTATTAACATTAGTGGTTGTAGCAATAGCCCAAGGTGCTAATTTTTTTTCGACAACAATAGAACTTTTTTGTGGTTTTTCCTGTTTAAAGATTACAATGTGTTGTACTTCATTTTGTTTTGGTTTTGATGCAATTGAAGCCCAAGTTACAACTTGTTCTGTATCAAGTTCTGGTACTGCTTTAGTTGTTTTAACAATCTCAGGAAAATCTTCTTTTTCATTTTCATCATCACTTTCTTCAAACAACACTGCTAATTTTAATTTTTGTGTTTCTTCTGTTTTTGATTGTGTGTTTTTTTCTTTGCGTTCAATATATTCAGTTTGTTTATTTTGTTTTAAAAGTTTTGAACAGAACTTAACAGTATGCCCTTTTTTACCACAAAAACGACAATTTAATGATAACAATGTTGGACATGTTGTTTTACCTGTTAAATCTTTAACCCAATGGTTTGAATACAAACTTTCAGGTTTCCCTGCATCAAAACACACTTTGCAATGTGGTATTTTAATTTGATTGTTTAACTTATTTGACATTTTAGCCGTTTATATTGATGATTCTTATTTGTATTTTAAAATAAAATAAAAAATATTTCAATTTTTTTTATTGTTATATTTTTATTATTAAAAATAAAATAAAATTAATTTTTTATTTACTGCAGTAAGTTCTACATTATTATTTAAATTAATTAAATTAATGTCTATTATACCAGCTATTTCATTATTTGATAAAAAAGATAATAAAGTTTCTTGATTAACGATAAGTGAACCGCTTTCAACAACATTAACTTCAACTTTTGTCACACTATAATATCCAAATGTTATAAATCTTACATAAAAAATATATGTTCCAATTGGTATTGTATTTGACACTATAATTGCTTTTGTTTCATTATCTATTGAAAAATAATTTTCATCATAATCTAATAAAGTAAAAATGCCATCTTGTCTAATTGGAATAATTTGCGAATCAGTATTTACTTGTAAATTTGCCACATAACTTTGTACTAAATCATTTGATAATATATTTGTTAAACTATAAGGTGTATATCCGAACATTGATATTTCATATGGTTCATTTATGACAATTTCTGTCCAATTTGTTCCAACACTTTTATTTAAAGGAATTCCTGATAAACTATTTTTTGCATCTATTAGTTAATAAAATATTCCAATCATTTTTATTAAAAGAATATTGCAAAGTTCCTTCAATATATCGCACATATGCAGTTTCATTTGCATTAATAAATATACCATTTTACACACCCACAATATTGCCAAAATCATCCATTGGTCCAATCAATAAACGCGTTTGTTCTTCCGTATTTATGGTGCTATGAAGTAATGTTTTATCAAAAATATAAGCCATTTTTTGTTCAATAGGATAATTTTCTTGATTTATAACAAAACTTCCCAAATTGTTTGACAAATAAATGAGATGTGTTTTATCAAATTTTTCATTTAATCCATTCAATTCATTATCGTAATGCGGTATAGTATCACCACGAATAAATCGCATTTGAAATTTATAATTTAATAATTTTAAATGTAAATTTTCACATAAATAATTATAAATATTTTCATTTATATCTATTTCAAAAGGGAGTGAAGATAGATTAAATTTAGTAAATATATTTTGTTTTTCAATTACTTGCGGATGGTTTAAAAAATAATCAATATTTAAATTTTATAAAAAAAAATGTTCTATCATTTATATATTATATTTTTATTTTATTAATTTTGTTAAATTTTATTTTATAAAAAATTGAAATAAAATTTAACAAAATTAATAAATTAAAAATAAAATATTATTAAAATAATAATATGTCTATTGATAATTTAGATTTATGCCCTATTTGCATGGATGGGATAAATTGTTTAACTAAAAATTGTGTTATTACTGATTGTGGACATAAATTTCATGCAAATTGTTTAATTAAATCAATATCGCACAATTTATTTGATTGTCCTATGTGTAGAACTAGTTTGGCAGAGAAACCAAATGTTGACACAGACAATGAAACATTCGATGATGATGAAAATGAATATGATGATGATGATTATGATGAAAATGAAGTTTATGATGAAGATGAAGAAAATAATACAAATATGTTAAGAGGATTTCGTATATTTTGGAGTAATATTAATAATATTGAAATTGAACAACAAGATGAAGAAGAAGAAAAAATATATAATGAATTAATAGAAAAAACTATTTTGCCTGAAGATTTGCCTTTTGCAAATTATATTGTAAATAAATTAAAAGAACATAATGTTACATATGAACAACTTGTTTCATTATATTTATATGATAATTTGTATGATGACCATTATGCTAACGAAATTGAAAATAATAATTGCGTAAAAATATTACATAAACTTCATTCTAAAGTTGATGACAAAATAACCAGAATTTTTGATGATTACAAAAAAAATTTTATTAGTTTGGATGAATAGACCACTTATTTTCAGTAATCATTGACAAATTAAAATATATTAACATGTCAAAACTCTATTTATACATTTTTATTTTTTCTAAGTATTTCAATCAATTGAAAATTTGGATATTTTTTTTTTAAATATTCATTTATGTTTGGAATTATTTTTTTCTCAAAAATATCAATATATTTTATTATTTTTGTAATATTTTCTATTTTAAAGTTGATGTATTCTATTAACATTTCATATAATTTATAATAAGATATTTTTGTTAATTTATAAAAACTAAATGGGTAAACAAATGTAAAATTTAATAATTTATCATCTTTTAATAAATAGTCATATATATCTTCAAAAATCTCACTTTTTTTCAAGTTATTATTTATATTTTCAAAACAATTTAATTTTGTTCTAATTTCTCTAACAAATATTTCTTTTTCTCCAATATAATTTACAGAAAATAATTTAATATTTTCTTGTGTATTAATTTTTTTTGATTGACTTCTAGTTACTACTGGCATATTTTATTTTGTATTATCTTTTATTTGTATTATAATGAACTCAATTTTTTTTTGTAGTATAATTGTTAATTCTCATCTATCCAGTAATTATAATCGTTATTTGTATTATTTATTTCTGAATTTTCATAATAATCACCATCAATTAAATCAAAATATAATTTGAGTTCTTCAATTGAAATATTAAAAAACTCACACTTATCATTTATTCGCTTACCATTTTTATATAAAATAGTGTGAAGTATATTTTCTTTTTCTTTTGGATTATTTACTTTTTTAGCAATTGCAATTTCATATGGAATTGGCGGTCGCCATGTATCCTTTGTATTTGCTTCATATAATCTTATCTCTATATTTCTAGTTGTCATACCAATTTTTACGATATTTGGCATACATTCATTTTTAAATGCATAAAGATAACCTGTTTTATTATTTTTCATTGATAAACAATATTGATTTTTATATAATTTAGTGTTATTTGACATTTTGGTTAAAATATTAGCAATTATATTAAATAATTCAATTTTTTTTTATATAATTTTATTATACTATGAAAAAAACAAAAAAAATACATAAAAATAAAAAAGGAGGATTTTTATTTAAAAATTCAAAAGTATCAAACTTAAGTGATTGTGACCCACTAAAATTAACAAATATAAAAGGTTCGAAAGAATTACATGAGAAATATCATAAATGTTGTCCCAAGGGATTTTTTGGATCAAAAAACACATCACCATATTGTAAACAAATAGATTTGAATTTTCAAGCAGCACGTGAAATGGAAAATCTTAGTAATGAATTTCATGGATATAATTATCATGAAATTGATAAACTAAATGAAATTGATAATAAATTACAGACAACTAAAAAAAAATATTGGTATTTTTTTGGTGGAAAAACAAAATACAAAAAAAATACAAATACAAAAAAATGCAAAACAAAACATTGCAAAAACTTTATACCCTTGAAGATTTAATATTGGACAAATCCCTTAATAGAATCAATATTTATTCTTTTTATTGTTAAAATAAAATGAACAACTTACTATCAATGAACTGGCATTAGTAAAATTTCTTCTTTTTTAAATATATTCAACTGGAAAATAATATAAAAATAATTTATTTATATTATATTATAAATGCCTATAAACACAGATAATAAATATTATGATTTTGAAGAATTGTTTTTTGAAAAAAATTGTGATATTACATATATAATAAATAATTTTTTTATGAAATATGAAGAATACATTAAGGGAGATAAAGAATTTATTACCTACAATATAAAAAAACTAATTGAAGAAGATAGAAATTACTTAAATAAAATAAATGGTGAAGGACAAGACTCATTAAATAGAATTGGAAAAATAAGTTACATAAAACATTACGTAATTCCAGAAGATAATGATGGTAAAGAGTTTTATGTTTACTGTATTCATTCATTTATTTAAAAGGTGCGAATTTAAATCTTCAAGGGTGTAAATCTTCAAAGGTGTAAATAAATTATATAAAATATAAATATTATTTTATATAATTTATTTATGAATATAGAAAATAAAACAAAAAATATAATGGAAGAAATTATAAATAAATTATTTAAAATTTCTACAAATAATTATATATTTATTTATACACCACCAAAAGTAGGTTCAACAACATTAGTCACATCATTAAGAGTATCTTTAAATAAAAGTTATAATATTATTCATATACATGATGAAATAATGTTGAATGTATTAACTGGTATAAATAATGTAAAAATAATGGATATTATTAAATTTCTCTCGAACAATGGAAAAAATGTTTATGTTATTGATGTTTATAGAACACCAATTGAGAGAAAAATATCTGAATTTTTTGAAAAAATATCTTCATATCATTTTAATAATACTATCGAAAATATAAATAATTATGATATAAATAGAATAGTAAATCGTTTTAATAAATTATTTCCATATTTGGAAAACGGTGACCATTATTTTGAAAAATATGAAATCACTGAACCTATTTATTTTGATTTTAAAAACAAATATACAATACAAGAATTAAATAATATAAAATATATAAAATTAAGATTATGCGATTCATCAATGTGGAATGTTATTCTCTCAAATATATTTAAAATTGATGTAGTAATTATAAAAGATTATATAACTGAAAACAAAAGCATTGTCATTGGTGAATTATATAAAAAATTTAAAAATTATTATAAAATTCCTAAAAATTTATTTGAAATTATAAAAAAAGACAAATATTTAAACATTTATTATAATGAAATTGAGAGAAAAGAATATTTAAATTTATGGGAAGAAAAATTAACGGAAGATGTACTTTTTTATACTGAAAATGAATATAATTTTTATATTCAATTATGTTTAGAAAATCAATATATAAATGATATAGATTACAACCATTATATAGATAATGGCTGTTTTTGTAATTTATGCACAAAAAAACGAAAACAAATTTATTTAAATGCAAAAAATGGAGAGAAAATTACAGATAAAATTATTCATGAAAATGAAATATCATCTATAAAATATTTTAAATATATTAAACCTAATAAAAGTGGTAGAAAATTTTCACCAAATCAATTTAGTATTCATTTAACTTCTTAATTTAACTTGTCATTGTTTTCTTGATTTTCTATTTTTTTTATTTTTTCTTATTTTTTTTGTTTTAGTTTTACGTTTTCCACCAATTATTATTTTATTCTCTCCATTTTTATTGTCATTTATATTTTCATTTTTTGTTTCATCTTCTTTTATATTTTCTATATTATCATAATCTTCATCTGTTGCTTCTGTCTCTTTTTGCATTTCATATTCAGTAAGATTACCCATTTCAGTTCCATTTCCACCTAATATTGGGTTATTTTTATTTATATTTTTATTCATATTTTTACAAATTGGACATTTACAATATAATTTATGTCCGTTTTTCTTTTTTGTATTTTTTGTAGTTCTAATTTTTATATTCATCATATTTTTACAAATAACACAAGAACATTTTTTTTTATGTCCGTTTTTTTTATTTGAACCTCCTAATTTTTTCTCTTCTTCCTTTTCTAATTCTTCTGTATAACCTCCTCTTTTTGCTTTATTTTTCATATTTTCACAAATATGGCAAGAACAATCTATTTTATGTCCGTTTTTTTTTCTTGCACCCACTAATTTTATATTATCTATATCTGTTTTCATTTTATATTTATATATAATATAAATATAAACAATTTGAAATAACTTTTGAAAATTAAATTAATAGAAAAGAATTATTATAAAAATTTTATTATTTATAATATTATTGTAAAAATATGGATATGAATATGTATTACCTAATGTCTTCCACAAGAACTACATCCAGGTTTAATATTATGAATACGAGCAATCATTCCTGAATTTAACGCAGTAGATGCTTTTGGCATTTCATGTATTTTTTCATTTTTTTGGAAATTTAAATATTGTTTAATATTTGCATTATTATTTGAAATATTCATATATATTTTTTGCGGCATTATATAAAATATATATATTTTTTTATAATTTAATAAAAAATTTTTGTTATTCCTAAATTTACTCTAAACAAACACATCCAGATACAATATTTGTTTTTAATGTTTTTCCTCCATAAATTGGATATGCTTGATTAAATGGAATAGGCACTCCAAAATATGGCGGTATTATACCTCTTTTTAATGGACCTTTTCCTTTTAGTCTATTTAAATACCTGTCATATGAATTATGTTTAATATCACAACCTATACCACCTGGTGTTTGACATCCAGGTTTACTTGATGTAACTGATGTATGTCTTCGATTAATTGTTGAGAGATTTGTTCCTGTTGGAACAGTTGCTTTTTGTATGCTTGGAATAGGACGGTCACTCATTTGATTCCAACAAACATCATATAATCCTTCGTTTGGTTTTATAATTGGTTTTTTATAAGCAGTTAATGGTCCTAAATTTGATATATATAATGATGCATAAATTCTATTAGTATTCTCAATTAATTTTAATTTTTGGTATTGATCTGCTTGAGTAAATCCACCCACATTTGTTTTTGTTCGGTTTGGAAAATTCGGATTACAACTACGCCATCTATAATAAAATACAGGAAGTCCAAATGCTTTTGCATTTTCATTATGAACTAATGATGTTTCTGACATTTATATATAATAATAATAAATATTTGAAATATTTAATATATCATTAATATATATTGAATAATTAATAAAAAATTGAAATATTTAATATATATATATATATTATTAATAAATAATATGAATAAGTTACAAATAAATAAAATAAAACCATCTGTATTATGCTGTCGTTATTGCGGTAAAACTTACAAAAAATATTGCAATTTAAATAAACACGCTTTAATTTGTGAATATTTAAATAATAAATCATTAATCCATAATTATACAACCAATTTAGATAAAGACGAAGATATAGAAAAAACACCTACAATAGAACAAATGTTTGAAATTATTAAAGAATTAATAAAAAGACAAAATTCAACACAAGAAAAAGTTGATGTGTTAAATAAGTGTTTTATAAAAAAAATTAAAAAAAATGTAATTGAATGGTTAAATACAAATATTCAACCTATTGTTATTTTTAAAAATTTATCGCAAAATATAAATATTATTGATGAAGACATTGAAAATATAATGAACACATCTTTTATTGATACATTGCATTGTATATTTTCAAGAAATATATATAATTATGATATTTTATATCCTATTTGTTGTTTTATACAAAAACCTAATGTATTTTATATATATGAAAATGATGATAAAAAATGGGTTGAATTGACAAAAGATAATTTTATTAACTTTTTAAATAATATTCATATCAAATTGTGTCGTGCTTTTTATGAATATAAAAAAAATAATAGAATTAAAATTGAAAATGATGAAAACTTTTCAGATTTATGTGATAAAACTACAACTAAATTAATGAGTGTTGTGTTTAATAATGACACAACATATTCAAAAATTAAAAATGCAATTTTTATAAAAATGAAAACAGATATTAAAGCTGTTATCGAATATGAATTTGAATTTTAATGGTTTTGACTTGATAAATTCAAATATTTAATAAATAACATTGTATTATACTATATAATACAATTGTACAATTATACAATGATATATTATATTAATACTATATGGTTATTTTTTTGTCTAGTGTTATGTATTTTAGTGTGTATTATTGTAATTAGAGCAGCAGCAGCAGCAATGAGCAAATGTATGTATTTAGACAATTAAAATGTTGGTTTATCATTATCACGATGTAATACACCAATTTGATACCAGTATTTATCACCATTAGATTTTTCAACGAAATCATCATTTACCAAAAATATTTAACCATTGGCCATTGGTTTCAACATAATTTACTTGTTTGTTTATTGTTTGAAATTTATATTTTAAATTTATTAAATTTGTAAAAATATAAAAAACAAATCTATTTTTTTATATTTTTATATTTTTTGATGTTATGTGATTTAATGGGTTTGGATTTGTCTTACATATGTTAATTCTTTACATATAGGTTGTCGAGTGTTTTTCATATTTTCATAATCATAATTGAATAATAAATGTAACCCATTTTCATTTTTAGACAAATGTTCCAAATCAACTTTATCCATATTTTTTTCCAAAATAGGAATGGCATTTGGATTTTCAGATAAGTTCCTCCAACAAACTTTATCTAAATTTCTTCTTAAAATATGAATAGCATTTGGATTACCAGATAACCTATACCAATCAACTTTATCCAAATTTTTTTCTAAAATAGGAATTGCATTTGGATTTTCACACAATGCAGCCCAAACAACTTTATCCAAGTTTTTTTCTAAAATAGGGATGGCATTTGGATTTTTTGATAAATACCACCAATCAACCATATCCATGTTTTCTTCCAAAAGAGGAATGGCATTTGGATTTAAGCATAAATCACTCCAGCTTACTTTATCCAAGTTTTCTTCCAAAAGAGGAATAGCATTTGGATTTGAAGATAAGGCACGCCAACAATAATAATCTAATTTATCCAAATTTTTTTCTATAATAGGGATAGCATTTGGATTTAAACATAAATAAAACCAATCAACTCTATCCAAATTATTTTCCAAAATAGGAATAGCGGTTGGATTTAAACATAAATGCCACCAACCAATATTATCCAATTTATCCAAATTTTGTTCTATAATAGGAATAGCTTTTGGATTTGGATTTTGGAACAAATAAGGCCAATATATTTTATCTTTTGGACAAATTTTATACATTTTATTTCACAATATTATTTTAAATTTACAAAATTTAAACAAATCAAATCAATTTTTTTTATATTTTAAATTATATTTCAAATTATATTTGAGAGAAAAATCGAGTTAGAAACTTTTAGAACGTTTGAAAATATAAAAATGTCTAAAATATTAAATCAAAAATTGAGATAATATAATATTAAAATTATAAAATAATAAATATTAAAATGTTTAATACAATACCAAAAAAAACAATACCAAAAAAAACAATACCAAAAAAATATATAGTTTGGAAAACATTATCTTGTAATCCAAATGCTATTCACATTTTGGAAAAAAATTTGGATAAAGTTGATTGGAATTATTTATCTGAAAATCCAAATGCTATTCCTATATTAGAAAAAAATTTGGATAAAGTTGATTGGTATAGGTTATCTGGTAATCCAAATGCTATTCACATATTAGAAAAAAATTTGGATAAAGTTAATTGGTTAATGTTATCACAAAATCCAAATGCTATTTCTATATTAGAAAAAAATTTACATAAAGTAAATTGGCATTTGTTATGTTATAATACAAATGCTATCCCTATATTAGAAAAAAATTTGGATAAAGTTTATTGGAAATGGTTATCTAGTAATCCAAATGCTATTCCAATATTAGAAAAAAATTTGAATAAAGTTGATTGGAAATATTTATCTTATAATCCAAATGCTATCCATCTATTAGAAAAAAATTTAGATAAAGTGAATTGGGGTATGTTATCTTTTAATCCAAATGCTATTCATATTTTAGAAAAAAATTTAGATAAAGTGAATTGGAGTATGTTATCTTATAATCCAAATGCTATTCATATTTTAGAAAGAAATTTGGATAAAGTTGAATGGAGTTGGTTAGCTGAAAATCCAAATGCTTTACATTTATTATTTGATTATGACTATGAAGGTATGAAAAAACACAAAGAACCATTGTTTAAAGATTTATGTGAATATGTATTTAATCCTAAAAGAATAATTCGCATTTGTAAATTATATAATATTGAATTTGATGAATATATGGAAATTATTTAATATTTTTATCATTTATTCAAAATATAAATCAAAAATTGAAATAATATAAAATTAAAAATTAAATATTTATATGTTTAATTCAATACTAAAAAAAAACAATACCAAAAAAATATATAGTTTGGAAATCTTTATCTTGTAATCCAAATGCTATTCACATTTTGGAAATAATTACTTGGTCATATAATGGGAAAAAATATGGGAACAAAATAATAAATTCAAATTCCTATTATATTACATACAAATCACTCAATTATGATTTTTTTTATTTGTGCAAAGTATAACTAGGAAATACTATCTAATATTCTTCATCATCTGATTCGTAATTGTCTTTAATTGTTTCAATTTCTTCATCGTCTTCAATTTCATTTTCGTCTTCTTCTCTGTCTGATTCTGCAGGGTCAATTGTTTGTTTTGCATCGTTCCATACACCAACTAAAACTAAGTTGTTAGTTTTGATATATTTTTCTTTACTAAAAATTAATTTTCCAAGTGTTTCATCATTGATTCTGTGTCTAAGATAGTTAATGCCGTTATATGTAACATTCTTAATTCTTGTAATATCTTCATTGTTGTATTTAATTTTTATTTTTGTCTCTTCAATATTCTCATTAGGTTTTGTTTCTTCTTTTTTGGCTTGCTTTTTAGTTTTTTTTTCGGCTTCTTTTTCTGCCTTTTTAGCTTGTTTTTCAGCTTCTTTTTCTGCCTTTTTAGCTTGTTTTTCGGCTTCTTTTTTTGCCTTTTTAGCTTGTTTTTCGGCTTCTTTTTCTGCCTTTTTAGCTTGTTTTTCGGCTTCTTTTTCTGCCTTTTTAGCTTGTTTTTCGGTTTCTTTTTTTGCCTTTTTAGATTTAGTTTGTTTTTCGGTTTCTTTATCTTCCTTTTTAGGTGTTTCATGTGTTAATACTTTTTCTTCAATGACTTTTTTAATAACATCATTTTCCACTTCTTGAACGTCAAAGAATTCATCTTCTGTTTGTTCTTCATCATTTTCTATTTGTTCTTCATCATTTTCTATTTGTTCTTCATCATTTTCTGTTTGTTCTTCATCATTTTCTGTTTGTTCTTCATCATTTTCTGTTTGTTCTTCATCATTTTCTGTTTGTTCTTGTGAATATTTAATAGCTTCTTCAAAAACATCAGGTTCAGTTAATTCTAATTGCTTATTTTTCTTTGTTGGGCGTCCTTTTTTTCCTTTTGGTTTATCTTCTATGTTGGTTGATTTTGGGCGTCCTCGTTTGTTATAAATTATTTCTTCAAAATGTTTTTCATCGAGGGTGATATTTAGTTTTTCGGCTTCTTCTAATACTTGTTCCTTTGTCAATTTATGTTTTTTCATAAATTTTAAATATGGAATTTGTCTGTTACCCTTTGGGTCAACATAATTAAACATGTCTTGTTTTTGACGTTCTTTGATTGTTCCATAAATTGGTTGTCCAAAACTGTCAATTACTTTTTGACATTTAATACAGAAATCGCCATTTTTTTTTTCATTTTCACATTGTGTGTACAGTCCACCATTAAATGACAATGCATTACAACACTTTTCAACAATTTCGCCATTGTATGGTAATGGAATTTTTTTTGTTTTTTTATCCTTTTTTTCTTCTTTATTTTCCTTTTCCATTTTTTTATTTTGAATTTTAATGTTTGACAATTTTAATGTTTTTAATTCATCATTTAAGTCTAATTTGTATTTATTTGACAAATGAGTTACTAAATTAACACCAAATTCGCAACACATGGCGGAAATTTGTTTATGAACATTCTCGGATAAATAAACGGTAGTATTAAAAGACGACATTTTATTAAAACTTGTAAGTATTTTGTTTTATTTATTTTTATTAAAAAAAATATTTCAATTTTTTTTTATTTTTACATTATTTTCAATAATATAATATAATTACTTTATTTGAATTACATTTGTTAAAAATATATTTTAATTTTGTTGGAAAATACTTTATGGGGTATATTTATCTGTATTATTCCAATGCGATTATTCATCATGTGTAATAAATCTAATCAAAATTTTTTATATTTTTTATGAGTTTTTCTTTTTTTTCCACCTAATACGGTTAATAGTAATGGAGTTGTAATAAGACCTGCAGTCAATAATCCTGCTGGGACAATATATTCTGGTTTTAAATTCCATTTTTTATTTTCATTTTCATTTTCATTTTCATTTTCATTTTCATTTTCATTTTCATTTTCATTTTCATTTTCATTTTCATTTTCATTTTCATAACAATCAATATCATAAGAAATAAATGTATTTAGTTTGTAACTTTTATTTAACAAATCAAAAACAATATTGAATTTATAATTGCCACAAGATTGTTCTATATTTAAATTTCCATTTTTTGTGATATACATTTGACCTTTATATTCGAGAGAAACATTTACATTATTTGCATCTATGTTTATTGTTATTAATCTCTCACTTCCTCTAATGATACTTGTTTCCGGTTCTAATATTTCTCTTATTTTTGTTTGAACCATGTCATCGATATATAACATTATATTTTGGCAAATTAGCATACATATTTTATTTATATTGTTTAAATTTACTTTACGATGTTTTTTATAAAGGTTTATCAATCTTTGATAAATCAAGTCACAAACTTTTTTATTATCATCATTGTCTTTATTTGGAAACATATTATAATCTTTTGGTGTATAAAGTGTTTCATTTAATTTTATACTACTTCGCATTGTATCCAAACCTATTTGTTGTTTCAGTAAATTAATCATATGTTTCAAATTATTTTCAAACATTGCTGGCTTTCTTGTATAAAAACTGTATGCTATTAATTTATCTAATGTAAAATCATTTTTCATATTTAATGATAATTCTATATTGTTTTTTCGTGTTTCTCTGTTTATCATATCGTCATTATATGTAAATATATCTTGTAGATAATATAACTCTTTATTTATATTCAAATTGTTTCTAACTTCTAGATAATTTTTAAAACAATTATATGTATATTTTATTATTGGAGTTACTGGTAATAAGTTTGTTCCTTTGAATTTAATTTGATAAATATCATTTATATTTAACTTTTTTTTTGTTTTATTATTTTTATTTTTATTTCTTTTACTTTTTACAAACATCTAATATATATTTATAATTTATTATAATTGAGACAAGATTTATTCACTCAAATAATTGAGACATTTTTTTAATGTTGATTATTTTTTCCATGTATATTAAACATAAAAGATAAAAAATATTTAATAATATTAACTATATTTACATTTTTATTTAATATTATACTACATTTCTCATGCATTTTCTTATACTGATGCTGATGCTGTTGATGAATAAATTTTAAAATTTAAATTTTCATCAAAATAATATTTTTTTGATTTGTATGTATATGATATTTCTTCTAACAAATTATTACAATAATATATAAATTCTTTTATTTCATTTTGTTTATCATATAAATTAATTACTGTTATATTTACATCATTAAAATTTGTTAACATATCATATATAACATATATTATTTCACACATTGTTGTATATACTAAATTAAATACATTTCTAATTTCATTTTTTATTTGATTTTTTGTATTATTTGATTCTATTATTTTTTTAAATTCATTTTCATTTATTTCATTTAATATATATTTAATTCTTGCATCTAAATTTATGTCATTATGTATTTCAAATTGTTGTGCTTCTACAAAATTATTATGATTTATTTTTATTATTAAATTTATATAATATTCTTTTATATCGTATGTTATTACATTATAGTTATTATAAAGTATATTTAACATTATTATAATTTTTCTGTTAAAATAATCATCTAATGTTCTACCACATGGCACATCATTAAATTCTCTTTGTATTTGTGTATTTTTTTTGATGCAATCCATTCATAATAATGTGGATTATGAAAATTTGATGTTATTATATTTCCTGTTTTCCAACAAAAACTTATTTTACATTGTGTACAAAACATTTGGTCACAACCAGATATTTTATAAATACGAATATAACATCTTGGACATTCTCTCGTTTCTGTTTTAAGTATCATTGTACTTTTTAATATATCAGGGTCACATACATGATTTTCTTTTTTTCTTCAAAACAATCTTCACAAAATATTTTTTCACATAATTGACAATGTAAATTATTTGTTAATGACAAATACCCCTTACAATCATTTAGTGGGCATTTTTTTACAAAATCTCTTTTTTCTTTAAGGTATTCTTCTGAACTTATTTTTTGAAATAGTGTAGTTATTTTCCTATCTATTTTTAATAATTTACCGTACAATTTTTTATCATTTTTGTTTTTTCAAACTCTTTTCTTAAATTACATCCTTTGCGTTCAAGTTGTCTTATTTCAAAATACAACTCTTCTTTTTTTTGTTTTCTTTCTGCTAA
>Ga0214923_10004653_pt1 | contig 16414 bp, 15 predicted proteins | sample LL1510_MetaG_FD_177993 | JGI IMG/M metagenome (GOLD analysis project Ga0214923, IMG submission 177993) | Freshwater microbial communities from Lake Lanier, Atlanta, Georgia, United States - LL-1510 | ecosystem: Environmental > Aquatic > Freshwater > Lake | place: USA: Georgia | collected...
AGGCGCAACCGATCACGCTCCACGTCCGGCGGCGCGGGCTCGACGTGCGGGAACGCGTCGGGCTCTTCGCTCGGGTCTGCGACGCGGTGGCGCACGCCCACCGGGCCGGCGTGATCCATCGCGACCTCAAGCCGCCCAACATCCTCGTCGACGATCGCGGCGAGCCGAAGGTGATCGACTTCGGCGTGGCCCGGTCGACCACGGCGGACGGCGGCGGCGCCGGGCCGCGAACCCTGGCCGGGCAGCTCGTCGGCACGCTGCTCTACATGAGCCCCGAGCAGCGGGCCGGCAGGGTCGACGAGACCGACGCCCGCTCCGACGTCTACGCGCTCGGTGTCGTGCTGCACGAGCTCCTCGGCGACCGGCCGCCGGGCGACCCGGCCGACGCGTGGACCGCGGCGGCCGGCGGCGCCGACATGGCGACGCGGGCGGCCGGCGCGGTGGAGCGGACGGCGCGACGCGGCGGCTCGAGCGCGGCGGCCGCACGGTCGCTGGGCGCGATCGTCCACGCCTGCCTCGCGCCGCGGCCCGCCGACCGCTATCCGACCGCCGGCGAATTGGCGGCCGACCTGACGGCCTGGCTGGCCGGCGAGCCGGTGACGGCGCGGCCCCCCTCGGCCCGGGAGCGGGCCGCGCGGGCGCTCGGGCGGCATCGGGCCGCCGCGGCCGCCGCGGGCACGCTGGCTGTGGCGTTGGTCGCGGGGCTCGCCGCCGCGGCGGTGCTCGCGCGCCGCGAGGCGGGGCGGGCGCGGGAGGCGCGGGCGGAGCGGTATGCGGCCTTGATCCACGAGGCCGCCGACGCCCGCGATCGCCGGCGGATCGGCGAAGTGCGGCAGCTGCTCGCGGAAGCGAAGGCACTGGTGGAGGTAAACCGGCCCGCGCCCGCCTCCGCTTCGGCGACGCCCGAGGCCGCCTGCCTCGCCGCGTCGCTCGACGAGGCGCTTGCCACGCTTCCGGGGCACGAGGCCGACGTGCTGAGCGCGGCCTTCGCGCCCGACGGCGCGAGGCTCGCCACCGGCGACCGCGCCGGCGCCGTGCGGATCGTGGAGCTCGACGGCGCGGGGCGCCCGGGGGAGGCGGCGCTCGAGCTGGCGGGGCACGACGCGGCGGTGTGGCGGATCGCGTGGTCGCCCGACGGCACGCTGGTCGCGACGGCGTCGGCCGACGCGACGGCGCGGCTCTGGGACGCCGCGACCGGCGGCGAGATCCGCCGGATCACCGGCCACGGCGAGCGGCTCTACGGCGTGGCGTTCGATCCCACGGGCACGGTGGTGGCGACGGCCGGTGCCGACGGCACCGCGCGGCTGTGGGACGTGGCCACCGGGGCCGCGCGCGCGGTGCTGGCGGGGCACGACGGAACCGTGTTTTCCGTGGAGTTCTCGGCCGACGGCCGGCAGGTGCTCACCGCCTCGCGCGACGCGACCGCGCGGCTGTGGGACGCGGCCTCGGGCGCGGCCGTGCGCACGTTCGCGGGGCACGACGACTGGGTGTTCGACGCCGACTTCTCGCCCGACGGCGCGAGCCTCGCCACGGCCTCGAGGGACGGCACGGCCCGCACCTGGAACGCGGCCACGGGCCAGGTCGAGGCGACGTTTTCCCATCCCCGGCGGGTCAACGCGGTGGCCTTCACGGCCGACGGGCAGGGGGTCGTGACGGCGGCGCACGACGGGATCCTGCGGCTCTACGAGCCGTGGCGCCGCGAGCCGGCCAGGGAGTGGTGCGGCCACGCGGATGCCATCTGGACGGTCGCCCGCGCGGCCGGTGGCGACCGGATCGCGACCGGGTCCGGCGACCACACCGTGAGGCTGTGGGAGACGGCCGGCCGCTTCGAGCCCGTGATCCGCCCCGCGGCGGCCGTGCAGGCGGCGGCCTGGGGGTCGGGGCGGTCCGAACTGATCGTCGCCACGGCCGACTCGACGATCGCCCGCTACGACGCCCGGTCGCTCGACCTCGTCGGGCGGATCAGGATCGCCGCCGGGCCGATCCACGACATCGCCTCGGCCGCGGCACGTCCGGGCTTGTTCGCGGCCTGCGGCGACGGCACCGTGCGGTTCGTCGATCCGGCCGACCCGCGGCCGCCGATCCGCATCCCCTGCCATGCCCGCAGCGTGCATTCGGTCGCCGTCTCGACCGACGGTCGGCTGCTCGCGACCGCCTCGGAGGACGGCACCGCGGCGATCCGCGACCTGGCCGCCTGGGAGCGGGCGACGCAGGTGGTGCGACACGGGCGGCGGGTGTGGTGCGCGCGGTTCTCGTCCGACGCGCGGCGGCTCTACACGGCCGGCGACGACCGACGCCTGGCTGCGTGGGACGTGGAGACGGGCCGCTGCGTCACCGAGTTCGCCGGGCACGACGGGACGGTGAAGTGGGTGGCCGTCTCCCCGGCCGGCGGCCGGCTGGCCACGGCCTCGGCCGACGGCACGGTGGGGATCTGGAACCCGGCCTCGGGTGAGCTCGAGGCGCGGCTGCGCGGCCCGGGATGCGAGGTCGCCCGGGTGGCGTTCTCGCCCGACGGCTCGCGGGTGGCGGCGGTGGCGGTCGACGGCAGCGGCCATCTCTGGGACACGGCGAGCGGCCGGCCGCTGCCCGTCCTGCGGGGCGTCGGCGGTCCGGGCCGAGCCATCGCCTTCGCACCCGACGGACTGCGGATCGCGATCGGCGGCGGCGAGGGGCTGCTGCGGATCGAGGGCCTCTCGCCGGGCGAGGTGTTCTCCGGGCGGGCGGCCGTCAGCCCGGCGCCCCGCTGAGCACCTGGCCGAGCGTCTCCTGGAGCACGCCGGCACTGCGCTTCAGCCCCTGCATCTCCTTGGGCCAGAGCTCGACCTCGAGCGTCTTCTCGGCGCCGCCGCGGCCCACGACCGTGGGCACGGAGATCGCCACGTCGCGGAGGCCGTAGCAGCCGGCCTGCACCGTCGAGACCGGCAGCACCCGCTTGGAATCGAGGGCGAGCGCGTGGATTACCTCGGCGATCGACACGCCCACGGCGAAGCCCGCGCCCGTCTTCTTCTTGATCATCTCGGCGCCCGAGGTCTTCGCCCGCTGAAACACCTCCTCGCCGAGCTTGTGGGTGAAGCCCGGATATTTTTCGAGCGGCAGGCCCGCCACGCTCGCGCTCGACCAGACCGGCACCATGCTGTCGCCGTGCTCGCCGAGGATCAGCGCCTGGAGCTGCGTGGCCGGCGCCTTGAGCCGCATCGCCAGGAGGCTGCGGAAGCGGAGCGTGTCGAGCAGCGTGCCCAGGCCGATCACGCGGCCCCGCGGCAGCCCGAGCTCCTTCTCGGCCAGATACGTGAGGATGTCGACGGGATTCGAGACCACGAGCACCGTGGCGTCGGGCCGCATCCCCTTGGCCTTGATCTCGGCGAGGATCGAGCGGAAGAGCACCACGTTGCGGTTGATGAGCGCGAGGCGGCTTTCGTCGGGCTTGCGCCTCAGGCCCGCGGTGATGCAGATGCAGTCGGCGTCGACGAGGCACTCGTAGCCCCCCGCGTGGATCGCCTGGTCGGCGATCGCCGCCGTGCCGTGGAGCAGGTCGAGGGCCTGGCCGTCGGCCAGCTCGGGATTGGCGTCCACGATCACGATCTCGTGCACGATCCCGCCGAGCTGCAGGGCGAACCCCGCCGACGAACCCACGATCCCGCCGCCGCCGATGATGCCGACTTTCATATGTTCCTCACATGTGGGACAGGCTTCAGCCTGTCATGCCTACGGATCTGACTCGCCGGCTCGGGGGCGGCAAAAGTCGCCGCTTTGCGGTCTTTCAGATTGTCGCGTGGGCCGCGGCGGCCCAATGCTCCTCGAGCGTTCGCCGACCCCCTCGCCTCCCGGATTAGGCCGCCGTGATCCCCAGTTGCTTGCAGACGGTTTCCGTGACGATCTTCACGAGTTGTTCCTGGTCGATGCCGGCCGGGGCCGCCGCCGGGCTTGCGCCCGTCGGGGGCGGGGCGTCGAAGGCCTTGCGGTCCACGCCGGTCGAGCCCCAGCTCGAGCGGAAGACGTCGTTGGCGCAGATGTCGCAGTTTTCCATCCCCTTCTCGAGCCGCGGGTCGGTGTAGCCCCACTTGGCCTTGAGGTCGAGCAGTTCCTTCGTCTCCTGCTTCGTGAGGTAGGTCACGCGGCCGAGGTCCTTGGCGAGCATCAGGATCCGGCAGTAGGCGTCGAGGATTTCGGTCCACCAGTAGGCCTTCTCCACCGTCTCGCCGAAGCTCACGGTGCCGTGGTTGGCGAGGATCACGACGTTCGACTTCTGCACGAAGGGCTTCACCGTGTCGGCGAACTTCTGGCCGCCGGGGGTCTCGTAGCGGGTGATCGGCACGTCGCCGAGAAACACCTCCACCTCCGGCAGCACGCACTGCGGGATCGGCTCGCGGGCCACGGCGAAGGCGGTGGCGTGGGGCGGGTGGCAGTGCACGACGCTGTTCACGTCGGCTCGCTCCTTCATGATCGTCAGATGCAGGAGAATCTCGCTCGACCGCTTGCGGTGGCCGGCGAGCTGGTTGCCCTCCATGTCGACGATGCACAGGTCGGAGGGCTTCATGAAGCCCTTGGAGATCATCGTCGGGGTGCAGAGCACCTCGTTCGGGCCGAGCCGGAACGAGATGTTGCCGTCGTTGCCGGCGGCGAAGCCCTTGGCGTAGATCCGGCGGCCGATGTCGCAGATCTCCTCTTTGAGCTGGTTGAGGGGCTTGCTCGTGGTCTTGGCTGGTGTCTTCGTGGCCATGGGTGCTCCTTCGTGACGCTGGGTGTCTGTATTGATTCTGACCCACTTTTCGGGTCGCGGTCGGACTGCGGAAGTTTCGTGTCGTGGGGGTCGTGCGGGTTATTGGGACGGGTGGTCGAGGTCGAGGCGGTCGATGAGCGCCGCGATGGAGGCGTCGACCGGCTTGTCGAGCGGGAGGAACGGCTGGGCGGCCTCGCCTCCCTCGCTGAAGGCCACGAGCTGGCCGTCGCCGGCGCCGAGGTCGTCCCAGGCCACGAGCGGCTCGCCGGGGCCGTCGCCGCGGGCGAGGTCGGCGGCCGCGAGCGGCACGACGAGTTTGAGCACGCCCCCGCGCATCGTGGGATGCGGTTCGACGAGCGTCACCGTGCCGATCGTTTTTCCGAGTCGCATGGAAGGGCCTTGGCGGGGGGGTTTGCTCAGTGGGCGTGGCCTGTGCAGGCACAGGGTGTCGGGGCGGCGGCGAGTTCTGCCGGGGCGGGGCCGAGATCGCGCCGGGCGAACTCGCCGCTCACGCGTTCGAGGGCCACGGCTGAGAACACCTGCGGATCGACGACGAGCAGATTCGCGCTGCACTCGGCGGCGGCGGCGAGCAGCCCGGCCGCGTCGCGGGCCGTCACGGCCCGCAGTCCCGCGGAGCGGTTGGCGAGCACGGCCGCGGCGGCGGGACGGCCCGAGAGCAGGATCGCACGGGCCCCGTCCCGCGCGGCGTGCGTGGCAAGCGCCGCCACGACGTCGGCGAGGCCCGTCGCCGGAAGCTGCTGGGCGCCCGGAACATGTCGCACGATCGTCGCACAGCGGCCGGCGGCATCAGCGCCGCACTCGGCGTGAGCCACGATGAACGGCCGGGAGGCCTGCTGCTTCGCGGTGGCAGCGGCGCCGCCCCGCACGATCTCGATCCCGGAGTCGCGGGCGTGCTCCCGGGCCGACGGCGTGATGACCGCGGTCGCCGCGACGACGATGCGGGCCGTGCCGGCCGGCAGCCGTTCGAGGCTGGCGAGCGTCACGACCTTGTCGGCGAGGACGACGCCACTGGTGGCCTGCGGCTGGCCGGAGGTCGATGCTGTCGCCGGCGCGGCAGCCTGCGGTGCCGCCGCCGGTGCCGTGATGCGGGCGATGACTTCGGCGACGAGTCGGCGGATCGTTTCGGGATCGTGTGTCATCGGCTGGATGCCTTCCGGCTGCGGCCAGGCTCATCGATGAGCGCGATCGTGCTCCAGCGGGCGGGGGTGGCCTCGGTGCGGAGCACCTCGCGGAGCAGCCGGCCGTCGCTCGTGATCATCACGATGTCGCCCACGCCGGCGGCGACCGTGTCGATCGCGAGCTGCGGGTCGCCGTCGGGCCGCGTGCGGTCGGCCATGAGCGGCTGCACGACGTGGAGCTTCGTGCCGTCGAGCGATGGATGCTTCACGGTGGCGGTCGCGGTGCCGAGGATGCGGGCGAGTTGCATGTGGGGCTGTCGGGGCGGAAAAGGATGAATGGCGCGATGACAGGCTGAAGCCTGTCCTACGTGGCACTGCCGAGGATGCGGAGGTCGTCCACGAGCGTGCAGCGGCGCTGCCGCGTGAACGTGAGCGGCGTGGTCACGCCTTCGCCCGTCGGCGTGGCGATCGAGAACGAGAGGTAGCCCTCGCCCCCGAGGCCAAGGCCTGCAACGCTCGGGCCGTTCTTCACGAACAGCGTCGTGTCGAGGAGCCGGCCCATCCGCGTCATCGTGCGGACGTTGTTGGAGTGGATGATCGCCGTGTGGCGGAAGCCGTGCTCGCTCTCGTGGGCGCGATCGATGGCCTCGTCCACGTCCTTGCAGCGCACGAACGGCAGGAACGGCATCATCTGCTCGGTGGGCACGAACGGATTGTCGACGTCGGTCTCGCCGAAGACGAGTTCCAGGCCGGCGGCAGCCGTGGCGCCGGCGGCCTTGGCGAGAATCGCGGCGTCCTTGCCGAGCAGGTCCTTGCAGGGCACCCAATGGCGATGCGCGCCTTCACCGCTCATCACGATCGCCCGCTTCGTGAGCGCGTCGACCTGCTGCGCGGAGAGCCTGAGGGCGCCCGCCTTCTCCATCGCAGCCAGCATCCGGTCGAACACGCTCGCCACGACGAACACCTGCTTCTCACCGATGCAGAGGAGATTGTTGTCGTAGGCCGCGCCCGCGATGATCGAGCGGGCCGCGTTGTCGAGGTCGGCCGTCTCGTCCACGACCACGGGGGGATTGCCCGGCCCGGCCACGATCGCCCGCTTGGGCGACTGGAGGGCCGCCCGGGCCACGGCGGGGCCGCCGGTCACGCAGATCAGCTTCACGCCGCGGTGGTTGAAGAGCGCCCCGGCCGATTCGAGCGTGGGCTCGGCGATCAGGCTCACGAGGTTGTCGATGCCGATGTCGCGGTGGATCGCCTGGTTGAACCGCCGGACGCCCTCGGCGGCGATCTTCCGGCCGCTCGGATGCGGATTGACGACGACGGTGTTGCCGCCGGCGATCATGTTGATGGCGTTGCAGGCGATCGTGGGGAGCGAGTGCGTGACGGGCGTGATCGCGGCGATCGGGCCGAACGGGGCGTGCTCGATCACGGCCAGGCCGCGGTCGCCGCTGAACACCTCGCTCTGCATGAACTCGACGCCCGGCACCTTCTCGCCGAGCACCTTGAGCTTCTCGATCTTGTGGTCGAGGCGGCCGATCTTCGTCTCCTCGAACTCCATCCGGCCGAGCTCCTCGGCATCGTCGATGGCGATTCGGCGGATGTGGGCGATGGCCTTCTTGCGGCCTTCGACGCCGAGCCTCTCCAGCTGCTCGAAGGCTTCCTGGGCGGCGCGGACGGCGTCGTCGACGCTCCCGTGGACGCCGTGGGCGCCGGCGAGCGAGCCCGCCGCGGTGGAGGCGGGCGCTGCGCCGGAGGGCTTGGTGGCCGTGGAACCTGCGGCCAGTTCGGCGATGACCTGGCGGACGATGTTGGCGATGTCGGGCGTGGCGGTGGTGGACATGAGGGGGGTTCCAGAGGACATGACAGGCTGAAGACTGTCCTACTTTTTGAAAACTTCTTTGCCTTCGATGCGGACGGTGTCGACGAGGCCGATCACGACGGCGTCGATGGGGAGCGACTTGGTTTCGGGCGTGAGCCGGGCGCTCGAGCCCTGGGTGACGAGCACGAACTGGCCTTCACCGGCGCCGAGGGTGTCGACGGCGATGAACGTGCGACCGGTCGAGACGAGTCGGTCGCGGGTCTTCTCGTCGAGCCGGTAGGGCTCGACGACGAGCATCTTGTGGCCGGTCATCGACGCGGTCTTCTGCGTGGCCACGACCGATCCGGTCACGAGGGCGACGAACATCAGCCACCTTTCCTTTCTGTTGCCGAACCGGCGAGCAGATCCCGCGTCTGGCGGGCCACGATCAACTCTTCATTCGTGGGAATCACCCACACCTTCACGCGGGCGGCTTTCGCGCCGATCTCCCGCTCGCCGGCCGCCTTGGCGGCGTTGGCGGCGGCGTCGATCGCGATCCCGAGATCCTCGAGGCCCGTGAGCACCGCCACCCGGGTGAGCGGCGAGTTTTCACCGATGCCTCCGGCGAAGGCGATGCAATCGAGGCCGCCGAGTTCCACGATCCCCGCGCCGAGCCAGTGCCGGATCGACGCCACGAAGACGTCGATCGCCGTCTGGGCCCGGCGGCTGCCGGCCGCGGCCGCGTCTTCCAGGTCGCGCATGTCTCCAGACGTGCCCGACATGCCCGCGAGGCCGGCCTTTCCGGACAGCTCCCCGAGCAACTCCTCGAATCCCTTGCCCGTCTGCTTGGCGACGTGCAGCAGGGCAAAGGAATCGAAATCCCCGGCCCGGTTGTTCTGGGGCAGGCCCGACTGCGGGCTCATCCCCATCGACGTCCCCACGCTCTTGCCATCCCGGATCCAGCAGACGCTGCTCGAGCCGCCGAGGTGGCAGGAGATCGCCCGCAGCGGCCGCTTGGCCGGCACGAGCTCCGCCACCCGGGTCGCCACGAAGCGATGACTCGCCCCGTGGAAGCCCCAGCGCCGCACGAGATGGTTTTCCACCCACTCCGTCGGCACCGCATAGAGCGCGTTGCGGTCGGGAATCGTGGCGTGGAAGCCGGTTTCGAACGCGGCCACGAGGGGCACCTTGGGCAGGCGCTCCCCGAGCAGCCGCATCGCCTTCACGTAGGGCGGGTTGTGGGCCGGGGCCACCGCCGCCATCTCCTCCATCGCCGCGAGGACATCCGGGCCGACCCGCACGACGCCGCTCACGCGGCCGCCGTGCACCGCCTTGAAGCCCACCGCCGCCACCTCCTCGACGCGTTCCAGGGGCCCGTCATCGGCCGTCAGCTGCTCGAGCGCCGCCGTGAGGGCCACGGCGTGATCGGGAACAGGCATGACGGTCTCCAGCTGCGCGGAGCCGGCCGTGGCATAGACGCGGCTTTCCGCCGCGCCGATGCGCTCGACGCCTCCGCGCGCAAGCTCCCGTTCGCCCCCCGTCGAGCCGGCCTTTTCAGGCAGGTCGAAGAGGCGGTACTTGAAGCTCGTGGACCCGAGATTCGCGACGAGGACTTTCATGCAAAAAAAGCGGCGACGAGCGACTCGGCCGGGCGGGGGATGACGTGGCTGGCGACGAGTTCGCCCACCTGCTGGGCCGCGTTGGCACCGGCCTCGACGGCCGCCCGCACGCTCCCCACATCGCCCTGCACGACCGTCGCCACGTAGGCGTTGCCGATGCTGATGCGCTTCAGGATCTTCACGTCGGCCGCCTTGGCCATCGCGTCGGTGGCCTCGACGAGACCCACGAGTCCCTTGGTTTCCAGAAGTCCGATTGCCGTGTTCATGAACGCTCTTTCTGTGTGAGAACTGGTGTGAAAAAAATCCGAGAAAAAACCTCAGGCCTGGGTTCAGGCCTTGCCGGGCAGGACGATCCCGATGTCCTCGTGCGGACGGGCGATCACCTGCACGCTCACCACGTCACCGATCCGGCCGCCGGCCGCCGCACCCGCGTCGGTCGCCGCCTTCACCGCGGCCACGTCGCCCGAGACGAACGCCGTCACGAGCCCGCTGCCGATCTTGTCCCAGCCGAGGAAGGAGACGTTCGCCGCCTTCATCATCGCGTCGACCGCTTCGACGAGCGTGACGAACCCCTTCACCTCGATCATGCCGAGGGCTTCAACGTTCTTCGCCATCTGTTGCATCGCTCCTGTGTCATCCAGCCATCGTCCGCCGCGGGAATCCCCGCGGTGACCGCCCGGCTCGCGCCGGAGAAACGGTCGAATCTCATGGAGGACAGGCTTCAGCCTGTCGAGTGCTTCATGTGTGTGTGTTGGCAAGACAGGCTGAAGCCTGTCCCACGATGGGTCACGTTTGTTTCATAAGCTCGACGCTCTCCGCGTGGTCGAGGTCGGCCGCGTTGCCCTCGTCGGTGTCGATGTGCACCTCGAGCTTGCTCGTGGCGTCGGCCCGCACCAGCAGGTCGCGAAACACGGTGCTGCACGAGCCCTTGATGAGCAGGCTCATGCGGTCGCCGTCCTTGACGCCGAAGTGCGCGGCGTCGGCGAGGCTCATGTGGACGTGCCGCTCGGCGCGGATCACGCCCTCGCCGAGTTCGACGGCGCCCGCGGGGCCCACGAGCACGCAGCCGGGGGTGCCCGTGATCTTGCCGCTCGGCCGCACCGGCAGGTCGATGCCGAGCGAGATGCCGTCGGTGAAGGCTAGCTCCACCTGCGAGGCCTTGCGGGTGGGGCCGAGGACGCGGACGGTCGGGAGCATCTTCCGTTTCGGGCCGACCACCATCACCGTCTGCTCGGCGGCGTAGAAGCCGTCCTGGTAGAGGTTCTTGTGGGGCGTGAGCGTGCTGCCGGGGCCGAAGAGTTTTTCGACGTGCTCGTCGGTGAGGTGGCAGTGGCGGGCCGAGATGCTCACCACGAGCTTCGGGCCGGAGGCTCGGCCGGATGCGGTCGTCGCCTGCGAGGGCGGCGTCCCGCGCGACCGGAGCACGATCTCGCGCACGATCCGTTCGACCTGCGTTCGTTCGAGTCCGGCGGGCAGTCCGGCGACGGCACTCGCGGCGGGAAAACCGGGCGGCGTCATGGTGGCGGTGCTCATGCGGGGCGCATCCGACGGAGGTGGCGGGAGGGAGGCGTGGCGTCTTCATCCGGGACCGACGTGATCAGGAGTTCCGCCCCCGCCTTGGCGATCGTGTCGCGCCAGGCCGGGGGCAGGCCGTCGTCGGAGACGAACACGTCGATGGCGGAGAGTTCCGAGACGAGGGTCAGGCTCTTGCGGCCGAACTTCGAGCTGTCGGCCACGACGATCACGCGGCCCGCCGCCTCGAGCATCGCCTGCTCCGTTTCGGCCAGAAGGAGGTGGGCGTTGAAGAGCCCTTCCTCGGAGATGCCGGCGGCAGAGAGCACCGTCGTGGTGACGTGGAGCCGGCCGAGCAGCTCGTTGGCGTAGGGCCCGAGGCAGACGCCCGTGCGCGGCGACACATAGCCGCCGAGGAGCACGAGATCGGTGCGTGCCTCGGAAGCGAACAGGTTTGCGACCGGCAGGCTGTTGGTGACGACCTGCAGCGACCGGCCGACGAGCAGCCGGGCGACTTCGTACGTGGTCGTGCCGCCGTCGAGGAGCACGGTCTCGCCGTCGCCGATGACCTCGGCGGCCGTGGCGGCGATCGCCCGCTTGGCAGCCCAGTTGGCCGGCTGCCGCTCGTCGAACTCGGCGAGCCGGGGCATGCCGCCGGAGTAGAGCACGCCACCGTGGGTCCGCTTCGCCGAGCCCTGCTCCTCGAGCGCGTCGAGGTCGCGACGGATCGTCGACTCCGAGACGCCGAGCTCGCGCACGAGTTCATCGAGGGCGGCGAACCCCCGGATGCGGATCAGGTCGAGAAGGCGGCTGCGGCGTTCGTGATTCTGCACGGATAAGCTTCCTGCTGACAGAATTATGATTGGAAAAGGAACGAAATCAATCGTCCTTGGATTGGATACGTTCATTTTGCGATCAATTAAAATGCATTTGTGTGATCGAATGCGCGCAACTTCATTGCTGGCAGGAACTTGTGGCGGTTGGCGAAGATTTTCCGGCTCCCTCCAGCGTAGGCCATGGATTGGTGGCGTGCGGAGCGCGTCGAAACGCCTACCGGCAGAAGCCGGCCCCGGCTGTTGCGCCTCATGCTCGACCGCCCTGCCGCGGCACGTCGCTACAAGGCGAGGGCGCGGATGTCGCGGAACTCGACCTTCATCACGAGGCCGGCGTGGATCTGGAGGCCGATCGGGGCGGGATCCTTGTACGTCGCGTCCGTGTACTGCGACACCTGCTCACCGTTGAGCCACACCGTGAACGTGTCACCCTTGGCCTCGACGCGAATCCTGTTCCACGCGCCCGGCTCGAGGAGTTCGGCGGCCTTCGGGGCACGCGCCTCTTCGGGGTATTTCCCCGTGTAAAAGGAGCACGTCATGTCGCGCTTGAGGCTCCGCGACACGCCGATCTGCACCTGGAGCTCCGGCTTCCGCACCATGATGCCGCTGTCGATCTCGCCCGTGAACCGCACCTCCGCCTCCACGACGACGTCGCCGTATGACTGCTCCGTGTAGAGCATCGACTCGAGTTTGCGGTCGTCGCTCTGGCCGACGAGCACGCCATCGACGACGTGCCAGTACGACGGCTCCCGCGCAGCCTTCCAGCCGGAAAGGTCCTGGCCGTTGAAGATCGGCGGCAGCGACGCCGTGGGCGGTGTGTCGGCGCGGGTGACCGCGGTCAGGGCGACGCCGGCGATGAAGATCAGCGAGCGCGGCAGTCGGAGAGGCATGGCACCATTTGCTCAAAGAGGGTCGTGGGTCAAGCAGCGGGAGTCTATCGTGAAAAGCCGGGCACGGCTCCGAAGCGACCCGGCGGCCGGCGGTCGTGGCTTTTGGGGAGAAAGTGCGGTTGGCGGCCAGGGGCAGGGTGACTAGACTTCCGGTGTCAGGAGAGAGTCGCAAGACCGCCGAAGGCCGAACGCTCAGGCAAAAGTACTGACGACACACACTGTTGGAGAGTGACGCGGTCCCGATGGGCCGCGTCCACCGAAGGGGCAACCCGCGGAGAGAACTCCGCGGCGAATCTCTCAGGTCCAAGGACAACAGGGTTCCAGGGGTTCCGGCCCGGCCGGCACCCCGCCAGCGGAGCCCTCGCCATGTCCGACCCTGCGACCACCAGCCCCCGTGAGGGTCGTTCTCCTCCGCCGCCGGCCGCCTGGCCGCTCGAGCGTCTGGAGAACCTGTCGGAGTTTCAGGCCCGGCACATCGGCCTCGACCCGGCCGACGAGCGGCACATGCTCGACGTGCTCGGGGCCGCCTCTCGGGAGGCCCTCGTCGCCGGGATCGTGCCCGCGAGCATCGCGCGGACGACGGCCATGCGGCTGCCGCCGCCGATCTCCGAAGCCGCGGCGCTCGACGAGCTCCGGGCGATCGCCGCCCGCAACCAGCCGCTCAAGAGCTTCATCGGCCAGGGCTACCACGGCACCCAAACGCCGGCCGTGATCCTGCGGAACATTGTGGAGAACCCCGCCTGGTACACGGCCTACACGCCCTACCAGGCCGAGATCTCCCAGGGCCGGATGGAGGCGATCGTCAACTTCCAGACCATGATCTGCGATCTGACGGGGCTGCCGATCGCCAATGCGTCGCTCCTCGACGAGGCCACCGCGGCCGCCGAGGCGATGACGCTCGCCCGGCGCACGGCGACGAGCCCGAGCCACACGTTTCTCGCCGACGCCCGCTGCCATCCGCAGACGCTCGAGGTGCTCCAGACGCGGGCCAAGCCCCTCGGGATCGACGTGGTCGTGGGCGACGTGGCCGCGCTCCTCGACGCTCACGACTGCTTCGGCGTCCTCGTGCAATATCCGGCGACCGACGGCGAGATCGTGGACCATCGGGGCCTCGCCGACCGCGTGCATGCGAAGCAGGCGGCCCTCTGCGTGGCGGCCGATCCGCTCGCGCTCGTGCTGCTCGCGCCGCCGGGCGAGTGGGGGGCCGACATCGTCGTGGGCACGACGCAGCGGTTCGGGATGCCGCTGGGCTGTGGCGGGCCGCACGCGGCGTTTTTCGCCTGCCGCGACGACTTCAAGCGGTCGCTGCCGGGCCGGCTCGTGGGCGTGAGCATCGACGCCCACGGCAAGCCGGCCTACCGGCTCGCGCTCCAGACCCGCGAGCAGCACATCCGCCGCGAGAAGGCGACGAGCAACATCTGCACGGCGCAGGTGCTGCCGGCAGTCGTGGCGAGCATGTATGCCGTCTATCACGGTCCGGCGGGGCTCATGCGGATCGCGGAGCGGGTGGCGGCGTTCACGGCGATCCTGGCCGACGGGCTGCGCACGCTCGGCGTGCGGCTCGAGCACGCCCGGGCGTTCGACACGCTCGCGATCGACGCGGGCGACCGGGCCGCCGATCTCGCGGCCCGGGCCCGCGAGCAGGGCATGAACCTGCGGCTGATCGACGCCCACACGCTCGGCGTTTCGCTCGACGAAACGACCACCCGCGCCGACATCGTCAGGCTCTGGGAGGTGTTTTCATCCCCGGGGCGGGCCGTGCCGGATTTTTTGCCGTACGAAAACGGCCGCGAGCCGCTGATTCCCGCGGCGCTCCGCCGCACGAGCGAGTTTCTCACGCACCCCGTCTTCAATACGCACCACTCCGAGACGGCGATGCTCCGCTACATCCGCGCGCTTGCCGACCGTGATCTGGCCCTGGATCGCAGCATGATCCCGCTCGGCAGCTGCACGATGAAGCTCAACGCCACGAGCGAGATGATCCCGATCACGTGGCCCGAGTTTGCGAACATCCATCCGTTCGCACCTGCCGACCAGCGCGAGGGCTACTCCATGCTCGAGCGGCAGCTCCGCGGGTGGCTCTCGGAGGCCACTGGCTACGCCGGGATCAGCCTGCAGCCGAATGCCGGCAGCCAGGGGGAATATGCCGGCCTGCTCGTGATCAAGGCCTGGCAGGAGGCCCGCGGGCAGGGGCAGCGTGACATCTGTCTGATCCCGTCGTCGGCCCACGGCACGAATCCCGCCAGCGCCCGGATGGCGGGGATGCAGGTGGTGGTGACCGGCTGCGACGCGCAGGGCAACGTCGATCTTTCCGAACTCGAAGCACGATGCCGCGAGCATGCCGACCGGCTGGCGGCCGTGATGATCACGTATCCGAGCACGCACGGCGTGTTCGAGGCGGAGATCAAGCGGCTCTGCGAGATCGTGCACCGCCACGGCGGCCGCGTGTACGTCGACGGAGCCAACATGAACGCGCTCGTCGGCGTGGCGGCGCCCGGAGCCTTCGGCGGCGACGTGAGCCACCTGAATCTCCACAAGACGTTCTGCATTCCGCACGGCGGCGGCGGCCCGGGCGTGGGGCCGGTGTGCGTGGTCGAGGATCTGGTTCCATTCCTTCCGGGACATCATGCGGGAGGCCTGCCGCCGAGCCCCGTGGGCGCCGTCTCCGCCGCGCCGCTCGGCAACGCGGCGGTGCTGCCGATCAGCTGGATGTATTGCCGGATGATGGGGGGAGAGGGTTTGCGGCGGGCGACCGAGACGGCGATCCTCTCGGCCAACTACGTGAGCACGAGACTCCGCGACCACTTCCCCACGCTCTATGCCGGGGCGGGGGGCCGCGTGGCCCACGAGTGCATCCTCGACCTGCGACCGCTCAAGGATTCCTGCGGCGTGACGGCCGAGGACGTGGCCAAGCGGCTCGTCGACTACGGCTTCCACGCCCCGACCTTGAGCTTCCCCGTGCCCGGCACGCTGATGGTGGAGCCGACGGAGAGCGAGCCGCTCGCCGAGCTCGACCGGTTCATCGAGGCGATGATCGCGATCCGCGCGGAGATCGGGCGGATCGAGGCGGGGGAGTGGCCCGAGGACGACAACCCGCTCGAGCATGCCCCGCACACGGCGGCCGCCGTGGCCGCCACCGATTGGGACCGTCCCTACACGCGCGAGCAGGCGGCGTTTCCGGTGCCGGGAATCGAGCGGCGCAAGTATTGGCCTCCGGTGGGCCGCGTAGACAACGTCCATGGCGACCGCAACCTGTTTTGCAGCTGCGTGCCCGTGTCAGCCTGGCAGGAGTAGCGCGCAAGGCGTGCGTCCGTCCTGAAATGATTTTCCTCAGCGGCCGGCGATTATCCGCGTAGACGTTCGTAGAAATCCCGCGGTGAAAGGATGGCGACGCCGCGAAAGAGCCCGAGCGCGAGCAATTCCTGATCACCCGTCACAAGGACGGCCGCAGATCCCGCGACGGCCGTGCCCAGAACAGGTAGGTCATCTTTGTCTCGAACAGTTCCGAGCGGCAGGGTCACTGGCTCCACGATTTCACCGTTTGTCCTCAGCATGGCGACAGCCGCATCGGCTTGTCGCTTGGTTGCCTTGAACTTTCCTCGATAGTGCTGCGCGACCTCGCCCAGGATGTGCTCGGAGAGAATGACCACATGGTCACGAAACACGAGCGTCACCAGGGCCTGACACAAACCGTGCGTGGCGATGGCCGCCAACAACACGTTCGTGTCGAGTACGACCCTCACGACACAGCCTTGAAGATGTCGTCGTCGGTGATGAACCCTTGCGCTTCCGCGAGCGGGACGGTCATCTTCCGAAGCGCCGCCAGCTGCTCGCTGGCGATGTAGCGCCGCAAGGATTCCCGCACGAGCTCACTCGACGGCCGGTGCTGTCGTCGGCTCAAGGCGT
>Ga0214923_10004654_pt1 | contig 16411 bp, 21 predicted proteins | sample LL1510_MetaG_FD_177993 | JGI IMG/M metagenome (GOLD analysis project Ga0214923, IMG submission 177993) | Freshwater microbial communities from Lake Lanier, Atlanta, Georgia, United States - LL-1510 | ecosystem: Environmental > Aquatic > Freshwater > Lake | place: USA: Georgia | collected...
TTAATTTAATATAATGAGGATTAAATTAAGTGAAAAATACCAAAAAGAAAGAGAAGACATATGTGATAAAATTATAAGTATTTTAGAATTAGATGAAAATAAATCGTTTCTATTATGTGAATTAGATGATGATATAGAAAAACAAAAAAAAATTTTAGAAATGAAAGAAGATATACAAAAATATTTTTCGGTTAGTTGTATTTCATCGTTTCGTCCAAATTTTGAATGTAAAAGACCTTATCTAAATATAGTAAGAAGTATATTACGAAAGCAAAATTATATATTTGAAAGAAGTGAAATAGAAAAATCTAAAAATGATGGTAGTTTTTTTCGTTCAACAAAATATAAAATATTTAGGAATAATTAAGCAAAAATAATTCATTATAATTACTTAAAAATAAAATCTTTAGTAAATATATAGAATAATATTCAATGGAGTAAAAAAAAGAAAAAGAAAGAAACATTCAAAACATTCAAAACATTCAAAACATTCAAAACTTTTAGGAATTTAGAGAAATCTAAATTTAAGATCAATAAAACAACGAATGTTATTACAAATGATAAAAAAGAATTATTTTAGGATGAGTTTGTTTTACTTCGTTATATCATTTTTCTTTCCGGTCGGTGTAATACAATAATTATAATATTCATAATATTCATAATTATATAATGTTCTCTTTATGTATTCCTACAATGGATCGTTATGATGATTTTTTAAGTAAATATTTACCAACATATTTAGAAAATGATTTAATTAATGAAATTATTATTACAGATGAAAATGGTAATGATATAGAAAAAATTAAAGAAACTTTACCTAATAATGATAAACTTATTTTGATTCAAAATGACTCTAGACTGGGTCCTTTTTTAAATAAAATAAAAGCATGTTCTTATGCAAAAAATGAATGGATTGCTCTCATTGATTCTGATAATTTTGCTGATAAAAATTATTTTGTAGTAGCTAAAAATTATATAGAAAAAAATCAAATAACACAAAAAAATATTATTTTATCACCAAGCAAAGCAAATCCAAGATTTGATTTTACACATTTAAATAATTTTATTTATAAAAATGGAAATTTTATTAAAAATAAGGATAATGAAAATATTTTATTTAAAAATAACACATGGCACCCAATTTATTCACATAGTGAGGTTTTTATGAATGCTGGAAATTATATAATTAATAAATATTTAATAGAAAATTTAGATATATCTAAAGAAACAGATAATATAAAAAAATCATTCGCATGTGATGTTATTTATATGAATACACTATTTTTTGAGCAATTAAATTTACATATGCATATTGTTCCTCATTTAGAGTATGAACATGTTGTTCATAATGGAAGTATTTATATAAATACATGTAACGAATTTAAAGAGTTTAATCATTATGTTCATCATAGATATAGAAAATTAATTTAAAAAAAATATAATTTAAAGAAATCAACATATTATATATAATATGTTGATTTCTTTGCATGAACTTATCAAAAAATACAATATCCAAATAAAAGGGATTCTTCATGTAGGTGCTCATGAATGTGAAGAGATGGGTGCATATGAACAATATTTATCCCGAGATAAAATTTTATGGATAGAAGCATTACAAGATAAGGTAGATTATAATAAATTTAAGCATCGTGATTTATTAATTGAACAAGCCGTAATTTCAGATAAGATAGAAACAGTTACATTTCATCGTTCAAATAATGGCGAAAGTTCATCGTTTTTAGAATTTGGATTACATGAAAAATTTCATCCACATGTAAAATATATTCATTCTTTTCAGGTAGAAACTAAATTGTTAAAAGATATTATATGTAATTATGATATTGAATATAATTTTTTGAATTTAGATATTCAGGGTGTTGAATTAAAGGCTTTAAAAAGTATGGAAGAGTATTTACCAAAAGTAGATTATATTTACACAGAAGTGAATAGTGATTATGTTTATAAAGATTGTAGTCTTATTACTGAAATAGATGATTTTTTAAAACAATTTGGTCTAGAAAGAGTAGAAACAGTTTGGTGTGGTGATTGCAAATGGGGTGATGCTTTATATATTCGTAAATTTTAATATATGTACATATATAAAATGGTACTATATTTATGTTTGATACCGAATAGAGGTGCTAGAATTGGTCATCAAACACACGATCATTTCAATTTAGTAACTTATTGTAAAAAAAACGGTTTTATTTTTGTATATCATCCATTTACTTGCAATTCATCTAAATTTGAAAATATTTTACAATTTAGTAAATTATATGATTACCAATACGATGATGTAAAAAAAAATGTAGATAAAATAGTTAATATAAAAGATTTAACAAATATTTTGAATAATTTACATAATAAATTATTCGATTTGCATAATTCTAATGAAAAAATTTTATTATTTGATAGTATTTGCGGAAATGAAAATTATAATATGAGTTGGAATATAAAAAATGATGATATAGTAGATATTAAAAAAACATATCGAAATGTATTATTGAAGTATTATAAAAAATATGTAAACGAAGATTATATTTGTATACATATAAGGTGTGGTGATATTATAAATGACCCAAGTAGATATTTAAGTGTTCAGTATTTTATTGAAAAATATAAATATTTGATTACTAAAATAGGTAATCATTTACCAGTATACATTGTTACTGAACAAAATTTTAAGGAAAACGATGTTTTATATGAAAATATCAATAATTGCAATATAATTCAAACAGATGAAATTATTTCTTTTTATTATTTAGTTCATTGTAAATATTTAATTGCTTCGAGAAGTGGTTTTTCAAATTTAGCTTATATTCTTGGAAATATCGAAGTTATGAAACCTCCTCTTGATTGGAATTGTTATTGGGATAATCTAATTGAATAAATTTATTTATATTCCAATAAATTTTGATTAAAGACAGTTAGCATTTTTTCGCATTTTTTTATATCTTTCCAACCTGTAAAATTTTCATCTAACCACATTTTATACCAATTTTCTAGACGTATTTTACCTTGTAAATTCCATCGAAAGTGATTTGTTGTAGAAATATGTTTACTTTTTGATAATTCTTCTTTTTCAAAATCAGTAGCGGTTGGATTTAGTGAAATATGATGATGACCTACGCCAGTGTAATGAAAATATTTTGCTTTAATGATTCCTATTTTTGGATGAACAAATAATGAGTCATTAAATTTTGGAAATTGTTCAAAAATATCTTTGTCTTTTTCTACCATAATAATTTCCCCTGTTTCACTAATACGTTCCTTTGTACAACCATTTAAATAAGAATAATGGTTTTCTTTCATCATTTGAATAATATTTTCTAATGTATCAGGAAATTCTTGAAATTCATCACTGTCTGCTGGAATAATATAATCTTCTTCAAGATTTACATTATCATTTACTAATTTTTTTAACATTTCTATATTAGGTGTTTCAAATAATTTTTCGGTATTCGGACCTATATTATAAATAATATAATTATTATAAGGACTATTTTTAACGTTTTCTAAAAATAATTCGAAATTTTCTTTATCTTTATCAAATTTATAATTAAAATTAATCAAAAATTTATAAACTCCTAATTTTAAATAATATTTCATAAAATGTTCAAATAAAAAATCATCGTAGTGAGTAAATCTAGAACAAACAAAAATTTTAGTCATAATATTATATATATATAATATTATTAAATGGAAATTAACGGCAATACATTATTTATTCAACACGAATCTGGTAATATTGGACATTTTTTTAATGATCATGTTTATTCATCGTTTGGTTATTATTTAACAAATAAACCTCATACCGAAAGAATATTATAACAACATATTGGAAGGTGCTTATAATAGGAAAGAAAAGTATATTACAAAGAATAAAACTCGTAAAAACCCAAAGAAAATATATCTATAATGGGCGTTTTAAATGTGCAAAGGTGTAAACCTCAATTAGCTATGGGTATAGCTGCACATGGTGCAAATATTTCAGAATTAAATGAGATTTTATCTTATTCAAATAAAGAAATAATTAAACGCAATCAATTTGATTATAAATTATGTAAAGAGGATAATATAAATAATTATTTATTGGTAGTAAATCATTATATGTTTCAATCACTAGAATTTTATACAAATATTAAGTGTAAAAGAGGAGATGTTTATAATATTAAAGGCGATAATCTCAGAAAATTAACAGATGTTTATAATTGTGATAAAGTTTGTATTATCGAAGATAATAAATTATCAGATATTTACAAATTAAATTACTTATAAAATATATCTAATAATTCAAATAATCCCTCTTTCTGTCCATCATTCAATAAAACTTCCTCTTTTTCATCACAATCTGTAACGAAAAAAAAAGTTGTAAATCCGCAATTAATTGAATTCGCCGCAAAACAATCATGTCTTGTATAAGGGCACAATTCAATAAATACAGGATTTTTTTTACACCAAATCATATTTTTCATTAATGAACCATGAGCTCCTAGAATTATTTTTGCATTTGTAAAATAATGTATAGTTTCTTGTAGTGTTTCTGAACCATTTAATATAATAAAATTGTATTTGTTTTTTAATATATTTACTATTTCTTTTTCATTTTGAATGCTTCTTCCATAAGAACCTCGAGCCAAATAAAGATTATATAAATTTTCAGATTTTTCTTGTTTGTTTAATACTTTATTAAAATGATAAGCATAAAATTTGTCTATATATCCTCTACACATTCCTACTACAGTAGAAATATTTATTTTATGAAAATAATACAATTTTTTGTTGTTTTCTCGAGTTTGATATTGAGTTGGGAAATAAAATTTTAATTTTTCAAAATAATATTCAATGTTTGTTATACGATTATATGATAAATGGAACAAAGGTAAGTCTTTTTTTTCAGATACAATCAAACGATTTATTACATCCCAAAATTCACCAAAATTATAAAATCCATATATATAATCAAGAAACATCACTTCTTCTTTTATTTCTTTAAAAATATTTAAATTACTTATGTTTTTTATTATAACATTAGAGTGATTACATATACAATATTCTTTATATTCAATATCATTATTAAATTCATCAATAATTAGTGGATTTTTATATTGATCAAACCAACATTTATTTATATAATATACATTTTCTAAAACAATGTTTTTTGAATAAAAAGTACTATAAATATGGTCTGATTTATCAAATGAGTATATTTCTGAAAAATCTTTTAAATTCATAATTTCAGAAAATTTTGAAATATTATTTTCTAATAATTCATTCATTATTTCCATTAAATTTTTGTAATAATCTATAGTTTCAATTGTTTTATTTTCTCTAATATATTCGGATACTTCATTTAGTTTGTCTATGTAATAAATAATATCTACTATTTTCTGTTTTTTTATCAAATAATTTTTATAATTTGGTATTAACCAATCCCTTCTATTGTACATATTACATTTTTTTTCATTAAAATTCATTAAAGGAACATTAATTTTATCATAAATATCCAATATTTTTTGTTCATTAATTAATATATTATTTAATTTATTTGTATAAAAGTAATTGTGTCTTAATAAATGCAAATGAAAAAAAAGTTCGAAATTTGTTTTACTGTGAATTAAAATAATATTTTCATATATATCTTTAATAAATTCAAACTCTAATTTGTTATCATAATGGTATATTAAGTAAAGTTTAAAATTTTTGTAATTATTTTGTTGAATATATTGTTTTATTTTATACTCAAAATTATTTATATTTCTAATAGTATAATATAAAATACTTATACCATTATAATTATAAATAATAAAAAAATCTTCTTTATAATGATTCGGTTTCTCATACATTTTATACAATATTATATAATATAAATAAAATAAAATAACAAAATAATAAATCAATAAAATAATAAACAAACTAACAAACTATTATTTCAGCTAATAATAAATATTTTTCATTTGGGAATAAATTATCATACTTACATGTAGACGTATCTACATTTTCTTGACTAATTGTAATTTTTATATTTTCATCAAAATTAATATTCAAATTAATATAACCATATCTTTTATAAAAACAATGTGCGTCCCATGTTAAAAGTTTGTGATTATTTATAAATACGTAACCATTATTTTTATAATATAAAATATTTAGTGCTATTACATTTTTGTATTTTTTTTCAATATTAAATATTATTTCATTAGATATTTTATAATATTTTTTTTCATTAAATAATTCAATATCCATATTGGAACAATCTAATATTTTATCTAGACTTAAGACTGATATATTTTTATATTTATTCATAATATCATCTTTTATTTTAAGTGTATTTTGAATAGACTGTTTTACAAAATATTTTTCATTTAAAAGACACATAAATATAGATAAATCTAACATTTTACCATATAAATTAGAACCATCATAAACAGTGTGACAATTATCTTTAAATAAGAGTGATAAATCTATATTTTTCATTTCTTTAAATACTTTATAAAAATGAATTGATGATATATTATAATTGTTTGCGATTTCTTCATAAATATCAATCATATCCATGTAATTATCTATATCACTTTTATATAAATATAAAAATATTGGTGTAATATCATTTTGAATTAATTTTTGCAAAATTATTGTAAGAAAACATTTTAAATCTTCTTTATTTGGTCTATATATAGAAGTGATCCATTCTAAAAAACAAACACTAAATTTAGGTGTATTATTTATAACATCATCGACTAACCATAATGCATGATTTATATGACACCCAGAATAACCTTTCTTATAAATAGACGATTCTTTATATTTTTTCATTAAATAATTAACATAAGAATATTTTTGTTCAGTTACACTAGCACCAAAAAAGGTTATATTATTAAATTGTGATTTGTTATAATAACATCTTTTAAAAATATTTTTTTTTATAAAACTTGTTAATTCATCTTCGTCAATCGATAAATTATTTTTGTTATTAATTAAACATATAGCATCATTATAAAGATATGTATTAAATTGTGTTATTAATGTTTGTTCAATATTTAAAAATTTGATAATATCTTTATCAAATAAATAATTGGATAATTCAGGATATTTTTGAATAAATTTTTCTTGTTCGGGAAAAAATAATATGAAATACATATTTTCTTTATTGATATGTTTACATTTTTGAAGATACGTTTTATAAATAAAATCAAAATTATATTCAGTTTTTATATTTTTATTTAAACAAAAATAATATATATTATCATTCGTCAAAAATTGAAACAAATCCCAATTATGCTCAAAATCAGAAAATAAAAAACATTTTGTATTTACATTGTTAATTACAATATTGAAATATGTTTTATTATTAAATGCCCAAGAAGGTTTTTCCATTATAATATTATATACAATTAAAATTTATTAAATTGTCTTAATTTGTATTTATAACAAAAATATAATAATAATAATAATAATAATATAAAATCAATAAAAATATAAAATCAATAAAAATATAAAATAAATAAAAATGAAGAACATAACATTTTCCTCATGTTTTTATATAATTAAGTCAAAATTTGATGCGAGCACCTATGTATATTGGATGAATAATTTCATTTCTATTGTAAATCATTTCAATTTAGTCATTTATACCAATGAAAATTCACAAAAATATATTGATACCAAAGGAAACCCTAAAATAAAAATTGTTATAAAGCCATTCGAAGAATTTTATAATTATATTTATAAAGATGATTGGATCCGAAATCACGAAAAAAACATTTATTTGAACAATCGTGTTAATTGGGAAGTTAATATGTTATGGAGTGAAAAAATTCATTTTGTGAAAGACACTATTGAGAGAAAATATTTTGATACAGACTATTATGGATGGTGTGATATTGGTTATTTTCGTAATCGAGGAAATGATTTACATACTATTTATTTAAAAAATTGGGCAAATAATTCAAAAATCGAAAAATTAGATAAAAACAAAATCCATTATGCTTGCATCAATAACAATCAAGAATATATGAAACAAATGTCTATAATAATTAATACAAAAAATGTAAAAGGATTGCCTTTGAATCCTATACCACCTATTCAACAATCTGTTGCGGGAGGATTTTTTATTTTACACAAAGATAAAATTGATTGGTGGTTCAAAACATATAATTCTAAATTGCACCAATATTTTGTGAATGATTATTTGGTAAAGGATGATCAAGTTATTTTAGTGAATTGTATTTTAGACAATAATTTAGAAAACAATTTCTCTCTATATCTTGAGAATAAACCAGATTTAGATAACTGGTTTATGTTTCAACGGATTTTGAACTAAGTTTTATTTTTATATATATTAGTTTTGTAAAATAACAATTACGTTTATACATATATATATTATTATTTACAAATAATATATATATAATAATGTTTAATGAAAAAGAAATTCATAAAATATATATTGATAAAGTTAAATTACCAGAATCATATTTTAAAAAATACGAAATATTACCGAGCTGTCCTGTAAAGAATTATAATTATAATTGGGGACATTATGATTTTCCAAGAACATGGTGTATTTTAGATTTTATTGAATGGATAAAAAAATATAATATTAATATTGAACATCTTGGTTATACATGTGATTCCGATATTGAATTAGAATTTATTAATCCTTCAAAAAAAACACTAGTTTCTTATCCTCAATATGATTTACATACAATTTCAAATTATTTTGAAAATGAGTTTGATTTTTTTTTATTTAATCAAACAATTGAACATTTATATAATCCATTTGAAGCTGTAAAACAAATTTATAAAATAGTAAAACAAGGTGCTTATGTATTTACTTCTGTACCAACGCTGAACATTCCTCATATGACTCCGATTCATTTTAATGGATTTAATCCAATGGGTTTAGCGATGTTATTTAAAACAGCTAATTTTGAAATTATTGAAATTGGACAATGGGGTAATTTTGATTATATTACAAAATTATGGGGTACACATAACTGGCCTGGTTACGATAAATTAAATAATAATAATGTTATTATGAATGAAGAAAAAAATGTATGTCAATGTTGGATTTTAGCAAGAAAATTATAAATCACATACTTTTATAAAAGATGCAATAAATTATAATATTAAAAATAAATTAAATTATAATAATGATAAGTATTTTAATACCTATTTATAATGGTATTGAATTTATAGAAGAGTCTATTGAATCAGTTTTACAACAAACATTTAATGGTTGGGAAATTCTAATAGGTATAAACGGACACCCACAAAACTCAGAAGTTTATTTAAAAGCAAAAGAATATGAACAAAAAGTATTAGAAGGAAAAATAAAAGTATTTGATTTTTTTGAAATTAAAGGAAAGGCAAATACCTTGAATGAATTGGTAAAACATGCTAAATATGATTATATTGCACTTTTAGATGTAGACGATATATGGTTACCTGAAAAACTAGAAAAACAAATTCCTTTTATTCGTTTGAAGTATGATGTTATTGGAACAAATTGTATTTATTTTGGAAATGTATATAAAAAATCTACCATACCTTTAAAGGAGTTAACATATTATAATTTTAAAAAAGTAAATCCAATCATAAATTCGAGTGTGATTATAAAAAAAGAATTGTGCGATTGGAATGATATTCCATTGGAAGATTATGATTTATGGATACGATTAAGAAAACAAGGTAAAACTTTTTATAATTGTAGTAATGTTTTGGTCAAGCATCGTATACATAATGACTCGGCTTTTAATGCAAAAGGGAATGGACAGTTTAAAAAAGAATTAATAAAAAAACATTTTTTTTGATTTTGTTTCTTATTTTTCTTATAAAAAATAAAAAATATACTCATGGAGAGGCTTTAACTCTCGACCTTCGTGTTATAAGCACAATATGCTAACCAACTACATTACGCGAGTTCCATATATATGTAATAATTAACCTTTATATTTATTTTATTTTTAAAATATTATTTTTTTCCATTCTGGTGGACATAAATCATGTGTATCTATATTGGCGTTTGGTGTGAACCACATAACAGGATAACATACGATTTTTTCTGGTTTTGTATTAAAATAAGCACCCCACCAACTAAAAGAACTATTTGCGATAATATTGTGTCTGCATAAACTCATTAAAAGCATTTGTTCCCAATCAACCAGTCTATTTGGTGCTCTTAAAAATCTATAATCCTGAAATTTCGATTCACACAATTGAATTGTTTGTAAAACTTCATCTAAATCTTCATCTTCACAAAAATACATTATTTGAAATTTTTCTTCTGAATATTTTTTCTTGATTTTATCTAATGCATTTATGTAATATTCTGAAGTCATAATTGGATGAAAATAATTAACTTTTTTATAATCTCCTATACGAAAATGCATACTTATTGTTTTTTCCAAGTCCTCACATTTTAATCCAGATTTTTCTAACACTAGTCTTTTTTGTTTTGTAATTTCCAGAATTTTGTATATTAATGAAAAAAATTCCTGAAAATATTTGTAACTTTGAAAATATCCATATAAACAAACATTTTTTGCTTGAAAACTAGATACATGAAATTCCCTAAATGGAAATCCATTTTCTTTTAAAATTACCATTTGTTCCGGTAATTTTTCTATTAGAACTGGATGCAACTTTTGAAAAATTGTATCCCAGAAAGTATAACGCAATGTACAACCATTTCCACCCAACGTTTTGCTATGTAAAAATTGATATTCTTTTTTTGATTTAATTGCGTAAGAAATTGTTGTAAAAATCTGGAATAATTGATTACCTAGACCCCCTCGCAAATCACATGTTATCATTTTCTATTTATTTATATTTTATATTTAAATTTGTTTTTATTGTTTATATTTTTGTTTCTAAAAACTGCTGATGTTTTATACTTCGATTGTGTTCAGCTCTTCCAGTGCATCTCACTATTGACCCACATTCACAAGTATATATTTCTTTTTGTTTAGCTAATATTTTTTCTTTATTTTTTTGATATAGTTCTTCTCTATATGTTTTTATTTTGTCTTTATTTTCATCACGGTATTTTTTTGCCTTTTCCAAAATTGAATCTTTGTGTTCTTCATAATAGGTCTTACATTGTTCCTTGATTATTTCCTTATGTTCTTCATTGTATTTTTTTTTACATTCTTTAATTTTTTCATAATTTTTATTTCGATATTCTTTCTGTTTTTCTTTAAATAGTAATTGTTTTTGTTCTAAATCTTCTTCAGTAACAGGATCTTCCGTTTCTACAATACCTAAAAGTTGATTTTGATAATCAACATGTTTTTTGGTTTGTAAATGACGTATTTTATTACCAAATGTATAATGATTGCCGCATTCACATTGAATAATTTGTGATCTTTTTGTTTTTAATTCTTCTTCGTGAGCATTTCTCCATTCTTTTTGTGCTTTAGAAGCTTCTTCTTTGTGTTGTTCTCGATATATTTTTTTATTTGCACATATTTGTTCTTTATTTTTTTCGCGATAATCATCTTGATATTCTTTTATTTTTTCTTTATTTTTTTTTACATATTCTTTCTGGTATTCAAGTTTTTCTTCTTTATGTTCTTCATAATTGTTTTTTGCTTTTTTTATTAATTTTTCTCTATTTTGTTGATACCATTCATTTTTTTTTTGTTTTATTTTTTCAGCGTGTAATTCAAGATATTTTTGAATTTTTTCAATATTTATTTTACAGTAAACCTTTGCTTTCTCTGCGAGTTTTTCTCGAAAAATAATTCTATATATTTTACTATATTCTTCCTTGCTTCTGTTAGGTATAGTTACATTTAAAGAACATGATAATTTTTCAATCCAATATCGTTCACGCTGTCTAGCTTCATAAACATTATTACAATTATAATTTTCAAGAATATCTGTATACCAATTATCCCATCCTCCATTATTACGAATTGTTTTATAAATTTTATAATTATAACCTTTTGCATTTTCATTACTACAATTATTTTTATGATGTCAACATCTTTGATAATAAGAAGTAGTATGACCTACATAAATATCTTTAACACTTTCATTTTTACATTGAATTTTATAAATCACAGTATTAGAATAATTTGCTAAATTATTTGAAGCCATATAATATTATAACATATTTTTCTAAATCATTATTAACATAAATTAAAAATCTTCGGTAAATTCAAAAATTTCTTCACTTTTTGTTTTGTTTGCTAGCGCATATGAGTCATTTTGACGCTCAAAGAAATTAGATTTAGCCTCCAGGCTAATAAGCTCCATAAATTCAAATGGGTTCGTCACATTATAAATCTTATCGTAACCCAATTGCAAACAAAGGCGATCAGCCACAAATTGTATATATTGTGTCATTAATTGTGAATTCATTCCGATTAAACGACATGGAAGAGCCTCACAAATAAATTCGGTTTCAATATCCACTGCTTCTTTAATAATTTCATGGATTCTTGACTTTTTCATTTTATTAACTAATTTACTATATAATAGAATGGCGAACTCACAATGAAGAGCCTCATCACGTGAAATCAATTCGTTGGAAAATGTTAACCCAGGCATCAAACCGCGTTTTTTTAACCAGAAAATACTGCAAAAGGCACCGCTGAAAAAAATACCTTCTACACAGGCAAATGCGACTAAGCGTGTTGCGAATCCACTGCGATTGTCTTTGATCCATTTTTGTGCCCAGTCAGATTTCTTCTTGATGCATTGATAATTTTCAATCGCATTGAACAATTTGGTTTTGTTTTCCGTGTCCTTAATGTATGTTTCAATTAAAAGACTGTAAGTTTGACTATGAATATTTTCCATTGCGATTTGGAAACCATAAAATGCTCTGGCTTCTGAATTTTGAATATCAGTCATGAAACGCATCGCTAAATTTTCCAAGACAATTCCGTCACTCGCTGCAAAAAAGGCCAAAATCATAGAAACAAAATGTTTTTCATCATCATGTAAGCTATCCCAGTGCGAAAGATCCTTTGTTAAATCAATTTCTTCGGCTCGCCAGAAACAGTCTACTTGTTTTTTATACATTTCCCATATGTCTTGGTATTTAATTGGAAACATTACAAACCTATTATCGTCTGGTGTTAAGAGAGGCTCAATATTATTCTTCGACATCCTAAATAATATATTAGGAAGATTTTAAATTTGTTTAAAAAAATAATAATATTCAAAATAATATTCAAAAATAAAATATAAGCATAATTTAATGATGGAATTAATTCCTACACACATGAATTTAGCAGATAGAGATATTTATTTGATTCATATTGAAAAAGAGATAGACATAAGAAGAAAAATGTTGCTTGAAAAACATAAAAAACTACAACGTATATCTAAGCAAAATCATTTTTTAGAATTAGTAAAACAAGATTACAAGAATTATCATGATATTATTCTACAACAAAAACAAGAGCAAATGCGTGCTTTAGAATTATTGAACCAATATATTGGCGATTTAACAAAATCGGGCAAATTAAGCAAGTATAATATTAAAGATGGAATTTATGAACAAAGAAAAATTCTTCATGAAATCAAGAAAATTAAATGCAGTTTAGATGAATTAATACAATTGAACAATCAAACTATTGATCACTTAAAAAATTAAAATATAAGAATTTTTTAAATTATTTAATAAAATATATACGTGTATATTATATATCAATGAATGAAAATACCAATTCAGATTTTTTAAATAGATTTGAAGAAAGTTTACAAAAAGTAAATCAACTGGTTGAAGATAGAAGAAATAGCTCATCTGAGTATACAACTGCTATCGTTCAATATGTTGAAGGTATAAATACAAAATTATCTACTTTAAAAGAACAAGCAAATCAGATTGTTGATCTAATTAATAATTTAAAAAACCAAATTCATTCTTCTTCTGAAGAAGTTAAAAATAAACAAGAAGAAATTAGAAATTTAAAACAACAAAATGACGTTTTATCAAGTAATAGCGGTAATCAAGTTCAAAAATTAGAATCACAATTATCACGCACTCAACTACAAATTAATCAATTAGAACAACAATTAAGAGAGTCAGAAACAAAACAATCCGAGAAAGAACAACAAATTTCTCAAATGGAACAACAAATGCAATCAAAAGAACAGGAACTTGCACATTTAAAACAAGAAATTGAAAATAAAAATAGAGAAGGTTTAGGTTTGTCTGAATTAAGAAAACAAAAACAAATGCAAATGATGCAGCAAAAAGAAGAAGAAATGAATAAATTACAACAACAGCATCAAGGTCTTCAAGAACAACATCAAGGACTTCAAGAATCATCTTCTAATTTGCAACAAAAGATTGAGGAACAAAATAATCAGATTATGATGATGAATGAAGAGTTAGATAAAACCAAACAGGAATCCGCACAACAAATACAAGAAAATCAACAAAAAATACAACAGTTAACTGAACAAAACAAAGAATTAGTTCAACGAATTGTAAAAGCTACTGAAATTATTTATCAAGCTGTAGAACAAATCAATGAATTGAAAACAAGTAAACGATCTGAAAATTTAGAAATGCTTCGGTCAAAATTTAATGAAACAACTCAAAAAATAGCAGAAATTAGCAGTACATTACAGGGTATCAACATAAATCAAACGGAAATTGCGAACCCTGGTTTACTTGGTGGTAGACGTAGACATAAAAAAATAACAAGAAGAACAAGAAAAAAACAAAAAGGTGGGTTTGTTTATGGTAAATCTTCATCCAGAAGAACTTCTAAATTTAGTAATAAATTTAGTAAAAGAAGAAGCAGTTATAAAATTTCAAGTAGAAAATAATTTGTTTTTCAAAATTTTTTATTGATTTTTAAAATTCCAAATTCTAAAAATCAATTTATTTTTTTAGATAGTTATATATAATGAAGATCAAATCAACATTTGCAAAAATCCTGCATAATCGTATTTTTATTAATTTAGTTTGGATATTGACTGTTGTAACTGTTTTAGGTAATTTAATTTACGGTAATTTTCATGCTGTTATATTCTTTATATTATTAGCCGGATTAACATCTTTCTTTAGTAAAAATTTAATAGTTATTTTATTGATCCCTTTGATTGTTGTAAATATTTATACACATATGAATAAATACAAAGAGGGAATGGACAATAAAACAAAATCTGGATCAAAAAATACGAAATCAAAACCAACGAAACAAAATTCAAATTCTTCTGATAAATTATCTGATAAAAAAAAAATTGATATAATGAAAAATAAAAATTCGCAATTACCGATTGTTCCTTTACAAGATAATTCAAATGAATCATTTGAAACAAATACACAATCAAATCAAAATAAAAAGAAAAAGTATAACATTGATTATGCATCAACTGTAGAAGAAGCTTATGATAATTTAAACAGTGTTCTTGGTGGAGAAGGCATTAATAATTTAACTAAAGATACACAAAAATTAATGAAACAACAATTGCAATTAACTGAAGCAATGAAAAATATGCAACCATTAATGGAAAGTATGGGACCATTATTGCAACAAGCAAGTGGATTGTTAGGAAGTATGGGTGGTAGTGAAAAGGTGAATGATCTCGCAAATCTCGCAAATAAATTTAGCGGTAAATAATAATATTACTAAAATATATGAAGAAGTGCCCGCCAGGAGTAATATGTATTGAAAATATTACTTTATTTTTTATTATTATTGCATGCTGTATTATTTTATATATATTTTTTTATAGTGCGTCATCCAAAACAAACCAAAAATCCCCGAATAAAATCATTATCAATAATCAAGAACCTAGAGAGAAACAAATGTTTGGTGGTTTAATACCTAGCTATCCTTATAATAATTTACCACCTGTCGTTCCGGGTGATGTGTTATTAAATCCATATAATCCTCCTTTACGTGATGAACGATATTTTTTAGGCCCTACCTTAGGCTTAGGGTTAGGACCACAACCTCTTTTTAATTCACCAGGTGTAGTTCCAATTAATGTTTCTACTAATGTTGGAGCGGTGGATACTTCTTATCGTCAAGTAGGTATTTTAACTCCTTTAAATGGTTCAAGCAAAGATAGTATTTTGCCGCTTATGGGGCGTCCACTATTTGTGAATCGTGATAAATGGCAATATTATACCATAAGTAATCAACATAACAATGTTAAATTGCCCATCTCAAAAGGTGGTCGTAGTTGTACCAATGAATATGGCTGCGATAAAATTTATAATGGTGATACTGTTTATATAGAAGGTGTAAATGATGCTTATAAGGTTACTATTTATGATAATGATGTTATTAAATATTTGCCGTTTGCATGATTTTTTATTTTTATATAATTTTTTCTATATAAAAATATGATTTTTTAAAATAAATATTTTTTTTTAGTTGAATGTTTTTTCAACTTAAACATTCGTCTTGTTTTTTTATTTTTTTTTTCACCTTTA
>Ga0214923_10004655_pt1 | contig 16410 bp, 15 predicted proteins | sample LL1510_MetaG_FD_177993 | JGI IMG/M metagenome (GOLD analysis project Ga0214923, IMG submission 177993) | Freshwater microbial communities from Lake Lanier, Atlanta, Georgia, United States - LL-1510 | ecosystem: Environmental > Aquatic > Freshwater > Lake | place: USA: Georgia | collected...
TTATCAACTGAGAGGCTGTATTCCGTAATAAAACCGGCTAGATACTCCTCGCCAAATTGCGCTCCCCAGACCTGGTTGACCACTATGACAAAGCCAAGGGCACAGCCCAAAAACAGGGTTGTGAATATTGCCGATTCTTTGAAACTAGGGTCACCTTTTCGCTTCACTTGGAATATCAAATCGATAACGATTACGGCGGTGACAATTACCGCGGTGATTAGCCAGATTTCTAGGGATACATTCATCGTTGAAGGAGTCATGGGATAAGTCTATTTGCAAGGTAACCTTGAAAACTTTACCTAGACTGAGAAAACAGATAGTGAGGTGCGATCAATGGCTAAGCAATCGCCAGCGATAGCTCTTAAGGGCCTAACTAAGACTTTTGGAAGCGTCACAGCGGTAAATTCCGTTAATCTGGAAATCGCTCAGGGGGAGTTCTTCTCGATGCTTGGCCCGTCCGGGTCTGGTAAGACGACGGTTCTTCGCATGATTGCTGGCTTTGAAAGCCCTTCCTCGGGAACGGTTTTCCTGAATGATCAGGATGTCACCAATCTGGCACCCTTTGATCGTGATGTGAACACCGTTTTTCAGGATTATGCACTTTTCGGGCACATGAGCGTTTTTGAAAACATTGAGTATGGTCTGAGAGTTAGAAAAGTAAACAAATCTGAACGTCAGCTGAGAGTGAAGAAAGCTCTCGAGACAGTTCGTTTATCTGGGTTTGATGATCGTAAACCAAGTCAACTCTCTGGTGGTCAACGCCAGCGTGTGGCCCTGGCCCGAGCGATAGTTGTGACGCCTAAAGTTCTACTCTTGGATGAACCTCTCGGAGCGCTGGATTTGAAACTTCGCGAACAAATGCAAATTGAGCTTAAAGAAATTCAACGTGAACTCGGTATTACGTTCGTGTTTGTGACTCATGATCAGGAAGAAGCGCTGACCCTTTCTGACCGGATAGCGGTATTCAACAATGGGAAAATTGAACAAGTCGGAACCCCGCAGGAGCTCTATGAGCTACCGAGGAGTGAATTCGTTGCCGGTTTTGTTGGAACTTCAAACATTTTTTCAGAGCAGGATTCCAAGAGACTTTTCGGAGTTGTCGGAAGATTTGCGCTACGCCCAGAGAAAGTTGTGCTTGCTCCTAAAGGTAAGTTCAAAGCCACCGTTCGAGAGGTGAGCTACCTGGGAAGTTACACAAGGTTGCTTCTCGATTTAGAAGGTGTGACTGTAAAAGCCTCTGTCGCATCGGGAGTTTTTCACCGCAATCAAGCGGTGCAAATAAATATGAACGCTGCCGACTTGGTAGCGCTCTAAGGATAAAAAGGAGAACCAAATGCGAAAATCAGCAACATTCAAGTTGCTAACCCTTGGCTCAGTAGCAGTACTAGCGCTAAGTGGTTGTACAGCATCTGGTAATGGCGGAGGAATGCTAGATAAACTTGGCGATCCGGAGAAGACCGTTTCATTACTAGGTTGGCCTGGTTATGCAGAGGACGGTAGCACGGATCCTGCCTACGACTGGGTTACCCCATTCGAGAAAGACACTGGCTGTGACGTTACTTTCAAGCCTTACGGCACCAGTGACGAAGCAATCAGCCTGTTCAAAACTGGTGAGTATGACGCGATTGCGGCATCCGGAGATGCGACGCTGCGTCTTATTGCTGCAGGAGATGTTCAGCCACTGAACACCAGTCTGCTTGAAAACTACGGTGGTGTTTACGACTTCCTAAAGGGTCGTGACTTCAACACAGTTGACGGCAAGACATACGGTGTACCACACGGTTACGGGGCTAACCTGCTGATGTATAACACTGAGGTAGTTAAGCCAGCACCGACATCTTGGAGTGTTGTCTTTGACGGATCTTCGGAATACAAAGGTAAGGTAACTGCTTACGATTCACCGATTTACATCGCTGATGCCGCCTTGTATTTGATGACTCACAGCCCAGAACTAGGCATCACCAACCCTTACGCTCTTGATGAGACTCAGCTTGCTGCCGCAGTTGATCTTCTTAAGGCGCAGCGTGTAAATGTTGGGGAATATTGGAGTGACTACTTGAAGGCTATTCAGTCATTCGACACCGGTGACACCGTAGTTGGTACCACCTGGCAGGTAATCAAGAATTACCTAGCCGCTGATACTCCTGCTGCTGTGGTACTACCCGAGGAAGGTGCAACTGGTTGGTCTGACTCCTGGATGGTTTCATCCAAGGCAAAGAGCCCAAACTGTGCCTACATGTGGTTGGACTACATCATTAGCCCTAAGGCGAACGCTGCCGCCACCGAGTACTTCGGTGAGGCACCGGCTACCCCTGATGCATGTCAGTATGCCAGCGAAGGTTTCTGTGAGACCTATAACGCAGGTGACACTGAATTTGAGTCAAAGATCTGGTATTGGACAACTCCAATTGAGAAGTGTCTAGATGGCAGAACTGACGTCAAGTGCACCGACTATGCGAAGTGGACAACCGCTTGGCAAGAAGTCAAAGGTTAGTTAGTTAAATGAAGTTGGATTCGGTGGCGAAGGCTGAGGTTGAGCTTCAGCCCTCCTTCGCCCACCGAGTCTCAACTCTTCTCTACAGCAAACCGAAGCTGAGGCTTCGACTGCTGCTCAGTGCGCCAGTTACTTGGCTTGGTTTGGTTTATATAGCGGCTCTACTGGCTCTTTTAGTAACTGCATTTTTTACTGTTGATTCCTTTACTGGTGAGATCAAAGCCGGATTTTCACTGCAGAACTTTCAAGATCTGTTCACAAATGCTCTCTACAGCACGGTAACTCTCAGGACTATTGGCATTGCCCTTGCGGTTACCCTATTCGACATAATGCTTGCCCTACCGATTGCATTTTTCATGGCAAAGGTTGCTTCGAATCGAGTAAGGGGAATCCTGGTTATCTCAATTCTGATGCCACTTTGGGCAAGCTACTTGGTAAAGGCCTATGCTTGGCGTTCGGTTCTGAGCAACGAGGGTATTTTTGCCTGGTTGCTAAGACCAATCGGGTTGGACACCCCAGGCTATTCACTTCTCGGTGCCACCATCACGCTCAGCTACCTTTGGTTACCCTACGTAATTTTGCCAATCTATGCCAGCTTGGAACGGGTCCCAAACAATCTTCTCGAAGCATCAAGCGATCTTGGGGCAAAAACTTTCACCACGATTCGTAAAGTCGTTTTCCCGCTTGCGCTACCCGGTATTGTCGCCGGCTCTATTTTTAGCTTTTCTCTAACTCTGGGTGATTACATCACCATCAACATTGTTGGTGGTGCCAATCAGATGCTTGGAAACCTGGTCTATAGCAATGTTGGAGTGGCAAACAATTTGCCGCTTGCCGCAGCGATTGCGTTGGTGCCGGTACTGATCATGTTCGGGTATCTCTCCGCGGTTAGAAAAACAGGGGCTCTGGATAACCTGTGAACATTTCTAAACCGGCACGCTACATTTTGGTTGGTATTACCAGCTTGATTTTGACCTTCATCTACTTACCGCTCTTTGTAGTTTTGATCAATTCATTTAATTCGAGCATCAACATGAAGTGGCCACCACCATCTTTCACTCTGCTCTGGTGGCAAAAGGCATCCCAGTCCACTGGTTTGATTGATGCTCTAGTTACTAGCCTTACCGTCGCCTTGGTTGCTACCCTGATTGCACTGGTGCTCGGCACCCTTTTGGCAATGGCGCTTTCGAGGTATAAATTCTTTGGTCGAAACGCAGTTAGCTTGATGATTATTTTGCCTATTGCTCTGCCTGGCATCGTCACCGGTATTGCTTTGAATAATGCCTTTAGAACTATCCTCGGTTTCCAGCTTTCTATGGCTACTTTGATAGTTGCTCACGCAACATTTTGTATTGTGACTGTCTATAACAATGCTTTAGCTCGGTTAAATCGAATGGGTAAGAACATGGAAGAGGCATCAGCTGATCTTGGTGCTGGGGTGTTCACTACTTTTCGTCTGGTAACCCTCCACAAATGCTTTCAGCGCTAGTAGCTGGTGGTTTATTGGCATTCGGACTTAGCTTCGATGAAATCATTGTTACCACCTTTACAGCTGGTGGGGGAACCGAGACTTTGCCTATTTGGATTTTGAATAATATGTTCCGACCCGGAAAGGCACCAATTGTTGATGTCGTTGCAGTATTTATGGTTGTCGTCTCGATAGTGCCGATTTACCTAGCTCAGCGACTTACCGCTAACGAAAGAAAAATCTAGTTAGCGAACGACTCAATCGGTGGGCAGGAACACACTAGGTTTCGATCGCCATAGACGTTATCGATACGGTTCACAATCGGCCAGTACTTGCTGCGGAATTGCCCTGCTGGGAATACTGCTACTTCTCGGGAATACTTCCTATCCCAGTCCTGAACAATCGACTTGGCGGTATGTGGTGCATTTCTCAGCGGAGATTCATCAATTGAATATTCGCCCTTGGCAACTTTGTCGATCTCAGCCTTGATGTCCAGCATCGCACTGATGAATCTTTCCACCTCTGGCATGGGCTCAGACTCTGTTGGTTCAATCATGAGCGTTCCAGCTACTGGGAAAGACATCGTCGGGGCGTGGAAACCATAGTCAATTAGGCGCTTAGCAATATCTTCACCAGTAACTCCGGTGTCTTTGGTAATTCCACGGATGTCGATAATGCACTCGTGAGCAATCAGTCCGTTCTTACCGGTATACAAAAGTGGGTAGGCGTGCTCAAGTTTTTTAGCTATGTAGTTTGCTGAAAGCACTGCAACTGCGGTGGCATCCTTTAATCCTGCGTTACCCATCATCCTGATGTATGCCCAAGATATTGGCAGAATGCTCGCTGAGCCAAACGGTGCAGCTGAAACTGGACCATAGTTAGGAAGCTCTGCCTGTGCCTGTGAGTGGCCAGGTAGGAAAGCAGCTAGGTGAGCTCTGGCAGCTACTGGACCAACACCGGGACCGCCACCGCCGTGCGGAATACAGAATGTCTTGTGCAGGTTCAGGTGAGAGACATCGCCACCGAATGATCCAAACTTGGCATAACCAACGACAGCGTTGGTGTTGGCACCATCGATGTAGACCTGGCCACCTGCCTCGTGAACCCGATCACAAATTTCAGCAATAGCCTCTTCGTAAACTCCATGGGTTGATGGGTAGGTAACCATCAGCGCCGCCAGTTTGTCACCGGCTTCAGCAATCTTGGCACTCAGATCAGCGACATCGACGTTACCCTGATCATCGCAAGCCACCACAATCACTTGCATTCCGGCAAGAACCGCAGATGCGGCGTTGGTGCCGTGTGCTGAAGATGGAATCAGACAGATGGTTCTCTGGCTATCTCCTCTGGAGAGGTGATAGCCGCGAATTGCCAAAAGACCAGCCAATTCGCCTTGGCTTCCAGCGTTCGGTTGCAGAGAAATATCTGAGTAGCCGGTCACATCTGATAACCAAGACGTTAGCTGGTCAATTAGTTCAAGATATCCCTGAACATCCTCCTTTGGTGCAAATGGGTGGAGGCCAGCAAACTCAGGCCAGGTAACGGCTTCCATTTCCGTAGTTGAATTCAGCTTCATGGTGCAAGAGCCCAGTGGAATCATTCCCCGGTCTAGGGCAAAGTCATAATCGGCTAGACGCTTTAGGTATCTGAGCATCGCAGTTTCGCTGTGGTAGGAGTTGAAAACTTCGTGGGTGAGGTAGGAACTAGATCTCTCTAGCTTTAAGTTTGGCGCTGAAGCTGAAACTAAGTTTGCAACACCGAAGCTTTCTAGAACATCCTGAAGAGTTTGCTCTGATGTTGTTTCATCAATCGAAATACTGATACAGCTTTCACTTACCAGATTCAAGGTGATGTTTTTAGCTCTAGCTTTTGCGAAAACGGTATTCGCATCCACACCGCAGACTTCAAAGGTGTCAAAGAACTCGTCGGTTGGAACATCTAGTCCTGCATCGCTCAGGGATTTGGCTAAGCGGTGAGCCTTAGTCCAAACATCTTCGGCTATGGCCCTAAGTCTTTGTGGCCCATGATAAACCGCATACATTCCTGCCATAACGGCAAGAAGAACCTGAGCGGTACATATATTAGAAGTTGCTCGTTCGCGCCTAATGTGCTGTTCACGAGTTTGCAGTGTCAATCGGTAAGCTGGTGAGCCTTCGGAGGTAATCGAGACGCCGACGAGTCTTCCCGGCATGCTGCGCTCGAGATCATTACGAACTGCTAGATAACCTGCGTGTGGGCCACCAAAGCCCATCGGAACTCCAAAACGCTGAGTAGATCCGACCACGACATCGGCACCCATTTCTCCCGGAGGAGTTAGCAAGGTAAGGGCCAGCAAATCGGCAACAGCCACCGCGACAGCGTTGTTGCTGTGGGCGTGGGCAAAGAGCTTGGTCAGGTCGTAAATTTCACCCGAGCCAGCTGGATACTGGGCAAGAACTCCAAAGAATTCACCAGTCAGTAGCTCTGGATTGCTGCTAGCTGCGGCTAGGTCAAAGTATTTGACCTCGATACCGACTGGTTCGGCGCGGTGATCTAACAGCGCCTTAGTTTGTTTGAAGATGTCACTGGCAACATAGAACACGTTGCTCTCAACATTTGAAGTTCTTCTGGCAATCAGCATCGCTTCAACGGCTGCCGTGCCCTCATCAAGCATCGAGGCGTTGGCCGTTTTCATACCGGTCAAATCGGTGACCATAGTCTGGAAGTTGATCAGCGCTTCGAGACGTCCCTGAGAAATTTCCGGCTGATAAGGCGTATAGGCCGTATACCAAGAAGGGTTCTCTAAGACATTGCGCTTGATTACCGATGGGGTGTGGGTGCCGTAGTAACCCTGGCCAATCAGAGAAGTTGTGATTCTGTTCTTGCCGGCAATCTTTCTAAGTTCTGCAATTGCCTCTGCTTCACTTATTGCAGCTGGCAAGGTCGAGTCGCCAACAAACTTAATTGAATCAGGAAGCGCGGCATCTAACAGCTCGGCAAGAGATTTATAGCCTAGGAAATCCAGCATGTCCTGCTGCGATTTGGCATCAGGGCCGATGTGACGATACTTGAAATCTTCGTGGGCTAAAACCATTTAGTTCTTATCCCTCACCGGTTAGCGCGTCGTATTCGCTGGCGGTCATAAGTTCAGGAAGAGAGGTGAATCTAACTTTGATTAACCAACCGGTTCCAAACGGATCGGTGTTCACTGTCTCCGGTGCATCGACAACTGTGCTGTTAACTTCGATTACCTCACCATCAAGTGGAGCGTAAAGTTCACCAACCGATTTGGTTGACTCAATCTCGCCACAGATCTTCATGTATGTGGTCGAGGAGCCAACTTTAGGAAGGTCCACGAAAACAACGTCGCCGAGTTTCTCAGCCGCGTAGGCGGTGATACCTATGGTGGCAACATCGCCATCGATAGCTACCCACTCGTGTTCTTTGGTGTAGTGCAGGTTAGTTGGATTGCTCATAATTTATCCTTCTAGGTTTATTTTGAACGCTTATAAAAAGGTAATTTGACCACGGTCATGGCCAATCTGGTTCCCCTGATGTCGACTTCAACTTGGTCGCCGACTTCAGCAAAATCTTTGGAAACATAGGCCATGGCAACAGGGTAGCCGAGGCTCGGTGAAAGCGCACCCGAGGTTACCTTGCCAATTGACTTCTCTCCAGAAAAAATCTCGTAATCTGCTCTGGCTGCTCTCTTTCCAGTTCCTACCAGACCAACTAAGACCTGATCCTGAGATTTTTCAGCCAACTGTGCCATAGCGCTCTTGCCAACAAAGTCCTCGTCGCGATCAAGTTTTACCACTCGCCCAAGGCCGGCCTGGAATGGATTAGTTTCCAGATTAAGTTCGTGCCCATAAAGTGGCATGCCCGCTTCAAGTCGCAAAGTATCGCGCGAAGCTAAACCACAGGGGGTAATTCCAAGCCCGAGTAATTCATTGAAGATCTTCACCGCAGCGGTAGCTGGGATTAGAACTTCAAAGCCATCCTCTCCGGTGTAACCGGTGCGGCAAAGATAAGCATCAACTCCAGAAACTTTTCCTTGAGCGATTGAGTAGTAGGGGAGTTGGGAAAGATCAATGTCAACTACTTTCTGAAGTAGTTGTGTGGCAGTTGGGCCTTGAACAGCGAGAAGAGCAAAGTCATCGCTCCTATCTTCAACCCCAACGAATCCCTGGAAAGTTGCTCTTTCTTTTAGAGCTTCAACTACAGCATGTCTATTGCCAGCATTGGCAATAACTAGAAACTGATCTTCTGCTAAACGATAAACAATCAGGTCGTCGATGATGCCACCTTGAGAGTTGCAGATCAACGCATACTTAGCTTTACCAACTGCGATGGCAGAGCTTTGAATTACCAGGGCGTAATCGAGAAAACTTGCCGCCTGCGGACCGGATACAAAAATCTCTGCCATGTGGCTGATGTCAAATAGTCCAGCACTTGTTCTAACAGCCTCGTGCTCAGCCAAATCGCTTGAGTAACGCACCGGCATGTCCCAGCCACCAAAATCGGTAAAGCTTGCTCCTAGACGGGCATGTTCAGCATGGAGAGGGGTTTGGGGCATAAGGCTAATTTACGCCCTTAATACTGCCTTTATAAAATCCACGCCGTTGCTAACCTAAACAGCAGGCTGCTGCTGAGTTATGCAGTGGATTCCTCCGCCTTTGGCAAAGATTGGCCTTGCGTCAATCAGGCGAATTTCACGGCCAGGGTATGCCTCGGCCAGGATGGCTTTTGCCTCAACGTCATTCTCATCATCAAAAGCACACAAAAGAACAGCTCCGTTGAGGATGTAGTGGTTTATGTATGAGTAGTCAACAAAGCCGTGGGAGTCTTTCAAGACTTTAGGTGCAGGTACCTTGATTACATTCATTTCTCTTAGCTGTGCCAGTCTGGCGGACACTTCATGGCTTACCGAAAAGTCCGGGTGGCTAGAATCGGTTTGGTCGTGCATCAAGATGGTTTGCTGATCGGAAAAGCAGGCGACTATGTCGATGTGACCCTTAGTGCCATAAGCTTCGTAGTCTCGGGTAAGCCCTCTTCTGATCCAAACTATTTCTTCAACACCCAATCTTTCCTTCAGCTCTTGCTCAACTTCGGATTTAGTCCAATCTGGATTACGTTCCTGGCCAAGTTGAACGGTTTCGGTAACCATCAAAACACCATTGCCGTTTACGTGGATGCCGCCACCTTCATTAACCATTTCACTTCGAATGATTTCGGCTTGGGCCTGTTTAGCCATAAAGGAAGCAACTAAATCGTCATTTTGATAATCCTCAAAGGGAAGTGAACCCCAGCCGTTAAAGCGCCAGTCAATTGCACCAAGTTTTCCGCTAGCGGTGTTAACTACAAAAGTCGCTCCGTTATCCCTAATCCAAGAATCATCAAGGTTGCAGATTAGGGTTGAAATTTCCTGTGACAGATACTTCTTGGCGATTTGTTCCTGAGCCGGATCGACTAGAACTGTTACAGGCTCGTATTCACTGGCGGTGTTTGCAACGGCTGACCAGGCTCGGTATGAATCTTCAATCGGGGTTGAATATTCACTGGCTGGAAAAGATAGCCAGGTCCGTTCATGTCTTTCCCACTCAGCTGGCATCTTCCAAGTCATTGTGAAACTCCTGCGATTCCACCTTCGATGCCATCTCCTGACTCAGTTCTCGGATTTACTATCGGGTGGGTTAGCCCCTGGTAGGTATCGGGTCTTCTCGTAGCAAGAAATGGAAATAGATCAAGCCAGTCTCTGCGCTGGTCGAGATCTAGATCGGCAACCAAAACTTCATCCTGATCCCTAGACGCTTCGGCTAGAACTCGGCCATAGGGATCACTAATAAAAGACGTTCCATAGAAATTTAGTGCTCCTTCAAATCCCCAACGATTCGGCACCACCATAAAGGTTCCGCTGTTGATGCCGTTAGCAACAATTACTTTTTGCCATAGCGGTGCGGTATCGAAATCTGGATGGTCAGGCTCAGAACCGATAGCGGTTGGGTAAATCAGCATTTCCGCACCAGCAAGTGAATAGGCTCTGGCAACTTCTGGGAACCATTCATCCCAGCAAGTTGGTAGCCCTAGTTTTCCAACCTGGGTGTCATAAACCGGATATGGGTCTGGGTCATTAGGTCCCGGTGCGAAGTATTTGTCTTCGTAGTATCCGGCGGTAACTGGAATGTGAGTCTTTGGCGTATAGCCAATTAGCTCACCTTCTGGGTTTACCAAGATGGCTACGTTGTAACCGCGTCCATCTGCCAAATCGCTTCTCTCAAAGAGCGAAGCATGAACGTGCACACCGAACCTTTCGGCGGCACTACGTGCAAAAGCTAGGGTAGGTCCTTCCAGATCCTCAGCGATGGCACTTGGAATCCCGGTTGGTTTTTGGTCGGCTGGATAACGCGACAGGGTTAGTTCTGGAAGGCAGACTAGTTGCGCTCCGGCCCTGGCTGCAAGTTCTATGCCGTGATTTAGATTGGCTAAGTGTTTTTCGGCATCCGCTTCCCAGTGCATTTGAACCAGCCCGACACGCACCGGCGGCCTAGTCGCAGCTTTTACTCTGGCAAGTGACTCTAGTTTTCCAACTTGGGTTAGTTTCATTGCTCACTAATTGAATCGATGATTTTGGTAAGTAGTTTCAGATCAGTTCTCGGATTCACAATTGCAAATCGTGCGTTTGGTTTGCCCTGGTGAGAGCTTGGAGTAACAAAGCCCAATTCCTGTTTCAGAATTCGCTCGGACCATTTTTCATAATCGGCTAAGGTCCAACCGATTTTCTCAAAAACGACGATTGATAGCTCAGGCTCTCGCACCAACTTCAAATCAGGACGCGTTCTAATCACAGCTGCTATTTTGTGAGCTAGGTCGATGTTTTCGGCAACAGCGGCTCGATATGCGCCAACTCCGTAAGTTGCTACCGAGAACCAAAGTGGCAACCCTCTTGCCCTTCGGGTTAGGTGGTAGGCGTAGTCACTTGGATTGAATTCTCCGCTGTCGGTAAGAGTGTCGAGGTATTCTCCATGCTGAGTGTGAGCGGCAGCAGCTAGCTTCGGGTTCCGATAGACCAGCGCGCAGGAATCAAAACTGGTGAACAGCCACTTATGTGGGTCGACTATAAAGGAGTCTGCTTTTTCGACACCCTTGAATAGTTTCTTTTGCCTTGGATCTAGAATTGCAGCCAATCCATAGGCGCCATCAACGTGGTACCAAACGCCTAGTTGCTTAGCCGCTTTGGCAATCTCGTCTAATTTGTCGACAATGCCGAAGTTTGTCGTGCCGGAGGTTGCTACAACTGCGAATAGACCATCTTTGATTTTCTTTGCAGCCTTTAACACTTCTTCCCCGGTCAGACGACCTTCATCGTTAGCTTTGGCGAGCACGATGTCGATGTCCATAACTCGGGCGCCTGCCTTGAGCGAGGAATGCGATTCTGATGAGGCGATTATTGACCAGCGCTTTGGAAGTTTTTGCCCCTTGCGCTTGCGTTCCGTAATTGCAGTGTGTCTTGCCGTTACTAGTGCAGAGAGGTTACCCAGAGAGCCGCCTTGAACGAATGTCCCTCCAGCTGATTTGGGTAAACCAACTTCTTTGGCTAACCAAGCTAAAACTTCATTTTCGGCAAATACCGCACCAGATCCTTCAAGCCAAGATCCGCCATAAACGCTGGTTGCTGAAACTACTAAATCAAATAGTGTTGCTGCTTCCGTTGGAGCTACCGGGATGAAAGATAAGTAGCCAGGGTGATCTGTTGAAATACAGGCGGGAGCGAGAACATCTTCGAAAATTTTCAGGGCCTTGTGACCACCCAAACCCTTTTCATTGATGGTGTTGGCTGCATGTTTTTTCAGGTAACTAAGTGTTTGAGGCCCATCGAGTGGTGCTGGATCCATGGCCATGCGATCTCTGGCATATTGGAGGACTTCTTCGCGCAGTGCAACAGTTGCTGCGTTAGAGCTATGCATCTTTGCCGCTTTGCCAGTCATGGTTAAAGCCTAAACCTTGTGGCTGGATCTAGAAGTTTCGGCGATGATGATGCCACAAACCACGATTAAGCCGCCGATGACCTCAATGGTTGTCATTGATTCATTGAGCCAGATCCAAGCAAAGGCTGAAGCAAAGATTGTTTCCGCTGTTGCGATTACGCCAACTGCTGTTGCCGATAGATTTCCAAGGGCTATGTAATCCAGCAGCATCGGCACAAACGAGCCCATCACCCCGAGCCAAATTAGCGCCAACCAAATCGGCCAATCGATGGCGGCCAGGTTTCCAGCAAGACTCATACTCTCTTCGAGGCTAATCAATTCTTGGGGGTTCAAAAGATTCATGATTAGCCAAAATATTGAAGCGACCAGGAAGGTATAAAACAGTGTTGACATAGGGTCGCGGCTTTTTTGGGTATGTTCACCGACTAAGAAATAGATGCTCACGCAGATTGCTGCCATGCAGGCCCAAGCAACTCCTACGGGATCCAAATCTGAGTCCCAGATGTTGCTAACAATTGCCAGCCCAGAAAGTACCAGTGCGATACCGAACCAAAGTCTGCCGCGGAGTTTTTCTTTGAACAGGAAGTAGGAAACTATGGGGACTATGACAATTGCCGTGTATTCGATCAAAAGGGCAACGCTTATCGGTAGCAAGGTGACCGCATTAGCGTAGGACCACTGCATCAGGGCAATGCCGGTTATTCCGTAGAGGAGCATCACTGGAACCTCGCGCTTTTCCAGACGGAAAGCTTTACGGTTAGTCAGTAGCAGCACTAATCCAGCGACTATGGCGGTGAATGTGGTTCTAAAGAGCACCAGTTGCTCAGAACTGATGCCGGTGCCGATGATCACTTTTACAGTGCTGGCATTAAGGCCAAAAAGTAGTGCCGCACAGGAAACTGCTGCGGCACCAACGGCAGGTCGACGAACTCTCACCAGTTCAGCCTAGGCTAGATGCATGACTGAATTTGTATTAGCCGGTGGCTGTTTCTGGTGCCTTGACTCTTCCTACTCGCAATTTAAGGGGATCATCGATGTGGTCTGTGGTTATGCCGGTGGGCATACCCAAAATCCGACCTACGAAGAGGTCTGTAGCGAAAAGACCGGTCATGCCGAAGTAGCAAAGATTATCTTTGATGAAAACATCATTAGCGCTGAAACTGTCCTAGACCTCTATTTCACTGTCCACGATCCGAGGCAACTTAACCGACAGGGAAACGATATCGGCACAAGTTACCGTTCAGCGATGTTCTATCAAGGGGATGAGCAGAAGGAGATTTTCGAAAAGGCTTTGGAACGTGCAGCACAGATGTGGGATGGGCCAATTGTGACCACCTTGCAGCCGTTGGATATTTTCTGGGAAGCCGAAGAATATCATCAAGATTATTTCGCTAAGAATCCAGGTAACGCATATTGCCAAACTGTAGTTAGTGGCAAGATGGCAAAAACCAGGACAGCTTTTACTCAGTATCTAAAGTAGTTGTGGAAAACCTAAGCGAAGGTTTTTTGTTTTTGTAATTCTTTCTTTCAATTAGAAGAAAGGTTTACAAATCATGTCAGAGACATATTCCACTTCAGGACTCGTCGCAACAACTCCGAGGCATTTGGTAACCCAAGATGGTTTACCAATCACGTCATTTCGTTTAGCGGCACAAATCAAGAAGTTTGATCGAACGAAAAACCGCTGGGTTGATGCTGAAACCAACTGGTTCACCGTAACCGCGTTTCGGCAACTTGCGATAAATGCTGCAACCTCAATATCCAAAGGCGACCGAGTGGTAGTGATGGGAAAGCTTCGGGTCCGGGACTGGGATAACGGTGAACGCGCCGGCACCTCGGTGGAGATCGAGGCAGAAAACTTAGGTCATGATCTAGTTTGGGGAACTTCAACTTTTGTTAGAACCGTGAATGTGCGCGACGACGATGATTCAACTGCCGAAGATGTAGCGGAGAAAAAGTCCAAAGCCATGGTTTAGGTCCTGCCGCTTCGATTTCACCCATCAATCGAACCGGAGGTTGGCGACACCCGCGCTAGAGGTATGGCCCCTGACGCCGAAACGCTTTCAGATAAACTTGGAAGCGACCCTCACGCGGGTGTCGCTTTTATCTTGAGGAACCAATGGCTGAATTTATCTATCAAATGATTAAGACCCGTAAGGCGCACGGGGACAAGGTCATTCTTGACGACGTCACTCTGGCGTTTTACCCCGGTGCAAAGATCGGCGTTGTCGGTCCTAACGGTGCCGGTAAGTCATCGGTATTGAAGATTATGGCGGGCTTAGACACCCCATCTAACGGTGAGGCAAGACTTAGCCCCGGCTATACCGTGGGCATCTTGCTGCAGGAGCCGCCACTTAATGAAGACAAGACCGTCCTTGGCAACGTGGAGGAAGCCGTTGCTCACATCAAGGCGAAGGTAGACCGATTCAATGAAGTTTCGGCGATGATGGCTAATCCCGATGCGGATTACGATGCGTTGCTAGCTGAGATGGGAACTTTGCAGGAAGAGATTGATCACCTCGATGCTTGGGATTTAGAAAATCAACTTGAGCAGGCGATGGATGCCTTGCGTTGCCCACCGGGTGATACTCCGGTTACTCACCTCTCTGGAGGCGAAAAGCGAAGAGTCGCGCTTTGCAAACTGCTTCTTGAAAAACCAGATTTGCTGTTATTAGACGAGCCAACTAACCATCTTGATGCCGAATCGGTGCTTTGGTTGGAACAGCATCTAGCCAAGTATCCTGGTGCCGTGCTTGCGGTAACGCACGACCGTTACTTCCTAGATAACGTAGCCGAATGGATTTTGGAACTTGACCGCGGTAGAGCGTATCCGTATGAGGGTAACTACTCAACCTACTTGGAGAAGAAAGCTGAACGTCTAGAAGTTCAGGGTAAAAAGGACGCCAAGTTGGCTAAGCGACTTTCCGATGAACTCGAATGGGTTAGATCTTCACCAAAGGCGCGACAAACAAAATCTAAAGCTCGTCTTGCTCGATACGAGGAGATGGCGGCAGAAGCCGATCGCACCAGAAAACTCGATTTCGAAGAGATTCAAATCCCACCTGGTCCGCGACTTGGAAACATCGTGCTTGAAGCCAAAGATCTGCAGAAGGGTTTTGAAGGAAGATCTCTAATCAGCGGTTTGAGTTTCTCGTTACCGAGAAACGGTATTGTCGGTGTGATTGGTCCAAACGGTGTTGGTAAGTCGACGTTGTTTAAGACCATTGTTGGTTTAGAGCCGCTAGATGGCGGAGATCTAAAAATCGGTGAAACGGTGAAGATTTCCTACGTTGATCAGTCCCGTGCCGGAATTGATCCAAATAAGACTCTTTTTGAGGTTGTCTCGGATGGGCTTGATTTTCTCCAGGTTGGCAACGTGACGATGCCTTCTAGAGCTTACGTTGCTGCCTTTGGCTTCAAGGGTCCTGATCAGCAGAAACCAGCTGGAGTTCTCTCCGGTGGTGAGCGTAACCGGCTGAACTTGGCGTTGACTCTAAAGCAGGGTGGAAACCTGTTGCTTCTTGACGAGCCGACCAATGACCTAGATGTTGAAACTCTCGCCTCACTAGAAAATGCGCTCTTGGAATTTCCAGGCTGTGCTGTGGTAATCACACACGATAGATGGTTCCTGGATCGGGTGGCTTCACATATCTTGGCCTATGAGGGAAATGACGATAACCCTGACCAGTGGTATTGGTTCGAAGGTAACTTCCAAGCCTATGAAGAGAACAAGGTTGAAAGACTTGGCCCTGAGGCAGCGAAGCCACACCGTTCAAAATATCGTCGCCTAACTCGCGACTAGTGATCGGCTAATTCCTCAATCGGGATTCTTACCAAACCCTCTTGGGCAACGGTAGCTACCAGTTCACCTTCGCGGTTGAAGATTTTACCTAGACCAAGGCCTCGGCCACCTCTGGCGTTCGGCGAATCCTGAACATACAGCAGCCACTGATCTACCCGAGCAGGTCGATGAAACCACATGGCATGATCCAAGCTGGCAACCATCAAGCCAGGATGGGACCAAACCAAATTGTGTCGACGATAAATTGGCTCAAGAAGTGAGTAATCACTCGCATAGGCAAGCGCCGCGTTGTGAAGGATTGGGTCATCCGGTAATTCACCAATGGTCTTAAACCAAATGGCTTGGTGCGCGACATGCTCACCTTCAACATAGAAATAGATTGACTTTTCAATGTGTCGCATGTCAAACGGTCTGCCCTTGGCCCAGTATTGAGCCGCTGGGTTATCCTTCATCACTTCCATCAATTCTTTAAGCGGTGGAAGTGATTCGGGATCTGGAATGTTATCCGGCAGAGTGTCCTGATGTTCTAGACCTGGCTCTTCAACCTGGAAGGAATAGATTGAAGAGAAAAGTGGTTCCCCATTTTGATAGGCCTGCACTCTTCTGGTGCTAAAGGATTTCCCGTCACGAATTCGATCTACTGAATAGGTGATTGGTAGATCAATTTTTCCCCCACGTAGGA
>Ga0214923_10004656_pt1 | contig 16406 bp, 17 predicted proteins | sample LL1510_MetaG_FD_177993 | JGI IMG/M metagenome (GOLD analysis project Ga0214923, IMG submission 177993) | Freshwater microbial communities from Lake Lanier, Atlanta, Georgia, United States - LL-1510 | ecosystem: Environmental > Aquatic > Freshwater > Lake | place: USA: Georgia | collected...
CTCCGAGAACGCGATGACAGGTGTCGCGGTTGGAGCGGCCTTGGCGGGCTTAAGACCTGTGATGACCCACCAACGGCTCGATTTTTTCCTTTTGGCGCTGGATCAGCTCGTCAACGCAGCAGCGAAGTGGCACTATATGTTCGGTGGCAAGCAATCAGTGCCGATAACGATTCGACTCATCGTCGGTCGCGGGTGGGGCCAAGGTCCAACCCACTCACAAAATCTGCAGTCATGGTTTGCTCATATCCCTGGCCTTAAGGTCGTGATGCCGACCACAGCAGACGATGCCAAAGGCCTATTGCTTGAGTCAATCTTTGACCCCAATCCAGTAGTTTTTATTGAGCATCGGTGGTTGCACAATGCAGTGTCTGACGTTCCTTGGGGCGACTACCGTGTACCTATAGGGAAGTTGCGCACGATGCGGACGGGCACTGACGTCACGATCGTGTCGATGTCATACATGACCATTGAGGCGATGCATGCTGCCGACTTTCTCGCACGTCGCTTCGGCGTCATTGCGGAAGTGCTCGACCTTCGTACCATTCGGCCGATCGACTGGCATGGCATCTTTGAGTCTGTAGGAAGAACTGGACGGCTGCTTGTGCTCGACTCGGGTTTTACGACTGGCTCGGTTGCTGGGGAGGTTATCGCGCGCGTCAGCATGGAGCTGTTTAACGAACTTTTGGCTCCACCGAGGCGGCTGGCGATGCCGGACATCCCTGAGCCAACAAGCCCTGCACTCACAAAAGGCTTTTATGTCAGAGCTGGTGATGTAGTAAATGCCGCGCTAGGGTTGCTTTGCAAACCCAACATAAGCGTCAACGACGAGATTCCCGAACCGGTTCCTCACGACGTGCCCGGGTCATGGTTTAAAGGACCGTTTTAGTAACTTTTAGGCGTGGACAGCGAATGGATCTAGGTATCAGGGGAAAATTAGCGTTAGTGACAGGTGCCGGTCGTGGCTTGGGTGAAGGCATCTGCCGTAGTCTAGCACGAGAAGGGGTACGCATTTTTGCCTCCTCAAGAACTGCGTCGGACCTTGAAGGTCTGATTGGCGAACTTGGTGGAGAATCTGCTGGCCATCGCATGTTGGCGATAGATATCGCGGCTTCCGACGGCCCAATAGGGCTAATCACATTTGCTAAGCAAAATGGCCTTGAGCCGGACATCATCGTGAATAACGTAGGCGGTAATCTTGGCTACACGGATCCACTTGGTCCGGTTGATGAGTGGCAGCAGGTAATGCGACTCAACGTCGAGGTGGCCCTCGAAATCAACCGTGCGTTTATTCCCCGGATGCAAGCACGAAAGTGGGGACGCATATGTCATATCTCATCGATTGCTGCGCTGGAGAATCAAGGACCACCTGCATACTGTGCAGCAAAAGCCGCACTCAATGCTTATGTTCGAAGCCTCGGACGTTATGTTTCCGCCGACAATGTTATTCTGACCAGCCTAATGCCAGGGGCAGTTTTTACCAAGGATGGATATTGGGATCATGCCTCAAGGAATCGGCCCGATCACGTTGAAAAGTATCTCATCGAGCGGATGGCTATTAAGCGCTTTGGCCGCATTGAAGAAATAAGCGAATTAGCGGCTTTCCTATGTTCGGAACACGCATCCTTTTGTGTTGGTTCGGCGTTACTTGCCGACGGCGGACAGGGCCGTGTTTTCTATCCCAACAATGATTAAATTTTTATGACGCTTAATAGAGATCTTCGTCTTCAGATAGCCCAGATGGTAAAGAAGTCTGGTGAAGGGCACATCCCGAGTTCGTACTCCATTGTCGATTTAATCGAGCATCTCTACAGCCAGGTGTTGCGTGTTGATGCGAAGAACCCGAACGACGCCGAACGCGACTATTTTATCCTCAGCAAGGGACATGGTTGCGGCGCGCTGTACGCCGTATTACACAAGTTTGGTTTTCTGTCCGACCAAGATATTGAAGACTACAGTACTTCGAAGGGAATTCTTGGCGGACACCCAGATATGACCACTGTTCCAGGTGTGGAAGCTAGTACAGGTTCATTGGGGCATGGCTTCCCGACAGCAGTGGGGGTAGCGCTTGGACTTCGAATACAGGACCGGTCGAACCGTACCTTCGCATTGCTTGGTGATGGTGAGTGTCATGAAGGTACAGTGTGGGAAAGTGCAAACGTTGCGGCCAATTTAAAGCTGGGTAATCTCTGTGCTGTGGTGGATTGGAATGGTTCCGCAGCACAGTTAATGCCCATCGACGATCTTCCACAGAAATGGCGTGCATTCGGTTGGGAAGTACATGAAACAGACGGGCACTGCGCTGAAGATATTCGAATTGCCTTTGCAAAGCTTACTTTTGAACGGGAGGGTCAACCTAAGGTCATCGTCGCCCGGACTATTAAGGGTAAGGGGGTGAGCTTTATCGAGGGCCACGGACGATGGCATCACAGGGTGCCTAATGAGGATGAGATGCTAGCAATTACTAAAGAGCTTCGTGAATGAACAATTTAATGCAGCAGCCTGAATCTTTTGCCACCCTACACCCCCCTTTATTGATCGGGATACACAAGGCGATGATGCGTATGGAAAGAAGCGGTCAAGTCAGCGGGGGGGGGGTACTATGAGTTTGGTGTATATCGTGGATTCAGTTTCTGGTTCGCCAACAATCTCGCCAAGAGCATGGGACTAGACTACGAATTCCACGGGTTTGATTCCTTTGAGGGACTTCCACCATCCAAGGTCGATAGCCATAGGCATTGGCAGCCTGGAAACTATGCCTGTGATTTGGATCAGGTGAATTTTTGGATGGAGCGATGGAAGATGCCACTGCCGTATAGATTGCATAAAGGTTGGTATTCCACCGAGTTCTTTTCCGAAATAGAAAAGCATAATCAACTGCCCAATGTACGAATTGCCCTGATCGATTGTGACCTCTATGAATCTGCCGTTGAAGTCCTGCGAATGCTCCGTCCCCGATTAGCGGTTGGGACGATAATTCTTTTCGATGACTTTAACGCTTTTGCAGGCGACGATAATCATGGAGAGCGCCGTGCGCTTCGAGAGTTTGAATCTAGCGTCCCTTCGTTCGAGAAATCTCACCTCTTTTCGTTTGGCCCCTGGGGCGAAGCGTTTGAAGTTACCGCGATCTAAAATGAAGAAATTGCGTCAAGAGTTTGCCGACACCATGCTGGAGGTCGGTCCCCAAGATCCGCGCTTGGTGGTGATGGTCGGAGATATCAGTCACGGTATCTTGCAACCCTTCGCCGCAGCTTGTCCGGGTCGCTATTACAACATAGGCATCTGTGAGCCCACGATTGTGAATATGGCAGCGGGCCTTAACAAGACCGGACTTATTCCGGTGGTCCACACGATAGCTCCGTTCATAACCGAACGGGCCTACGAACAGATCAAACTCGATTTTGGTTACCAAATGCTCAGTACAAACATTGTGTCGGTGGGCGGAGCTTTTGACTACGCCCAACTTGGCTGCAGTCATCACTGCTACACGGATGTTTCACTGATTTCTCATCTGAGGCGCGGTGTTGTTGTGCTGCCTGGTAGTCCTGCGGAGTTCAATAAACTCTTTAAAGAAGTTTATGCGAACGGAATGATAAACTATTTTCGGCTTCCGGAGCACGCCCACGGAATAGAATTCAAACTTGAGGATATCCGATTCGGTAAGGGAATATGCGTTCGGGAAGGCGGAGACGCTACGATAGCAGTGATAGGTACTCAATTAAAAAGCGCACTAGCGGCAGCCGATGATTTAGCAAAACTTGGCATTTCTGCAGAGGTACTTTATTTTCACACAATAAAACCGTTTGATGCGGAATTAATCAGGATTAGCGTAATGAAAACTCGCCGGTTCCTAACCGTAGAGGAGTTATCCGCACACGACGGGCTATTTAATTTATGCCTTCGTGCCTGCCTTGGTATTGAGCATGTCAATGCTGGGCAGATCGCAATCACGGATTTCGTACATGGCTATGGCAACTACGCGGAAATCTGCGAGCGTTTACAATTGACTCCTGAAGGTATTGTGAAGTCAATTTCAGACTTGGTTGGTCGACCAGGTACCTGATCCAACTCTGAATTTGAAACACTATTTTAAAAGTCCTTGCTGAAATATTGTTCCCGCTTACTTTAGATAAACTCAAACACGAATTGTACCGAAGCGTGATGGCCTCGTTACCCGCAAGATCGATATTTATATTAGTAAATTACAAAGTCGCGCTGATAGCTTGATATGTTAAGCCGACGTACCGATGTAGTGGATCTAGTCTGGGATTTAAGGCTGGAGCGAATCACATTAGGTGGCGCGCTTGTTCTACGGCAGGAGGGTGAAATACTTGCCGCCGTTCAAGGATGCCAGCGTATTGCTCTTCACATAGTTTGCCGGTTCGACGAAAGGGTGGCAGTTGAGCGTATTGCTTTGATTGTCTTCGGTTCGTCCAAGTATCCTTTCGATATTTTCTATTCAGAAGATCAAGTAAATGGATGGCCCTCGATATCCCATCGATTACAGGACAACTTCTCATATTTTGCCTTCGCACGAATTGCTGAACTGCATAAACTTACTGGCATAAAGCCGCGTCTTGACTGGAACGATGCATTCGCCACAGCGGCGTGCCTTAAACGTAGTAATTTTCCAGGACGACTATATTGCGTTCACCTTCGTTCAATAGAGCCGTTTGAACCAGAAGAGAGTAACGCTTGCGGAATGGCCTGGAGCATTTTTTTTGAGCGGCATGCGAAACCGGGGGAGCGGGACTTCCTCCTACTTGGTGATGATCCAATGCCAAAAGGGCTTGGATTGATGCCAGGTGTGTCACGAGCGAAACTTGACCCTCATTGCCTAAACCTGGCTACACAATTAGCTCTAATTGCCACGTCAGACGGTTTTCTAGGGATGGCATCTGGAATATGTACGGCAGCCAACTTCAGTGACACACCACATGTAATTTTTAAGCACCCAGCCCACCATGCTGCTGAAATGGAGAGGGAGTTGGGGACCGCCAAATCGTTTTCGTTTGCAAGTGAACGACAACAATTGTGGCGTCGGGTAGCAACCTGTGACGCCTTAGACGAGGCTTTTGAGGAAATAATATGAAGTCAGTTAACAAAGAGTTCTTTGGTAAAACTGCACTTATAACCGGTGGGGGTCGAGGCATTGGGCTGTGCATCGCAAATAATCTTGCAAGTGACGGAGCCTCCGTGATAATTGCTGACGTTGACGAAAAAAGAGGTTTGAGCGCCACCCAAATCCTGAAAGCTAACGGATCTGATTCGAACTACATAAAAATAGACTTGTCAACGCCCGGCGCTGGTACCGATCTGACAGATAAGGCGTCTTCAGTAACCGGAAAGATTGATATATTAATCAATAATGTACGCTCAGGACGACGGGTAACATTCGAAGACGAATCAGAAGATAATTGGAATCTAACGTTCGACGTTGGCTTAAAATCCGCGTTTTTCTGCTCTCAATCTGTCATAAAGTTAATGTCAGACAAGGGAGGATGTTCAATAGTAAATATTGTTCAGTGGCTGGACAACAAGTCACTATGGAGTCCCCCTCATACCACGCGTCGAAGGCGGGACTGATACACTTAACGAAATATCTTGCCGTGGCTGGCGGAAAGCACAACGCACGCGTCAATTGCATAGTACCTGGCTTGATCGTCCAAGAAGAACATAGACATCGCTTCAACTCCGTCGAAAACGAGACCTATCGGACGCGAGCTTTACGGTATCACCCCTTGGGAGAGGTTGGCGCGGAAGACGATGTCGCAGCATTAGTGGTGTTTCTCTGCACAAACCGAGCCCGTTATATTTCGGGGGCATGCGTCCTTTTGGATGGAGCGTCTACTACCCAGGAACCTTGGGCATTACTCCTGAATCAATTAACAACCTCATCGTCACCAAAAAATAAATGAACCTCGAATTATCTGGTCGTATTGCCCTCGTTACAGGTGGAAGCAAAGGAATTGGGGCTTCAATCGTACGGAGGCTATCACAGGAAGGTGTGAGGATAGCGTGTTGCGCTCGACCTTCATTGGCACTACAAAACCTTGCGAGCGAAATCCAGGATACCGGTGGAGAAATATATCCGTTAGAATGCGATGTTTTAAACCCCAGATCAGTCATAGAGGCTGTAAAAGAGGCTTCCGAGGTGTGGAATGGGTTGGATATATTAATAAATAATGTAGGTGGCGCCATAGAGTTTGGTGCATTTGAAGAGCTTAGTGATGAAGTATGGTTAAAGTCCTTCGAATTTAACGTAATGTCCATGGTTAGATTTACCCGGGAGTGCCTACCTTTCTTACGGCAGAGTTCACTAAAGAGAGTGATTAATATTTCGTCTATCAGCGCACAGCAACCCGGTATGTTTAACCCTCACTACACGATAACAAAGGCAGCAACAGTAAATCTTGGTAAGTATCTTTCGAATCTTCTTGCGAGTGAAAAAATACTAGTAAATACGATTTGCCCAGGGCCTGTAATAACGGAATCCTGGGAAACAACGATCTCAGCCATTGCAATTAAGAAAGGAATCACAAATCAACAAGCAATGGATTACGTTTTAGCGGAAGAACGTCGGAAGATACCGTTGGGAGAGATGGGTGAGCCTTCCCATATCTCGGCGGCCGTTGCTCTATTAGCGTCTCCACTTTCATCCTGGACAACAGGCTCTTGTATCCATATAAGCGGCGGGAAACTTTCGGTATCGCTTTAAGATAAAGTGCCTTTTTATGCTTAAGGAAACGCTGATCTAATAAGGTGAACGGTCGGGATAGGTATAGTTATAAGAATGAATGCCTCAGGAATCGTCGGTTCAGTCGGAATGGATCGGTTTTGGGCCGGAGATGCATGGCTTCGCTTTTAGCAAATTCTACAGAAGAAAAGATCAGATTCTAGGTCTCATTCAATGAAGCAATCCAGAGAGCAGACAAGTTGAATAAATTTGCAATATCGTCGATGAGAACTTTGCAACCTGTTTTTTGCGAAGATTTATGTAAGAAAGTAGAATCAGCGGAGCAATTGATAGGTCAGTCTAACGTTTACATGATTGCGAAACCCACAACTGATCTTTCCGTGAGAGCACACCTTAAATTGGATATTGATAATGGGAATTTATCCAACAGTTATCTGACTGACTATGATCATGAAGCGTCACTCGAGAAAAGGGTAACACGAAGCGCGTGCCAAGTCGTTCGTTTGGACTCGATTGGGATTCTTCCCGATCATGCGCACCTTATCACTATTGATGGAAGTTGTATTGCCGACGTTTTTGGATCAAAAAACTCTTTCACCGCCGCAATGAACTCTCACGGCGCATACTTTGGATTCGACAGCCGTCTAAAGCTTTTTGATCTGCAAGCCTCTGCCTATTTTTTCTCGGGCAAGCAGCAGCACTTTGAACAACGGATAGTTTCACACGATTTTTCCCCGATTCTGTTAACAAGCGACAAAAACGATAAGTGCCTAAGTCACTGGTTATGGGGAAAATTGCCTCAATTGCGTATGGCCTCACATTTACTTTCTCAGCTACCCAATCCAATCCTTGTTTCAACGTATGAGCTTCAGAGGTGGCAGTTAGAGCAACTCCATCTCTTAGTTCCAACAATGGCTAAAATACCTGTTGTTACGATTGATTCACCAGTTTTCATGGATCACCTTTACGTTGTTTTTGGATCGGATCAGTGGCTGCTCGATCGTGAATATATAGACTTCCTAGGGAGCATCGGCGCAAACAGATCTGGAGCGCATTTCACCAATCGACTACATTTATACTTATCACGTTCCGACGCACTAACTAGGCGGATAGTGAACGAGAATGAACTGGAGGAGACACTACGATTGCAAGGCTATGTCAAAGTAAGGATGACTGACTATTCTTTTCTGGAACAAGTGGCCATGTTGAGTAGGAGTGCAAGCGTCCTTTTCATTGCCGGCAGTCATGGCGCATTATTACCCTTTCTACCTAGAGACTGCAAGGTTCGAATGATTACGAACGATGGATGTCCAGAAGAACTAGAAGGATGGTTGCGCGCTGCTCCTAATTTGGGCCAACGACCTCCCGAAATTATTCTGGCACGGTCAGTTTCACGTGGTTCCGTGAGCTTCAACGACGACCTTTATATCGATCCTCATGTACTACAAAACCATCTCCAAAATTATCCTTAATTAAGCGGCTAAGCAAACGTCCGGCACAAAGCCATCTGCAGATCCCATCGCCGCTCTCCGAGTATCGTTAACCCATCCATCGCGATCATCTCTCAGAACGATACGCTTTGGAGAACGGTACTGAACGGGTGCTTACAATCGGTGTGGTTACCTGAGTTTAAAAGTTTGGCGGTTTTTTTAGAAAACGGCGTTTTTTCTTAGGAGTAGTTACTTATGTCAATTAACGTAAGTTTTGTATCCGATCCTGCTTTCGTTTCTGCATACTACGCCGGACTTTCGACTCTTGACTGCTTGCCCGAAGAAAGGCGCAGACTTTTCCAGTATGATCCTTGGCGTGTATACATTGCACTGCAGGTCGCGAAGCAGTGCTTACTGGTCCAAGGTGATTTCGTCGAATGCGGGGTGAATACTGGTTTCCTTGCGAAAAGCATCCTTCACCAATACTCTGCGAATCTTAGAGCACGGAGATTTTACCTTTGTGACACTTGGGCAGGTGTGCAGATAGATCAATTAAGCGATGATGAGATAAAGGATGGGAAGGCATCTGTTAATCAAGGTTATTACGATATCGACATCTTCCAGCCAGTATCAGAAATATTTCGAATTTACGATAATGTTAAATTAGTTAGAGGGACTGTACCTGAGTCTCTTTCTCAAGTAGGTAGTGGATCGATCGCCTATTTGTCAATTGACATGAACTGCGCATATCCTGAAGTCAAGGCGATTGAGTATTTCTGGCCGCTTATAAGTCGAGGTGGATGCATTCTTCTAGACGACTATGGATTTGCGGGCTATGCCGAACAAAAGTCTGCAATAGACAAACTAATGCATGACATAGCTTGGAATGTAATCCAACTTCCTTCTGGACAAGGTCTAATAATAAAAGGTTAATGATTTTTCGGTTTCTTGAAAGTCGATAATGCGGGCGGGAATTACTGATTTTTTATCTCTGAACATATTTATGTTCGAAAATCAAATATGACCGATTGCTTTTCTAGTCATTTTAATCGACAGTAAACTGTCTTGCGGTTTAGTCAAGTGGCAGCAGCATGATGAAAGTTGTGATTCTAGCGGGAGGACTCGGCACCAGAATCTCTGAAGAGTCGCATTTGCGCCCAAAGCCACTTATTGAAATTGGTGGAAGACCGATTCTTTGGCATATCATGAAGATTTATTCTCACCACGGATTTAATAACTTCATCGTCTGTTGTGGGTATAAGGGCTACCTAATCAAAGAGTACTTTGCAAATTATTTCCTTCATTCCTCAGATGTAACCTTCGACATCGAGCGAAATGAAATGGAAGTACACCAGCGGAAAGTTGAGCCTTGGCGGGTGACTTTGGTAGATACTGGGGAAATGACAATGACAGGCGGGCGCCTCAAGAGAGTATTGTCGTACCTAGATCCTGATGAACCCGTTTTCTTCACATATGGAGATGGAGTTGCTGATATTAATTTGCAAGCACTAGTGGGGTTCCATCGGCAAAACGGCAAGCTGGTAACAGTCACTGCTGTGCAGCCACCCGGGCGTTACGGTGCATTGATTCGGGATGGCTATAAAGTAACCGGCTTTCAAGAGAAGCCCCCAGGGGATGGAGCATGGATAAACGGTGGGTTTTTCGTACTTAACCCAAGCGCGATAGATTTCATTAAGGGGGATGAGACCTCCTGGGAGGGGGATGCATTGGTGGAAATCGCTGCTCGTGGTGAATTGAATGCCTTCGAGCATCAAGGCTTTTGGCAGCCTATGGATACTCTAAGGGATAAGAATCAGTTGGAACAAATTTGGCAATCAGGTCGAGCGCCTTGGAAGTGTTGGAAATAGATGGCCGAGTTCGGTGGTGTTTACAGTGCTAGGCGGGTGCTGATTACAGGCCATACGGGCTTCAAAGGGAGTTGGCTTACGGTTTGGTTGAATCATCTCGGAGCAGACATAACCGGCGTTGCCCTACCGCCGCAGGGCAAAAAAAACCACTGGGATCTTTTGGCGCTTCAAGTCGTTGATAAGCGCCTTGATATTCGTGACGAATTTGCAGTCAAGAAAGCGTTTGCGGATTCGGCGCCAGAAATTGTCTTTCATCTCGCTGCACAGCCGTTGGTCCGTCGCTCCTATATGGCGCCTCTTGAGACTTGGGAGACGAACGTTATTGGTACAGCCAACGTGCTCGAAGCTTGTCGCCATACACCGAGCGTCAAAGCTGTTGTGTGCGTTACGACCGATAAGTGTTATGAGGACCAAAATTGGGTTTGGGGTTACCGAGAAAGCGACCGGCTGGGAGGTCATGACCCCTACAGTGCTTCCAAAGCAAGTGCAGAGCTAGTGGCTTCAAGCTATCGTAGCGCTTACTTTACAGACCAGTGTTCAGTACTCTTAGCCACCGCGCGAGCGGGAAATGTTATAGGCGGCGGCGATTGGTCCGAAGACAGGTTAATTCCAGACCTTGTTCGTGCGCTAGAAGAAAACAAGTCCCTTGAAGTCCGAATGCCACAGGCTGTTCGGCCGTGGCAACATGTTCTAGACTCGCTCAGCGGATACCTGTGTTTGGGTGAGGCGCTTCTTTCAGGTGAGCAAGCGGCGGAAGGGTGGAATTTTGGTCCCGGGCTCGATGGGAACGGTAAAGTCGTGGATGTCTTGAATCTTCTCAAGGCACATTGGAGCCATTTGCAATGGCACTGCTCGGATCGGGCTCTGTTACACGAGACCTCAATTTTGAGGCTGGACAACACAAAAGCCCGCACGCGTCTTCATTGGGAACCAGTTTGGAGTCTTGCTGAGGCGCTTCGCCATACTGCTGAGTGGTATTCCGCATTGTTAGAGAGCGGTGAGGTGATTACTAAGAGGCAACTTAAAAAGTATTGCGACGATGCTCGATCCGTGCATCTCAAGTGGGCGCTTTGATTAAGAGCTTTCAGACCGCCATTCCAGGTCTCTTCTTCGCAGAAACGACTGTTCGACTTGATGAGCGCGGATCCTTCGCAAGGCTCTTTTGTCAGGGTGAACTTTCGACATTGCTTGAATCAAGACAAGTCGTTCAGATCAACCATTCATGCACCGCTTCGGTAGGCGCTATTCGAGGTTTGCATTTTCAGTACCCGCCTCATGCAGAGATGAAATTTGTTCGATGCCTCAAAGGGCGGGTATGGGATGTCGCTGTTGATATTCGTGAGAGTTCACCCACATTTCTGCAATGGCACGCCGAGGAACTTAGCCCAGCAAACGGGCGGATGATGATTATTCCCGAGGGCTTTGCACACGGCTTTCAGGCACTAGAATCCAATGCCGAGCTACTTTATCTACACACTGCGTTCTACGAACCCACCACCGAGGGCGGCTTGATGTATGACGATCCTCGATTGGCAATTGCTTGGCCTGTTGCAGTAGCAGATCTATCGTCTAGGGATTCAGCCCACCCATACCTTGAGTCAGCATGGTCGGGGGTAAAGTTATGAATTGCCGCCACTGCGCTAACCCACTCAGACGCACCTTTCTCGATCTTGGTTTTGCACCACCCTCAAACGCCTACTTGACGGCAGATGACCTCAACAAACCCGAGAAGTACTACCCACTACGAGTAAAGGTATGTGACCAGTGCTGGCTTGTCCAAACCGAGGACTATGCGCAGGCAGATGAGTTGTTCCATGCTGAATACGCCTATTTCTCAAGTACGTCGACAAGTTGGTTAGCTCATGCAAAAGAATTTACAGAGCAAGTGGCAGCACGATTCGGGATTGACCGAGATTGTTTTGTCATCGAAATCGCCTCGAATGACGGCTATCTGCTCAAAAACTTTGTCGAACGGGGGATTCCTTGCCTTGGAATCGAACCGACCGCAAGCACCGCCGAGGCAGCAGAAAAACTTGGCATCGAAGTTAAACGAGCGTTTTTTGGGAAGACACTTGCAGAGCAATTGGCTGTCGAAGGAAAACAGGCAGATCTGATCATTGGTAACAATGTCTATGCTCATGTGCCAGACATAAACGACTTTACACGTGGACTTGCAGCAGCACTTAAGCCAAACGGCATCATATCGCTTGAGTTTCCACACCTGATGCAACTGATCGAGCACACCCAATTTGACACGGTGTATCACGAGCATTTTTCATACCTATCGCTCTGGGCTGTGAAAAGTATCTTTACCGCCGCGAAACTTAGGGTGTGGGACGTAGAAGAGCTGACGACACACGGCGGCAGCCTCCGTGTTTACGGCTGTCATGTAGGCGCCAATCGAGCCGCAACTGATAGGGTGAGCGCGATGCTCGCTCGCGAAGATGAATCTGGCCTCAAAAAGCTAACGACCTTTGCAAACTTTCAAACAAAAGCAGATAAGGTGAAGGACGATCTGCTTGCTTGGCTAATTCAACAGAAGCGCGAGGGCCACCAGGTGGCAGCCTATGGTGCTGCCGCAAAAGGTAACACGCTTCTCAACTATGCTGGCATCAAGCCGGATTTGCTGCCCTATGTCTGCGATGCAGCGAGTTCGAAACAAGGAAGATACCTGCCTGGAAGCCATATTCCCATCTTATCCCCGGAGGTGCTCCGCGCGGATCCGCCAAATGTGTTGCTAGTATTACCCTGGAACCTCATCTCAGAGGTCAGAGGGGAATTAAGCGACATCGCGGGAAGACGGCTGCGATTCGCAACCGCAGTACCCGAGCTTCGGGTTTGCTGAGCACACAATCATGCGAACCTTTCTTCTAACTGGTGCAACTGGGTTTGTAGGAAAGCATATCTTGCGCGAATTGGTAGCTCGAGGCGTAAACGTTAGAGTACTTGTAAGAGATCAGACCCGCCTTCCCGAAATCGCCAAGCAAAAGCAAATTGAAGTGTTTGCGGTGGCAGATTTGTTTGCGGAGGAACCAGCACGCCTAGAACAATTAGTGGCCAATTGCCATACGCTGATTCACTCAGCGTGGTACGCAGAGCCTGGAAAATACCTCACATCACCGATTAATCTCAGTTGCCTAGAGGGCACATTGCGACTTGCGTCCGCGTTCTCTCGTGTGGGTGGTAAACGGTTCGTCGGTCTTGGTAGCTGTGCTGAGTATGAGTTCTCCGAATCTCCGTTAACAATCGAAACGCCACTAAAACCAAGCACCCTATATGCAGCCTGCAAGGCGTCGACCTTTCAAGTGTTAAGCCACTTTTTCGGAATTGTTGGCGTTTCCTTCGCTTGGTGTCGCTTGTTTTACCTTTACGGTGAGGGCGAGGATAAGAGACGACTCGTGCCATACATTCGCAAGCAGTTGCAGGCAGGCGAACCAGCACTATTGACGACGGGTACACAAATCCGCGATTTCATTGAAGTCCGAGAAGCTGCCCGACTGATCGTTGATGCATCGTCATCTGACGTGGAAGGTGCGTTGAACATCTGCACGGGAATACCTACAACGGTTCGCGAATTAGCGGAACTTGTGGCTACCGAATATGGTGGCACTCATTTACTTCGGTTCGGTGCTAGATTGGACAATTTATATGATCCGGCGTCAGTGGTGGGTATGCCTTGGGTCAATCTGATTCCAAGCGAATCCTCCCTACAGCAAAACTAAGCAATATCACCAGGAGTGAGTGTGAGTAATTTTCAACGCGAAGTAGCCGCACGAATCGACGCGATGTCGACCAATGAAGATTTGAAATCGAAGGCTGCAGATTTCATGCGGACCTCATTTTTGCCCCAATATTCATATAACTTCAGATCATTGGGGCGACCCATCATTCAGTACCCACAAGATATTGTAGCTATACAAGAAATGATCTGGGACGTGAAACCAGATCTCATTATTGAAACTGGTATCGCCCACGGCGGCTCGCTGATACTCAGCGCCTGGATGCTTGCCATCCTGGATGTATGTGAGGCAATTAAAAGTGGGGTGGCGCTAGACGCCAGAAAATCACATCGCAGGGTTCTCGGTATAGACATCGATATACGCATACATAACCGAGACGAGATAGAAAATCATCCGATGTCGTCGCGCATAACCATGATAGAAGCATCAAGCATTGACTGCGAAACTGTAGCAAAGGTTCACGAAATTGCAAAGAGTTACCAACGCGTCCTCGTCCTTCTCGACAGTAACCACACCCATGAACACGTGCTCGCTGAATTACAAGCGTATGCGCCTCTTACCTCTGTAGGGAGCTACTGCGTAGTGTTTGATACAGTCATTGATGATCTACCGGCTGAAATGTTTTCCGACCGACCTTGGGGTCCTGGTAATAACCCGAAGACGGCTGTGTGGGAGTACCTAAAGACACATCCCGAGTTCGAGGTCGACAAGAACATCGAGCACAAATTGCTTATAACTGTCGCTCCGAATGGATTCCTCAAACGAGTCCTTTAGCATCTACTCTGACTAATCCATGATCGAAATTCGAATCGCCAGACTACAATAGCGTACCATGACTCGGCGAAAATTCGCAGTCATCTCAAACTACGGCGTTGAATCAAAAACGTTTTCCGAATGTAGGAAAAACTGGTCCTTTTATTCGTCGCAGTTTCCCAGAGTGCCGTTTTACATATTCCGTGAAGCCATAGAGGAAACTAGTTCGGGAATAGAATTCGACGGTCAAGACTACGTGATAACACTTGACCAAAAAAAATATCCAGTCGAATCACATTCCACCTACCACGAAAATAGCACTTGGAGCGGGACCCAGTTACGACGAATATTTGAACGATGGACACAACAAATCAAATACGTCATCACGCACCATCCAGATTGTTATGTCGTCTACACAAATATCACTGCCTTTTTTTCCTTTCAAGCAATTGAGGCACTGCTGTCACACCTACCTAGAGAACACGTATATGCTGGATGGCCTTTATTATATCGACCCGAGAAACTACTGTACCATTCAGGAAGTGGGATTTTGTTTTCACCGGACGTTGCACGAATCTTGGTGGAACGGGCATCAGGATTTAACTATTTGGGAACCGAGGCCGGTGATCTAGTCTGGGGAAGACTTCTTAAAGACGTACCGAGAACAGTATTAGCGTTTGCTCAGATTACTCCTCAGGACCTAAAGACCACGAATTTCGTCGAACAAATTAGATTCATAGATAGATATATTGAACAAGGACATTATCTGTTTAGAATAAAAAATAGCGGATTAGCTACACCTAGGGAGATTATCGATCCGCCACTACAACTTTACGCAATGATACAGTCTTTGAAAGATGTACCGGACAAAATAACAAGGCAGCTGGCAGCAACAAATTTAGCACGAGAGCAGATTCAGAATGGGCATGGAATAACGACTATAGGCTAAAACACGTGCAGAACGGTTCACCAAAGACTTTAAAGTGCCGCACTGAGATTCGATATTAGTATTGAACTAATAATTTTCTACAATCATCTCGCCCAAAACATCAAGTGGTCGCAGCGGATGATCCACAAAATGGGGCATCTGCCTTGTTTGTCCCTTCTTCGGGCACTCGGATAAATCCTAAATGAGAGCCAAAGTGAGCGGACCATCGATCCGTACCAATTATTTCGCGGGCTTCAAAACCTATACGCTCTAAGCTTTCGCTTGAAGAAATTAGATCGATTCGGGACCACTAAACACATGTGAGGAGTGCTAGCAGGCTGCTGAAAAACCAGCAAAAAGACGTATATACGCTTCACGGGTGGCGGATTGTTGTTTAATGGTAATCCTCCCCTAGAACCAAGGGGATTAGAAGTAGAATTTTTTCCAAAGGAAGAGGTTCTACATGAGAAAGTCAAGATTTACCGATAGTCAGATCATGGACGCGCTCAGGCGCGTTGAGGCTGGCATTGGGGTACCTGATCTTTGCCGGGACATGGGTATCAGTACGGCAACCTTCTACAAGTGGCGGGCCAAGTATGGCGGCATGGATGTCTCGATGATGTCGCGCATGAAGGAGCTTGAAGAAGAAAACAGGCGGCTTAAGAAGATGTATCTTGAGGAGAAGCTCAAAGCCGAGATCGTATCGGAGGCCCTCGAAAAAAAGTGGTGAGGCCATCTCGACGCAAAGAGATGGCCGTTACTGCGGTAAAGAGACACGGCATTTGTATTCGGATGGCTTGCCAGGCCTTCAGGATCAGTGAGTCTTGCTATCGCTACGAACGCAAGCTCGATGCGGAAAATGAAGGGATTGCAGATTGGCTGATGAAACTGACGGACAACAACCGCAACTGGGGCTTTGGCCTTTGTTTTCTGTATTTGCGAAACGTGAAGGGCTTCAAGTGGAACAACAAACGCGTCTATCGGGTCTACAAA
>Ga0214923_10004657_pt1 | contig 16406 bp, 32 predicted proteins | sample LL1510_MetaG_FD_177993 | JGI IMG/M metagenome (GOLD analysis project Ga0214923, IMG submission 177993) | Freshwater microbial communities from Lake Lanier, Atlanta, Georgia, United States - LL-1510 | ecosystem: Environmental > Aquatic > Freshwater > Lake | place: USA: Georgia | collected...
GGACGCCTCGCGCATCCTTGAAGCGCGCGACGTTCACGATCGTCGGGATGCCCTTGTAGAGCACCCGCTTGCCGTGGATGGAGCGGAGATCGACCTTCATCGGCTTCTGGCGATCGTCGTGGCGCGGTGACGCGCGCGGCCCATTTTGCCGAACCGCTGCGCGAGTAGCGCGCGGCGTCGGGTTGTCAGCGTGTGACGGCTCGGGTGGGCGAGCACGTCACGCGCGTACGCCTGCACGCTCATCCCGGCACGCTTCGCCTGAGCGGTGAACGTGCCGGGGTGACGCACGGCCTTCTGGATCCACAAGCGGGAGCGACGTTTCATGTCCGCCTGCGCTCACAGGGGTTTTGCATACCAGATGCGAACCGACTGGCCCGGCTTGCTCGGGTCGTAGAAGATCGAACCGCTTCCTCCCGACGCGAGCCATTCTTTGTTTTCCTGCGCCGAGACGATCACGGTGTAGCCTTTCGGCAGCGTGCGAGGGGAGAAGGGCGACGTGCTCAGATCGACGGCGAAGAAGGTGTCGGGCAGAGGTTCGGCCAGATAGTCGTTGTACTGCTTGAGGGGAAGCGCGGCGGCGGCCTTGAGCATCGGCGCGTCGGCCCATGACGCGCGCGCATCGGCTTCTGCGCCGGCCGTGCCCGACTTGCGAGACCACAAGACGTAAGCGCCGACCGCGACAACGGCTGCGCCGCCAAGAAGGTACTGAGTGTTCTTTTCCATGGGGATCATCCTCGCAAGGTTTCGCCCGAAAGCCTACCCCATTTCGAATCACACGTCTTCGAGTTCTTCGGCGTCGTCGTCGTCGCCTTCCTCGCCTTCTTCGTCCTCCCCCTCTTCGCCTTCTTCGCCTTCGTCCCCCTCTTCGTCCTCGTCGCCTTCGTCGCCTTCTTCGTCGTCGTCCTCTTCGTCGATCTCCATGTCGGGCGGCACGTTCTCCACCATCGCGTAGAACGCTTGCAAAGCTTCGTCGACCGTGAGGATTTGCTCGCCCATCTCGCTCGCGACCACGTGCTTGAAGCCGAGAGCCTTGCACACCTTCAAGCGTTCCTCATGCGCCCCTTCGGGACGCACTTCGCCCGTCAGGCCGATCTCCCCCCAACTGACCGTGCCGGGAGGGAGCGGGACGTTCATTCGCGCGCTTGCGATGGCGAGCGCGACGGGAAGGTCGAGCGCACCCTCTTCGACGTCGAACCCTCCCGCGACGTTCAGGTAGAGATCCATCCCGCCAAGGCGAATGTCGTGCTCGGGGTCTTCGTCGTCCTTCGGGCCGAACATCTCCGTGCGCGACTCCAAGACGGCGATGATCATCTCAAGGCGCGTTTTCGAGTAGCCGGTGACCACGTGCTTCGGCGAGCGCGAGGGGCCGCCGAAGAGGGCTTGCACTTCGACGAGCATCGCGCGCGTACCGCTTCCCTTGCCCGGCCGAATCATGGCGCACGCAAGGCTCGAACCCGGCGCTCCGCTCTTGCCGCGAAGAAGGTGCTCGCTCGGATCGTCCACCGACGACAGGCCGCCTTTGTGCATGCGGAAGATGCCGACTTCGGTCGTGCTTCCGAAACGGTTCTTCAGGCATCGAAGCGTGCGGATCTCCGTGCTGCGTTCCTCGTCGAACGTGAGCACGGTGTCGACCAAGTGTTCGAGGGCCTTCGGGCCAGCGATGTCGCCGTCCGAGTTGACGTGGCCGATGATGACCGTGCTCATGCTCCGCGACTTCGAGATGTTGACGATCATCGCGGTCACGTCTTGGACGACGTTCACGCTCCCCGCGCGCCCCTCTCCGAACCGCATCGTCTGAATCGAGTCGATGAACATCACGTCGGGGTCGTACTTCCGAATGTGTTCTTCGATCTTCGCGATGTCGACTTCGCTCACGAGGATCATGTTCTTCGGCTTTTCGAGCGCGATGCGGTCGGCGCGCTGCTTGATCTGCGACTCGGTTTCTTCGCCCGACACGTAGAGCACCCGGCACGGGTCGAATGCGGCGTCGGCGAGCGCGCACCCGACTTGCAGCGCGAGCGTTCTCTTGCCCTTGCCCGGCTCGCCCGCAATCAGGACGACGGACCCTTCGACGAGCCCTCCGTTGAGCACGCGATCGAACTCGCGCGTGCCGCTCGGAACCCGGTGCTCCTTGTTGACTTCGATCTCCGAGATGATTTTCGGGTCGCCTGAAAACGTGCTCTTGGAGGGCGATGCGCCCGGCGACATGGTCTGGTACGCGCCGCACGAGGGGCACCTGCCGATCCACACGGGATGGACGTGGAGGCATTTCTTGCAGTGGTAGACGTTGTTCTTCGGGTCGTGCTTCTTCGGCGACGGAAGCGGCCCTCGCGTCTCGTTCGGAGGCGAGTCGGCCGGAACGACGGGGAGCGGAGGCGTGGCTTTCTCCAAGTCCCCTGCCTGCTCGGGGAGCTTGAGTTGCGGTTCGGTCATGACTGTCCCTTTCGTGTCGAAACGTAGCGTGTCTATCGAGAGCCGAGCCCCTTCGGCTTCTTCTGCCTCTTCAATGGGACGCCTGCGACTCTCAGTCCGACCGCAATCGCTTGGGCGTGCGGGTAGCCCTCGTGATGGTAGTGGCGGATCAACCGAGAGGCGTACGCGGCCTTCTTCTCGAAGGGCTTGCGAGCGGGGCGCGGCATGCGTCAGTCCTTGGGCGTCGGCTCGCGAGCGTCGAGCGAGCTTCGCACTTCGCTCAAACGGATCAGGATCCAGTCGAGCTTCTTGCGGTACTCTTCTTCGGCGATCTTCGCGACTGCCGAAGAAAGTTGCACTACGCCGACGCGCACGTTCTCCACGCGCCCTCGCTCATGCTCGGGGAGCCGCCGACGGATCTGCTCCAGTTCGTCGGCGATCTTCGCGCTGACGACGCCGACGCTCTCTTCGTGGTCGAAGATTTCGGCGAGCGTCTTGCCCACGAGACCCGGCGAGTCCGCCTTCGCGGACCTGCTTTTCTTGTTCATGAACCTTCCCTTTCGTTCGCTTCTGCCCGCCTTCTACGCGGGCGTTTCGGAGATCACTTTCGCCGGAATGGGCGCGCTCGGTGCCGTGCCTACCTGCGGAGGCAGTGACGGGTAGTAGGGCTCCTTGCTCATGGTGAGCCCGCTCACAAATAGGAGCGTCCCCGCGCCGATCGCCCCGAGGGCGACGGGCCGCCAGTCCTCTTGTTCGGCGTAGACGGCAAGGCCGATGCCTCCGAGAAGCACAAAGCCCCCCGAGCGCGTCAGAAGGCGCGCGACGGCTTCGTTCGGCGACTCGCGCGGAGTCGGCGAAAGAAGCGACGTGCGCCCGAGAAGGCCGACGAGCACGCCGGCTGCCGTGCCTCCGAGCGCCGCGTAGACGAGAGGTTTGCTCTGCGAGTCCATGGGCCTACTCTATCACGGCTGCGACTTGTTCGTGTCCTCGGGCTTCTTGGTGAGCATGCCGTAGGCGATGAACGCCACGGTCAGCCCCACGGCGATGAGAACGAACGTCGAAGCGGGAGCGGTCGACTGGCTCATCGGCTGTGCGTGTGCTCGGGCTTGCGCTCGCGACGGCGGATCACGCGGTAGACGCCACGGGGATCGTTCGCGCGGTACAGGCGGAGATTCTCCTTGATCATCTTCTTGCCTTCGGGCGAGTCGACTTCGGCCGTGAGGTCTTCGTAGCCGTGCCCGTAGCCGTAGTTGCCTTGGAGCACGTAGAGGTAGTGGTACTTGGAAGCGCGCTTTGCCATGGGGGTGTCCTTCGCTCGTTGAATCTTATCGCGTCCGGCTCTGCGTGGTTTGCTTTTCGCGAGCCTCGCGCGCCTTGGCGGCCACGTACATCTCGGTCAGCTTGCGGCTCGCTCGCGCGATGCTGGTCGCCTTCTTCTCTTGCATCCGAATCGCGGTTTCGCGCGAACGGTAGGCCCTCGACGTCTTGCGCGCCCCGGCCGCTTCGATCTTCAGCCGATCGATGTCCTTGCGGATCTCATCGTGACGCTTCATCGAAGCGCCGATCAGTTCGAACATCTCGTCGGCTGAGAGACCGCAGTCCATGACGACGTTCTACTTGGTGCCGCTGTGCGACGTTTTGCGCGAACGTCGAGCGGTCACGCGAATGTCGTAGGGGTAGCCGTCGTGGTCGATGAGGCTTCGACGCACGTCTTCGGCGTTGTATCCAGTGAAGAACACGGTGTCCATGAGCTTGCGCCCGCGATAGACGTTGAAGGCTCGGCTGGTTTTGCGGGATTTCTTGGTGGCCATGTTGTTCCTGCTTTCTACTTGGTGCCCTTGTGCGACGTCTTGCGCGAGCGGGACGGGCGGCGCACTTCGTACTTGCCGCGATCGTCTTGCGCCCAAGCCGTCGCATCGGAGATAGCGTCGGCGAGTTCTTCGCTCGGAGCCCAATCGGGCACATCGTCGCCGCGATTGTGGGTCGTGTAGTAGGAGCCGAAGCCCACGGCGCTTTCCGCCATCTCGTCGTAGGCTCGCGGAGAGTCGTAGCCGATCCTTGGACCGAACCCCATGCGCGGAGCATGAAGGTCGGAGAAGCGCCAAGACTTTCGCTTCTTTCCTCGGCCGTAGGGGACGCTCACGGTGCCCCGGTAGTCGCCCCTGTCCGAGTATTGAATGTTGACGATCGCGTCGCCGATGATTCGCCGTGCCATGGTGCTCTCCGTTCAGCCGATGCTACCGGCAGTGATGGCCTGTTGTCGCCACGAAAGCGGCGCGAGGCCCTTTTCTTGCCGCTGCTTGGCGGCGATCTGAAGCGTCGCGGGGGCGACGAACGAGGGGGAGTCGGAACCTTTTCGCCCGAATAGAGCGCCCGTCACTTGCGCGGTGCTCGACGACGGGTTCTGCGCGACGAACTTCGTGCCGAAGGCGGCGGCGATGAGCGACACCGCTCCGATGCCGACCATGCCCGCGCCCGACGCCTGATAGCGCGCGTCGCTCGAACGGAGGAAAAGCGCCCCGAGCGCAAGCGTCGCGACGCCGCCGCCGACGAAATACTTCGTCATGATCTCCGAGGGATCGGCGTCCGGCTTGGGATCGGCGACCGCCAAGGCGATCGACGAGCCCACCATCATCGGAACGATGCTGCCGACGCCGCCTGCTGCTGCGTAGAGGAACGTCTGAGTGCTCATGGAGTGCTGCCTTGGGTGGGTTGTTCAGAAGGGGACGACGACGCTTCGTGGACCAAGGGCTTTCGACCCTCTTCGATCGCCTTGGCATCTTCGAGGTTGCTCGCAACGCGCCAAGGCACGCCCTCCGAAGGGCGAGCCAGAATCAAGATCCCAAGTCGGAGGATCATGCCGTAGTTCTCCTGATTCATGCCTTGAACGAAAACGAGGGGCTCGTGGCGACCACCCGAGCCCCTCGCCTTCGACTCGCTTGCGCGAGATGCGGATTCAGCGCGCCCAAGAGGGAGCGCGAACCGCCGCGATGCGAGGATCGCGCGCCATCATGTCCTTCGACGACATGATCGGCTTGTAGCCGCCCGAGGGAAGCGCGCCGACGATCGACGACATCGCGCCCTGCGTGGAGGTGGTCTTCGGAGCGGAAGCCGCGAGGGCCTTCGCCTTGCCGGCCGCGTCGCAGCTTGCGTCGCACTCGAACGGCGTGAGGCCGTGCTTGTACTCGGTCGCGAGGCCGAAGGCGCTCGCTGCCGCGAAGCCCAAGCCCGCCGCCGCGAGGATGGAGTTGTCGTCCGCGAAGTACGCGGCGACGAGGCCACCGACCACGAGGCCGACGCCGTTGGCGACGTACGGCTTACGGCCGAGCTTGTCGTCCACGAAGTTCATCGCGGGGAACGTCGCCGCGCCGACGGCCGCCGCAACGGCGACGGGGAGAAGGTTCTCGGTGATTGCCATGATCAGCGTCCTCCGTACAGGTTGCCGAACGCCGGGATGAAGCGGTTACCGCTCATTCCCTGCGCCGTGCTCGGCATGATGTTGCGACCGACGCGCGGGGCGACGGGGCTCTGGTTCAGGCCGATGTTGGTCTGGCTCGCGAGCACCGGCTTGGGGTGCGAGCCCATGATCGCATCGAGGCCGACCATGCCCTGAGCCGCTTGCTTCTTGTCGTCCGTCTTGGACTTCGACTCGGCCATCATCGCGGTGACGCCCTCGTAGAGCAGGATGCCGCCGACGCCGAGCGCGCCGTAGCCGGCCGACGACAGAAGGCCGTTCTTCGACAGCGCGAGCGCGCCGAGGCCGATCGCAACCGCGAGGCCACCGGGAGCGAGCGGGTGGACCTTCTGGACCATGTTCTGAGTCGCGCCGAGCGCGACGATGCCGCCGCCGACGAGCGCCGCTGCGGAGTTGGTGGGATTGATCGCCATGAGTGGATTCTCCTGAGAGTGGGGGGTCGCCCCGCTTCAGGGGCTTGCCGCGTCAAGAATACTGCGAAATCGGGTGGGGCTTGCAACCTATTTTCGAGGAAACATGCTTCGCGCGTTCATGCGCGCATACGCTTCTCGTTCCAGATGACCGCGCCCACGGCGAGCGCGACGATCGCCACAAGGAGCCAGTCATCGTGTCGCACGGGAGGCTTCTGCTTCGTTTCGGCCGAATCGCTGGAGTTCATGTAAACTTCCCCGGATCGACGGGAGCTTGGAGCTTGCTCGTTTCGGCCCACCCGAACACGAGGTTTTCATCTTGCGGATCGAGGATCTGCCGGAAGCCCGCCGAACCAAGGGCCGTCACCTTCACGCTCGTCCCATTGTCGATCTGACCGACGGGCGGCGAAGTGAGATCGGGCTGCGAGTAGACGATGAGGGGTTCGCCGGGCGTGCTCACGACGAGCGTGGGGTAGACGTACGGCGCGGGCTTCGGAGCGGGAGTCGAAGGCGAAGGCGCGGGCGTCGGGGCGGGCTTGGGGCCTGCCTTGGGGGGCGTGGCGGCCATGGCTCGCTTTTCGAGAATGTCGACGAGCACGACGAACCCGACGACGCCGATCGCCAAGATGGCGAGCTTCTCTGCGTTGGTGGCTTGGGCGGCCATGGTCTAGCGGTCCTCGGAGTGGGTGGTCTTCTTGAGTCGTTCTTCGTGCGTTTCGGCAAGCTTCTTCGCGGCGTCGAGATCGACCGTCGCGCCGATCTTCACCTTGCACCCTTGCATGCCGAACCGCTTTTCGCGGGAGGCGTCGGCGTAGAAGACTTCGAAGCTGCCTTCGTCCGAGGGGTCGTAGACGGTGTAGGTGCCGACGCGCCCACGGGCTTCATGCGCCGTGAGCTTGTCGTCGTCCTCCACTGCGAACTTGTCGTCGTAGGTCTTCCAGTCGAACACGGTGCCCCTCGCTTCCGACGTTCAGGATGCGGTCTTCTTCTTCGAGACGTAGTAGTACGCCCCGCCGATCGCCAGCGCCGCGAGAAGCAGGAGAGGCCACGTCGCGCTCTTGTTCGCCACGTTGGCCGTGGTCGCCATGGCGGTCGGGGGCTTGTCGCTCTGAAGCGACGGCGGCGCGAACGGCGTGATGTCGGGCGCGGGAGTGGTGGAGTTCGGGGGCGGCGCGTTCGGCAGTCCGGCCGCCTGCGCGGCGTCCGCCTGCTGCTGCTTGGCCTGCTGATTGGCCGCGTCCGAGGCGTCGGCGAGGTAGGTCGTGTCACACCATCCCGCGCGCCCGTCCACGGTCGAGCCGACGATCGGCATGATGATTTCGGCGTAGGTGCGACCGTTCGACGCGGGCGTCACGTTGCCCGTGGCATCCACGACGAGGCCCTTGGACAGAAGTCCGAGCACGGTCGACGAACCGGGCGACACCCACACGCGGAGAGGATCTTGGCTTGTGGTGACGATGTAGCGGGTGGGGTTTGCCATGGTGGATTCCTTGCTTGTGCGTGCAGTCTACCGGAACGCTTTGTTCTGGCCCATCGCGAAGTAGACGGCCGCGCCGATCGCCCCGACGGCGAGAACGGCGACGCCGACCTTCAGGCTCCTGCCGAGCGCGACGTACAGCTTGACCTTGCGCGTGTACTCTTCACGCGGAAAGTTCGGGCCGGGATCGGTGTGCCCGTGACCGCTCTCGAAGGCGACGTTGCATTCGCGGTGTCCTGTGATGCCGCGCTTGCCGGCCTTCAGGTCTTCGGCCGTGAGCCACACGGCGGGAATGTCGTACTTGCGGCAATACTCGGCCACCACCTTCGCGCTGCGCGTGAGTTCCGCTTGGCTCTCGGGGGTCGACCAGTCGGTCTTGTAGGCCCACCCGGCATGCTCGATGCCGATGCTTGGACCGTTGGCGGCCCCGGCATGCCACGCCCAATCCTTGTCATGGACCCCTCGAACGACTTCGTAGGGGTCGATGAGAAGGTGGGCGCTCGCATCGGGAGATCCGCTCGACGCGAACCATTCGGCGACCTGACGAGCTTTCCCTTGCGTCTGATCGGCCTCCATCGTGTGAATCACGATGAAGTCGATCCCCGTGCGCTCCTTGCGCGTGTACTGCGACGCTTGGATGAACGGGAAGCTGCCGACGTCGGAGATGCTCATCGCAAGTGCCCTCTCACAGCGTCTTGACGAACACTTCGCCCGCATACACCTGCGTGGGAGGCGCGACGTACGGGCGCTCGTTGCCGGTCTGCGGAGCATTCACCTGCGTTCCCGTTTCGCGCGAAACCGTCGTCTGCACGGGGCCGACGTTGGAGTAGTCGCTCGGCGGGTAGTACGGCCCCGCCTGCGTCACGACGGGCTGAAGGTAGTTCGACACGGTCGGCGACTGGAGATCGGTCCCGGTCTGGTAGGGGAGCGTGACGAGGTTCGAGGTCGGGTCGGCGGCGACTGCCGGCGTCGCAGTCGAGACCGTGGGCGGGTAGTAGGTGGTCATGGCTCACTTCGTCCTTGCGTGAGAGGTCTTGCGCGCACGCTTGCGAGCCGAGCGACGGCCGCCTTCCTTGAGAGAGGAATGCCACGGCTGAATGTAGCCGTGTTCGAGCGCATAGGCCCACGCGTCGTCGGAAGTGTCGAACTTCTTGCCGTAGCCTTCGCCTTTGATCAGCTTGCCCGTCTTGGTGAACTTGTAGGTGTGCAGCGTGGGCTTGCCGCTGCCGGACTCGACGCTGACGCCCCACTTGCCCTGCGTGACCGTCGAGCCGCGATGACGGTAGCGACGAAGCTTCTTCTTGTAGTCCTTCATGGCGATCCTCTACTTGGTTGAATGGTGGGAGGTCTTGCGCCCACGCTTCTTCGCCCGACGCGTCTCGTAGAACTTCCGCGAGCGCGTTTCGTACTCGGGGCGCACGTGTCCCTGCTCGATAAGGTACTCCCATGCGGCGTCGGGGGTCGGGAAGCTTTTGCGGTGTGGCGAAGGAACGCGTCGCCCGTGCGCCGGATCGATGAAGAAGAGTTCGGTACGTCCCGGACCCCTTGCGCCCACGCCGGTCACGAGGCCGATCTGGTAGCGCGTGGTGGACGTGAGGCGAACCGGCTTGCGGTACTTGCGCAGCGAAATCGGTGCAGTGGTGTAGGCCATGGGATTCTCTTCTTTCCGTCTCTACCGAGAGTAGACGATCTTCGTGGCTTTGGAACGAGAAGCCTTCTTCGAGCGAGGAAGAAGACCGTACTTTTCGGCGATGTACCTGTCGGGGCCGTAGAAGTCGCTCGGGCTTCGCATCACGAACGAATACACCCGCGCATACGCCCACTGCTCCTTGCCGAGCCGCGCGCTTCGAGGAAAGCGCCGCAAGTCGGGGTTCTTCGCGAAGCTGCCCCGCACCCGCACCGAAGCCGGGTTCGTCTTCCATGCGCCGATGCCGCGCCGGTAGACCTCTTCGAGCGCCTTCTTCGGAAACCCCGACGTGCGGGCGATCTCCCCGAGCGAGAGCGTGCGCGCAGCGGGGATCCCGTGCGCGCGAAAGAATCGCTCTCGGTAGGTACGCATGGCGCTCGAAGCTACCGCGACGCGCCGATCTTCGTCTTGCGACGGCGAGGCTTGATCGGCAGGACGTACTTCATCTTCGAGTGCTTGTGCGCGTACTTCTCCAAGTGCTTGACCTGCCGGTCGAGCTTGAGAATCGCCTTGCCGTGCTTGGCGATCTCCGCGCGCATCGCGGCCAGCTTTCGGGAGATCGACGGGGACGCTTTCTTTGCCATGATGATCGCCTACTTTTTCTTTGAAATCAGGTAGCTCGCGCCGAACGCTGCGGCGATCCAACCTGCGATCCAGAACGCTCCCATGGTGCGCCGCCTACTTGGTCCGCGAGTGGGCCGTCTTGCGGTAGCGCCCCTCGACTTCGTGGTAGAACTGCCCGTAGGGGCGACGCTTGCCGGCCGCCTTGTAGTGCGCGTATGCGGCATCGACCTTCTCGGAACGCTCCTTCGAGAGATTGCGAGACGTCTGCATGGCGGGCATCGGCCAGAAGTCGCGGTGTCCTCCCGAGAGGATCGCGCCCTCTTTGCCGTACTTGCGCTCGGCGAGGCGAAGGTATCGGCCGTGGAGCTTGTGCTCGTAGATCGCCTGACGGGTGAGTTCTTCGGCGAGGGCGAGATGTTCGGCCTTGCTCATGCGCGCGAACTCGGGCGTGCGGCGCATGTGACGGGGTTCTTCGAGGATGCTCGTCATCGCCCCGTACTTGGCTCGATGCCGGGTGTAGTAGGGCGACGGAAGGTGCTTGTAGTGCTTCATGGTTCCTCGTTTCACTTGGTCCGCGCGTGCGCGGTCTTGCGCTTGCGGGCTTGGCGACGCCCGTGACGGGCGAGGGCTTTCTGCGCGCGTCGTTCGGCGGCGTAGACTTCGACGTTTTCCTGCCAAGGCCGGACGGGAAACTGTTTGCGACGGCGCTGCTCTTTGAGCCACGCTTTTCGCTGGAACTTGTAACCCGGCATGTCGAGGGCGTCGACCGGCCTCCACCGTTGCGGCTCGTCGGTGGCAGTCCACTCGCCGAACTCACGCGTCGTGTAGAGGTTGCCGTAACGGTCGCGCGCGAAGTAGGGAGCGCCTTCTACGCGTTCGAGCATGCGCTCGGGGGAGGACTTCTTTAGCTGGTGGTAGGAGGGCCGAAAGTTCTTGTAGTGCTTCACGGTTCCTCGTTACTTCTTCGAGTAGGAGATCGCCACGCCCGCCGCGACGGCGACGGCGACGCCGCCCGCGAGCCACACGAGCCACGAGGTTTTGCCGGACTCCTTGCCGCTCGCCTTCGACTCGGCACCCTCCGCGACGCTCCCGCCCGGCATCGGCCCGCTCGGGGCGGCCGGCGCAGCGTCGTCGGACACGGCATCCTTGAACAAGCCGATCCCACTGTACGGAGGGATCCAATCGGTCCATGCGCCCGCCACCTGCTGCTTCGGGGTCTGCGGCGTGACGATCGGCGCGACGATCGGCCACGTGAGGCGCGGAGGGGCGAAGGGAAGTTCCACGTCGGCGCTCGCGGGTGAAGCGCCCGCCACGTGGGGCGTCGGGGCCATGAACGGCCGATTGAGGGGCCGGGCGCTACGCACGGCTCGCGGGGCGTCCCCCGGCGCGTAGGCGTAGGACTGGCCGGTGGAGGAAGAGGGAGCGAAGCGTTCGGAGAGGAGAGCGCCCGTGAACTGGAACGGGCCGAAAGGCAGGGAGGGGTGGCTCATGGGAGGGTCTTTCCTTGCAAAGAAGGGTAGCGCGAAACGCTCTTGAAGGGGGAATGTCTAGCGGGTGAGAGCGTGAGCCGTCGCTCGATGGCGCTCGGCCTTCTGCGCGTGCTTCTGCGCGGCCTGAAGGTGAAGCGCCCGCTCCACCTTCGTCTTGGCCGAACGGCTCGCCTCGATGTGCGCTTCGCACGCGATCATGTGGCGCATCGCCGCAAGGTCGGCCGGCTGGTCAGCGTACGCGTCGCGCGACGCCTCCCACGCGAAGGCGTCTGCGGCGTCTCGGAAGTGGGAAGCGTGCGCGGCCATGGTCAGTAGGTCTTTGCGTGGCGGGTGGATTTTTCGCGAGGCTCCATCCACGTGAGCAAGTATCGCCCGTGCCCCTTCGGACGAATGACGATGTTCTTCGCGCCTTTTGACTCTAGGCGAAGCGCCTTCTCGTGGGCCGCGCTCGGATCGCGATAGTTCAGTTCGTTGTGCTCCCACGCCGACCAGTCATCGCTCCACTCTTCTGCGTATCTTTTGACTGTCATGGAAATCTCTTTTTCAGCGTGAGTAGGAGTGATGCGTCGAGCGGCCACGGAACGACACGAGGGTGCCGTCGGCGCGACGGAAGCTGACGCGGCCCTTGGCGGCGTGGTGCTTGCGGGAGTGACGGCGGCGGGAGTGGTGACGGCGCATGGTGTGACCTTCTTTCCTTGCAGGTGGGTTCAACGAGTCTTGGCGTGGCGGGGAAGCTTCGACCGCTTGAAGTATCCTTCGGCGATCGTCATGAGCCGGCTTGCGCGGTTCATGTGGTGGACGGCGACGCGCGGGTTGCGCGCGTCGATGTACGCCCGGCCCGCTTCGGCGTGCTTGACGCCGGCCTCGGAGTACAGCTTGCCGACGTTCGCGAAAGGAAGCGGCGCTCCCGTCATCGGGTCGATCGCCTTGGAGCGCGCACGCGCGAGTTCCGTCATGAACTGCGCCGCCTTCGCGGCCTTGAGCGCCGCGCGCTCCCGGTCGCCTTCGCGGCCCTTCTTGCGCACCTTGCGAGGATCTTCCAGCGCCGGGCTGAGCGGACGACGCGTCACGGGGTCGAACACTTGGCCCGTGAGAAGCGATCGTGCCGGCGAAGGGGCCATTTCGGGCGCGTCCTTCTTGTACTTCGGCGCGCGGTACAGGTAGCGGGCTCTCGGGTTTGCCATGGCGTGCTTCCTTGCTTGGAACGTGAATCGAGCGCCCGGCCAACGCGGGCGGGGCGCTCGAATCGGGGAGCCCTTCGCGCGGAAAGCGCGAGGCGGGCGTTCAGCGCGAACGCGAGTGGCGGGTCTTGACGAACCGGCCCTTCGCGTTGCGGCGGGGCATGCTGTGGTGCGCGTGGTGGTGACGGCGGTGACGGCGACGACGGGCCATGGTGGTATCCTTGGAATGGGTGTGGAAGGTTGAGAGAAGGAGCGACCGTTAGCGGGTCGCGCCGTAGCGCGTGCGGCGGCGGCGGAAGCGCGCCACGGCTCCCGGACGGCCCTCGGCACCGAGGTACGACTTGAACAGCTTCACGCGCAGCGCGTTGCGCTTGGTCTTGTTCACCTTCGGCGTGAAGTAGCCGCCCTTGCGGCGAACGCGGGGCTGCGGGATGGCGTAGATCGCTTCGAGGTCGCGCTCGATCTGCGACTGGCCTTCCTGCGTCTGACGAAGGGCCGCGAAGCGCATGCGCTCCAGCGCCGTGCCCGTGCGGGGCTTGTGAACGCCGGTCGCCTCACCGAGACGGCGGCCGGCCGCGAGGGTCGCGCGCTTGAGGTTCTTGTACTCTGCACGAAGCGCCGCGATGTCCTTCTTACGCTTTGCCATGTTCACTTCTCCTTGGATCGATCTCGCTTGGAAGCTTGGATGGAAGCGTGAGCCCGAACGGCAGGCTTCCTTTCGCATGAATATACGGGGCGCTCGCGAGGGCTGTCCACTCGAAGTTCAGGCTTCGCCCGAAAACGTGGATCCATGCATTCGGCAGATCAGAACACGTCGAGTTGAATGTTCATGTCGGAAGCGGCACCCGCGCCTCCCGTCGTGCTCGTGCCGACGCCCACGAAATCCCCCGCGTCGAAGTGAACCGACTGCGCGAGATCGAGCTTCAAGACGTCGCCATCCGTCAGAGTCACGGTCAAGGGAGTCGCGACGCCCGAGCCCGCGACGCCCGTCGTCGATCGGTAGACCGTGACGGTCACGTTATGCACGCCGACGCCTCCACCGGCAGGAGTGCGAAGCGTCACGGAGAGGCCGTTGACGAGCGCGGGCTGCTGAAGACGAGTGAACACTTGCGTGGCATCTCCCGTCGTCTGGTTGCCGAGCCAGTAGTAGAGCGTCCCGTTCGAGACGTTGCCGCGAAGGCCGTAGTTGAGCGACGAAGGCGTGACGAAGGTCGCAAACCCGACGCCTCCCGCCGTCTTCGTTTCGAGGTCGACGCCGGGGCCGATCTGAATGCCCGCGCTGAGCGTGCCGCTCGTCGGCAGCGTTTGAAGGATGTCGCTTCCCGTGTACGCGCCCGCGTCGGGAGCGCCTCGAACGGATGCGGATCGAAGCTGGATCTGGCATGTCGCGTCGTTCGTCTCGACGCCCACGTACGATCCCGTGGACGCGGGGTCGGTGGGGGCGGCGACATACAGGTTCGTGTCGCGAAGCGACGACTGGCTGCTCGCGGCGACGTAGATCGCCCGCTTGTTGCCAGCGCCGTTGGACAGGACGTTGACGGTCGACGCCTTGATGAAGTTGAACGAAAACGATGCGGCGGAAGGCGGGTTGGTTCCGCTGAGAAGCAGGCCATACACAGTCGTGTTCGACGCCGTCGGCACAGCGCTGTTGTCGACCGTGACAACGCACGTTCGGACCTTGGCGGTCTGCGTTGTCTGCGCCGGGAACTCGACGGCGACGAGCGTGGTGGCGAGCGCGCTCGACGACGTGAGCTTGAGTTGCACGTCTTCGATGCGCGTGTTTGCGCTCATGGTGACGAGCGTGGTCGGAGCCGTTACCGCGAGTTTCTGAAGAATGACCGTTTGAAGCGACAGCCCTCGAATCGAGCACGTCGCGGGGATCGTAATGCCTGCCGTGAGGTTGTAGGTGCCCGGCAGGATCCAGATGGTCACGCCTGTCAGCGCATGCGTGTTGATGTACGAGATTGCCCCCTCGGGGGAGGCGAACGGAGGGCCGTTGACGGTGCCCGTCACGTCGTTTCCGTTCACCGCATCGACGACGAGGGTATTGCCGAGCTTGGGAGAGACTCCCGATGCGACGACGTTCTTCAGCGCGTCGATCGCTCCTTGGACGTTCGAGGAACCGAGAAGCGGAGCCGTGTCGTTGTAGCTTGTGTTGAGGGCGCTGCTGGCCGCGATGGGGATGAACGTGCCCGCGTAACCGGGGTTCATCGGAACCAAGCCCGTGCCCGCGAGCGAAGAGTCGTAGCCGACGACTCCAGTCGACGAAGCACTTCCCGAAAAGAGCGTGTCCGTGCTCAGTCCCGAGAGCGATCCGAACAGTACGATGCCGGTCGAACCGTTACCGAGATCCATGAGCGACGCATACGGCGCTCCGCCGTTGTTGTCGTAGAAACTGCCTTCGAAGAAATAAATCGACGCGGTCTGATTCGCTGCAACCTGCAAACACGTCGCGCGAGGGGTCGACGCGTAGTTCTGGATCTGCGCGCCATTCAAGACGTACAGCACGCGATTATCGGAAAGTTGAAGACACGGCGTCGCAGTCGCCTGAAGTGATAGGCATACGCCGTTCTGAAGCGCTGCGAGATCCTTCAGGACCGAGCCCTCGCCGAGCACGAGATCGCTCGATAGTTGAGGGTTCACGTTGCCTGCGGTGAGCGTCACCGCTGGCACGAGCGTGACGCGGCTTTGCAGGTCGTAGACTCCTGCCGGGACCGATGCGACGCCGTAGGTCACGTCGATCGCAAAGTTGACGGGACCGCTCGTCGCGCTGAATGCGTTCATGAGCGACGCCCACGTCGTAAACGTGTTGTCGCTCGCCGTGCCTCCCGGCTGGTAGACGAGCGTCGGCTTGTTCAGAATGTTCGGGTTCGGGTACAACCCCGCGAGGCCGCCTCCAGCGGGGCCGGTCGGAGGCCCGCCGCTGAACGTGATCGGCGCATGCTGCCACTGGTTCAGAAGCGAGTTGAACAAGAGCGCGTCACCGTTCGAGGGCGCGAGCGGCTCGACGGGGTAGCCTTGCAGGCCCGCGACGGTCGGGTTCGGGTAGGTGCCCGAAAGGTCGCCTCCCGCTGCGCTTCCCGGCTGAATGACCGAAGCGGGGGCCCATTGAGCGCCGCTCCACACGAGCCCGTCCCCGGCAGCGGGCGCTGCGTTGGATACAGCGCTGCCCTGTAGTGCCGAGACGGTCGGGTTCGGGTAGGTGCCCGAGAGATCGCCTCCCGCCGCCGAGCCCGAGAAGATCGCTGACGATTTGAGCGCGTCGATGGCGGCTTGTACGGTTGACACTCCGAGCGGAGGCGGAACCGCGCCGTCGTCGTAGGAGATGAGCGAGGACGCCGTGTAGGCAAAAAGCGTTTTCGTGCCCAAGAATCCGGGGCAGCTTGGCAATCCCTGAACCGTAGCGTCGTAGAGCAGCGTGAGCGACGAGCCCACCACTCCAGAAAACACGTTCTGCGTGTTGAACTGCGGGAAAAAGCCGAGAAACACGATGAGCCCCACGCCCGCGAGCGCCACGTCCGCGAATGGCGAGTTGGTGGGCGAAAGATACTGCGTCCCTTGGTAGATTCCGAGCGATACAAGCTGGCCGGGAGAGTTCAGTCGAATGAGCGGCTGCGTTCCCGAGTTGGTGATTACGGCTCCGTCGTTGAACGCGGCTGTGACGTTTCCGACGAAATCGAAGTTCGGCGTGGTCGTCGCCTGAGCGATCA
>Ga0214923_10004658_pt1 | contig 16405 bp, 38 predicted proteins | sample LL1510_MetaG_FD_177993 | JGI IMG/M metagenome (GOLD analysis project Ga0214923, IMG submission 177993) | Freshwater microbial communities from Lake Lanier, Atlanta, Georgia, United States - LL-1510 | ecosystem: Environmental > Aquatic > Freshwater > Lake | place: USA: Georgia | collected...
TTTAAACTTAAAAAGTTTTTAGGAAGTATACCTTCAGATATAAAGATAGTAATAATATCTTTTTTACCAATGTTTAAATCTTTAAAAGTTAAAGTGTTTGTAAACCTTTCGTCAGTTTCTGTGTAAGCAAGCATTTCATCTGTCCAAGGACTATTTGGAAAATACTTTTGAAAGATATCATTAGTATATTTAATAGTTACCTTTTGCTTAATTACATTAAGAACAAGTTGTGCACGCTTATACACATTTGTAATGCGTTGTTTTTTCTTACTACACATAGTAGCAAGTTCTTTCTCAGTTAATGCAGAAAGACCATATAATGCTCTTTTGTACAAATAATTCTGATATTGAGAATACTCATCAATCTCATATTTTACATAATTACTTTTGCTGTTTAACTGATAATTTTTGATGTTTTGTTTTAGCTTTTCCATTTTATACATTTTCATAGTTAATAAATCATAAAAAATAAAAGGGGATAGTTGCCTATCCCCCTTTACTCACCAACCCTATATCTTAGATATTAAAGTCTTGACCTGCTGCATTTTTGATGCCTGCAGTATTTGCCTGAGCATATGCAGAACGCAATTGCTCTACATTATCATGCTTAATAAGTGTATCTTGTGCATTAGAAGCAGTAGAATATACTGCTCTACGATAAATTGGCTGACCATTTACAGTACAAATGATTCCAGTTTCACCAGCAATTTTAAGGTCACGCTCAGGTGTTTTCTTGTTAAATGGAGTTAAAGACTCTTCAATAACAATAGTACCTGGTAACTCTTGTCCTGCATAGAAACCCATAAGAGATAAATCAGTTGTAGTACCTTGCAATAAGGCAGAAACTGTTTTACGCTCAATGAAGTTATTATTTCCAATAACCATTCTTGTTTGCTCTAATCTTACAGAAGCAAAATCTGGATTAGTTTCAGAAACTCTAACTACTGCACCTGTAGTAGCATCAGCTACAATTTTAACTGTTGAATTCATAATTCTAAGTTTTAAAAATTAATAAATAAATAAATAGATTTTTGAGTAGATTTTTTACTATATCATTAGTTACTCATTCTAAGTGATAAGTGGTAATATTGCATATCGCGATTAGCAATACTATGTATCCAGTGGGCCCTCTAAGTCAATGATATCATCAAATGGTATGTCATCTGATGGTATATCATTTAGGTCATAATCTTCAAGTGGAAGAAAATCTGTGTCTATATATTTGCTTTTGCTGTTTTTTTCAACAGCTGAACCAAGAAAAGGGTCTATGATATGTTCACCAAAATCAATAGATATTAAATACTGTATGTCAAGGTCAGTCATTGCTAAGTATTCTTCAATACTTAACTGAATTACTTTTCCATTTGGTAACTGATACAGCATTTTTATTTTTCCTTAGTAAAAATACGTTATAAAATAACATACAATTGCTTGTAAAAAATAAAATTCTGCAATATATAGCTAACAATAAAAGGGGATATTTCTATCCCCTGTTATTTGTTCAGGAAAAGCATATTTAACAATACACTATCTTTAACAGTTCTTGTATTTCTTACAATCCAGAATTTTATTGTATAATTCTTGATCAAAAGAGTTCCAAAAACCTTTATTAAATACTTTATTCATGCTGTCTGGTTTATCATCTGATTTATACTTGGAGTATATTGCTCTAGGTATAATAAGTTGATCATTTTTGTCTCTAGTAGTTGGAGTAAAATCAAAGCCAATAACTGAATGAATAATGTTGTAATCTTTATTTCTCATCTTGTTAAATTTTTTTAGTAGTCCCAACAAGATTCGAACTTGTGGCCTATTCTTTTATTGTTCTTGTTGTTTAAATGTTAATAAATTTTTTCGCACCATACCCAACAATCATCTTTTAGTTGGTATCCTTCAAGGTCAAACCATCCCAGTCCATCCTTGTATTCGGCTAATATTTTAAAGCCATCTTTATGTGTTAGTTCAAACATTGTTCTTGTTGTTTATTTAATAAATAAAAAAGCCTCTATATAATTAGAGTCTGTTGTAGTTCCACCTGGACTCGAACCAGAAATACAAGCTTAGAAGGCTAGTGTTATATCCCTTTAACTATGGAACTAAATATAAACAGACTATAACACCTTTCATCTGTTTATTGCGGTTGTAGGTGCACGCAACTAGTATTAGTACTCTGGTCCCATTTCTTCCCAAGTGATATCATCATCACCTAGAATCCAAAGATTCTCAACAAAACCTGTAGCAGTATTTAGTAAGTATTTTATACTACCAAATTCTACCATTAGTTTATCTTTTTCAAGTCTGTATATTTTTGAAAGTTTTTCTTCTTGAATTCTTTCAATATTTTTTACAAACTTTACTTCAGATTTAGTTAGTCCCGCATATTTGTCATCATTACCTGCAAACAAAAATATAGGGACAAAAATACATAAAATCATTTTTATAATCATAATGTTAAAAAGTAAATAGTTAAACCTAAACTAAAAAGAATAAAACAAGCAAGACCATATTTGAAAACAATAAAGACTTTTTCTTCTTCAATTTCTTTATTAATTTTTCTAAGGTCATGATTAAGTTCATTAACTCTGTACATAACTATTTCTGGTTCTGCACTAGATTCATATGCAGCAATAATGAGGGACTGAATGTCCCTCTTATGCTGCTCTAACTTCCTTAGCTTATAGTATATCATTTGCTAAGAGTTTTGTTGTTTTGCACATGCTGTTCCTGACCGTAAGCATCACAATGTTGTGTAGTACCACAACTAACCAAAGTGGCAAGTGTTCCTATAAACACAAACCACGCAATAATAATCATAATTGTTTTCATATTTGATCTAATAAATTTTTGTGAAAATTATATTTTTTTCTAATACTCTTAATAATGTTTACACTTGATTCATTTTCTAAATCAATATCATTATTCATAACATTTTCTTTACAGTTATCCATTTCTATTTTTAGATACTCTGCAAATTTTTCTTTAAGTTCTGTATTACCAGTATAAATAATTAAAGTTTCAATTATACGTCTGTAATAAAATAATTCAGAATTTAAAGTTGTAATTTGTTCTGCTAACATTTCTTCTGTAGGTTCTGTCCATTTTGTGTTCATAATCATAAATTTTAAAAGTTATTACCAAGGCAAGTCATTCAAATCAGCGTGGATATTTACTGCATTAATAGCACTATCAAGCAAGTTTGCTTTTTTATTAGCAAGTTTTTCTATGTGTGCATTAATTTTACATTCTTCTTTAAATTGAAAGAATTCATTTAATAAAAAACCAGAGTTTTCATCTCTGTGAGATACTACACCCTCCACCCGGTGTAATTGTGCTCTTTTTCTAGAAGCGGGTAATACAATAAAACCAAATTTATTTCTAATCTTTTCTGCATCTTCAAAGGTTAGATTCATATTTAGTTTAATAATAAAATGATAACCAATGTTGTGTGTACCAAAAGGAATTGTTTTGTTCATAAGTTAATTTTAAGGGTTAATAATCTTCATCATCTACATTGTACATATTATGATATTCTGCACAATAGCAATCATAACATTGTGCCCAATCACCACAATCTATATATGGTTCAGTAATTTCTGCATTACACTGACCACATATTAATTTTTCTTCATCCATAAGTGTGTTTTTAAATTGATAAAATGAGCAGTTTATAGTCATACTCAGGACTGAAAGTTAGAATGGAAGTTCAAAGAACATCTTATCAAGTTCTTCATCCCACGCTCTTCCTGCATAAGAATGTATATTCTTTCCAGGAAACAGTTTCTTTGCACATTTAATTGCAATAGCATCATCATATACTCCATAGTCACCTGACTTGTAGTATAAAATCACGTTATCTTCAAAAATTTTGATCCAACCACCACTAACAGTACCATAATCATCAAAATAAAAAATACTACTGATATCACTATGACTATTAGATACAAATCCATATGGATCCCAACAGAATCTGTATGAATTATCATCATAATGATTTTGCTGTATGATGAACTTGATACCTTTAGTTACCTGAACAAAGCTAAAATCAATTTTTTGTGAATATACTTCATGAGCAATCTTTCTCATATGATTTCTTAACTTGTTAAGTTCATCATTCTTTTCATTGTACCATTTTTCATAATCTTCTTTGGTTGGACCATCTTCTTCAACAACAGATTGTGTAGATGAAGCTTTGACAGTTTCAGTAATCATATTCATTCTTGCTGCAAGAGTAATGATTTCATTCTCTTGTTGTACTTGAAGTTTATATTTTTCAGGATTAATTACTGATAAAAATAAATCCATATCATCTTTAGATACGTGAGTATTCCAATCACCACCGGCAAATGATTTAAAATCATCAGTTGGTACTTGAAATATGCTATGCTTGGTAGAACAAGTAATACTTTCTCTACCATATGTCTCTACTTGATAAAGACCTTGTCTTGAGTTTAAATGAATTTTCATTTTAAGTTTATTTTTAAGTTATTAATTAAGTTTCTATAAGTTTAATAAAATAACTCCTGCTGTTACACAGGAGTTATTAGCTTCATAAGTAGTATAATTATGGGAGAGCCAACCATAATCAACACATGCAAATACCCCGTGCATGTCCAAGGTGCGCAACCCTCTGCACTCAGTTGTAATAGTAGAACTAGTATTTCAGGCCTTTTACGCATTCTAAGATGACACTAAGTTTTTATTTGCCCTAAAGAAACTACTATTACAACTGCTCACCCTTGGGAAGTGAGTTATGGTGCATTAATACCTAACAATGGGGTATCTCATTGCTAGGATTAGTATTATAAAACCCTCTTCAGGTTACAAAATTTAAGACTATACTGACCCCTGTATAGAATATAGAGCCTCATATAATGCGTCCATTATACTACAATCTCTACACCATCTGTACTCTCACAAGGTTGCAACCCTTGAATGATTATATCACCTTGCAATATAATCTGATAGCCTGTACCCACTACTATACTTCATGTGCTACTATCTTCGATTTATATTCATACTTTCAGCATAACTGATTGTATATACCTGCAATTGGATGAGAGCATATATAATAATTAGTTGCAATACCTAGATAAGTATATCCTTCTCAACTTATAGCTCTACCTTCGGATGACCATTACTGGCTGTTAGAAACTATATTGCAACTAATTAAGCTAGCAGAAATTAATCTGCCAGCATAGGTGTTAGCATACCTGCCCAAAATAGACAGGATATGCCAATGGCCGGGAGTACATTATGCCCAAAAGACATAAGCACTCCCATAAATGTTCCTAATAGTAGAACACCAAATAAGTAATGAACTATATTCTTCATAGCTCAATTACAATTTGGGGAACACCATTCTTGTCAAGCACTCTCTTAACAGTTTTACCATTAGTGTACTTAACATACTGTACAAGGCTTAAGGTGCCTTGATAAACCTCAATCATAGTCTTAAAAATCATAGCTTAAGATTTTAAGGGTTAATAAATTACAAATTGTCTGCAGTAATAAGACTGTCTAAGTCAGAATACTTACCGCTGTATATTCTGCCTTGCATAGATTCAACCCAGATACTATCCTCGGATACTTCCAAGTAATATTCCCTGTCTATGCCTTTTCCCGGAACACTATCCTGTAAATCCCTATTAAAGGAAAATACCATATAGAGTATAGCAGTAAATACCATACCAGATAGAAAGTAAAAGAACTTTTGCATTGTATATTGTTTTAGTTGGTTACTGAATAAGTTAGCTATATAAAATACTTATAATACAATACTATTATAGTAAAGTAGAGTAGTATAATTAAGTAGAGATAGTAAAAGTGGTTTATTATCAACTAGTTACACTAATTTACTTAAACTATTTATCTTAACTAAGGTTACCGCCAAAAGTTTAATCTATTGACTGTAACATACTATATACTATACTATATATACTATATATAAGTAACAGACTGCAAACCCAAATAAGTAAAAAGCAGTGTCTGAAGCTGTCCGAAGGACAAAATGAAAAAAAAGAGTAGTGTTATTTCTAACACTACCCCTTTCCACCAATTACTTGATACCCACCGCTGCTGTAAGGTCTGCAAGGCTAAAGCTTTGTTTAACCACACGTTCTCCAACAGGGTGTATCATATAACCTTCAAGTGGGTCACCTGCATCAGTAGTACCTTCAATCCACGATACCTGTAATGCATTCACATTACTTGCATCAATACCTGTGATACTCTTGGCAAGCATAGTAATTTCTTCCTTGTTATTCGCACATTTGAATACCACATAAGAATTACCTGTTTTCTTGCTTTGGCAAATATCTAATCCTGTGGCACCTATAACACCAAAGAATTCAACCAAACCCGTTGTTCTGCTAAAACTAATTTTGCTCATAATAAATAATTTAAAAGGTTAATAATCAAGACAAGTAAAAAGGAGTGAAAGAAGCTGCCCGAAGGGCTATATGAAAAAAAGAACTAGGGGATTAACCCTAGCTCTTTGGTAGTAATGTTACTTACCCGCGCTTGTAAGTAAGGCCATAGTAATCATTCCTGCAGAAATGTTACTACTATAGTAAGGGTAATTACTCCCTAATTCATGCATTGCCTGTACCTTTTGGACAATACACAAGATAAGTATAAAGCAGTGAAATAAAAGCTGGCGCAGCCAATATGAAAAAGAAAAGGGGATTATTCCCCTTTACTAGTAACATTCATCTGCATATATAATTTTACATACAGAGAATCTAACTTTTCATTATCTACCATATTATTAATTGCATTAAGTGCAGCTAATAGAGTTTTATACTCTTCCCAAGTCATTACTAATTTTACAGTTTCCATAGTTATAAATTTAAGTGAAGTAAGAAGCAGTGAAAAAAGAAAGAGAGCGCAAGCTCTCTAACTAAACCATTAAGCATTGGGATTCTTTATCCATTCCTTAACAGTTAACACGCCATTTACAATTACATAAGTTACCATATTGTTTAGTTTTATTGGTTCAGAACAAGTAAAAAGCAGTGAAAAAAAGAAAGAAAAGATGCCTAAGCATCTTTCTTTCTGAGGATTCTATGTCTAATGAATCCATTAGGCAACACAGTTTCCTCTACCTTTATGAGCATCCCGGTGGTGATCCAGGTGTTGAGCAATTTCTGCATATATGCAGAAGAGCACACCCTGTCATCAGTAGATGATTTCTCAGTTCTAAGCATTGGGTCTTCAAGCATGAAGATAATTTTCACATCAGTTCTCATGGTTTTAGAATTTAAAAGTTATTCAATACAAGTAAGAAGAAGTGTTTTCCCAGCAAAAAATTTAGGATTTTTTTTTCTAGAAACAATGTATTCAGCCAGGAAAAGTGTGGGGGGTATGCGGGTTGGGAAGCGAGGGGGGGAGGTGTTGTGTATATGACCACCAAAATCCTACTAAACATAAAATTTTTATTGCCAAAATTTTTTTAAAAAATTATTTTTATATCTTTGCATTATGGAAAGGAAAACTGTTTATCTCTATATACTGCATATACTAGCAGGTATTGCTATTGGGTATTTTCTCTCTGGGTGTAAAGTAGCTAAGAGGTGTGATGCATATAGCATCCGGGGCTATGAGTATATTCAAGTGGTTGGGTATACTGATACTGTGCCTACATTAGGAGAAGAGTACTTGCACATGCCCCCGGGCAAATATTTAGTTAAAGGCTGGAAGCAAGGACAAGTGGTATCACAATATGTGATAGTTAGGGATTCCCAAAAATAATTACTATATTGTAGTATGAAGAAAATTGATATGGGTGATTATATCCTATTACTAGGGAATAATGCTACTGAAATTTTTGATTACTACAAAGTCCCAGAAATGCATGGGCTAAAACGCAAAGATGCCCAAGCAGAAGAGGTAGACAAAACAGTTGGTAATGGTATGTATATACAGGGTTGGTCTAACTATGATCCGGCTGATAAAAAACTAACTGGTAAACCTCCGCATAAACCATTTATATTTTTAAATCTTATACACTTTAAAAACTTAAGCAATATAGAAAAGGCTACAAGTATAATGCATGAAACAATGCATATGAGTTTGCTTTTAAATAAATGGGATATAGAAAATAAAGAAGAAGAAATAGTTACTCAAGCAGAACAAGAAGCAAATAAAATAGTTAATAAGCTTGGCTTGGATAATAAAGAAAAGCCAAAGAAGAATTTCTTCTCAAGAAAGTGAAAATATATTTTGATCACATTAATGGTTTTGGTAAAGTAAGTGATCTAGAGATTATAGTTAATTGTGCCTATGGCATACTAGAAGAAAATGAATCTTTTATAAATGCACTTAAAGAAGGATGGATTCCCTGGGATGGTAGATGGTACAATGAAAGAAGTACCCGAATAAATCTAGCAGAATACAAGCCAACTAAAACCACAAAAAAATTATCCAAAAAAATTATACTAGAACATGGAAATGTTGCTGGTAATTTAGAAAATTACATAGAGCTGTATGATAAGTATTGTAAATATCACGGATTCAAGCGAAATATTAAAATAGAATCTTTTAAAGACTGCAATGTCATAGAATACTGGGCAGATACATTAGTAGGAATTAGTTTATATAAACAGTTTGATACTCAGTTTGTAGCATATCAATTTATTTGGGATTATGACAACCCTAAACTTTCGTTAGGAACTGTAGCACAAATGTATGAATGTGAAACTGCTAAATTACTTGGCTGTGAATATGTATATTTGCTAGGTGGGTATGAGAAGTGTTGTCTTTATAAATCAAACTATTCAGGCTTTGAATTCTGGACAGGTAAAGAGTGGAGTAAAGATATTAAACTCTATACAAAACTAGTAGAAAGGGATGAACAAATTAAGATAGAGAACTATGATTTATGAACCAACCAATAGAGTAGAAGTAATTACACCAAAAGGTCTCGGAGTAATTTGGTTAGTAACTGACTATGGGCATGAAACAGATACTATATACACAATAATTATAAATGATACAGGAGAATTTTGGCAGTTTACTCACAAAGATATAAGAGCAAAAAACAATATTACATATAACAGAATAATAAAAAATTAAGTATATTATAGTACTTAATAATTTATATCATGTCAAAAATAAAAGAAACTAATACAAAACTAAATAGTGTAAAAAAATCCCGTCCAGGCGTGCATGCTAAATCTAAAACTAGTAAACTAAAATCTAGTAAAAATTATAAAAAATTATATAGGGGTCAGGGTAAATAAAATTTTTTATTATCTTTATAAAAAATTATTTAATCATGGAACAAGAATTAGGATTTAATGAAATTAAAATTTATTCCTTTGGGGATATTTTAGTAGGGCTTGATTCAGAAGAAATCAATGAGCCTGAAGAAATTATTGAAGTTAGAAAAGTTTTTTCTAAATTAGCAGAAGATCTAAAAGATAATTATAATCTAAATAGATCACCTGTAAAAAGTCTTTTGTTTGATCAAGCTATAGGAGATTTAACAAGAACACAATTAATGATTGAAAAACTTTTAAAAATGAAATAATGAAACTAATGACAATTTTTATAATTAGTTTAGCAATTATATTACTATGGTTTGTTGCATATATACTTTATAAACCAGTATATAATAATGTTACTGAAAAATATGAAATAAATAAATCTGAAATCCAACTTGCAAATACTTGTATATTTATAATCATAGGATTAAGTATGTTTATTGGCCTACTACTCTAGCCTGTATCTCTTCTCTCCAAGGTTAATACAAACACAGGCGGATCCCCAGTTGCATAACTGGGGATTTTTATTTTATAATAGTTTGTTATCTGAATAATTTTTATTATATTATAGATATAGTATATAATTACTTAGAAATGGATGTATTAAATTTTATAAGCTGGATTAAATCTTTAAAGATTACCAGTACTCTTCCAACTAATACTTTGATTCCAGTTGGTGTTAAAGATATAAATAGAGGTGATACTTATTTACCAGCTGTCATTACTAGTCAAAACTTAATTGCTCAAGTAAGTTCAGCTATCCCAGCGGGAGCACAAGGACCAATTGGCCCACAAGGTGTTCCAGGACCAGTAGGACCAGCAGGATTAAACTGGCAAGGTGCATGGTCAAATACTGGTGTTTATGTAGTTGATGATGCTGTAAGTTTTGGGGGTGCATCTTATTTTTGTATTAATGCTGTAGGACCCTCACTTACTAATCCATTATTAGATACAACACATTGGGCATTACTTGCTGCTCAAGGCGCTACAGGTCCGCAAGGTCCACAAGGAATTCAAGGTCCTGCGGGTAGTTCTGCAACAAGTTTTAGTACTGTTCCTTCTGGAGCATTTACTTTAGCCGGAGGAACAGAATGGGTTTTAATGCAGTCTACAATTCCCGGTAATACTTTTAGTAATACTACAAATCCAATTTTAACAATAAAAGCAGTATTACAAAAATTTGTTGGAGCAACAACATATAAAACAAAAGTTTACATAACAAATACTACTCAAACCTTATTTGGTGTCTATAACCCTGTTGGTGGAACACTTATTGCAAGTACTGATACTTCAGTAACTGGTTCAAGTCAAAGAGCTGTAAAAATTGAAAAAGATATATTTTTCAGTGGTGCTACTGGAGTATTTTTAAATAATGGAACACTTCCAGAAACAGGATTTTCAGATAGCGGTATTGGCAGCAATAGTGGTGCAACACATAATTCTGGTATTTTTGACAACGGAATGCAAGTTACATCAACACCCATAAACTGGTCACTAAACACAGATATAGTTGTTACTATAGAAGGCTCAGTTGGTACAACAACAATTGGGTCTAGATTTTTATCAGTTGTAAGAATTTAAATAATTAGTAAATCGTAATAATATATAAAACAAAAGTCATGGATATTTTAAATTTTATTTCTTGGATTAAAGCTGGTAATTACAGAAATACTTTACCAACTGATGTACCTAATCTTTTAGCAATTGGTTCTAAAGATCCAGGTAGAGATGATGCATGGTTACCAATGGCAGTAAATGCAGCACCATTACAATCATTGTATAATACTGGTACTGTAACGCAACAAACAAACATTACTACCGCAGTTACGTTAAACACTTATTCTGGTATTATTACTACAGTTTCATCTACACTTGCTGCAAATGCAAAAACTTTTTTCACAGTTAATAATACTAATGTTACTTCAACATCAATTATTATTGCATCTGTTCAGTACGATGAAACAGCCACTAGTATTCCAGTTGTAAATATTTCAGATATTTCTAATAATTCTTTTAAAATTGTAATATTAAATGGTGGAAATGCTGCATTAAATAATACACTTAAAATTCATTTCTTGATTATTAATCCTTAATAAAATTATATTATGTCAATAGGGAATTTAAAAGACTACGGGAATAAAGGAAATAATTTTCCTTGGCAATTAAAAGTTCTTGAAGGATTACAATGTGTATGTGATTCAATTAATAAAAATTTTGCTCCTCAAATTAGAAAAGCAAATATTTTAAATGACAACACTACTGGTTCAGTTCCACCATGCTATAGTTTTTCTATTGCAAATGTTGGATCTACTGCAGGAACAGTAGATGGTCAAACACTTCTTCCTGGATCAACAATTAATTATGATGCTGGTACGCTTAATAATACTTTTCTAGGAATGCCATATGATGCAACAGGTACAACTTTTTTAATAACCTGGGTAGGTTAATACTATGAGCACAATAATTACAACGCAAAAGAATTTATATTCAGCAACTTTTTTTGATACAAATACACAAACAAATGCTGGTGCTACATCTGCAAACTTAGTAAAAATAAATACTATACAAAATGCAAATGGATTTTCATTAGGAGTTAATAATAATATTATTGTAAATAATACAGATACATACTTTTTATCTGCAAGTTTACAACTAGCATTTACTGGTGGTGCATCAAACTACAATGTTACTGTTTGGTATGCAATAAATAATAATATTGTTCCAAATTCTGCTTTTACATTTACAACAACAGGAGCTCAAAATGATCAAACACTAGCAGTTATAACTGATACTATACAATTATTTGCTGGAGATTCAGTTACTTTTTATTGGTGGTCTCAAGCAACAGGAATGAAACTTTTACCAACTTCAGCAGGAACAAACCCAACAAGACCATTATCACCATCAGTAAATATTAGTATTTTTAACGTAGGCTAAAATGAAAAAAATAATTATTTTAACTTTAAGTATTATATTAATAACAAGTTGTTCAATAGAAAAAAGACTTGCAAAATATTGTCCTTTATGTACTCAAAAAGATAGTACATCTACAGTAATTAAATATAAAGATACCACAATCAATATACCCGGAGAAACTGTATTTATAGAAGATACATTATTCTGTGATTCTCTTGGTAATGTATATGCTTCAAGACTTGCCGAAAAAGATGGTACAATTTTAAAATTACAAGCAAGAGTAAAAGACAATAAATATAAAGTAATTGCACATACAGATACTATATATAAAACAATTCCCGGAAATACAATATATAAAACTCAAGTAGTTACTAAAACTTTAAAACCTGAAAAAATAAAATATATTCCTGGATGGGTAAATTTCTTTGCCTGGTTAGGTTTTATATTTTTATTAATTATAATTATATATATAGTATACAAATTAATTAAATCTCAAATTATAAAGTTATGATAACAACTACTACAACAGCTTTTATTTTTTTAATTATTACAACAATAATTGGAATCATTGGCTATTTTCTAAGAATTATACATGTTGACGTTAGAAAAGTTGTAGAAGATCAAGGAAAATTAAAAGGCAAAATAGAATTAGTAGAGCAAGAAAGTAGATTAAAATATCAAGCAATACAAGAACAAACACAAATTGAACTTAAAAATTTAGCAAGAAGTGTTGCTGATTTAACTGATACAGTAAGAGAACTTATAACATTAAGATGAAAAAGTTTTTTACAATAATGGTGAGTGATGATAATGGAATAATCTCTTCTAAAAGAGTATTAGGGACATTATGTATATTTTCACTTGTTATTTGTCTTTTAACAAGCGCCTTTAGTAAAAGAACAATAGTACCTTCTCCAGATTTAGTATATTCAATTGCTGGTTTTGCATTAGCAGCTTTTGGATTATCAACAATAGAAAAAATAATAAACCCAAAAAATAAAACTAACAAAAATGGATCTAACAAAGATAATTCAAGCGAGATTGGATAGTGATCAGTATTTTGCTGAAGAAATTAAGAAGACACAAATCTATCTGCATCATACAGCAGGTGGAGGCAATGCAGTAGCTGTATCTAAGTTTTGGAACAGTAATGATACAAGAATAGCAACTGCATTTGTTATTGGTGAAAATGGAGATATTGTACAATGCTTCAGCTCTAAGCACTGGGCTTGGCATTTAGGAATAGACGCTGAAGAATTTATTAAAATAGGAGCCAAATACCAAAACCTTAATAAGTGTTCTGTAGGTATAGAAGTATGCAACTGGGGACCATTAAAACTCCGCAATGGTAAATTCTATAACTATGTAAATGGTGTAGTTAAACCTGAGAATGTTACTACACTAGAGACACCATTTAAAGGTACCAAATATTGGTATAAATATTCAGATGCACAGATACAGTCTTTAAAAGATTTAGTAGAATATTTATGTGAAAAATATGATATTCCTAAAACTTATAGATCAGAAATCTGGGCTATTGATAAAGAAGCATTCAAAGGAACACCTGGAATCTATACACACAACTCTGTAAGAAAAGACAAGAGTGATATGTATCCAGATCCTAAAGTAATAGAAATGTTAAAAAACCTATAATATGAAATTTAGAAACTCTTGGAAATCTGCTAATAAGCAATGGGATAAAATAATGATTAGACTTAGATTATCCTCATTAGATATATTATCATTTGAAATAGATATATCTAGAAATTTTTATTTACTAACTGTATTAAATTTTACAATTAAAAATAGATAATTTACTTAAACTTCTCTAAATAAGTAAATCCAGGTATGTAGTATGCCTGGATTTTTTTTTAAATTTGTTTGGTTTAAACTTTTTATATATATATTTGTGTAAACTATTTAAATTAATGTCTTATGGAAACAACAAACCAACAACCAGAAATGGAAATGAGTGCTGAAAAATTAGAAGAACAAAAAGAAATAATGTTAGAATTTTACAAAAATTCTATGCCTTATTTAAATGCTCAATTGGAGTATGAAAAACTGTTATTGCAAATTGATGAAACAAGATTTAAAAGATCTAGTATTCAATATCAATTTGCTATGATGATGAATCCTCAAAGTCAAGAAGAAGAAGATGTTGAAAAATCAGGTTCAGATTTTGATATTGATAAATCTAATACTGCTGAGCAAAATAAAAGAAAGCTAAAAAGAGGGTAATCATGGCTTTAGTAAATCAAGTACAGAAGCGTGTAAAAATGCCTAAGTGGGATATTGTTAAGTTTCAAATTCTCACACATTGTTACATTAAGAGAATTAATCTTAGTGATTCAGATCTTAATTGCTTGACTTTACTAAGTTTTAATGAACCAATAGAATTAACAGATTTTTGTTATGATGCATCTTCAGAAGAAGAACCAATATTTAAATCTCCACAAACTGTTAGAAACAGTATTAATAAAGCTGAAAAAAATAGTTTAGTAATAAAAGATGCATCTAACAAAAAGTTGATTAAAATAAATCCAGATTTAAAAATACAGATTGAAGGTACAATACTTTTAGATTATAAATTTTTAGGAGATGAATCCCAGAAAAGCTAAAAGAATTTATGATATTGTTTCTGAAGATCTAAATATTAAAAAAGATTTGGTAGAAAACTTAGTAGAATTTTATTATAAAGATGTAAGAAAATTACTTACGGGTTTAGAATATCCAAGAGTAAATGTAGATGGTCTTGGTCAATTTATTGTTAAACCAAAAATTGTAACAACAAGCATTGATAAAATAAAAAAATCATTAAATAATCATGACACATCTACATTTAAAGCTTATCATAATAAAAAAGCTATGGAATATAAACTTGAATTATTATTAAAGTTAAATTCTAAAATAGAAGATGTAAATCTTAAAAAAGAACAATTTTTAAAAACCAAAAACAATGAAAAACGTACTTAATTTAATTTGGCAAAACAGATCTCAAATTTTTGAAGGAATTAAAAATTCTGTAATTAGAGATGAAACAGTAGAAGAAATATCTAGATTAAGGTATGACATCTGTGATGAATGTGAACATAAAGGTAGAAAATGTGCAGTAAAAGGTACAGCTCCTTGTTGCAATGAATGCGGTTGTTCACTTGCATTTAAAACTAGATCATTATCATCATCTTGTCCATTAGGTAAATGGGATGCTTTAGTTACTGAAGAAGAAGAAGAACAATTAGAGAAATTATGAGTATAGTATTTAATGCCAAGGATCATAGTTATAAAAGTAATGATGGTTCAGAAATTAATTGGTTAAGTGTGACCACTTTAGTTTCGCACTTTAAAATGCCTTTTGATGCAGAAAAAGTTGCAAAAAAAGTTACTAAAAGTAAAAGATCAAAGTGGCATGGTATTAATCCTAAAGATATTATATCTATTTGGAATGCTGAATCTGAAAGAGCAATGTCTCTTGGAACATTTTATCATAACCAAAGAGAAGCTGACTTATGTTCTTTAGCTTCAATAGAAAGAGAAGGAGTAACAGTTCCTATATTTAAACCAACAGATTTAAAAGATGGGATTAAACTTGCACCGTCACAAAAATTAGATCCAGGCGTGTATCCAGAACATATGGTTTATCTTAAATCAGTAGGCATCTGTGGTCAGTCAGATCTCGTAGAAGTAGTTAATGGTAAAGTAAATATTATTGATTATAAAACTAATAAAGAGATTAAGACTGAATCTTACAAAGATTGGGAGGGAGTGTCTGAAAAAATGCTACCTCCCGTATCAACATTAGATGATTGTAATTTTAATCATTATTGTCTTCAGTTAAGTATTTATATGTATATGATTCTTAAACATAATCCTAAATTACAACCTGGAAAAATGTTTATTCATCACATACTATTTGAAACAGAAGGTACAGATAGATATGGATACCCTCTAACTAAATATGATGATGCTGGAGACCCTGTAGTTAAAAATGTTATACAAATGGAAATACCTTATTTAAAAGAAGAAGTAATTGCTATCATGCATTACTTACATGATAATAGAGACAAAATTAAAAAGAAATGATTGTAAAACTATTTGATATACAGAATGATAAAGTAATTCCTACTGAACACTGCTATACTTTAAAGGCACTTAAAGATATAATGGATAATTATCCCAATAATTATATAAAAATATATCAATATTTATTTTATATGACGTGTTCT
>Ga0214923_10004659_pt1 | contig 16400 bp, 14 predicted proteins | sample LL1510_MetaG_FD_177993 | JGI IMG/M metagenome (GOLD analysis project Ga0214923, IMG submission 177993) | Freshwater microbial communities from Lake Lanier, Atlanta, Georgia, United States - LL-1510 | ecosystem: Environmental > Aquatic > Freshwater > Lake | place: USA: Georgia | collected...
AGTAACTAAGCCTCAAATTCTTTAAAGCTTGAGCAACCGAACGCTTTCATCCCAAAGCTGCAAAGCTAGCTTTAAATCGCTAGCTTGCTCAGAAAGTTCACCCGGTTTACGTAGGTCGTAATACTCCCCTGGCTGCCAATCTTTGCCAGCTTCACCTTCTGAGATCCAGATTAATTGATCTGCCCCGGCTTCAGGAGTAATCATCGACATAGTTGGCTTTCCACCCGAGTGATAAATCTTATGGAAAGAGCTCTCGGGGTCGGATGCAAAGTTGGTCGAAACTACTCCCGGGTGGAATGCCACAGTATTTAATCCAGATTTTCTAAAACGACGGTCGAACTCTTTAGTAAAAAGAATGTTGCAAAGCTTGGCAGTTCCATATGCACGCTTTTCGTCATAATTAATTTCATTATTTAAATTATTTAAATCGAGTTGCCCCCACATTTTGGCAGTCATGCTTGATGTATTAACCACAGTTGCAGAACTGGCCAATAATTTACTGTGCAATAAATGGGTAAGCAGAAATGGCGCTAAGTGGTTGACTTGAAAAGTCCGTTCAAAACCATCGACAGTTTTGGCAAAATTTCCAAACATAACACCAGCGTTATTAGCGAGTACCTCGATTTTTTCGTATTCAGAATCTAGCGCAGCTGCAAGAGCGGTTACTTGGCCTAATTCAGAAAAATCTGCAATTTCATAAGGTGCATTGATTTCGTTGGCAACGGTTTTAGTCTTATTTGCATCACGACCCACCACAACTACTAGATGCCCATCTGCTTTTAATTTACGCGCCGCAGCAGCGCCAATTCCATCGCTGGCACCAGTAATAACTATTGTTTTTGAAATCTGATTAGGCATCTTTTACTCCATCGAATAGGTGGCTAAAGTACCGCTCAAAATGGCATGATGTCCCTCTAAAGTACTTAATTTTGAAGGGTGACTGGTATTAATACTAAAAACGCCCTGCAGCTTTCAACCAGAACTACCGACATTTTGAGTTATGCGCACGATGCTTCGCATTATTTATTAAAGCCCAAGTCGATCTATACCCCTGAAACCAATGACCAGATGGCTGAGATATTCGCCTTAGCTACTGAACTTGGCATTGGTGTCACTTTTCGCTCTGGTGGTACGAGTCTTAGCGGCCAAGCAAGTAGCGATGGCTTCTTAGTTGATACTCGGAAGAATTTCCGGGGCATTAAAGTTGGTCACGAAGGTGAAATAGTTTCAGTTAGCCCAGGTGCCACTGTTCGGGCAGTTAACACTTCGCTCGCCAGATTCAAACGCAAACTAGGCCCCGACCCTGCGAGTGAGATCGCCTGCACCATTGGTGGCGTAGTGGCAAATAATTCCAGTGGAATGTGTTGCGGAATTGAGCAAAATTCTTACCGAACAATTGCCTCGCTAGTTTTAGTTTTACCAAGTGGCTTAGTAATTGATACTGGGGCCGAGAATGCTGATGAAATTCTAAAAGTAAAAGCACCGCATATACATTCCGGCTTAATCGCGATTCGCGACCGCATACGCGGGAACTCTGATTCGGTCGATTTAATCAAACGCCTATTTAGCATTAAGAACACTATGGGCTACGGGATTAATTCATTCTTGGATTTTGACTCACCGGTAAAGATTCTTGAGCATCTAGTTATAGGTAGCGAAGGAACTCTGGCCTTTGTTGCCGAAGCCACTTTCAATACCGTTCCTGCTTATTCGCATTTGGCTACTGGTTTACTAATCTTTGAATCCCTGGCCGATGCAACAAGATCTCTTCCAGAGCTAGTAAAAGCAGGCTTTGCGGCGATTGAGCTAATGGATGCCACAAGCCTGCGAGTTGCTCAGCGTGATCCAGAAGCCACCACTGAACTTAAAGGATTTTCCGTAGTTAACCATGCTGCGCTTCTCGTTGAGTTTCAGGAAGCTGCTGCAGCCGAGCTAACCGAGAAGGTTGCAACAGTAACTCCCCTGTTAAAAACTTTGCCACTTATTAATCCGGTTGAGTTATCGAGTGACCCAAATACCCGTAGTCAGATGTGGCATATTCGCAAAGGTCTCTATGCAACCGTAGCTGGAAATCGCCCATCTGGTACTACCGCGCTTCTTGAAGATATCGCGGTTCCAGTCACTGAACTTCTTGCGACTTGCGAAGAATTGACCGCACTATTTGCAAAACACGGTTATTCCGACAGTGTCATTTTTGGTCATGCTCGCGATGGAAATATTCACTTCATGCTAAATGAAGAATTTGAGAAGCCAGAGAAGTTAAATCGCTATAAAGCTTTCACTGAAGACATGGTCGAATTGGTCTTATCTCACGGTGGAACTTTGAAGGCAGAACATGGCACTGGGCGCATGATGGCGCCCTTTGTTCGTCGTCAATATGGCGATGAACTATATGAAGTTATGTGGGCAATTAAGCGACTGCTAGACCCTGCCGGAATTTTAAATCCGGGAATTATCTTGACTGAAAATCTTGATACTCATTGCCAGAACTTGAAAGTAATTCCAACTATTCAAAAGGTTGCCGATAATTGCGTTGAATGTGGCTACTGCGAACCTGCCTGCCCAAGTAAGAATTTAACGCTAACTCCACGCAAGCGAATTGTTATGCAACGCGAACTAGTGCTCGCTGAAGCCGCTGGAAATAAGGCTCTGGCCAGTGAAATAAAGCGTGAATTTGCCTACGAAGGAGCAGATACCTGCGCCGTAGATGGAATGTGCGCGACTGCTTGTCCGCTCTCAATTAATACTGGCTCGTTGGTTCGCGAGCTTCGCACCGAGAGCGCATCACCTTTATTTAAAGGTGCTTGGAAATTAGCAGCGCACAACTGGTCAATTTTTACGCAAGCAGCTGCTGCCAGCCTCAAGATTGCCAATCTGATTCCGGGATTAAATCGTTATCCAACTGGCGGCAGAATTCGTAAATCCGCTCCACTAGAAGATTTTGATGCCATCTTCTTCCCGTCCTGTACCGCCACACTCTTTGGAACCAGTGATTCATCCAGTGCACTTATAGAGCTAGCGAAACGGGCAGGAATCAAATTATCCATCCCAGCAGGAATTGATTCGCTCTGTTGCGGTACGCCTTGGAAATCAAAAGGCTATTCCGCTGGCTACGAAATCATGAGTCAAGCCGTAACTAAAGCGTTAGCTAAATCAAGTAATGGAGCTAGAGTAACTATTGTTACCGACGCAGCATCTTGTTCACATGGTCTAACTGAGTTACTTACCGAGCAGCCAAAGCTGCAGGTGATCGATTCAGTTGAATTTACTGAGAAATTTATTCTGCCTAAACTACAGATTCGCAAAGTAAAATCTGTGGCAGTGCATCCAACCTGTTCCACAACTGCTCTTGGTATAACCAGTTCGCTGACTAATTTAGCTAAAGCGATTTCCGATGACGTATTTATCCCGGAAAATTGGGGCTGTTGCGCATTTGCTGGAGACCGCGGCTTAACTCTTCCAGAATTGACTGCCTCAGCCACATCATTACAAGCCGCGGAACTCAAGGCACGTTCGGATTCTTATTACATCTCAGCAAACCGCACTTGTGAAATAGGTATGTCACAAGCAACAGGCAAGAAATATCGCCACGTTATTGAAGTTCTTGAAGAGATATCGAGAAATTAATTTCAAGACGAGCCTGACAGCGAAGCAAAGCGATCACGGGCAGGAACGAGTTTGGGCAAATCGCAATATATCGTTTTTTTGCCTAGAAATATGAGACTTTTAACCTGATATCAGCAGCCCAGAGATAAGGTATTTCCATGATTTCACTCGAAACTTCGCTTCGCCATTTAGCTTGGTCAAACCAGAAATTTTTTACATTGTTTAACGATCAACCTGATGAAGTATTTGGTTTGAAAGCAGCCGATGGTGAATGGCCGATCGGGCAATTACTTACCCACTTGGCCGGAAGTGGTGAGTGGTATAGATATTGTCTAAATGGAGTTATGTGGACAGACTTGAAGCCGGTAATTAATGGCTCCGTTGCAAAAGAGTATTTAGGAATCATGGCTGAACTCGATACTGTCCTGCTTGAATATTGCAATCAGCCAGATAAAGCTTTAGAGATCGAGGGCGAGAACGGAATTATTCACGCAACGACGTCGCTAATTCTTTCACAAGCGGTAATGCATGCTGCCGAGCATAAGGGGCAGATTGCAGCGATTATGAAGCAGCATGGTCACCATCTAGATCTTGATCCGCTCGATGTTTGGAGCTTCATCCATGAATCCAAAAATAAGTAGAGGAGATCTATAAATGAGCAACTCAGCACTAGTAACGCTTTTCAAACATATGTCTTGGGCAAATCATTCAGTGTTCACCGCCCTAAGCGAACTACCTGAAGAAGCACTGACCCTTACGGCTTGGGATCCAGAATGGAAGGTAGGCGGAATCGCTAATCACATCGTGATGGCGCAACCACGCCTACTTGCAAGATTGAAGAAAGAGGAAGCACCTGCAGATATTGATTTTCCTTTAACCTCGCAGGGAATGAAAGATTTGGCCGATCACTCACTCAAAAATGATGCAGCTTTCTTAGCCTGGATCGATCAACCCGAAGAAATGCTCACCTTTAATCGCTTTGGTAACACGGTTTCATTTTTAAATACAACTGTGGTTGCGCAGATAGTCCATCACGCAACAGAGCATCGGGCACAGATTGCTGACATTCTCGAAGTCAATAAAATCAGCACAATCCGCTTAGATTCCCTTGATTTATGGAGCTACGAGCGAGCCCACCGCTAAATAGCGACAACTTTACAATTACTAATTATCTTTACTGCGAGAGCCGTGCGGAAGAATTTGCGACACGACCTTTTCTGATCTTAATTTTGTTGGCGACCCTTTAAAGGTATTGATTATTGTAACCGCTAACGATGCAGTAAATCTAACTATCGCTGACGCAGTAATCGCTTACTTCAACTAGTGAAACGGGCGCAGCTCAACTTTACGGTTACAAGCCTTTGACGCTGCAAAAGCTAACTTCTCCGCAGTTTCGGCATCGGCAGCCTCAATAATCCAAAGCCCGCTGAAGTTCTCTGCAGCATCAAATAGCGGCTTACCAGTGCTTAAGTTTGCGCCATTTCGATTATCAATAACGGTGGCCGATTGAGGTTCGTGTAGCCCCCAAGCAAATATAAATTGTCCGTTGGCACGAAGCTCGTCATTAAATTTATCGATTTCAACCATTTCGGCTGGAGTACCTGGATTAGCCAAGTTATCGATTACTGAGATTTGAAATTTCATACGGCAAGTTTAACTCAATGCCCATCCCAATTAGCTAACTCTGCTGCAAATGGATCAAGCCCCATTGGGCCGATCTTTAACGCATAGGTGTGAAACTTCTTGAGTGAGAATTCGGCACCTAAACGCGCTTTTGCGTCTTCGCGCGCTTTCATCCAAACCCGCTCGCCTACCTTGTAGGAAATAGCTTGGCCCGGCCAACCTAAGTAGCGATCGGTTTCGCTTCGTGAGTGATCTTCATCAAGTAACGCTTGTTCGTTTAGAAGTTTGCGCGATGATTCGGCGTTCCAAACATTGCCGTCGAAATCGGTGTAGCCAAGGTGCATTCCGATATCAACCACAATACGGGCGGCACGCAGCGCTTGTGCTGATAAATAGCCCATTTCGATACCTGGTTCGTCGAAAGCGCCTAGTTCATTCATGAAGCGTTCGGCGTAGAGTGCCCAACCTTCGCCATAACCACTAATCCAGGCTGAATTTATTTGAAAACGCGACAGGCGATCTTTTTCGATTGTAACTGTGGCACATTGCAAATGATGGCCAGGCACTGCTTCGTGATACCAAGTCGAAACTAAATGCCAACTACTGACTTCATCTTTACCCAGCATTGGAATCCAGGTTGTGCCTGGCCGAGAAAGATCTTCTGATGGTGGGTTGTAATAAGGTGCCGATGCGCTGCCTTCAGGTGCTAAGCGAGCTTCACAGATTTTGATGCGGTCATCAATTTCAAAGTATTCGCCATCCATTCGAACCATTGCGGCATCAGTGAAATCTTGCAAATACTTCAGAACGTTTGCCTCACCTTTGATTACATACTTTGGGTCATGATCTAAGTGATCAGCAACTTCACGAAGTGTTTTAGCACCAGGTTTAATTTGTTCAGCGATCTCCCACATGCGGGCATTGATCGCTTTAAGTTCGGCCATGCCCCATTCATAAGTGGCACGTAGATCAAGCTTTGCCCCAGTGAAATATCGTGCCCAAACTGCGTAGCGTTCTGCGCCAACTGCATCATTTGGAGTTGCAATTGGCAAGTATTGATTCTTTAGGAAATCAGCAGTTTCAGCAGCAGCCTTTTCAGCTAGCTTCGCATTTGCATGAATCGCCGGGTACTTCCCGTCAGCGTCAAAATTTTTGCACATCGCACTAAAGCCACCGTTGGCATAGCTTTCAAGTTGTTCAATTACTCCGCGCACTTGTCGTTGCGCTGTTGTTTTTCCGCTTTTAGCAATTTCCATAATCGCGCCAGTCCATGACTTATAAGCGCCATCAACTGCAGCTAAACGCTTGGCGATATTGTCGAAATCCTGATCAGTTGCCTTTGGCATCAATTCGAAAATTGAGCGCACGTTTGACGGCGGTGAAGTCAGCACATTCCAGAGCACAAATGATTCTTGGCTCTCATGAAGCGCTAATGAAGACTCAAGGCGCTCGCGCATAACGGTCTGAGCAATTCGATCAATCTCATCGATTGGCTTTAGTGCGATCAGTTTGGCCAAGGTGGCCTTAGTTAGATCAGCAGATTTTTGAGCACCAGCAATTGAGAAATCATCAAGTTTGTCTTGATTTAGCCCATTACCTAAGTAGGTGCAATCCATTGGGCTAAGTGCGGCAGCTTCATCGACGTAGTTATGGCTGAGTTCGAATATTGCAGATCTAAATGTCATGGGTGGATCCTTTCAAAGTGTGCGATTTTTGTCGACCCTAATTACCTATAAATTTTGAAATGATTTATAGGTTGCTGCTATTAATGCTTAAATAACTTCTTTTTAAGTAAATCTCCTGCGTAGATAATTGGTGTCACCTTGAGTCGGTATCCGAGGCCAACATAAATAGGAAGTGCAAATGCGCCGGATAAAACCAAGGAGAGCAGTGAAGTTACCAGGTTAGGATCTCCAGTATTTAGAAGAGCTTCAATGCAGTTTGCTATCAATAATGAAGGCGCAAATGACAAAGCAGATATAAAGAAAATCGCTGCGAGATCTCTTTTTAATGTCATTAAACCTATGCGTTTTGTTAATAGCTTGCGGGCCAAGAGTGAACTAGATAAGTAGCCGACTCCAAATGAGATTGCAATTCCAACGGTGATCAAGCGAATTGGCATAATGAAATAACTTATTGCAGCACAGCTGATCGTGACGATATTCATTACTAAGGTAATTGCAGCAGGAGTTTTAGTATCTTCAAAAGCATAGAAACCACGGAGCATCACATAAGAAGTACAGAACGGAATTAAGCCCAACGCAAAAGCAGAGAGAATCATGCCTATTTGACTGGCGTCAGCTGTTCTAGAACCCGCATAGATCAAATGTGCAATTGGTTGACCCAGGAACAACATTGCGAATGCGGCGGGGATGATTAAGGAATAGAGCTGCAGAAGGGTCTGCTGTATATCATCTCGAACTTCGGAAATATGAGCCTCGGCAGCCAGTCGAGAGATCCGTGGGAGAAGAGCTGTAACCAAAGAAACTGCGATGATTGAATGAGGCAACAGAAATATAAAGTGCGCATTTTGATATGGCGTGAAGCCAACACCAACATCAATGCCGGCTTGTTTAGCACGTGCAGCTGCAGCTGTTGCCAGGTTTACGATCACTATAAAACCAGCTTGATTGATCAGAACAAAGATCATGGTCCACTTAGCAAGATGAGCTGATTTTCCAAGGGATGACCAATGGAAATTTGGCCGAAGCTTAATTCCGGTCTTTGCAATAACAGGAATAAGTATTGCTGCTTGAGAAAAAGCTCCCAATGTTGTGCCCAGCCCTAACAAAGTCTTAGCACCTGTACTAATTACTCCACTTGATGCATCTGGTGCGATCGCGATAAAACCGACTAGAATTCCAATAACTACTAAGTTATTGAGAATTGGCGCCCACATCATTGGCCCGAAACTTCCACGAGCATTAGCTATTTGGCCAAAGAGCGTAAACAAACCTAAGAAGAGAATTTGCGGCAGGCAATAGCGGGTGAATAGAACGGTTAATTCGAATTCGTTTTCCAGCCCTGCCCCGCCAAACTTGACTGCATAAAGTCGAACCACAAACGGCGCAGCCACAACGCCAATTACGGTCGCAGCAGTAAGAAGTGTGAAAGTGGCAGTAGCCAATTGCGATACAAAGGAATGGCCACCATCTTCCTTTTTCATCTCTCTAACAATTTGAGGGACAAATACTGCGTTAAGAGCACCACCCGCGACTAAAATATACAGAACAGTTGGAATCGTATTTGCGACTTGATAGGTATCGCCGACTATCGCAGTGCCTAAAGCAGCAACCAGAAGTAGGTTTCGAGCCAAACCGGTTATGCGAGAAAATATGGTTCCAACCGCCATGATGGCCGAAGATTTCAGTACCGATTGCTCGCTCATTAAATATTCCGAGGTTACTTATCGAACAATGATCTGATCAAAGATCGTAGTTGTGTGGCGAACGCGCACAGTCAATTCATCGCCAGGTTTTGGTTGCTTTGAAGTTCTGCAGATCAAAAGTGAGCACTGCATATGTGGCGACTCTAGGAAATCTAGGACTTTGCCGTCGAAACGATATGGGCTACGCATTTTTCCAAGTGCCACTTCAATCGCACGGGCGATGATTTTGAATCGGCCAAGTGCTGAAAAATCATTTTGTGGTGCTGCTAACCCAATTCCATGAGCAGTGCCGCCGCTTGCGACAATTACATTTCCATTGATTGGTCGCTGTTGATAACCAGCTTTTCCTTGCACTTTTCGACTCTCAAGTACGGTAGCGGTTACTTCAAGTGCTGAATCTGCACCAAGCCACAACGCTGTACCAATTCGCTCGCGGAAAACCAGGCTAGGAAATTCTTGCTTAACTTTATCTGTATCGCGCAAATGTGAAACCCACACAGTGCTGCCGTTGGGCAAATTCGCAAAGGTTGAGTTAATCCAACCGCTGTCAATTTTTGCCAAAGGAAGATGAAATGCAAAGCCGCGCAGTTTTAAGTCACGATCGTTAACAATTGAAAGTGCGCGGGTTAGGTCTGAGATATCAATGCCGTGACGATTCATTGGTGTCAAAATTTCAATAATGATGCTGGTAGCTGTATCAATGCTCTGCAACAAGTCGATACTTGAGATGGTCTGAATAATTTTTGGATCGCTAATCTCAGCAATATTTAGATCTGGCGAGAGAATTACGATTTCCCCAGCAAATGATGAGCGAACTTTTGCTACTTCGCTGGCCAGGCCAACTGCGACGGCATCTACGCCTAGTCGATTTGATTCAGCAGCCAAAAATTCCAACCCGAATCCATAACCATTGCCCTTTATAACTGGCACTAGCCTAGGCTTTTGGCTCGCGACCTTCTGCAGATGCGAACGCCATTTATCCCCTGCGACGTGAAGCGTAAGTGGCATAACCCAAGGTTACTTGCGAATTCGTAAATATGTTGCGAAGGCGAATGACCAGAACTTACTTATTGGCTTTTCCCACTCACCAACCAGTTGGCGGGCGTATCCGCCAGTACCAACTTTGAATTGAATCAGCCCAACATGGGAGTCATTCGGATCAAGTGTTGGCGTGATGCCGCGTAAGTCGTAACAAGCCGCCCTGCTAGCCAAGGCATCTTTCATCATGACCCATTGAATCGCGTTGCTGCCACGTGCTTCGCGACCAAATGCTGAAGAAGCACCATAGGAATACCAGTAATGATTTCCAACTTGAATCGCAATAGTTGATGCGATGATTTGGCCCTGCCATTTAGCAAGAAATAGTTTTAGGTAAGTTTCATCACGGTTTAGTTGTTCCCACATTCGCTCGAAATAGCTTAATGGTCGCGGAATGAAATTGTCTCGCTTTGCAGTCTCCAAATAAACCTTATGGAAATCAGCTAGATCATGGCGACTACCCCGGAAAACTTCCACGCCTTCTTTATCTGCCTTCTTAATATTTCTACGCCAAAGTTGGTTAAAACCAGCCAAGAGGGTTTCTTCACTTTGATTGCGTAGATCTAATTGAAAGACGAAATTTGGTTGACCTTCGCTAAAACCACTTTCAGATGCCACTGCTCGCCAATCAGACTTCTCAAAACTTGCAATAGCAGTTCGCCCATCTTCATATTCCTGAGTTGATTTTGTTCGAAGTAATGAACTCGCTTGGTCAGAAGCTAGAGCAGATTTAATAATCTCGCTATCCCAGTCTCGAAATGGGATTGCTGGACCGACTCGCAGTAAGAAAATTTGCTCGGATTTCGCCATTGCCTCAAGAGCATTGAGAATTTCGGTGTTGATTGAATACTGCTGGAGGAAGATTGGACCTTCGGGAATATAGCCAAAGGACTTTCCGACTTTAGGAAGCGAGCGCTTCAATAGCAGTGCTACTCCGATTAGTGAAGAATTTTCAAAGATGCCTAGAGATTTACTTTTCCAGTCGCTCTTGACCGCACCCCAAGCAGGAAGTTGCAGGAACGATGCGCTGGGTAGAGAGGAAATGAAAGCCTGATGATCCTCTTTCGAGATATCTCCAATCGCTATTTCCATTGGCTTATCTTACCTTCTTAGGCAATTTAATGGCCTTGGCTCGAAGTTAAGAAGATTTAAATGATTTTGGTTCGTAAATTAGTGTGTAGAGCGCCATCGAATTTTTACCATCTTCTGAGGTTGGTTCAAATATCGAGTCTTGTGGCCCTGCTACCGCCAGAACCATTCCATTCTCTTCTACTACTTTGCTTCCATACAAAGGCGGTTCATTTGGGTTTTGAGCTTTATTGAAATCAGCTTTTGCGAAATAGTAAAGGTTAGCAAACCCATGAAGAGAACCATCAGCCGCTGAGTAATTAATACGCACCTGTGCAACGGCACCAGCTTCTTTTGCCTGCGAGCTAAAAGAATTACTCGCATCTAATTCTAGATTTTCCAGAGTTAAATGTTTTGCAATACTTTTAGGAATTTCAATTGAGTAGGGAATACTGCCTAAACTAAAATTAGCTTTCTCGCTTTCACTATTTGTGCAAGATGCAAGAAGTAGAATTGCAAATGGCAAAATTAAAAACTTTAGGAACTTCAAATTAAAGATTATTCTTCTTGCGAAAATAAGCAACGAGTGCATTTGCGTGACCATGACCCATCTCAAATTTATCTTTCAAATGTGAAACTTGCTCCATGTGGGCTAATTTTGAAACTTTCTTTAATTCCTTCATCCAATACTCAATTGATTTTCCATATTTCTTTTCAATCGAAGGAAAATAGGATGCTGGCCCAGTAATTTTTTTCTCGGTCATAGCTTAATTTTAATACTGAACATCCTCATCTATCGAGAGATTTCTGAATCAAAATTTAAGTTTTAACCTTTGAATTTGCGGATTTCTTGTGGCCAGCCACATGCCTTTCCGACTTTGCCGCCCCACATCTTCGCCTCTTCATCGGTTGCAACATCAATGATTGTCATGCCGCCGAGAAATTCGCCAGTAGTCGTAATTGGACCACTTATGACTCCCTGGTCATCGGAGCCGAAAGCTAATTCAATCTCTTCCTCTAAACCACCAGCAAAGACAAGTACGCCGGCTTCTTTCATCTCTTCCACCACTGCCCGCGAAAGTGGGCCACGCGGTACGTACCATTCGGCCGGATGATCGCCAACCCATTGTTGATTGAAATAGATGATGTATTTAGGCATGGGTTGATTCTAGTTTAAATTGAGCTAGCTCAATCAACATTCAGGGAATTCCTTGATTTCATCTATGAATCCCAATAAAGTCCGCTAAACCTTTAGTTGAGAGGTCTACAAAAATGAAAGTTTCGAAGCGCAAATGGATTGCGTTGACTGTATCTTTCATTTTTTTGTTAACTGGCTTAATTTCATTTTTAAATTCTGGTTACGTTAAAAATTCTGTAATTATCCAAGATGGTTTCGGTAATGATTGGCCAGATTACCCACTTGTAAAACCTGGAGAAATACCCATTTACTATCAACTCAATTCCTTTGATACCGAAAATCAAATTGCTAATTTTCTTGTCTATCCTTGGCCAGTTAACGAGTTAGGCACTCCGTACTACAGCTCAACTGTTACAAAGGTTCCGTTGAAAATATTTGTAGATACAATCGATAGAGATGGCCTGAGCATTATCGGTGCTGGCGAACCAGTTCCTGGAATTCCAATTAAAGTTGATGCATATAACCCACTCTACCTTTCTCGTGCTAGTGATCTTTGGTATCCATTTGATCAATATTCCATGGCAATTGAGACTCATGTAGATGCAGATTTATCAAAAAATGGAAAAAATGACTTTAAACCAATCCCACTTTTTGATTACTTCTATACAAGTGAAGTTGCAGGAATTTCTGTCGTCTATAAACGTGTCGCTCACCCACTAGGAGATCCTGAAAATTTTCTAACAACGAAAAAGCAAGTTTTTGAAGCGCGAGTAAATGGGCAGAGTGTTGTCCTTGCAACCGTTAAGCGTAATATTGCGATTCAACTAATCACAATCTTGCTCTCCCTTTTTGTGTATTTGATTGCTGGAACTTTGGCTTGGGCTGCAATTCAAGTTCGCACGGGCAGAAGAAGAGCAAATGCAACAACCTTGGTATGGGCGGCAACTACAGTTCTGGCCTTGATCCAGTTCCGCACCTTGCTTCCTGGTAAGCCGAGACTAGGGATATTTCTTGATTATCTTGTCTTCTTTCCAGCTTTGACTGCAACACTATTTGCACTGCCAATGCTTGCTGCAGTTTGGTTAAAAACATTTTCTACTTCGGAGGAATGAAATTAATCGAAGTACAAACTCAGATTTCTCTCCAAAATTAAGGTAGAGATCAAACTAATCCTGGTGTCAGGGCGCAGTCCTTCAATTATTGCTTGATTGAAATAATTCTCCAATAAGTGATGCAACGCCAGATCCATTCAAATGGTCCATATTTGAACTTACTGAGCCACAGTCCGCTCCAAATAACTTGCGCGACGTAAAGCAGGAAGCTGATTCCCAAAACTTGGAAACCATTTAACTTTAGAGCCAGACCTAGTCCCCATCCATAAGCTAAAAATGTAAGCACCAAAGATTGGGTCAAATAGTTGGTAAGCGCCATTCTTCCTACCTTTGAAAAGAAGCTATAAATCTTATGAGTTGGATTCTTGAGAAAAGCCAGAGTTACCGCAGATGCATAACCTAAGCACAGGATCGGCCCGGCTAAATACTGATCTTCAATGATTGCGATGAGTGCACTAACGGTTGGTAGGAACTTGGTGCCCGCAACGATTAGAAACATTAGCGAGAATCCAACGGTTAGTCCCCAGAAACGAACTTTTTTGAGAATCCCAATTTTTTCAGGCAACTCACGAATGAAGTTACTTCTTCCCAAATAGAGGCCAATCAAAAACATCGCTAGAACAGTTGGGATTCTTGAGAAAAGAAGCGGTGATAGCTCTAGATAGGTGTGAATCCTTTCGGCAATTCCCTCGATGAACCCGTTTTGCAATAACTTCTCTGTTGCTTCGGTATTAGCAAACTCTTTCGCTAGTGAGCCATCACTCTTTGTGAAAGTCTCTGCTCCAGAGACCGACAATCTGGCAATTAATGTGTAAATCAAGATTAAAAGTACTAATACACCAGGAACGGCAAGGAGTGAAATAACCCATTTGCGGATTCGAGAGTATGTAGTTTTTCGAAAGAGAATTAAAAGGGTTCCAGTGATTGCATAGATCACCAAAATATCTCCGTCCCAAAGAAGCAGGATATGAATTAGGCCGAAGAGCAAGAGACCAGCCATGCGTCTTGAAATTCTTGGCAAGAACGCATTGCCTTGTTTTTCAGCGCTTTGAATTTGAATCGCAAAGCCAATTCCAAATAGCAGCGAGAAAAGAGTGAAGAACTTTGATTCCACGAAGAATAGAATCAAATCTTGCAAAGTCCGATCAGCCCATGGAATATCGATTGTAAAGGCTGGAGTAGAACCCTTAACTGCAAGAATTGACATCGCATTAATGATTAGGATTCCGGCAAGGGCAAAACCTCTTAGTGCATCTAGGATTTGTATCCGATCCTGGTTCTCAGAGGTCGATGCGTTTGGCATGCTGAATTATAAAACGGGAGTTGCCCTATAAACCGGATAGCTTGGATCTACTTCTTTTTATTCTTTCTAATTATTGAAAGCAGTAAGACAATCACGATAACTAGACTTGGGTAAGTAATCCAGCGAGGCCCATCGGCAACCATCGATATCAGACCGCAAGCGCCTGCAAGGGTAAGTAAAAAGTTTTGCCAAAATGTTAGAGAGTATCTTTTATTCGGCGAGTTAGAAAACTCTGATTGACCTGAACTTTCCATTTTTTCCTCTCAGTTAAAAGCGAAATAATATACGAAGTGTCGCCCTATAAGCCGGAGATAAACTTGAAATTCAGAATGAGACTTTTCTGCCTTTCTTTGCTTGCCTCGGTTTTTTCGCAGTACTGAGATACCACCGAAATTTGGCGCAATTCCTTGAGATTTTGGACCCAATACCGTTGACTGCGACAATTCTCCTAATTTATTATTAAAAATGTGAAGAGGCGTATAGAGCTTTTGTACAAATTTTTTACATGTCTGATGGTGATATTGAGTGTAACTTTTCCTGTATCAGCGGCCCAGAACATTCCACCAATTGTTTTTGAAGGGACACTGCCGTGCGGAAATGAAGGCGCAAAAGATTGGTATGAGGAGTGGTTTCCAAAACTGGAAGAGGTAATGGGTCATCCGTTCACAATTGGTTCCGAGAAAATTATCTGGAAATGGGATACCAGTGGTAAGACTGGTCACGGATGGGATGCCTCAACGAATACGGTTTGGTTTACTCCGAATGATATTAAATCCTGTGACCCAAACGATGGTCAAAATTTGTATCGGGCCTATTTCCGTGAGGTAGCACATTTATTCTATGACCTTGGAGACAAGGACTTGAATTTTGGTCCACAATGGCTAAGGCAAATGAACGTTGGTTACGCTTTAGCATCTATTGGAGAAGAACCTACGCACTTTGAGTTGCAAACTGATATTTATGATCGTTTTGTTTTTCCCGGACCAAATAAAATAAATGGCGTATTTTACAATGGATCAAAATACGCGGATAGCCTCGGCAGTAAAGGGCGAGGTGGGGTTGATTCTTCATCGACACTTGCTTTCACTATACTCTCTGAGATTTTTGGCGATGATTTATTAAAGAGGGTAAATTTAGAAGTCTATAATAATTGGAAATTAACTGGCAGCACAGAAATGTTTCCTTCAACTTACGCATCAATCTTAAATAAAGTTACGCAAGGAAAAACTATCGATGGAAAGCTGGCTGGAGATTGGCTTCTAAAACAATCTTTCACCAACACCATGGGTGATGTCGGCAATTTCGTAGTCATAAACCCAAGAGGACTATGTGGTGTCTCAGTTGCTCTTTACAGAAGAGATATCAATAGTTCCGACAATAAAACCTATGAAACCCCCATTGTGGGTGGAAAAGTCACCGTTGAGCTGATATCCAGTAGTGGTGAAACCCTTGCTAATCAAGTGTTATCGATTCCAGAAATAGGTGAGACTTGCACAAATGTTGCAGACCAATCAACACGTGATCAACTTGCTGCTGGTGCTTATCTCCTAAAGGCGAGTACAACAGATGGGTTAACTGATTTCAATATTTATTTGAGTGGCTTAAATGTAAAAGCAAATCAAATTTTGTTTGTTACCATGAATTCTGATGGAACGGCGATAGATTCGAAAATTATGGAATCTATGTTCCTGACTGGTGCTAAAGACGCTTGTTTACTTAATAAAGGCCTAGTTGTTGCTGAAGGTGAAAAGAATTCAAGCATAAAAGTAAGAATCGGAACATGGAACTCCGAGTACAACGTATTACCTAATGGCCGGGTAGTTCTGTTAAAGGTACCGGTCCAAGAAAATTTGATAAACAAAAATACCTATGCTCAATGCAAAGAGACTGGCATTTCTGCCCCAACACCGATGCCTTCATCAACAACTAGCCAAGGCGCGCAACAATCTGCGCAAGGAAGCGCAAATTCAGGCATGGTAACAATTGTCTGCGCTAAGGGTGGAGAAACTGCAACCATAACTGCCCCGAATCCGATTTGTCCTTCAGGCTATGAAAAGCAATCACAATCATCAACCCCAATTACTTCACCAACACCAGCTACAACACCAATGCCGACAGTGAGCA
>Ga0214923_10004660_pt1 | contig 16400 bp, 22 predicted proteins | sample LL1510_MetaG_FD_177993 | JGI IMG/M metagenome (GOLD analysis project Ga0214923, IMG submission 177993) | Freshwater microbial communities from Lake Lanier, Atlanta, Georgia, United States - LL-1510 | ecosystem: Environmental > Aquatic > Freshwater > Lake | place: USA: Georgia | collected...
CATCATCTGGTCATCCTTCAGCACATAATGCGATAATGGCACCACACGATACAATGTTGAAATAAGTACGCACGTTTTTTGCTTTAAGTCCCCAATCCAACTGGCAAACTCCTCAGGTGCTGTTAACGTGGCCGACAATAAAATCAACTGTACACTAGGCGGTAACAAAATAAGGGTCTCTTCCCAAACCTTCCCACGTTCTTTATTATTAATATAATGAACTTCATCAAATACTACGGCCCCAACATCGTCCATTGAAATGTTTGAACTAAGACCCAAGTTTTCCGTAAGAGTACCCCGTTTGTAGAGCATATTACGCAAAATCTCTGTTGTCATTACAACCACTTGAGCATCGGGTTTGAACTTGATGTCGCCTGTCAAAATCCCCACGGATGGAAATAATTTTTTCAAATCGTGGAACTTCTGATTACTCAAACTTTTAATAGGGGCGGTGTAAAACACACGTTTTCCCTGGGCCAAACTATAGTGAATCTGATATTCCCCCACCAAAGTTTTACCGGACCCCGTTTTAGCAGTAACAAGCACGTTTTCACCTTTGTGAATGGCCGCCACTGCGTGTTGCTGAAAAGGGTCCAGTGGATAACTGTATTGAAATGCCAGTGTATCGGGCATATCGGTACATGGTTTAGAAGGGTCAATGACTTTTAGCATTCTAATTTTATTTTACAATGCGGAACCCTTATGTTATGAGTTCATTTTTTTGATTTTGAATCCTATAATAAAAATTGAAATAAAAAATCATAGTTAGACAACACAAAAGCCAATAAAAATGTTAATAACTGGTTACATGTTAGCATGTACATTGTTACCAATTATCTGTATTTTATATTACAAACACAATAGACACGATAAAGACAATAGAGACAATAGACCATATTTGATTGCGTTTATGGCTTCAATCTCCATATATCTAATCTATATTTTGGCAAAATATATGAGCCTATTACTCTATAATTATAACACAATAGATTATGTAACATCTATAAAGGTCCTTTTACTAATCTATCTTATTAGCAAAATAGACTATGTATCGTTGGATTCGTTGGAAAAATACTTCCCACAAATAATAATAGTAATTCTGGTGTCTTCGTGTTACATATTGTGCAATATCTATACATACTCTTTCTTATACTGTATTGCTCCAATAATTGCCTTGGTATATTTATACACGGAAATAAATAAAAAGGCAAAAGACCACATTGCCTCATTTACATTGGCATTTATGATTATGACAGTACAGTATATTATAATATACAGTGCAATTAGTATATATAGTTTGGTCAAATATTATATATACAATCATCTTGTGTATATTCCAGATATCTACTTTGCATTAGCCACATTACTCTTTTGTATGTTTTATTTTGTCAAGTTATAAATCGCTTAGATCAATTTCAACTTCAACAGGGGCATTTGCCTTTTTTCCATCAATGTCACCATTTTCCCCAATCTCATTAAGAATATCACTGCGGTCAAAGAAATCCTCTGTTCCATTGTCGGTTGAATTTGCATCGGAAAATATCTTGGGATTTATAGTGGTTCGTCGCAATTGTGCAATGTGCTTATCACTTAATGCCCCAATAATATCACCGTCACCTGCTACAGAAGAGCCTCCTCCAATATGGGTCTCATTATCCGAACTATCGCTTAATGCCTCCCTTAAACTCACCACCACCATTGTATTCATATCAATATTTACTTGACCCTTCTTTCGTAAAAGCCCACGAATTCTACATTGGCGGGTAGTGCCGTCGTGGCAATACACCTCATTACGACCAAACCCAAACTTCTTAATAATGCGCCCTACTAAAAGATATTTTACAGCCTCTTGCTCCGTAGCATCTAGTGGTGGCTGTGGAATCTTACTATATACATTAGACATCAGGGCTACAATTTCATCACCTGCCTCCCTGGAGGCCTTTGCACGAAAGCCTTCGCCACCGCTCTTAAACTTCTTAAAATTTTTGCCACCTACAGTATTTCTGCCCATTTTAAGATTTCGTAATAAAACCAACCCCATTCAATTTTATACTTATTGTTTTTGTTTTTGGAATTAACGGGGGTATAAACGCATTTATTAATTTCTTAAATACATACATATGTAATGGTACCCGAAGCCATTTCATTATTTACACAAAAAACTGTTCTACATACATTTAAACATATAAGGCAAAAAGAGCCCAGCGTATTAATTAACACTATTTTCAAACAAATCTATGTAATAACCACCACAAAAAATCTAGAGCGACAAAAAACTATTGAAAGTACACTGGCAAAATTAGGCATAAATTATACTTTGTACATCATGAATCCCCCCTCCGAAGAACTCTACGCTATCTACGAAAAATGGTATTATGAAACAGTTGAACCAAAACAAAAAGCAATAGATAGAAAACCGACAAATTTTGCAAAACTTTCACCTGGTGAATTGGGCTGTTGTGCAAGTCATATTTTTCTATTAACACATATAGCAAATACACAAACCGACAAATCTTTGTCGCTTATATTGGAGGATGATGTGGTTTTCATTGAAAATTTTGAAGAACGACTAAAAAGCGCACAAACCAGTATATCAAACTGTCAATTGTTTACATTGGGTACCAATGACTATAATATAAAAAATAGAAATATTATTACAAATAACCCTACAACCCAACACATATACCATCCAAATCCCGAACATGGTATATTATATGGCATGCATGCATACGCAATACAACCCCAAATGGCTAAACAGTTTATAACCTATATTAATACATTTTTGCGCCCATGTGACCACTATTTATGGTTAATGTTTAATATTTTAAACGCAGAAGAGGGATTGGCCATATGGCCCCCGTTAGTTATTCAAGATAGAACAACATCTACTTTACGGGATGTAAATCAAGAACAAAATACTGAAACTTACTATTTTAAAAAATGTTTGCCTGGCTTAGATAAGAGTATGTATAAATATATACAGACAGAAAACCAAGACAAAAGCATAAACCAAGACCAAGACAAAAGCATAAACCAAGATCAAAGCCTAAACCAAGACCAGAACCAAGAAACAATAATTGACGCAGTAACAATTCTACACAACAAATTAACAGAAGACAAAAACTACCCTATAACAGTAGTATTGGTCTATTTCAATCCTGCCAAATACATATCCAGAAAAGCCAATTTTGAATATATGATAAAACATTTAATCACCCACCCAGTATCGGAAATAATTTTAGTAAGTCCAACAAATACAAAACCAGAACTAACAATCCCCCTTGATTCAAGAATTAAAATAATAGAGGTGGACAATGACAGCGTATTTTTTATGAAGGAATCACTCCAAAATAAAGGCTGGAAAGAATCCAATAAAACAAACCCATATGTACTGTTTATGGACACCGATATAATATTTGAAACACCGTGGATAGAAAAACTAACAAATGCCCTGGAAAACGCAGATGTAGTACAGGCGTGGCACAAAGCCTCATTATTAGACAACCAAAACACGGTAGTACATACCGAACAATCTTGGGGTTCCATAGCCAAAACAAAACCAAAATCGCAAGAGGTCACTAGTTTCAAGGCACACACGGGATTTGCCTGGGCATTTCGGCGTGATTTTCTAGAATCAATTGGAGACCTAAATATACATTGTGTTATAGGAAGCGGAGACCAAATTTTAGCACGTTCCCTTATAAATACTGAATTTCAACCACGACACGCCTATATGAAAAACTCCTATGAAAAATTTGTGAAGAATGTACAAACAAATCTGAAACGGGGATTTTCCTATTTAGAAGGCGTTCATATCAAACACTTATATCACGGAGACCTACACGACCGTAAATACTACGAACGCCATATATATTTAAATGAAATACGATTTTCTGAAAATGAACTGATTAAAAAAGACAGTATGATAGAATTCAAAGATTCACAAAAATGGAACGCACATTTTAGTAAATATTTTTCAGAAAGAAACGAAGATAAGGGATTTTACACCTATTGTATTGTAAAAAAAGGCGCACATATTCAATGCGCAACGGCTGTTCAAAAATCCGACATGGTAATAACAATAAAAAACCAAACTGAAGAAAGTTATATAAAATTACTGAAACTGGCAGAAATGCATCCTGGTTCAACACTATTTATTCATGAGTTAGAAGAATCAGGACTGTTATCAAATAATGTATTGCGAATTGATTCAACTACTAAAGAAAGACTATCACAACATGTTTTATATAAATACACTTTGTAGTCTAATTATACACCTGTGGTCTAATTATACACCTGTGGTCTAATTATACACCTGTGGTCTAATTATACACCTGTGGTCTAATTATATACCTGTGGTCTAATTATATACCTGTGGTTTCCAATAACTGGATGGATTATATAGCCCATCTTTTATTCCCCCAATATTAAGCAATTTTGAATTTTCGGGCAATCCTGTATTGCTTGTATACATATCTTTATCATATAAAAATTTAATAACGGGAACAACTATTATATTATCATGTATTATCATTTCAACCTCTGTTCCATCGTATTTCCATAGACAAGAAATTGGTTCAGAATCGTCCCATTTTTGTAACAAAATAGGATGATTTTCTGAATCACTAATAACACGATTGATTAACCCAAGAGTGAAATACCCCTCTGGCCAACTAATATTAACAGGTGTATCAGAATTCTTGTAATCTATTGTAATTCTAAACAATCTGTAACCGTTAAAATACTTAACGGCAAAATAATATGGCAGACAATTTGAAATATTCATCTATATTTATATATACGATTATTGTTTATACCGATAAATTTAAGCCTTTCAACACATTGTAACCAGGACACTGGGTTTCGCTAATATCCATAATATAATACCATGGACTATGGATTCCAAATGAACGTGACGATGGAATTGTTTCAATTGCGAATTCGGTTGCCTCTTCAATAGTTGGTTTTAGAATTTGAATTGGAAAATCGGGCAAAATTCCAGAAAAATACACATCTTCTGGCCAACAAGTCTTATATGGAAAATTATTCACAATTTCTAACATTTTGGAGCGTTTTCTCAAAGATAATCCACCATTTCCCACACCCATACAACACATACTACCCAAATGTACTAGACTACTCCAAGGTGCGCCAACATAATCGTATTTCAAGAATTTGTAAATTAAATCTTTGTACGGACTACAGATCATAGAGTCTGTTTGGAAAATTAAAAAGGTCTCTGTTGGTATCTCTTCAATAAATTTAGGACTGGTTAACAATAAATTGTAATCCGCAATTGTTAAATTTACAACCCCTAAATTTACAAGTTGAATTCTAAATTTATCCTTTTCAAAATTTAAATTCAACAATTCATTTAGCCACTCTTTATTTTCTGTACCGTGGTAAATTTTAAATTTCCAACGATTGTCTAAATTCTCTAGGAAATTTCCAAGAACGAAATTTAGGGCCTTGTGTTTACGGGGTTCAATAAGAATTGCTGTATAAATCGCTTCCATATGTTATCTAGTAAATTTAATTGCGTAGTCTTTAATTGTTAAATTTTACCCAAAAATTTAACCAACTATAGTAAACTAGATTTTTATTTGTTTAGCGCAATTTACAAGATTAAATTCACGCAATTCAATCTTTATCAGTAAATACTCTTGTGTTTTTCTCTTCTACATTATACCCAACTTCAGCCATATACGAACAGAATAAATTTTTAATTGTTTGATTGTTTCTTAAATACTGATCGTCCTTACAATCTTCATACATAAAATATTTCTGTACCAATTCAACATTAGAAATGCGACTTCTATCTAAGTCTACAGTACAGTCTTTTTTATCAATTGTGTCAATTAGTAAGAATTTAATCTTCAATTTTGAATTTATTGAATGAATTGCTTCCGCAAATTTATGAATTTCATCCTCAGTTGTAAATGCTTCATAAATATTAATTCGTACAAAAATAAGTTCAGGTGAATTTTTAATTAATTCTAAAAACCGTTTTGCCCTTCTTTGAAAAATGCTGTTATACTGTTCTTTTGTATAATGGAGCGTATATAAATGTTCGTGAATTAAATAAATCTTTTCGTGACTATGTACAATTATATTTGTGTCTATAGTGTCCTTTATAACATTTATCACATCGGTTATGTACTGTAATTTTCTACTTTGTAGCCATTCAAATAAGCCGGTTTCTGTCTTTATATTCAGTTCTTGTGTCAAAAATGTTATATTACAATGGTACCCTAATGGTACGAAAGTAGTACTCATCTATATGAAACACAGAGAAAATTGGAAAGCGGCAATTTATACGAAAATACAAAAAGAATTTTCCTATAAATTGTATCCAACACATTCTACAAGGGTAATCTGGGTTGTCTTCCCAACTAATAATATTTTTATAAATTTTATATATTAATACTGAATTATAATATATAAAATTTATAAAAACAAAATAGGTAAATAACACCAGATTACCCGATAATAAATTTACTGATCAATAATTTTAATTTCGGGACAATAAGTAGCAAAATTATTATATTTTTCCATTGAATCCCGTTTTAATAGGGAAGTCTTATGCGCTCCAAAACTTTTATTCGTAAATTTATTCTGCGTACAGAAATCGGCAATGACTGAAGCATTTGCTGGTTTATTTTCCGTTTTGGCAACACAATTGCTAAAAAATACGTCCTCTGCATATCTGTCACTTACAGAAGGATTGTCAGCAATACATTTCATCATAAACGACTTTTTCCGAAAACTCAGACCACCGATTCCATAAAAATTATCCCCTTCCCACCACTTTGGTACATGATGATTCCCATATGTTTTATCATTAATGGAACATCCTATATAATCGTAATTAATAAAGTCATAAATATTAAGTTTTGAATTAGCACATAAAGCAACATCTGTTTGAAAAACCAAAATATTTTCAGCCTTAACTAAATCCCAAAAACTACTTTTTTTTAAAAGACTGTTATATTCATCGGCAGTAAGATTATCGGTGCCAAGACTTATTGGGAAAACACGTCGTTTGTAAATATTCCTCACAGCATTCACTGCATAATCTCTATTTGACTTGCCATGAAATACATATAGATCCCAAGATGAATCCATTTGCGAATTAAAATTATTTATGACAGTCTCTAGATAAGGATGATTTCTAGGCTCAATAATTACAATAGCATTGTTACTGCGTCTTAATTTTAAACAAATTATTAACACAAATAACAATATAAAAATAATCCCCAATAAAAAAATAGCATTGACTGCCATATTTATATATTACAAATATTTTATTTTGTTAGAAACGGGGCCGTAAGTTATACGTGTGATTTACCACAGTTCGCTTTAATGATGAACGCAAATTATATCCATGACTTACTAGTTGCTTCTTAGCAACTCTTGGCCGCAGATTATATCTAGAAATTGTATGGTAGCCAGAAAGCGTATTAAGTCCATACGAATTAAAGGTAGGGTTATACTCCCTCATGCTATCAAATACATTCTTCCAGAACAAGTTTCTAGTCTGTGAGCGTGTAAGAACCATTTTTTTAATAAATATTATTTCAAAACATCGGTTCAAATTTTTGTAAATAATGCCGGAAATTATTTTATAGGGACCCACGGCGCAACTTCTCAGCATTCTCAATAGTAGCCGCCATATCCCTGAAGTAAAAGGCAATCCAATATAGCAACACCACAAACCACACATACACGACAAGCGCAAGAAGAGCACCTGACTTGTTGTCGGCATGCTCATCGTATTTGAGTACAACGGTCATATCGGTGCTCTTACAACAATCGTTACTCTTACAGCAATCGTTTTGCTGCTCTTGCTCTTGCTCTTGCTCCTGCTCCTCCTCTGAACTATCGGTAAGAGGACTTGTTGGAGTATCAGAACTATGATCATCTGACTCAAGCCAGGGATACACATCGTAAAGAAGAGCCTTATAATCGGGGCTGAAACAAAAGGGACTGATCTTTCTAAACTCATCTAGAAAACCGGCAAGAGTTGTCTCATACTCATCATCACAATACTCAGGAACACGACCATGTACATTGTAATAATCAACCAACTTTTGAAGTATAGACTCCCCATATACCTTTCGCTTTTGAGAGCGTGTCATCACCCCCTTTTGCTCAACCTTGTTCTTTGATGAGGAGCGTGTGACAACCATTTTTTTGATTTAAAAAGACATACTAAGGTCGGGTCAATTTTTTACATTTGCCGTGAAAAAAACTCTTTATTGTGTTTATTGTTTTTATTGTTTTTATTGTGTTTATTGTGTATTGTCTTATCGCCTCATAGCAATCCCAAATCCATTTTCTGCAACAGCCCGTCGTGGCATCTTGGGCGGCCTTTGACTATTGTAGCTCCTATCATCCACTGGCTTCCTGGGTTGCTTTTGACTTGTGGAGACCGTCCATCCCTCATCATCCACAGGACTGCCACTTCTCCAATCCTTTTCAATGGGTGCAACAATGAGTTCATGCTTGAAGATACAGGCATCTCCCTTTCGGCAGCCACCGGGCGCATTGAAGAAACGGCAGAGTTCAGGCTCAGGAATAACCCCATCAATGTGCTTGTATGGGCATACCCCCTTGCCATCGGCCTCCCGTGTGCAGCCACCAGGTGTATTGAAGTAGCGACAGATCTCAGGCTCCCCGTTTTCATCACGATGAATCCCATCAGACATGGTGGAGCAAGTATCCACATCGTGGCTGTACTCACAATCGTCCCCTGCACGGCACCCAATGGGAAGCTGGAAGAAACGGCACATTTCCACACCCTTATCGATCTTGGACATATGCCTGTCATACTTGTCCGTCCAAATGTCTTCAGTGCACATGTTCCACTCATCGTCCGTCAGCCGTTTGTAGTCCGCCTGAGCATAGACCCAAGCATCACGGTCGGCCCAGTATGCCTCCAGCCTATCTTGCGCCAAAGCCAAAGCCTTAGGCAAACGCAAGAGTTGCTTCAGCACACTCCCAAAATACCCCTTTGCCCGTTCCTCAATATGCTCCTGGTTCCAAATCTTAACCTTGGCACTGAACGCACGATCCATCACAAATGGCGTATCTACCAGTGTATCCGCAAATGACCCAATGTTCAGGCACTCCTCCAGCATCATCTTGATCTCATCAGAAGTGTATTGGCAAGGCATCTTTTGTGCAGGTCTTAAATTTATTGATTTAAGGCCGTACAATACAAGTTTTATGAATTGTGATTTCAATTTTTTGTGATTTCTTATGTTTTTACAAGGGTCCAATCACATATACTTAAAATTGCGTATTTCTTCAGGAGATGGAATATAATAGTCGATTATACCTGTGTATTCAGGAAGACAGCGCATTTTTCTTGTACCACCGACGCTGAATCTTTTATAGGCAATAATAGGCAATGAATCATTTATATCTATAATCCATTGTTCGGGTAATGCGTTGTTATCTTTAATCTTCATTATTGCGCCAATATACCAGGGATAGATTTTTTGACAAAGATTTGGCAATTTATAAACACTATCTAAAAAATCAGCCCATGTTTCAGATGATTTGTAAATAGGGGTTAAAATTTTAAAAAGTCCGTCGTTCTTAAAATCAAAAAACCCAGGCTTGTGTATTGGGTCGTAAAAATAGGCTTTTATTTTATCATATTTTATAATGTCTTCTGGAAATTTAGGATATGCGCCAAGTTTAGCTTCATACCATGTTTTTCTATGAAATAATAAATAGTATTTACTCATTGCTATTTTAGTGATTTCGCCGTTTGGTAGTTTACATGGAAATGAACTGTTATCAATAAAATGTATTTGTTTGAAATTACCATATTGTCTAAGTAGAGTGACGGACAAATAAAATAAATGGATAGTTTTATCTCCTTTAATAACAAGCCCGTTCATTTCACAACCACCTTTTTCTGTAAATATCCACTGTAGTTCAGCAGTTTCAGTATCTCTAAAAATATATTCAATACAAAATTTTTGTCCTCCAACTTTTAATAGATGATAATTTATATTTCCATCAATATCATATGAAGTAGTTTTTTCCACTCTAAATCTACCCACACTTGTTTTAACATAATATGTGGAATCGTTCATCTAATATATTACAAAGATTTCTATTTAGACCCTTGAGCAACTTAAGCCTATGACAAAATTTGTAGAAACAAAAACATAATCCAGATTACCCAATGGATCTAAAAAATTTGAGTTTAACAAACCGCCTACCCCACAAACAAAAAGATGCCTGAGCAATTGACACGTGATTATCTTCAGAGCCTTGCGTTAGACCCATATGAGGTTCAAAGAAAGCGCAACGATTTTATAGACAAGGAATTACATAGCGCCTTATACCAAATAGTCCAATACGCAAAAGCAAGAAGGACTAACTATAGAATTGTAACAACATCACGTTTATTCACTCCAGATGTTGTATGGGGACTTTTAAACGCTTTAAGAACCCATTTGCCGGATTGTACAATAAGAGAAGACGCTTTAGGAAATGGAATTGTTATTGATTGGTCTTAGGCATTAGTCATTTTTCACAAAAAATTTGATCACCTATTCGCATTTAATTATTTAGTTAAAACGCCATTACTTACAAAAAACAACATGGATATAAACACAACTAATTTTTGTAAAGAGACACCTTGTGATTCACACAAAGCAACAGAAAAACTTGTACTAATGAAACCCTTTCTGAAATGGGTCGGTGGGAAGACGCAGATTATTAACGAACTGCTTAATCGGTTTCCAAAAACAATGAACAATTACCACGAACTGTTCTTGGGTGGCGGCAGTGTTCTTCTTGCCTTACTGTCACACAAGGCAAATAACTTAATAAAAATATCAGGAAAGATATACGCAAGTGATCTAAATTCAAACCTAATAGGCTTGTACAAAAACATTCAATCAAATCCAGACGCATTAATTGTAGCAGTGAAAAACCTAATAGATGAGTTTCAAAAATGTAAAAAATCAACAGTAAATCGTAAGCCAAAAACCATAGAAGAAGCAATGACCAATCCAGAATCATACTATTTCTGGATTAGAAGCCAGTTTAATACGCTGACAAAAGAAGCACGAACCACTATCAATGCTTCCGCCATGTTGTTGTTTATGAACAAGACATGTTTTCGTGGTGTATATCGTGAAGGGCCAAACGGGTTCAATGTTCCATTTGGAAACTATAAAAACCCATCCATTCTTGACGAAGAACATATTAAAAATGTGTCCAACTTAATCAAGGATGTTATATTTACAAATTGCGCCTTTAGCGATTCATTAAATAAAATTATTCCTGGTGATTTTGTTTATCTTGACCCTCCTTACGCACCAGAAAATGAAACATCGTTTGTATCTTATACGGCAAACGGGTTCAACTTGGATAATCACAATTTACTGTTCAAATTATGTAATGAAATGAACACAAAAAATGTAAAGATGTTACTTAGTAACGCCAACGTAAAATTAGTAAAAGATGCCTTTCCCCAGCCTACATACACTACACAAATAATATCATGTAGAAGAGCAATTCATTCTAAAGAGCCTGACGCACACACATATGAGGTTTTAATTACAAATTATTAAGAGAAAAATCTTGACAATGTACAATCTCCTCTATTGAAAGTTCAGACCAGTTATGCTCTTGAACAGATATTTTTCCATTTACATATCTGGCTATCCACACACCACCATTGCCATCTTCGTCCCTGTAATCATTCTTCAACCAGCATTTGGGATGGGCCTCCAATAGTTTTTGCAAATAATCGTAAAACATCCCATTTCTAGAATTATATGCTACAGTCATATAATTATTAGTCTTGTACTGTATTGTTACATTTGCTTTACCAAAAAATATTTCGCACATAGCAACATCGCTATAATTAGAAATAGCCAGGCCCGTTGTTTCCAATTCTGTCAAATCACTTTCAGGACCCCGTATATGTAATGTATTCCAGCCATCAACGCCCATTTCTTAGATTATTCAATTGTGCTTCCTTTATATAGTTGGACAATACCCTAATCATACAAGGCAAAATCTTCAAGTAATTTAGCCTCTGCTAAAGTGTATTCTACCATATTTTTCATAGCCAATGCTTTCCGAAACTCCTCAGTAACCAGTCTGCGCTCTTCAACCCGATCCGTTTCCTTCATTAAACTCCTACATTCAGGAGTCTCCAGATATTTTAGCCGCCGAATAAGCAAATCTATACGCTTAGTTTGTTTCTGAACAGACATTTTTAATAAAAATAAATCAAATAATTTTATTTCAATTTTATAACAGACAAATTAAAATAATTGTAAAAATTAGAGATGGCAGATCTTAGTAATTTAGGTCTTAACTGGAAATTAGACCCGGTAAATAAATTTATTATGCCAAAAGATTTAATAGCAAACATTTCAAAGACAACTTTTTCGGAACCATTAAACGCATATTTAATGTACGATTTAAGCGGAAATATAGATATGCTTATTGATCGCTTGGACCTTATAGGAGAGGGAACGTATGGAAAAGTCTATAACTGTAAACCAATCAATAATAAAAAAATAGCAATGAAGGAAATCTCATGTGAATTGCCAAACGTATTGGAAAATACCATAAAAGAGGCAATTATTCAAATAATTTTATGTGAAGAAACAGAAAATATAGATTTGCCAACTCATGAATTAGTCGGCCCCTTTGTTCCCCGCATATACGGCATCGGCTATGATCCCTTTGAAGATATCTGTTATATTATGTTTGATAAAATGGACAACACCGTGGAAAGTTTAGTTGCGGAATTTCCCAGCATAAACTCATTGAGCCAGGCTGAAAAAGACGAAATTATTGCAATAACATATATAAAACTAATGAAAATGTTGGGAATATTACAGCAACGATTTAATTTCAATCATCGTGACTTAAAATTGGACAACTGTATGTACAGGCAAACAAAGTATGGCCTTATGGATCCAATATTAATAGATTTGGGTTTCAGTTGTTTAAACTACAAGGGAATGAAAATAAGCGCCAATAAAACTTTTGATTATTGCTCCATACCATCAAGAGACCCTACACAATTTTTATATATGTGTGCCAAGTACTACAAAAAATCAATGTCGCCCAAACTCTATAATATTTTTAAAACATTGCTAACTTGGAAACGCAACGACCAAGTATGCTCATTATTAGACGACCAGTGTGGCGTTGAAAAATGGCGCAATACATATAATTTCGTAAATACCCAAAAAGACGAAAATCCAAACGGACAAATAAAAGTGGTCGTACAGGTATTGAATGCCTTTCTGAAAAATAGACCTTGGAAAGAACTTGTGGCGGAATTACATGAAACAAACGCCAAAAAACAGAATAAAACGAAGAAAAATAAGATTTCTTAAATACTCTTGTAAAAATATTTTGTATTGAATTTATCCAATATAAAATATTGTAGTTGATAGATTAACACATAATATATAAAGCATCACCCCATCCATATCGTGTCATTCTAGTTAGAACCCGTTTAAAATTACGCTCCAATAGAAATGAATCAATCTCTTTCACCAAGCCACAATTTTTGTACAACTCTTTTTCATTGACTTCAAGATAAATTGCCTTTGCGTATTTGATCGATTTTTCGCCACCTTTTAATGCCATGAGTTCAGCACCCTGAATATCAAAATTCCAAAAATCACACTTAGAAGCATCAAGATTATTTCTTTCAAAAAATGTGTCAATAGTTACACTCTGTTGTTTTATTTTGCCAATATATACAATGCTAGGATATTCCGCCGAATGAGTGCCAAAATCCAAAACACTAGAAGATTGTATATTGTTTGATACATTAAACACAACTTCTTCGTCATCTTTATCCGTGATTATTGCATTATACACATTTGGTATTCCCTTCTTTTTTGCTTCAATAACTTTTGTATTCATAGCATCTACCCATATTACATCTTCATTTGCCAATTTTAATTTATTGTAAAACCCCAACTCTTCGCAATCGTGTGCGCCAATGTGAAACGCACCATGAATATTTATATTATTTGATACCAAAATTTGATTAATTTCATCAAATCCAATTAACATATAATATATTATAAGGATATATTATTTTGCCAGTATAAATTCCGGGTATCAAACAATATTTGTATATAGTTCGCCAAATTTTTCCAAGAAAAAAGAATTATTGCCCAAATGAACAATTGAATCGGATAATTCGTATTTAAGAGTACCATATACCCTTGTGTAGTAGTCATATGGGTTGAAATAAATATATCCATTTTTGGTACAAAGTTCATCAATGAGTTTATTTGTTTTTATTGTATATCTAACTCTATATTCATCGGTCCCAATAAATGGAAATTCGTGTAATATTGGTCCATTTTTCCCCTCATAATCAGATTGTTTAGTAGGAGGTATTACTCCAACAATTATTATTTTTTACATTCAAATATATTATTTCGTATTGTTTTAAAATAGTTATGTACTAATTCTTCAATTATTGCATCTTCATCTCTGCCATTAAGTATTTGCCGTCTAATATGACATCTACAATCAATTTCGCCGTAGACTATACAAATTATATCGTCTTTAGTATGGTGCGACTTATCGTAATTAATAATTATATTATCTCTGCCAATACGGAACATAGTTATAGAATAGTGATGATAATTTTTATGAGGTATAACTAAATTTTTGAAACTAAATCACCCATGGCTGTCTCCGTATATACATAACATTCTACATATAAAACAGAAAAAACAATCCGCCATTATTTAGCACCAGGCGGACTAAACTTACAAATGCGATTTTTGAAAACCTCTTCATAATTAAATTTACCGTCAAGAATCAGTTGTAAATGCGCATTACAAGGAATAAATCCACTATATAAAATACCGGCTTTCTGTAATTCTTTACGATACTTAATTTCAATTAAAGTAAATGCGTCCTTATTTTTTGCCTTTATGAATGAATCAATACAGCACTGGGGATATCCGTAGTATTCACCCCTGATTTGTATTATATTTGGCATTATTTTATATTAACAATATAAAAAAATACCACATGAATCTAAAGCGCCTGAGGTAAATCGTGAATGAAATACCGCATGTACAAAGAATCATTCAATAACATAGAATATGCCAAATGGGTGTGAACGGTCTTATCACTAATTTTCGCCAAATCATCAACCAACTGTGTCAAAATCTGTTTCTGCTTTTCGTAAATAATCTCATTTAGCCAGTATTGTAGAATCCGACACGATTTCTGCCTATAAGTGACCCGCCAATTATGAGAACTATGACTGCTACTCATACACATCATATTTGACCCAATATCGTAGTTAATGCGCCACTTATCGTACCAGACCTTCATTGTCTTGGGATTTTTTGCTTCAATGGATATAACCGTGTAAAGTCGCTTCTGGGCCTTCTTAGGATCGGGCGATCCTCCAAACGGACCACAGATGGTCACACTGTGTAGGCACTTATAAAGCCTATTAAATAGGTCAAAGAGTCTCTTTTGATTTTCGGGTGTATTTAGTAATTCAGTCGTAATATCAAACGTGGGAAGTTGCTCCTCTGTAAACTCTCTTGGAATAGGAAGCCTACAGTAGCCCCTGTATGTTGCCTTTTTTGCTCCTGACATTTTTACTTTTATTATAAACTAAAGCGCAACACGCAACTCAATTTTTTATGAGACTATCCAGTAATCCATTCACGAAAGACCACCTCTACATCCTGAACACGAATCGCATGATATTTGGCAAATCTATTAATAGTTTTTAGCGCCAAAAGAGTATTTTTATATCTACCATTTTGTAAATAATACTCTATACAGGCACGAATCTCTTCCGTTGTCATATAAAATCCGGCAAGTTTAGATTTGAACACATTAAAAACTAAGCGATCATTTACAAAAGCCAACTCCTTAAATTTTTCATACAGATTGAAATAATATACATACATGCTGTTATAATAATATTCTTCTACTGGATATAAATTATCTTTTATGATTTTGTCACGGGTTGGGGGTTCACCAATCTCCATTTCAGCAAGTAGAAATAATTCATATTTACTGGTATTTTTATTTTTGAAATTCAACCAACACTCCTCAAGATTTTTTGTTAAGGAAGAAAGATATAGATGCCACACAGTAGTGTTCATGTATTTATGTTGCTTACGCAATTCTTCTAATGTTTTGTATGGTGGTGGGTCAAACATCATAGATGATATATAATATATAAATCATCTTTATACCAATTAAAAAAATCCAATCCAAACTAAATAACTTCATTGCGCACCGATGCCACATAAGCCTTTCGTATAGAATTAATACCCAGTTTCTTTCCGGATTCCCTTTGAAAAATGGATAAGATGCGTTGAGACAATGTATTTTTTAACATT